>Ga0302226_10002475_pt1 | contig 13149 bp, 23 predicted proteins | sample II_Palsa_E3_3_FD_193524 | JGI IMG/M metagenome (GOLD analysis project Ga0302226, IMG submission 193524) | Peat permafrost microbial communities from Stordalen Mire near Abisko, Sweden - II_Palsa_E3_3 | ecosystem: Environmental > Terrestrial > Soil > Palsa > Peat permafrost | place: Sweden...
CCTTCTTTGTTTCTCCTACCCACCCACGTTGTAATTAGGTCTGACGCTGGCGCCAGATTTCTTTTTTTTTTCAGTGTTGAGCGACCATTTTATTGCAAGAATGGACTTGTTGCCCTATGGAACAGCAAACCTCGTCGACGAGTTGGACAGTACGTGCTTCGAGGGCAAGGGGGTTGCTGTGTGGGGGCTAGCTAATACCAGACCCACCCACCAGAGAAAATGCTGGTTGTGCTCCGCGACGGCCGCAAGCTGCTAGGCGTCCTGCGGTCGTATGACCAGTTTGGTAATCGTCGTGTTTGCCGTGCGCTTCCTCCCCTAAACATTGCACACTCGTCGCTCGTAGCCAACCTCGTATTACAAAACACAATTGAGCGCATTCACGTCGGCGACAAGTACGGCGACATCTCCCGCGGGATCTTCCTGGTGCGTGGCGAGAGCGTGGTCCTGCTGGGCGAAGTGGTGAGAGAGAAAAACCGTGTGCTTATGCTGATGCTGGTCTGCCCTACAGGACCCCGCAAGAGAAGACCTGTCGTCCCTGAACAAGGTCACCTTTGAAGAGATCCTCGAGCTGCAACGACAACAGCTCGAAGAGAAGGAGCAGCAGGACAAGATTCGGCACCAAATCCTGCACGACCGCGGCTTCTCTATAGACGTTACTGAGTTCGATGCGTTCTGATGAATTGAAAAAAAGACGACCGACCAACCTGACCATTGGTCAGTGATTGTTTTCCATGCAATTGAAAAAAAACAAAATGGTTAGAGCTTGCTAGCACGCACAACCATTTTGCCCGTGTTGGCGCCGTCAAACAGGAGGACGAGGGCCTCGGGCAGCTTGTCAAAGCCCTCGATGATGGTCTCGCGACTCTGGAGCTTGCCCTCGCTGATCCACTTGAGGAGCTGGGTGCGTGCCTCCTCATAGCGGCGTTGGTAGTCCGTCACGAGGAAACCCTCAATGCGGATACGCTTGGTGATGAGCGTAAACATGTTGCGCGGCCCAGGAGTGGCGGTCTCGGCATTGTAGCCTGCGATCATGCCGCACGAGCACACTCGGCCCTTTATAGCAAAAAAAGAAAGAAAAAAAAAAGTTGAAAAAAAAAAAGGAAAATTTTGTTTCCGTACGTGGACGTTGATCAAGTCCAAGGCAATTTCAAAGGTGTCGCCGCCGACATTGTCAAAGTAAATGTCGATGCCCTTGGGACACGCCTTTTTGATGGCCCCATGCAGCTCCTTGTAGTTTTTGCCCTTGTAGTTGATGGCTTCGTCAAAGCCGAGGGACCTAACAGCAGCAGCAGTAAGCATCTGTTGACATATCTATCCTCCTGCAATTACTTGAGCCAAGCAACCTTGTCCTCACCTCCAGCTGTGCCAACAACGCGGAGGCCGAGGAGTTTCTAACGATTACGAAAAGTTCAAGATTTCTCTTTTCTTTTCTTTTCTTTTTTTCGTTACGGCAATCTGGCCAACGACCGAGCCAGTCGCACCGGCGGCACCCGAGACGAGGATGGTCTCACCAGCCTTGGGCTTGCCGACGTCGATCAGGCCAAAGTAGGCCGTGAAGCCGGTCATGCCGGCTGCGCCCTAAAAACAGTTTGATTGAAATGGAGGTCAGCAGCAAAGGGCGAAAAGAGCAAAAGTGCGTACGAGGAACAGCGACGTGTCAAAGTTCTCGGGCAGCTTGACCAGAGTCTTGTCGGCCACAGCGGCATACTCCTGCCAGCCTGCGACAAAAAATCAGTCGACAAAAATATCCGATTACAAGAAAATAGGAACTACGCACCCCACGTGCCCCAAACGTGATCTCCAGCCTTGAACTTTGGAGAGTTGCTCTGCACGACGACACCCGTGACGGCGCCCTCCATAACGCCCCCGATCGGCACGTTGTCTCGGTAGGTCTTGCCCGCGCCAATCCATCCGCGCATGGCAGGGTCGAGGCTGACCTCGAGCGTTCGCACAACCACGTTCTGCTCGCCAGTCGCTTGCGGGATCGGATCCGTCTCGAGGCGGAAGACCTTTTGCGGATTGACTGATCGCGGATTGCATCGGTCTCGTTGCCGCTATGATATTATCTTGTGTTACCTTTGCCGACCGGACGCTCCGCGAGGACCCACTTCTTGTTCACCTTTGCCATTGCTCTCACTCTGTCTGGTTGGTGACATCGTAAGTCAAAATCAGCAAGCAAGCAGAGAGAGAGAGAGAGAGAGAGACAGACACAAACGACCTTTCACCGATTTGTCACAGCTCGGGACAACAGTGCTGAAAATGGCCATTTTGCTGGCAGCCTCAATGCGGGCCAAGTCGAAGAAGCCCGTGCTGGGCATGAAGAGGAAGAGGGGAGGAGCCGAGTTGGCGGTAAGGGGCAGCATAACCCCCCCCGGGTTTACCGACAGTGTTTTTGCAGGGCAAGAAGCCGAACAACAAAAAGGACAGGCACAACAGGAAGGGCCAAAAGGCGGACAGGATGGAGGCCGCCACGCCTGGCACGCCCGCTACCCCCGCGTCCACCGAGGACTTTATCTCGCTCGGGGGCGGGTACGAAGAGTTTGCCGACGAGATTGCGCGCTACACGCCCGGAAGCACGGGCAGCTACCATCTCAAGAGCGCGACGCCCAAGAAGAAGCACTCTGCCGAGCCTGATCGCAACGTGCGCCCGTGGCTACGGCCCATCGAAGAGTACCCCGAGTCGCTGATTGAAATGTACCTGTGGCTCGTTTGTCCTCGCCCCTCCAGCTCATTAATGTTCCGCTCGTTGTTGCACAGGTTAAACAATGAGATTGGCGACTTTGTAAAGTTCATGGAGCCAACGCCCGCGGAGATGTCGATGCGGAGACTGGTGACGGACGAGATCGCCAACATTGTCAAGAGCCTGTGGGACGACGCCGAGGTGAAGATGTTTGGCAGCTGTGCGACAGACCTGTACCTGCCCACGAGCGACATCGACGTGGTCGTGCTGCGCGATCCCCCTCTCTCGATCGAACACATGCGCACCCTCTCGAAAAAACTCAAATCGTCTGGCATCGCGGAATCGATGCAGCTGATCGAGAAGGCTCGTGTGCCCATTATCAAGTTTACTGCTGCGCTCGTCGGGATCCGCGTCGACGTCAGCTTCAACGTCAGCAACGGCGTCAAGGCTGCAGAGTTTGTCCAGGAAAAACTCGTCGAGTGGCCTGCCCTCAAGCCCCTCATCTTTGTTGTCAAGCAGGTACACTAGCCCTTTCTGATCGAAAAGCACACACTAAACTCGCGTGCTACTCTTAGTATCTTCTGCAAAGGCAACTGAACGAAGTCTTCACAGGCGGCGTGAGCTCGTTCTCGATTCTCTGTCTGGTGCTGAGCTTTTTGCAGGTGAGCATTACTGTCTTCTTCCTCCTCCTTTCTCGGCAGCTAACTGGTCGTTCCTTAGCTGCACCCACAGATCCAAACCAAGTCGATCGACCCGAATGAAAATCTGGGTGTACTGCTGATGGAATTTTTCGAGTTGTACGGGCTCTACTTCAACTTTCACCGAGTGGGCCTGTCCATCGTGGACGAGGGCAGCTATTTCTCAAAACGAGAGCGTGGATGGGTAAAGAGCAGCGACCGCGGGTCCGGAAGCGGAAGCGGAAGCACAATTTTCATGTCGATTGAGGACCCACACGACAAGGGCAATGACGTCTCTGCGGGCTCGTACAACTTTGCGCTCGTTAAAAAGAGCTTTGAGCACGGTACAGAGTTGTTAAAATATTTTTTTAAAAAACACATTAATATGTAATTAATAAAATACAGCCTACAGGACACTCAGCTACGCCATTGCTTCACGCAAAAACGAGAAATCTACCGGCAAGCCCGTGACGACGCTGCTTGGTCTTATCCTCACCCTGGATGCGCGATCGACGTCGTTCCGCCAGGTCGTCGCTGATCGCTACGACACGCTCTACAAGGACGTCCTTTGTATGTCTGTGTTTTTTTTTCCTCGTCGAGGCTCCGTCTCTCTCTGACCCCAACTCAATCCTGCAGCCAAAGGAATGTCGCCATTCGCCATGGTCGCCAGCAAGCAAATCTCAGCCGAAGGAGGAGCAAACAGCAGCCAATCAGAGCCAAAAAGGACGTACACCCCAGTCATCGACTCGCGCAATATCGAGTTTGTGGAGGACGACGACGACGACGATTTCTACGGCGACGATTAGGACAGTACAAATGAATGTGATATTTTCAAAACGCAATCGATAAAGTCGATGAATGGCTCTCCCCTTGTCGACAAAACAAAGAGAGGACACAGTAGTCTCTCTCTCTCTCTCTCTCTCTAATCAGCTAGTTTAATGGGCTTCGGCAGTTGCTGCAGCCGGTGCGGGTGCTGCTGTTCCAGCAAACTTTGCCTTTAGCGAGGCAATCTTCTCCTCCTGGGCCTGTTTTGCGTCGTGGGCGGCCTTTGCTTCCCGTGCGGCATTAATCTCGTTAAGACGTGTAAACTACTCCCACGGCAATCAGTATTTTCGACGCAGGACGCGCTGTCTAGTTACCTCCTTCTTGTGGTGCAGGCACTCAAAGTAGTCCTCCTGCGGCAACTTGCAGTCGAACGGTGTCTCGGCCTGTGTTATTTGGACGGGAGGGGAAAAAAAACAACAACAAACAGGACGGTCAGCGCACGCCTGCTCCGCGGGCTCGTACCTTGCTCATGCACTTTTGGAAGTCCTCAAACAGTGGGAAGCAGCGGCCACGACCACCAAACGCACCATACCCGGACGACATTGTGCTCTATAAAAAGCAATGCGAAATAAATAAATAAAAAGGTAACAAGAGCAGCGCGAGGAGGAGCGAGGAGCAGGGGATGATGGGGCAGCACCGGCACCAGACACAGGAACAGCCAACCAAGTTCATCTGTTCAGCGTCGACCGGAGAAACGACCATATTTGTGACCACTGCACTCCCTGTTTTGAAAAACGCGCGCCTCTTCGCCCATGAATCTTGGCCTGCTCGGTAAGGGCCGCTGACCCCCAACGGCGGTGCATCTGCTCACTGAAACTTTCCCCTTCTCCAACCACAGATCCGTTTGGTCAAAGCTATCCCGAGGTACGCGCTCAGACATTAATCTATGCGTCAATCCCGCCCATGTGTGTAGAAAATCGAGGTCGTGCTGACCCCGCCGTCGCCCGCGGTGACGTGCTCGTTCAACCGGTGGGGCACCATGCTCGCGACGGGCCTCGCGGACGGGCGGTGCGTCGTGTGGGACTTTGACACCAAGGGCGTGTCGCGCGAGCTCGTGGGCCACGTCCGGCCGATCATCGCCGTGAGCTGGTCGTGCAGCGGACGCCGGTTGGTGACGGCGTCGTACGACAAGCGCTGCATCCTGTGGGACCTGCTCCTGCAGGATGGGCTGCCGCACGCGGGCGCCAAGACAGAGGTCCAGTTTGAGACGCCCGTGCACCAGGCACTCATGCACCCACGGAAAAAGTACGGGGTTCAATCACGTTGGGAGAGAGGCGGCCCGCTAATCCTGTTGCTTGTTTGCAGCTTTGTCTTTGTGGCCTGCCCGGCGCAAAGCCTGCCGGTGATGATTGAGCTTTTGCCGCTGTCAGATGGGTCATACAGCGAGCTCCGTACGACGATCTCGTCGGTCGCTCAGGCGGACGGTGCTGGTGGGGCGGGCGCTGGAGAGGACGCCAACGCTGCAACAGCCTCCTCGGGCTCCAAGCAGCCCTTTGTAAACTACTATGTGCCTTGCTTTAGCCCAAACGGTAGGCGAGAGGGGCAACGTGATAAAGTTAATGCTAAACACAAAACAGGCGACTACCTCCTTCTGGGCGACCAAAAGGGGACAATTAGCCTGGTCGACACGAGCACTCTCCAGCTGCTGTCTTCGTACCGGATAAGCACCGGCCCCGTGCGAACGATCAAGTTCCCTGGGGGCAAGAGCAGCAATGCGTCGAGGTATTATTTTTAGATTGTGCAAACGTTTCTCTAACAAGAGAGCCGGTGCAGCAAGTTCCTCGTCAACGTCGCCGATCGAGCAAACCACAAGATCAAGGTGTATGCGATCGACGGGTTCACCAAGCAGTTGCAGGCGTCACCAACGCCCCTGTACGAGTTCCAGGAGGTCGTTAACAGGTACGCCTGGGCACAGGCGTGCTTTTCGGCGGATGGCGACCTTGTCGTGGCTGGATCGGCGTCGCCTGGCGAGCACAAAATATACATCTGGGACTCTGTTGTCGGCAGCCTGATGAAGATTCTCGAGGGAGAGGGGACGCGTGAGGGCCTGATTGATTTCTCCGTACGTTTCTCCATTTTTATTTTTATTTTTCCCCGTTTCCATAACAATTGGCACAGTGGCACCCAATCAGACCGATCATTGCGTCCATCGGAACGGTGGGCAACGTGTTTGTGTGGAGCATCCGCTACCAGGAAAACTGGAGTGCGTATGCGCCCGACTTTAAGGAGCTCGAGGAGAACGTAGAGTACGAGGAGCGGGAGGACGAGTTTGATATTGTGCCCGAGGTCGACATCTCGCGCCGCGCAGAGCACGAACAGGACGTCGTTCTGGACGTCGACACGATCGACGGTGTTGTCGGTGGCATCCAAGTGTCGTCTGGGAACGACAAAGAGGAACCAGATCTGGTATTTGGCTTTATTATTTTATTCATCACAAGTAGTTAATCGATCCCTCCCTCCAAACACTAGTTGTTCCTTCCGATCATCCTCGAAGACTCGGTCATCCCCAAGATTGCGACAGACAACAACACGTACGGGCAGCGTGGTTTCGTTCTGGTTTATTGACCCTTGATTATTGCAGAGTTGCGGCGACACTGATTGCTTCGCGCCTCAACCCCAGCGACAGTCACACAATTGAGCACGACGTTGACGACAGCAGCAGCAGCAGCGGCGGCGGCGGTAGCAAAAAGCGAAAACTCCAGGATGGCGAATAAAAAAACATGTTAAGATACGTTATTTGGAAATCGCGCGCACAGAAACAGTCATCATTGCTATGGATTTTTTACAACGTCGCGATGTGCCTCCTGTGCAAAACGACGCGTTAGTTTTTTTTGGGACGTGGTCTATTTGTACCAGTGTTTTCCCGAGCGAGTCTACGGTCACTTTGTTCTTGAGGATACGCTCCAATGCGTCATTCATCTGGGCCACGCTGCTGGTCACCTGGTCCACGGCGCCCCCGAGGTTGCTAATGGCACTCTCCACTACGCAAGCACAGAAGATTAGCGATAGCGACGGTTGAGTCAAAGCACGGCATTCGTTACTTTCAACGCGGCAGCCAAAAATAGTGGAGTCCATTTTACACAGTGATCCCTCCTGATGTCTGCGGGACCGTCAAAAGGCGCGATTGAGACGGCGCTGCGGCTGTTCCGCTACCCTGCCGCCTTTGTGGGCTCGGCGACCAAGGTGTCGCTCGCACCCGCGATGCCGATCCAGCCCGAGGTGTGTGATTTTGATTGGCCGCGGAAATAAAATTGTGCACCTCAGGTGGCCTTTCTGGGTCGCAGCAATTGCGGCAAGTCGACGCTGATCAACGCGCTGATCCACACAAAGAGCCTCGTCAAGACCGCCAAGCAGCCGGTATAAGAAGGCGAATAAAAACCAACAACATCGACTTACTGACCGTCGTGGAACGAGCAGGGCAAGACGGCCATGCTCAACTTTTTCGACCTCGGCAAGCGTCTGACCCTGACCGACATGCCCGGCTATGGCTTTGGGAGCCGCTACGAGTGGGGTCCGATGGTGGTCAACTACCTCAACAGGCGCGAGCAGCTCAAGGTGACCTGCCTCCTGATCGACAGCCGGCGCGGCATCATGCCAATCGACGCGGAGACCATCGACCTCTTGGACCAGGGACAGGTGCCCTATTTCGTATGTGCAGCCCTCTGTCCTCAAGTGAAACTTGCTTATCTTTCTGTTGCAGGTGGTCGTCACAAAGACAGACAAGGTCTCAGCCCATCAGGTCCAGCACCTGCTGGAGACCGTGCCCAAGGAGATGAAGCTGAGGCGGCAGACAAAGTGGATCGAGCCTGTCTTTGCCGTGAGCTCGCACAAGAGCGAAGGACTGGATGAGCTGCGCTCGAGAATATTTAGCCACTGCTTTCCCGGCATTGAGTCCATGGACGATCTCCTCCCTAACGAAGCAGTGGTCGTCACGGCTCCGGTGACCCAGAAGGTGGAAGAAAGCGACTCGCCGACAGCCAAAAGCGAGCAGGATGCCCTTTCACGGTCTTTGAAACCGCCCCCTCGATCTGCAGTCAAGTCACGCGTCCAGGTCGAGACAGAGCGCTTGATGCGGGCACGACCCATCGGCAAGCACGTCAAGATCATCTCAGCCCCCGAGAACGCGTCCGTCCCGCGGAAGTCACGGCCCTCGCAATCGTCATCGTCGCGTTCTTCTTCCTCCTACGCATCCAAGGGAAGGCGGTTCTAGCTGTTTCACTGTCACGGTATTTTTTTCCATGTAAAAAACTGTACAATCTATAATTCGTATCCTTAATCATTGTGGCGTTTCTTGGCTTGAGATGTCGAAGAGGGCATGCTTATGTACACACCGGTAATAATGAATACCGCAGGGAAAATGCCACCTGAAATAAAATAAAACGTAAACATAAACATAAACATAAAATAAGAAAAAAACAACTTTCGAAAATACCAAGAACAATAAACGTCCACCAGCCTCGCGACCCGAGGACCCAGCCACAGGACGGGTTGTGCAGCAAGTCACGCCAGTGACAGACGTCCAGAGTAGCAGATGGCCAGGGCAAGTCTGAGCACTGATTTAGCGCCCCCGTCTTGATGTTGCTTTGGTCCGACTTGTAGTACTCTACCGAGGACGACTTGACGGCGATGGCCGCGTTGGTAACAGTCATGTTTTCTTCGCCGATCGCGACCGCAAGCCGCTTCCATGCCAAGTCGTAGTCTTTGCCTTTCACCTTGACGTTGTCGCTGGTGAAGAGGTCCTCCTGAATCAAGAGAAAGGGAATTAGTGAATGACAACAATTCCAGGCAGCCTACAAAGTTGGGCAAAAACGACAGCGACGAGACAACGGGCAGGAACATGCGATCGACGTTCTCGACCCGAGCTGCGACGAGGGTGGCCGACGTATCCACCTCGTATGCAAAAAGCCCCGAGTTGGTGCAACGGGCAGCGTCAAGGGCCGAGAACGACAGCAAGTGATGGTGGCTCGTCGCTTCTCCAATGGACAAGCACGCCTCGGGGATCGCTGTCTCGGGGGACGACTCGGAAAGCATCATGGCAACGAGAGGGTGCTTGATGCGGAGAGCCAGGACATCGGCCTCCTGTTTTGCAAGAGGCTTGCCGAGCGAAAGCCACAAGTGAGCATCGTGCCATCGTTTGTCGATAATGCCCTCCTCGAGTCCTTGCCCGTCATCGCGCATCGGTCGCCGATGGAGCAACAGCTCGAGGCATCCGGTGCAAGCGCTCGTTACGCCCATACTCTGGGTCAGAAAAATCTGCGCCCTCAACGTATATCAATAAAAAAAAATCATGTGTTGTTGCCGGGAGAATATTCACCTGGAGTTCTCGATCGTCGTCACGAATTGCCGCACGCGAGATGCTCGGGTAGATATTGCCAGTGATCGCTGCCGCGTGCGAGTAATGCCTCTGGGTCCATTGTGCACCGTCATCGGTCCAAAAATACCGCCTGTTGACGAGATCTGTGTGGAAGCGAACGGACGAGGCTGCGTTCTCGTTGGGCCGACCCTGGACGGTCACGCGCACGATTGGCTCGGACTGGTAGAGCAGGTAAGACTCGGCATAGTGGACGGTCGTAGGGTGCAGTGCATCGTCCGATGTGTGCGCGTGCGGCGGGGTCGACACGGTCCAGATGAACGCGCTCTCGGAAACAGCACCTCGAACGAGGAGAACAAAGCTGGTCGTTGCCGCTGCACTGCGGCCGCTGCTGCTGCTTGACACAAACGACGACGGCGAAGAACCAATCTGGGTGCTGACGAGATGCGGGAAGGCGATGTGTCCAAAGAGAAAACCAAAGGCACCGCATAGGATGCCTGCAAGCAGCATACTCAACGCACCTGTCCAACGGCGACATCGCAGTCCAGACATAACGACGAGGGCCAGAACGGCCAAGGTCATCACAATCTCGGTCCCATCGCTGGCCTCTGCGCTACCCAGTCCAATGCCCAGGGACGATACGCTCATCCCAACCATCCACGACCCTCCACACGAACCGACGAAGCAGAGACTGAGTTGGATTAGCGTCAATTTCGCCTCTGCCTGGTCGTCTTGGCCTTGCTGTCGAGGCAACTGTTGTGAAGGGACGGGAGCTGTGGTGCGCTTCCACCAACCAGTGAGGGCCTGCCAATCGGACGAACGCCAGCGGAGATTGGACGGCTCGTCGGTTCCCGTTTTACCGTGAATGGGAAGGGTCGCTGGTTGACCAGATGCGCTTTTAAGCTTACGCCACTGGAAGACCAGAACGAGAAGAACGATGCCAACGAGGAGGCCGGTAGTCGATCCCCTCGCAAGGCCCTCCAGCAGTACCAGACCGACTTCGATACGGAAAATGTAGGCACCCGAGAACACGTTCTCATACAGCAGCCGCTCGACCGACAACCGGGACAAGTTGCGCCCATCCGAGCTGCAGGGATCGGCGGCCTCTTGTGCATCTCCTTGTTCCACACCCAACACGCTTCCACCACGGCCCCAGACCCTCAGATGTGCGTTCTGAAATGAGGACTTGAGAAAAAAAATAAATTTTTTTTAAATCTATTCGTACTTGAATGACCCACTCAGGCTCGTCGGCAGAGTCAAAGAGCATGCTCCTCATCACAAACGGATTTTGGGGCCCCGAAATGAATTGGATCGATGGCAGTGATGAAACCAGGGGCGAGTTGGGCGAGTTGACTAGACAGTGCGTGTTACAAACTTTTTATTCGCGTTCGTTTTACCTTGCTTTTCCGGATAGACAGACACGTGAACAGTGACAGACGACAACGGGGGCACGTGGACGATAAAGTGTGCCTCAAGGTCGATCCAGTTGTCGCAGCGTTCAACACGTACAATCTCGACTGGGTTGAAGCAGCCCATCTCGATGAGCTTGTGGAGGCTTGCGAGGGTGGGCTGCACTTGGACGGGCAGCTTGGTGTTGTCCATCGTGATGGCGGTGACAAACGGCGTACTGACGCGGACAGTGACCGCCTCCTGACGCACAAAGGACAACGGGTTGAAGACGACGACAGACTGAAGGTTGCCGCCGTCTTGCGCCTTCACGATCGGGCGCTCTTTGGATGCCTGAGGCACAGCGACGGTCGACTTCTCAGGGAAGGGGACAGGAGGGAGGGATATCGTATTTAGGTGCGCATCTGTAATTCGATGTTGCTTAGAATGTGTCGCATTTCTTTTGAGGGTACACACCTGCTGGTAGGCCCAAGACGAGTTTGAGAGACTCGCAAATCACATGCGAGAAGGCTTCCTGGGCAAGGGCCGAGCGCACAAATTGGTCGGTGATGACATGCTGTTTCGACGTTCCTGTGATGGTGTCGTGGTGGGGCATCAGCCAGACCGCCCTCTGGATTCATTGTCAACTAGTTTCAAGAAAAAAAAAAAAATTTTTTTTTTTGTAAACCAAACCTTTGCCTGAACGAGCAAGCACGCGAGCAGACCAACATCGGCTTGGGATGCTGTTGCTGTGGACGATGTATGGGCAAGCTGGTACGACTCTTGCAGGATTTCGAGTGGGTCCTGGTACTTTGGAGATCCCGCGGCAATGTTGTTTGCACAGAAATCAATGCCACCTTCGGAAGACAAACTACGGCCCGTCTTGATCAGGGCCATTGAAAAGACGAGGTCAGCCGAGCGCGTGAGGTCTTCGAGTGTCCGGATCGTCGCCTTGAGCTTTGGGTGGTTGCTGTAGTACCCCGTCCAGTCGGCGTAGATCTCGTGCGTGTACGGGAGAAAATCGCCCGAGAAGCGTGGCAGCGTGAGCGTGTCCACCTGGCCCCGAAGAGCATCGAAAAACTCGCTCAGGGTGGCAAACTTTATCGTGACAGGGCGGCCGTAGCGCTCCTGGCCTCGGGGCGAGTTGATAAAGTCGAGCAGACGCTCGTAGTTTACAAATACGGTGGGTGCGTTCCAAAAGCGGAAATCGTCGCCAATGGGGAGCATGAGCACGTTGCTGCGGTAGTGACCGGCCTGGCGGAGGACGGTCTCCATAAACAGGTCGGCTTTCTGCGCCACATTAGAGCTGTTTATTTCGTTGTCGAACGCCAGATCAAAACCCTTGGGCGAGCTATAGTGCTCGTCCAGGATGTGCGTCAGCACGGCCGTGTCTTCCATCCCTTCCCACACAAACTGCATGGCCTTGTCCCCGCGTCGCCTCTCCTTGACGCGGTAGTCCATGCGATTGATCACCAGCTCTGCAAAAAAAAAAAAATTACAAGTGCTGAGCAAAAAGAAAAAAAAGCAAAAGAGAACAAGACACACCGTCCAGCTGCAGCTGCTCGGCCAGCCATGCCGTCAAACGCGAGTGCCCAAAGGTATCGATCTGCCACCCGACGCGGGGCTTGACTCCAAAGTGCTTCTGGATAAACAGGCGACCTTCGGTGACCTGGTGGATGACCGCGTCAAACGAGTTGAGCGTTTCGTCGTGCTGGACCCATCCCCCGCCTGCAGCTACCATAAGAAGAAAACAGGCAAATACAGGATCGTACCCACAAACTCAAACCGGCCCGATCGCACAAGCTCCTGCAGTACGAGCTGGTTGGCCCTGTCCAGCGATTCGTACCACGGCTGGAAGTACGCGATTTCCGACCAGATGAACCGTCTGTTGCAATCGGTTCACCACAGATAGATAGATCGATACACTGTGTCACCTCTGCTGATTGCCGTTCTTGAGGGCCACGAGAACCGAATCAAGGATGTGACTGACTTGGTTGACAAAGTACTGATGGTACGTCGATTTCCACCCGGCTGTTTATCACGCTTTAAAGACAACCCTGGAGAACACACATCGTACGATCGCAATGCGAGTGAGGCACCAAGTGCACGTCCAGTCGCTCGCCCCCGTGCACGAGCACGGCAGCCGCCAGCAGGACGACGAGGCACAAAACGAGGTCGCGCGACATCTTCTGGGGACGAAACTCGGAACAATCATGCGTCCTTTTTTTTTTTTGGTCTCGAAGGATACGGCTGCAAGGTTCGGGCCGGGA
>Ga0302226_10002478_pt1 | contig 13135 bp, 10 predicted proteins | sample II_Palsa_E3_3_FD_193524 | JGI IMG/M metagenome (GOLD analysis project Ga0302226, IMG submission 193524) | Peat permafrost microbial communities from Stordalen Mire near Abisko, Sweden - II_Palsa_E3_3 | ecosystem: Environmental > Terrestrial > Soil > Palsa > Peat permafrost | place: Sweden...
ACAGAAGTGCGGACGCCGACCGCCTAGTCTCCGCCGGCCGCGTGGATGACGACGATGCCGTCGAGCTCAAACTGCGCCCCAAGCGCCTCGCCGAGTTCATCGGCCAGACCAAAGCGAAAGAGCAGCTGGCCATTGCGCTCGAGGCCGCCAAGTCGCGTGGCGAGGCGCTCGACCACGTCCTCCTCTTCGGACCTCCCGGCCTCGGCAAAACCACCCTCGCGACGATCATTGCGAATGAGCTCGACGTCGGTTTTCAGCAGACGTCCGGCCCCGCCCTGCAGGTCCAGGGCGACATGGCCGCCATCCTCACCAACCTCAAGCCCAAACAAGTCCTCTTCCTCGACGAGATCCATCGCCTCCAGCCCGTCATGGAAGAAAAGCTCTACACCGCGCTCGAGGATTATCAGCTCGACATCATGATCGGCACCGGCCCGTCGGCTCGCACGCACGTCATGCGCATCGACCCCTTCACCTTTGTCGCGGCGACCACACGCCCTGGCCTGCTGTCGTCCCCGTTGCGCTCGCGCTTCGGCATCCTTCTTCGCCTGGAGTTCTACACCGACGACGAACTTCGCTGGGTCGTCGAGCGGTCGGCAGAAGTCCTGGGTGTTCCCATCGACCGCGACGGCGCCGCCGAGATCGCCGTGCGCTCTCGCGGCACACCGCGCATCGCGAACCGTCTTCTGCGCCGTGTGCGAGACTTCGCTGAAGTTCGCGCCGCCGGAAAAATCGACCGCCCCACCGCCGTCGCTGCCCTCGAAATGCTGGAAGTCGACGCCCACGGCTTCGACGAGCTTGATCGCCGCCTGCTCCGCACCATCATCGAGAAATATGATGGCGGTCCGGTCGGCCTCAACACTCTCGCCGCCGCCCTCGCCGAAGAGCAGGATGCTCTCGAAGAGGTCTACGAACCCTTCCTCATCCAGATTGGTTTTCTCGACCGCACCCCACGCGGCCGCGTCGCGACCCGCCTCGCGTACGAGCATCTAGGCATCGAGATGCCGCGCAAGCACATGCTGTTCAGCTAGCGTGCGGCAGAGGCACTGGCCAGCCCGAACTAAGCGACAGCCAACTTGGCAATCACCAGGAATGCTAAACCAAGCAGCGCCCTGCGCCCAAGCAGCTTCAAATAAGATTTGGAAAAGTAGGCTCGCATAGACCAACTTTAGTCCGGCCTTGTTGCGCTCTCATGAACGGCCATGCACATTTTTCGTCAGCGCATCTGCGAGGACACCCCCGACCTTCGCCAGCCGCTCCACCGCGGCCGCGCTCCCCACACCGAGCTTGCCCATCACAATCGCGACTTTTACATCGTTCCCGGACTCCGCAAGCAACCGCGCCGCCGTCTCCGCATCGCATCCTACCGCCGCCGCGATCATCCTCTCCGCGCGATCCACCAGCTTCGCATTCGTCGGCCGCATATTCACCATCAAATTACCAAACGTCGCCCCGGTGCGCACCATCACGCCTGTCGACAGCATGTTCAGCACCATCTTCGTCGCCGTGCCCGCCTTCATCCGCGTGCTGCCGGTCAGCACCTCCGCCCCCGTCGCGGGCGTAATCGCAATCTCCGCCGCCCGCGCTACCGCCGACCCCGGCACACAGCTCAGCCCCACCGTCAGCGCCCCTAGGCTCCTTGCATACTCCATCGCGCCCAGCACATACGGCGTTCGCCCACTGGCAGCAATCCCCACGAGCGTGTCGCCTGCGCCAAACCCTGCCGCCGCCAGATCCCGAGCACCTTCCTCGCGCGAATCCTCCGAGTGCTCGCTCGATACCCGCAGCGCCGAATCGCCACCGGCAATCAACCCCTGCACCAGATCCGCGCTCACCGAAAATGTTGGGGGACACTCACTTGCGTCCAGGACACCAAGCCGCCCGCTGGTTCCCGCGCCGATATAAAACAGCCGTCCGCCCCGCTTGAATCGCTCGGCGATCGCATCCACGGCCTGTGCCACGTTTCCCAGCTCCGCCTGCACCGCGCCGGCAACCTTCGCGTCTTCCGCGTTGATCAGGGCCAGCATCTCCAGCGTCGGCAGCGTATCCAAATGCTCGCTCGCAGGATTGCGCATCTCCGTCAACAGGCTGCCCAGCGTATCTTGATCCGGTGCGATCATTTCGTCTCCGTTGGTCTCTATCATAGGGCCATTCATGACCGCCCCATCCCAACTGTGTCAGCATAGTAGTTCAGATGAGCGATGCCGCCCCGCCACCCCCCAGTCCCACCAGTGCATGGCAGTCGCGCGAGTTCCGTTTCTACTCCGCTGCGCGCCTGATGGGCATCATGGGCGCAGAAGCCCAGTCCGTGGGCGTCGCCTGGCAGGTCTACCAGATCACCCACTCGGCCCTCGCGCTTGGATACACCGGCCTCGCGCTCTTCCTCCCCGGCATCTTCTTCGTTCTTCCCGCAGGCCACGTGGCCGACCGCTACGATCGCCGCACCGTCATCCTCACCTGCTACACGGTGCAGGCGATCGCGACCTTCGCTCTGCTCTGGCTCGCGCTGCATCACTCGCAGAACATCTGGCTCATCTATGCAATCCTCTTCGTCATCGGCGCCGGCCGCTGCTTCAGTGGTCCCGCCGCCAGCGCACTCGTCCCTTCCCTCGTTCCCAAGGAGCACTTCGTCAACGCCGTCACCTGGGGTTCGTCCATCTTCCAAATCGCCAATGCCACCGGCCCCATGATTGGCGGCCTGCTCTTCACCATCCCGCTTGCGCACCTTTTCGGCGGCCGCTTCGCCGCGCTCAACGGAGCGCCGCTGGTCTACGCCTTCACCCTCTTTGGCCTCCTCTCCTTCCTCAGCTTCTTCAGCGTGATCAAACGCCGCGGCCCCGCCGACAAGAAAGGTTTCACCGTCGACACCATGCTGGCCGGCCTGCGCTACGTTATTGGAACGCGCCTTCTGCTCGGCTCCATCTCGCTCGACCTCTTCGCCGTCCTGCTCGGCGGCGCCGCCTCGCTCATGCCCATCTTCGCGGTGGACATCCTGCACTCCGGCGCCAACGGCCTCGGCCTCCTGCGCGCCATGCCGTCGCTGGGAGCCCTCGTCGTCTCCCTCACCCTGCTCGTCTATCCGATCAAGCGACGCGCCGGCAAAATCATGCTCGTCTGCGTCGGCATCTTCGGGGTCGCTACGATCGTCTTTGGCCTTAGCCGCAACATCGTGCTCAGCTGTATCGCGCTCATCTTCATCGGCGCCTCAGACATGATCTCCGTGGTCGTCCGATCCAGCATCCTCCAACTCGCCACGCCACCCGAGATGCGAGGCCGCGTCTCCAGCATCAACTGGCTCTTCATCGGCGTGTCCAACGAGGTTGGCGAGTACGAGAGCGGCCTCACCGCCCACTGGTGGGGAGCCGTCCGGGCGGTGGTCATCGGCGGCATCGCCAGCGTCGCCGTCACCGGTTCGTGGAGCATCTTCTTCCCCGCGCTCCGCCACGCCGACACCCTCACCGCCGAAAGCCTCATCGCCCTCGAAAAACAATTCAGCAGCATGGAGCCCGTCGGCTAATCTATCCTGCCCGTACCCCCATCCGATTTCCTGCCCATCCCTCGCAACCTTTTGCGTAGCAAGCTAATCTGTCTGAAGGGAGGAATTTCATGCAAAAGGGACTCAAGATCGGCCTCGGGGTCACGGCAGTCATGGTGCTCGCCGTCGGTATCCGCGTCGGCCTCATCTATAAGGCGAACCACGAAGACGTACCAGTCAAACAAGACCCCTACGCCAACATCAAAGTCGATCCCGACGACAATGTCTTCCTCAAGAAAGAGCATCCCGACACGCTCGCCGACCAGCGCGCACTGATCGGCCAAACCCTCTGGATTAGTGCCGGCGGTCAGCTCGACTACTACGCTGACAAAGGCAATCACGTCGACTACGCGCACCCTGCCGGTACCCTGCTCGGCGCAACACCCATACTCATCAAGAGTGTCTTCGAGCAGAAAGCTCCCGCCACCGGCCCCGCCGTCGTCCGCATTGCGCCCGGCCAGCGCCACGTGCTCCTCGCCTTTACACTGCCGAAATCCTCAAGCCCCGATACCCTCTACGCAACGCCCGTCGGCAACTACGACAACGGCGGCTACAACTTCATCAGCGACAATGTCTTCTTCTACGAAGACCCCCACAAGCTGTACAACTTCTGGCCTGCGTCCATATGGTCCGCCATCGATCAGCACCAGGCCGTGCTCGGCATGAGCGAGAATCAGGCCATGATGTCCCTCGGAGAAGTCACCGTCCCCAACTCCGACAACACCGGCAACCGCACCGTGAAATTCGACAACAACGGCCATCCCATCGTCATCGTCTTCTCCAACAATAAGGCCATCAAGATCACGCCACTCAAGGCGGCGGACTAACGCAGCAGGCTCCTGCGGCTCAGCACACACGCTGCTAACCTAACGAAAAGCCCCAGGAGCCGATGCATGCTCGACATTCATGCCCCCGAACACGGAATTCACGGCACCCGTGACTTCTTCCTGCACCTGTTCACCATCACCATCGGTCTGCTCATCGCGCTCGGCCTCGAAGCCAGCGTCGAGGCCATCCATCATCGCCATCAGCGCCAGGAAGCAGAAACGCTGATTCGCAACGAAATTCAGAACAATCTGAACCGGCTGCGCAGCGAAGCTCCTCAAGCAACACTCGAACTCCATCAGATGACCGAAGTCCTTCAAGCTCTCGAAGCCCGCGCCGAAGGGCACGCCGACGCTCTCAATGCGAAGGATTTCGTCTTCCACGAAGCACCTATCCAGGATGCGGCGTGGCGCACCGCCAACTCCACCGGCGCACTCACCTTGATGGACTACGCGGAAGTTGAGCGCTTCTCCGACGCCTACAAGGAGCAAGCACTTCTCCAGACCATGGAAGAGCAGGCCCTCGAAGACTATCTCGAACTCATGCCCGTTCTCTCCTATCACAGCAAAGATGGCGTAGTGAGCCCCGAAGCGGCGAAGGACGCGATACCCTACACACGCCGAGTCGTCGCCCACCTCAACGGCATGCTCGCCGTCGGCGCCGGAACCGTTGGCACTTACGAAGCCGCACTAAAACAATAGCCTCGGACCTTCAGCACTGAATCATCGGCCTTGATAGAATTTTTTCTCATGGAACATTGTGACCCCATGCAGAACGACGCTACCTTGCAAGACCGCGTTTTCTCCTCGCGTCGTCTGAAGCGTGTCGTTGTGTTTGCATGCGGCGTGATCCTTCTTTCTACCCCCCCTGCGGAGGCCTCAAAGAATGATTTCGGATTCACCGTCCAGATCACGTTGTCGCCAAAAGCAGCCGCGACGCTCGCCAGAACCTCCGAAGGAATGGTCGTTTCGGCAACGTATTCCGGTGACCCGATCCCCGCGGCAGCAAAGCACGCAAACGAGATTGGGCAAATTGACCTTGGCGTGGAAGATGTCGAAATGCCGGGAAAAGCGGCAACCGCCCAGGTGACCGGGAGCAAGGTCAATCGCGAGCATCTCTCATGGGTCAAGGGTCCGATTCTACTGAACGTAAACGTCTACTCCGCTCGACGCAGCGGCCCGGATAATATCCTGGCCTGCGATTTCTTCGACGGAAAATTGCAGCAAGCGGTTCGCCAGCCGGTTTCACTCCACTGTTCTCTCATTGCAGAGAACGCGCCGACGAAGCATAAATTCTGAGCGACGGTCACTGACAAACCTTATCGTTCTCGAGGGGGTCTGAAATGTTTGCATTTCCTGATGCGGTGCCGGCACTCACTCCAAAAACGGTGGAAGCAAGAATTCACGCCATCGGCGCGCAGCCAGCGGTCCGTGAACTCTGGAGACGACCCAAGGATTGGGATGTCGTAATGGCAGGCGTGGAATCGGGAGATGCGGCCTGGCTAAAAGTTGCAACCGAGTTGAAGCCCGGAGCGGATGCAGGTCAGTCAGAGAGCCTGGCGATCGTAGTTTCGCGATCGATCCAGCACAATCCCCGCGCCTTCCTGCTCATCGCGTTTCCAAGCTTCGGGGTTGCCGTGTGTGGCGATCTCAACATCGAGCCCACAGCGGCGCAACATAAATCATTTCAAAAGAAGACCGAGAAAGCTCTTGTCTCGGTAGGCAACGAAGACACACGCAAAGATCGCGATGCGTGCCTGGCCGAACTCCGAAAATAGCTGCGTCGAACTCGCAAAGGTCGTGCATAGGCACTGACCCACCGCTCAGCCGGTGTTGCGCAACCCCGCGCTGATCCCGTTGATCGTCGCCGTAATCGCACGATCCAGCTCCTCGCCTTGCTCGCCCGCGCGCTTGCGTCGCAACAACTCGAGCTGCAGCAGGCTCATCGGATCCACATATGGATTGCGCAGCCGAATCGACCGCGCCAGCACCTGGTTGCTCTCCAGCAGCACCTTCTGCTGCGCCACCGCCAGCACCATCCGCCGCGTGCGGTTGAACTCTGTCTCGAGCGTCGTAAACACGCGCTCGCGCAGTCCCTCGTCCTTCACCAGCATCGAGTACTGCTTCGCAATGCCGAAGTCTGCCTTGGCCATCGCGATCTCAACATTCTTGATGATGTCCACGAACAGCGGCAGTCCCAGCATCATCTCCTGCAGCAGCGCAAGCCCGCCCTCATGCTTTTCCGCATACTGCTCCAGCGCATACCCGACGCCAAAGTATGCCGGTACAACGTGCCGCGACTGCATCCACCCGAACACCCAGGGAATCGCGCGCAGATCCGCCAGGCTGCGCTTCTGCGCGGACGCACTCCCATCCGCACGCTTCGCCGGGCGCGATCCAATCCGCGCATGCTCCAGTTCCGCCACCGGCGTCGCCTCCTCAAAGTACGTGAACACCTCGGGATCGTCCATCAGGTGCTTCGTGTAGAACGCAAATGATGTCGCCGATAGCTCATCCATCGCCGCCTCCCACTCCGGAAGCATCTCTCCGGTCAGCACCGGCCTCACGCCAGGCTTCACTCCCGGCCGTGCCAGCGCATCAAGCGCCGCAGCAATCATCAGCTCAAGATTCCGCTCGGCCAGCACCACGTCACTGTACTTCCAATTAAGGACCTCACCCTGCTCCGTAATCCGCAGCGCGCCCGTGAAACTATCCAGCGGCTGCGCAAAGATTGCGCCATGCGTAGGTCCGCCGCCGCGCCCCACCGTGCCGCCGCGCCCGTGGAAGAGCCGCAGCGTCACGCCGCACTCTCGCGCCACCTCGTGCAACGCCCGATGCGCCTTCCATATCTCCCAAGTGCTCGTAATCATCCCGCCATCTTTGTTGGAATCGGAGTAGCCCAGCATCATCTCCTGGTGCCCGTCCCACGCCTCCAACAGCGGCTTGTACGCCTCGTTCGTCCACAACGCGCGACACACCACCGGCGCATTCCGCAGGTCCTCAATCGACTCGAACAGCAGCACCGGCTGCAGCCCCGGATCCTGCTCGCCGCTCTCGCTCATTCCCCCTTCAACCTTGACGCCGCCCATTCGCGCCAGCTCAATCACCGTGAGCGCATCCTCCACCGCCGTCGCGCCCGACACCACGTAGAGCGCAATCGTCGCCGGCAAATTCTTCTTCAACTCAGCGATCGCGCGGAACGTCGACATCACCTCCAAGGCCTGCGCACTCACCTCGCCGCCAGACCTCAGCTCCTTCAGCGCCGCCGCATCCACCTTCGCGTGCTGCCGGATATCCAGCGTCTGCAGATGCAACCCGAACGTGCGCACCGCCAGCAACAGCGGATCCACAAACCTCTCGGCCAAACGCTTTCCCCGGTTCTCCGTCAACGATTCATGCAGCAGCGTCAGGTCCTCCATCAACTCCGCAGCCGTCTCATAGTGCGGCAGCGTCGCCTCCAGCGGCAGCGACAAATGCTTGTGCATCGACACCGCCGGCGCTCCTCCGAGCCGCAGCGTCATGCACGCAATCTGCATCCGCACTGCCTCGGTAGGGAAGTCGCCGATAAATTTCATCGCGTAGCCCGCTGCCTTCAACTGGTCCAGATAACCCGTGAGCCGTTTCCGCAGCGCCACCGAAATCGGTGCCTGCCGCGTCGACGGCGCCAGCTGCTCGAACAGCTCTGTCAGCCGCGCTACATAGTAGTCGTGCACCACCTCGCGCGACATCGCCACCGACTCGGCCGTCGTCGTCGCGGTCACAAATGGATTGCCGTCCCGATCGCCGCCAATCCACGACCCGAACTGCACCACCACTGGCAGTTCCGCCAGCTGCGTCGGCTCCGGCGCGGGAAACTCCGCATCCAGCGCACTAGCCATCTCCGCATACAACACAGGCACCGTCTCGAACAGCGACGCGTCGTAGTAGTCCAGCCCCATCTGCACTTCATCCTGGACCGTCGGCCGCGCGTGGCGTACATCATCGGTCTGCCACAGCGCGGTAATCTCCGCCAGCAGCGCTGCCTCCAGCTCATCCAGCTCCGTCACCGGCAGCGGAATCCCATCCAGCTTCTCCAGCAAATCCGAGATGCTTCTCCGCTTGAACATCACGCTGCGTCGCGCGACCTCTGTCGGATGCGCCGTGAACACCGGCGTAATGCAAATCTGCTCCAACAGCGCGAACGCAATCTCACGCGTGAACCCTGCGTCCCGCAGCCGCCGCAACGTCCCTCGCAAGCTTCCGCGCTGCGGCTCAGCCGCCGCGTCCAGCAACGACGATCGCCGCCGCCGCTTGCGATGATTCGTCTCAGCCAAATTAATCAGCTCAAAATAAAACGCAAACGCCCGCGCTAGAAAGAACGCCGTCCGCGCATCCGCCGCCACCTCGTGAGTCAACGACTGCGCCTGCTGCAGATGTTCCTGCGCCGCCTCCGCGTCTCCCTTCGCGTCCGCCTCGCGCCGCGCAATCGCCGTGCGCCGCAAGCTTTCCACAGCGCCAAACAGCGCATTCCCCGGCTGCTCCCGCAACACCTGCCCCAGCAGCGCTCCCAGCGACCGCACATCGCGACGCAGCGGTGCGTCCTTCGCCGGGCTCGTGCGCGCTTCAAGTTCTGCAAGTCGATCAGACCAACTGGTAGGAGTCCAAAGAGAAGGCATAGGGCATTATCACCCAACCTTCCGCCGAACCTTCGCAAGATTCGGTTCTAGCGTTTGATCGCAGCCGAATACACGCTCAGCTTCGCATACGCCGCGCGCAGCAGCGGAGCCTCTACCCCGCGCGCCCGTCCGCGCTCCAGCAGGTCGCCCACGATCTGATCCGCTTCCACCCGCGCACCCTTGCGCATGTCCCGATACATCGACGTCCTCAGCCGCGAACCCTTCTCCGTCAGCCGCAACGTCCCCTCGGCCAGCGCGGCCAGCGCCGGCGCGTAACCGTTCGCCGTCGCAATCGCGGCGCACTCGGCAATGATCGCGCGCACCGTCTCCACCCCTCCAGGAGCCGCCACCACCGCTCCAATCGATCCCCGCAGCAAGCAAGTAATCGCCCCTGCCGACGCCAGCATCACCCACTTCTGCCACATCGCCTCCACGATATCCGCCTGCAGCCGCACATCAAATCCAGCGCCGCCAAGCGTCGCTTCGATCGCCCTAATCCTCGCGGTCACCGCCCTGTCGCGTTCCCCAAACGTCACATCATGCAGCCCCGTCATGGAGTGCACGCATCCCTCCGCATCCATGTCCGCGACAATGTACGTCGTTCCGCCGACCACATGCTTTGCCCCAAACAGCTTATCCAGCGCATCCATGTGCCGCATGCCATTCAGCAGTGGCAGAATCACCGTAGCGTCGCCCACCGCTGGCGCAAAGTCTTCCATCGCGCTCTCCAGCGAGTACGCCTTCGTGCTTAGCAGGATCAAATCGAACGCCTCCCCGCGCGCCTTCAGCACTTCCGCCGTCAGCAGCTTCAGCGCAGCCGCCTCCACCCTCACATCGCCATACACATCGAAGATCTGCAGCCCCGTCCGCCGCAGTTGCTCCGCACGCCCCTCCCGCACCAGGAACGTGACATCGCGTCCTGCCGCAGTCAGCCTCGCGCCAAAGTACCCGCCCACCGCACCCGCGCCGATCACCAGAATTCGCATACCCCCATGGTATGCAGAACGCGACCGCGCTTCGGTGTCAGCGCTCACGCCACGCAAACTTCAGCCCGGACCAATCGTCATCGACCGCACAAACCTTGTAATCCACCAGTCCCAACGCCAGCCCCGCATCGCGCACATCGTTCTGATTGAAGTCCGGCTTCAGACGCGCCTTGGGATGCAGCACCCACACATGCGCCCCCCGCGGCAATTGCGCCCCCAGTAGTTCCATCAACGCCCCAAGCTCAGCGCGCGTCCGCACAAAGCAAAGCGCCAGGGCAGTCGTAGCCCGCAGCCGCTGCTCCAACTTTACGGTAGCCGGCAGCTCCCCCAGCAGTTCCCGAAACCCCTCGGGCTCACCCAGCACGGCAACCTCGCCAACCCCACCCTTCGCCGTAACCAGCCCCAGCTTTCGCTCGAGCGGTGTCGCAGAATACGCACCACCCGCCCCGCTCATGCGATGCTCTGTTCCTCAAGCTGTGTCGCGAGATCTTCCCACTCCGTGGTGCGCGCCGCATGCTGTTCGCGCAGCGTATCCAACTCTGCTGCGATAGCCTGCGCAGCCTCCGCCGTTGTAAAGATTCCCTGCTGCTGTTCCGCCGCCTGGATGCGTGTCTCTAAATCCGGCAACTCTTCCTCGATCGACGCGACGCGGTCCTCCAGCTGCTTCAGCTTGATTGGATTCAGCCGCTTCACATTCGACTTCGCGACCGGCGGCGGCGTCACCGGATCCAGCGCGCCCTCAATCTCATGGGTGCTACCGTTGCCGCTGCCCGCCTGCTTCACCGGCTTGAACATGCCGGTGGTCGCGTCGATGTGCGGATTCGCCTGCGCGGCCTCCGCTATCTTTGCAACGCCGCCGCCCTTGCGGAACAGGTAGTCCTCATAGTTGCCGGGATAGATATGCACGCGGCGATCTTCCACCTCGAACACGCGCGTGGCCAAGCCATCGATGAAGTAGCGATCATGGGAGACAAACAGCACCGTTCCGCTGAAGCTGCGAATCGCGTCGAGAAGAACGTCCTTCGCACGCATGTCCAGATGGTTCGTAGGCTCATCCAGCAGTAGGAAATTTGCAGGCGAGACAAGCATCTTCGCCATCGCATAGCGATTGCGCTCACCTCCGCTCAACACCCCAAGCTTCTTGAAAACATCGTCGCCGGAGAACATGAAACAGCCCAGCAGCGAGCGCAACGTGACCACATCCACCCGCGGATTCGACCCCGTAATGTCGTCGAGCATCTCTGCGTCGCCGTCGAGAACTTTGTACTGGTCCTGCGCAAAATAATCCGCCAGCACATTGTGCCCAAGACGAATTTTCCCGGACGTCGGGCCCTCAATCCCACTCAACATGCGGATCATCGTCGACTTACCTGCACCGTTTGCTCCCACCAGCGCGATGCGGTCGCCGCGCTCAATGGTGAAACTCACGTCGTCGAGAATATGTTTCTCGCCATAGCTCTTCGAAAGATGCGAAACCTCAATCACCGTGCGGCCGCTCGCCGGTGGCTGCGGGAAGGTAAAGTGGATCGTTGCCTCTTCTTCCGGCACCTCGATCCGTTCGATCTTCTCCAACTCCTTGACGCGAGACTGCACCTGCTTGGCCTTCGTGGCCGTTGCGCGGAAGCGATTAATGAACGACTCCAACGCCTCAATCCGGTCACGCTGGTTCTTATACGCCGACATCAGTTGTGTGCGACGCTCTTCCTTCAGCGTCAGAAACTTCGAGTAGTTTCCGTGGTACACATGCATTTTCTTGTTCCAGACCTCTACGGTCTTGGAGACCACCATGTCCAGGAAAAACCTGTCATGCGAGATCAGGATGAACGCGTTCTCATACGTCTGCAGATAATTCTCGAGCCAGTTGCGGCTCTCCAGGTCCAAATGGTTCGTCGGCTCATCCAGCAATAGCAGCGAAGGCTTTTGCAGCAGAAGTTTGGCGAGCGCAATACGCATCTGCCATCCGCCAGAGAACTCTTCCGTACGGCGCAGCCAATCTTCTTTGCTGAACCCAAGCCCTCCCAGCACGGCCCCAACCTGCGAGTCCAGCGTATAGATGTCGTGCGCGTGAAGGTGGTCGGCGATCTCGGAATAGCGATCCGCGGCGGCGGCATATTCCTTACTCTTAGGGTCAGCGTCGGAGAGCACATGCGTGAGCACCTCCGATTCCTTCTCCATATCGCGCAGCTCGTCAAACACGCTCAGGCACTCGTCGAACACCGTCCGCCCGGACAGCGCGAGCCCATCCTGCGGCAGGTATCCCAGCGTCATGCCCTTGATGTGCGTCCGCTGGCCATAGTCCAGCGTCTCAATCCCTGCGAGGATCTTTAGCAGCGTAGATTTGCCCGTGCCATTGCCGCCCACCAGGCCAGTGCGCTCATTGGGCGTGACCAGCCAGTTAACATCGTCGAAGAGGAGTTTGTGGCCGTATCGTTTGCCGGCGCCAGCTAATTGAAGCATCACCCCCATTTTCTCATCTCTGCCCATACTGAGGACAGAGAACGAACAACGAACAACTTTCCGGGTGACGTTTTCGTCTTTCACCGCATCGAATTCAGGACTGGAGCCGGTATATTGCACGAAACCAGCACGACCCTCGGCGAAACAGAGCCATCCCACCCACATCGCACGCGCAATCGCTGGCTAGTCGCCGTCGCCATCGCTTTGGGCGTGTTCCTCATCGCCTTGCTCATCACAGCCGAGTATGTCGCCCACCACATCGGCCCGATGCTTCGCTCCAGCGTCATCACTACCCTCAGCAACCGCTTCCACTCGCCCGTCGAGCTTGACTCCCTCGACGTCTCCGTCGCCACCGGCCTCAAAGTCGAAGGCCGCGGCCTCCGCATCCTCTACCTCGCCGGCCCCACCCAGCCAGACCTCCGGCAGAAACAGGGACTACCCGCGCCGCCCATGGTCAGCGTCAACCACTTCATCTTCCATACCTCGCTGCACTCGCTCCTTCACCTCAAGGCGGACATCGCGCGCGTCGACATCGACGGCATGGACCTCCACATCCCGCCGCACAGTGGAGCGCACATGCCCCACATCACCGCGTCCAACTCGCGCATCAAGATCACCGTCGCGAAGATCTTCTGCAAGAACGTCAACCTCGTCATCGAGAACTCCAACCCGGCGAAGGAT
>Ga0302226_10002479_pt1 | contig 13134 bp, 17 predicted proteins | sample II_Palsa_E3_3_FD_193524 | JGI IMG/M metagenome (GOLD analysis project Ga0302226, IMG submission 193524) | Peat permafrost microbial communities from Stordalen Mire near Abisko, Sweden - II_Palsa_E3_3 | ecosystem: Environmental > Terrestrial > Soil > Palsa > Peat permafrost | place: Sweden...
AGCTTGGGCAGTGACCGGAGGATGAGCGACGAGTGAACCTTGGAGTTGTTGTTGAGGATGGCGAAGACGCGCCTGCTATCCCCGCTGGCTAGGTGCCTTTGGACAAATGCATTTAGAAAAAGAAAAGAAAAAATAACCGAGTAGATATCAGGTTACTTTTGCACGTTCAGACGAGGCTCGTCGGATCGCCCGGTCTTGCTGTCCTCGCTCAGCCAGAGCGCCTTGAGGCCACTGATGTAGTCGTTGCGATTGCAGTACGCCGCGACGCGGTTGCCGTCCAGGTACTCGATAAACTCGCTTACGTATCTCGAGACGAGCGCATCATCGTTGTCTTCGACGTTGCTATCGGCGTCCTCTTTGACGATGGTGCTGCTTTCCTCACCTTCGACATCGGCGTCAACTGCTGGTACTGCTTTGACTGGCTTTGGGATCTTGAGCGCTGTTACGACGTCCAACTCGAGGCAGGACGTGAGGAGCAGCTTGAGATTGGCCTTGCGCTTGGACAGCTCGCTTGCGACAGGTTCCTTGGTGCGCACGGGCCAGATGTTCTCGTAAAAGAACGGGAGCCATTCCTCGAGAGCACGGTTTGTGCCCGAGTGGACACCGTTGATGTTGGACTGCTGCTGCACGACCTTGTTCAGGGCGTTCTCTGACAGCACAGCCAGCTGGTGCACCTGCGCGGCGGCCGCTGCGAGCAAATCTAATTATTAAAATACAAGCGCAAGAATATTTATAAATTATCTCGAGAGAATTGGGTTTACCATCGGATGCAGAGCGGGCAGCGACCGGCGTCGCAGCCGCGGTGATCGGCGTCGCGACGGCAGAGATCGGGATGCTGTTGCCAAGGGCAGTCGTTCGCACCGAGATCGGAGTGGTCGTTTGCTGGGGCTGCTGGGAGGAAGGAAGGGTCGATTTGTCAAGCACGGCAGAGATGGGGATGCTTGAACCCTGCTGCGTAGTCGTTGGCTGCATCATGCTCTTCTGCAGTTGCTGGATGTTGTCGATCGTCGATTTCTTAATGTCGTCAAAGAAGGAGCTCTTGGATGACATGACCGACGCGTTACGTTGCAGCTGCTGCTGTTGCTCCACGATCGGCTGTGGCGAAGGCGTTGTCGCGACAGGGGGCTGAGCAGGTGGGGTGGGAGGTGCCATTGCCGTTGCAGCAGGTGCAGATGCGGGTGCTGGTGCCGCGGAGGAGGAGGGCTTGGCGGGCGTGACAGCCTCCTCGATCTTGTCAGTTTCCCTCAAGTTGTCGCTCGACGTTGAGCGTGTTGTGCGCTTGCTCTTGGTGCTGGCGACGCTGCTTATGGACGCCGACGAGTCGCTGCGCGTGAGGCCGCGAGGCGGCGTCGACACAGACGTCGTTGGACTTGGCGCAACGTTGCTGGGGATCGATCCAGTCCGGACGAGTTGGCCCGTGTCGATATCTGTGGAAAATAGGTGAATTGTTATTTCTTCATTAAGAAGAGAGAGAGAGAGACGCTTTAGTACCGACTAGACGGCGAGGAGCCGCCTTCTTCTTCTTCTTTTTCTGGCCCGAGGCAGAGATGTCGTTCGAGGCGTCGAACGCCGCGGGTACGTCAAAAATGGAGCTGGCATCATCGTTGTCGACTGCAAACGTCGGGGGAGCGTCGTCGTCACCAATCGGGACGGGCTCGAGCGGGACGGGCTCGGGCGGGACGGGCTCGAGCGACTCTGCTTGCCCCGGTATCTGTTGGCGCGAGTGCGAGTCAGCGTCCTCTTCTCCTGTGTTGACCAAAAACAGAGTTATATATTTTAAAAAAAAAATCTTTCTGTTTGGTATACTTGTCTCTGGTTCTGGCAGAGTTGCGGCAGGCTCCGGTTGCAGGTCTTGAGCTACAGGCGTAGGGACGGGGGGAGTAGCGACAACAGGGGCGGGAATGTAGATCGGTGGCGGCGGCTGCGCTTGCTTGGGTGCCGGAGCGTACTTTTTCGACTCTTGCACGAGCTCATCAAACTCTTTTTGCTGTTCATCGGTGAGGCCGAGTGCAGCCACGTTGGAGGCCAGGACTTTGAGGGCTGCAAAGCTAGTTGCGACACTGGCGCGGTTGGCGAGGGCAAAGGCTGCAGCACGGGCCCACACCTTGTGTTCGACAAGGAGCTCAAAGGAACGCTGGGGCGACTGGAGGCTCAGGCAGAGCAGCTTGCGTGCGCCCTCGCAGAGCACGAAGAGCTGGTTCGCGTACGTGGCGACGCTGCGGATGTCCTTGATCTTGTCGTACCACTCGTGGATGTCGACCGAGACGAGATCGATGAGAAAGAGCGCATACTCGTTGTACGACAGCACGAGCTGAGGGTGCACCTTTTGAAGGATCGCAAAGCTCACGCCGGCGGCCTCGTTCTTGGGGGCGTCTGCGGCGGCAGGGGCAGCGGCAGTGGGCGCATCCGCATCCAGCTAGATAAAAGAACAGTAATAATGTATAAGGGAGTATTACAAACAGGTTTTATTATTTTTTTTACCACACTGCCCTCAGGAAGGACCGAGAAAAGGGCTGACGGGGCCCGCGCCGTGACCGACGACTGGAAGTTGAGCGTTGCCACAACGTTCCCCTGCATGTCGACGGTCCAGAGGCGCAGCCCGGGTCGTGATGACACGAGCTCTCGCTGCGAGACAAAGCACGCGCCAAACTCGCCCTGTCGCGCGCGCTTGCCGACGTTGAAGGCCTCGTGGCGGACATAGTTGATGAGCATGACCTTTGTAAGGGACGACACGATCAGCTTGTCCTCGAGGATGTCGAGCTGGACGACCTTTGAGTCGGCCTTGTACAGCAGCTCTGGCTTGCGGAACATGGACATGAACAGGTCGCCCAGCTGGATGGCGTACACGAGTCCCTGGTCGTCTGCCGAGAACAGCTTGTCGTCCGCATGGGTCCACTGCAGTGCCGTGATCGCGTGGTCCTTGTGCTCGGCCGTGGATCGCTCGATGACCTTGGTCTTGTCGCGCGCATCCAGCGTCAGCTCGAGCACCGTCACCACCCCGCGGCTTGTGCCGATGGCGAGGAACGCGTCGTTGTGCGCAAACGTCAGGGCGGTGATCTCGCCACCATCCGGCATGGCGGCGATCAGATGCCGATGGCGCAGCGTCGGCGGTGCGTTGTCCAGCAGGTACACCGAGCCAGTGTTGGCGCCCAGGGCAACGTACCTTGTTCATCATTCATTATTGTTTTTTTTTGGGGGGGTCATGTGGTGCCCTATCGGGGAGGGCTTACCGTGATGACGCAGCAACGCAGCTGAACCGGATGCGGCCAGACTTGATCATCGCAAATGCGGGCGTCGCATCCGCCGTCTCAGCCAGGAACAGCTTGAGCGGCGGCTGCGTCGGCTGAACTGTTTGAGGCTGGTCGTCTGCCATTTTTAAAGTGTCGTGCCCGTTTGGATGGAAACTTCAGAACATTTACACTCGTTCACAACTAAAATGCCCCTACAGCATGCGGAGGATCTTGTCGTCGGTCGGGAGCGGCTTGTCGTCGGCGAGCAGGTCCCACCACGGGAAGAGGTGGCTGTCGGCGATGAGGCTGAACCAGGGTGTGAGTTGGACGGCAGAGGGCGAGGCGGGGTCAATCAGTAACCGTAGCTCCTCCTGCGAGACGTATTTGATGGCGTGGACCTCGTTGTCGTTGGGGACCGTGTCCACGTCGGCCTTGATAAACAGGATGTGATCGACTATTGGATAAATAAAATTTATTTCTTAACGTGATTAAAAAACGTGGGCTTTTGGAGTTCAGCTTACTCTCGTGCTCGCCCCATTCGCCACCCTGCGACGGAGCCTTGTAGTGGATGCGCGTGAGAAAGTGGAACTGGTCCAGTGGCACCTGCGCGGGCATGATCCCCAGCTCCTGGTATAGTTTCCTCTGCGCCGCTCTCTTGACGCCCATGTTGTTGTCCATATCGAGCTCGGCGTCGTGGTAGAGTGGGTGCGAGCAGCACGTGTTTGTCCACAGCATCGGGAAGGTAATCTTGGACTCGGCACGCTGTTGAAGCAGCAGCTTGTTCTCGCGGTTGAACAAAAACACGCTGAAGGCCCGATGCAGCAGGCCTCGCTCGATGTTGCTCATCAGGTGGCCTGTTTGTGCCTGAGTGTGAGCGACCTAACACGTAAAAAAAAAAAAGCAAGACTTACAGTTGGCCTTGGAGTCTTGCTGGAGCACCTTGTCGTTCTCGTCCACGACAACGATCGTCTCCTTCATAAGCGCAACCTGGACGGGGTCGTAACCGCTCAGGTCGGCGGCTGCGGTAGTGGGCTGCTGCTGCTCCATCGTTGCTTCGACGGAAGGCATTTGTTCGGTCAACTGTCGGCTCAAAAGTGGCATGATTTCTTTGGTGACATCACTCCACTATTCTCCTTCCTTAATCCACGTCGTCTCATTAAAACTGCTCGCTTCTGGCATTGGTTGTGTAATCAAAGAAAAAAACAAGATACACAAAATGAAATAAAGAGGGAGGAAGGTAAATCAGCAGAAATCACCAGAGGTCTTTTTTTTTGTTTTGTTGGCTTAAAGGTTTGGCTCGTTTTTGTTAGTTTGCTGCCGCAGCCGGGGCCGATGCGGGGCCGGCGTTGAGCTTGGCCTTCAAAGCAGCGGACTACCCAAACAATGCACATTGGATAAACAATATTTTTTTTTTCTTCTTCAGTACCTGGTCAAAGAACTTTTTCTTCTCGTCATCGTTGAGGCTCTTCCATTTTGCCGCGACCTTCTTGGCAACATCAGGGACCTTGTCGGTGGCTAATGAATTACAAAAGAAAAAAAAAATAACAAAAAATTAAGAATTTAATAAATCAAAAAAAATTTTTAAACTTACCCAGCTTCAGCTCCTTGAAGTTGTCCACAAAGAAAATGTTGTATGCTGACAAAGCGCGGGGTTGGCTCACCTTCTTGAGCTTCTTTGTCTTCTCAATGGCCAGGGCCTGCATTGATGATAATGAATCTCATGTAGTTTCGTTTGCACTTATATATACCTTGGCATCCAAGGATGCCTTCTGCACAATGGAGTGGATGGAGCTAAAAGACTTGGCAAAGTCTCCCGTGACGTGGTGGGTGGCGCGAGCATTAATTTCCTGTTGTGCAACGATGTCAAAATTTTCAATTTGCTTCGTTCCATTCAAAGTAGCGTACGGCCTTTGCAGTCCCGTCCAGTTGCTCCCAGAGATCGTTGATCTCGGAGAGAGTCTTGCGCGTGGAGCTCAAGGAGGCCGTCTCGACGTTGTGCAGCTGCAAAAAAAAAAAATTATTTTTTTTTTTTTTGATTTTTCATGGACAGATAATTTTGTTGCATACGTTGTCCAGAGCAAACAAAGCGAACCCGCCAGCAGTGCGCTTCTGCAAAGGCAGATGCGGCATGTGCGTCAGACTGATGAACGCTTGGGCCAAAAGCATACCTGAGTGGGGATCACGGGCTTGACGCTACCGTGCACTTTCTTGACGGGCGAAATCTTCTTCTTAGGCGCAGCCTTCTTGATAGACGGACCACCAGCAGTCGCGAGCGAGCGCGACACGACTGTATACATTTTTTCAGTACAGTCCGTGATTTTGGCGGGCTTCCCCGATCCCCCAGCCCGACACCCAAATTTCGACTGCTCTTTCTCACTCTCCCACTCGCTCTCGCATGCGCCAGTTCTCCTCGCAACAAGCAGGCGTGGCACCGCCGCCAGTCAGCCTTTTCTCTTCCCCTCACTTTAACGGTCCGCTGGCAATGCAGATAACTTTGTTCTCTCTTTTTTTGTATTCGCTCCCCACCTTCCACACCAGCCTTCCGTTCCGTCCAGTGTTCAGCGTCACACCGCTCCCCCCCTCCCCGGTTTCTGCGTACCCGACGTCGACGGCTTCGGGACAGCGCGAACCGTCAGCACACTCGCAGCAGCACAACGAAGCATCGCTTTGGACTGTGTTGAACGAAAGTGCCGTAACTAATGTTTCGGGGGCGCAATGACGGTGATGTCATGGCCACGTGGATTTTTGCCAGGTCAGCCGAATCAGGCCACTCGAGCATGGGCGGTCCCGTGGGTCGCGTGTTTTTTTCTTTCCCCCCGCCCCGCCCCGCCCCAGCCCCAGCCCCATGGACGCGACCGACCTGCGCCGATGGCGTCTCAAGGTGTGTGAGGGCCGGCAGACGTGGCACTACCTGCGGACGGACGCCGAGGTGGCTGCGTGGCCGCAAACGACCGCTGACAAGCACCATTTGGACCTGCTCGAGCACAGCACGGCCAGCGGGACCGACAGAACGGCGATCGATGCCGTGCGCCACGCCTTTGCCTTTGCGCAGTCGACGCTGACGGCCGACGGGCACTGGGCCGGCGATTACGGCGGCCCGCTGTTCCTCATGCCCGGCTGGGTCATCTCGTGCTACGTCACTGGGGCCATGGGCAGCCTCACGGCCGAGATGCGGCTGGAGATGAAGCGGTACCTGTTCAACCAGGTCAAGGCGCAGGGCGGATGGGGCCTGCACATCGAGGGCAAAGAGACCATGTTTGGCACGGCGCTCAACTATGTCGTGCTGCGGCTGCTGGGCGTGCCAGCCGACGAGCCACGGATGGTGCAAGCGCGTGCCTGGGTCCACTCGCACGGCGGCGCAACCTACATTCCGGCCTGGGGCAAGTTCTGGCTCGCGGTGCTCAATGTGTACGCGTGGGAGGGCATGAACCCGCTCTCGCCAGAGACCTGGGTGCTGCCGTACGCGCTGCCGATCCACCCGGGCAGATACTGGTGCCACTGCAGACAGGTCTACCTGCCCATGAGCTACATCTACGGCGCACGCATCGCCGCTCCTGCAACGGACCCGCTCGTGACGGCTCTCAGACAAGAGCTGTACCCGGAGCCGTACGAGGCGATCGATTGGCCCGCCGCGCGGAACAAGTGCGCAGAGCCAGACAACTATTGTCCGCACACGCTCCTCTGCAACGCCCTCTTTGGTACCCATTACGTGGAGTATAACTTGTTAAATATAAATAATACATAATGAAGGCATCCTGTCGGCGTACGAAGCAGTACACTCGACCTGGCTGCGACAGTACGCGATGGGCGTCGTGGCCGAGCACGTCCGCGCCGACGATCGGTTCACCAAGTGCCTCAGCATCGGGCCCGTGTCCAAGGTCATGAACATGATCGTGGCCTGGCACCTCGACGGGCCCCAGTCCGACTACTTTCGCCAGCACGTGGACCGTCTGGCCGACTACGTGTGGATGGGCAGCGACGGCATGCGCATGAACGGCACCAACGGATCGCAGCTGTGGGACACGGCGTTCATGGTCCAGGCCTTTCTCGAGAGCGGCCTCGGCGAGGAGGAGCAGTACAGAGCAAGCTTACAGAAGACCCTCGCGTTTCTCGACCTCACTCAGGTGTTTTTTTTCTTTTCCCCCTTTTTTTTCTACTTTCTTCTAACCTCTTGTTCTATAGATCAAGGACAACGTTCCCGAGCACGAAAAGTACTATCGGCACATCTCCAAGGGCGGGTTCCCGTTCTCGACGCGCGACTGCGGCTGGATCGTGGCCGACTGCACCGCCAGGGGCTCAAGGCGGTGCTGTACCTGCAGAGCCTGGGCGGGATCGTGCCCTTGATCCCCAAGGAGCGGCTGTTTGATTGCGTCAACGTCCTCCTGTCCATGCAGAACGCAGACGGCGGCTACGGCTCGTACGAGGCCACGCGCGGCCCGGCCTGGATCGAGGCGCTCAACCCGTCCGAGGTCTTTAGCGACATCATGATCGAGTACAGCTACGTCGAGCTCACGTCGGCGGCATTGCAAGGCATCAAGCTCTTCCAGAAGCAGTATCCCGATCACCGCAAGGACGAGATTGAGTACGTCCATTGCCGACTATTAAATTCTAATTGTTTTTTATTTTTTTGGCAGTGCCATCGTCCCAAAGGCCATGAACTATATCAAGGACCAGCAGAGGGCCGATGGCTCGTGGTACGCACAATTTTCAGTTCTCTTCGCTTTACGTGTGTAAACTTGTATTACTTTTTTGTAGGTTTGGATCGTGGGGAATCTGCTTCACGTACGGCGCCTGGTTTGGACTCGAGGCCCTGGCCCTCGTGGGCGAGTACTACGACAACAGTGAGGCTGCCCGTAAGGCGTGCGACTTTCTCGTGGGCCACTGCATGCCCGATGGCGCCTGGGGCGAGTCCTTTGAGGCGTGCCTGAGCAAGCAGTTTGTGTTCCATCCGCAAAAGTCGCAGGTGACCATGACCGCGTGGGCCCTCATGGCCCTGATGGCCGCCAAGTTCCCCGACGTTTCCAAGCTTGAGCCCGGCGTCCGTCTCCTGATCGCTCGGCAGCAAAGCGACGGAAGTTGGCCGCAAGAGTCCATCACGGGCGTTTTCAACAAGACATGCATGATCTCGTACCCAAACTACCAGCAGATCTTTCCCATGTGGGCGCTCAGCCGCTTTTCCCAGTACACTCGTAAATAATTTTCTTTTCAATGTAAAATGTTTTACGTATTGCGAAAACGTGAAAAAACAGCATGGCAGAAGGGGGAAGAGAGATACACGCACACTGATCTGGAGATGGAAATGAGAGGGGAAAATATAAACCCGGGAGAAGTTGTCCGAGGTATTAAAAAATGGGTTGACTGAAGGGTAGGGGGGAGGGGGAATAGCACAAAACTTCGCGTATCATGCAAAAGTCAAGAAAGGGGGGGAAAAAAAAAGGAAAATTATTTTTCGAAGAAATTTTTTGGTCACTCGGCCTCCTTGAGCTCCTTTAGCAGGCTGGACGTGGAGGACTTACGGCCCATGCTTCGCTTGAGGGTCTTCTTGCGGGCGGCCGATGTCGATCCGAGGGAGCTAGCGACGCTGACGGCGGGTGCGGCGGGACGCGGTTTCGAGGCTTGGCCACCAGCGTCGATTTCACCCGAGGTAAAGTAGAGCATGCGCTCACTATTAATAAAAAGACAATGCTTTTAATAAACAGCAGGGTTTCAACTGAAAAGGGCTTTTACCGGAAGGAGAGCATGTCTGGGTTGACCCGCTGCTTTTGACGGATCTTGACACGGACGGTGGTGGAGTTGGTTGCGACGAGCTGCAGCTGGCGCAGCCAGTCGGGGATGCCTCCAGCGCCGTTCGGGCCGATCTCAGCAGCCCGCTTGAGGTAGCCGAGCTTTTGCGACTCTTCCTTTTCCTTGTTCAGACGCTTTTTCAGCATGAGGACCTCGAGCTCCATGTCGTAGCGAGTCTTGCGGCGGCCCGAAGGGGCAGCGAGAGGCTCCACCGGTGGCAACTCGGGCATGGGTTCAGGGGCGGGGAGAGTGAGCACGGGGGCGGCAACGACCGGCGTTCCGAGGCCCTCGAATGCGCCTAAAAGTGAAAAATAAAATAAAAATAAAAATAAAATGAGACAACTTGAGACAGCCGGTTTCATACTCTTAAACTTGAGGATCTCCTCCTCGAGACACATGCGCTCGGTGGTCTCGTTGATAAGCTGATCGCGGAGGAAGAGGATCTCCTCGCGGGCCGACTTCATGTCCTCGGCGTCGTTGCGGTTTGCCTTGAGCTTTTCGTGCAGGCCCTTGAGCTCGGCGAGGCGTACCTTGAGCTGCCTGACCTGATCCACGGTCTCTTCGATGTCTCCCGAAGCAAGCAAGGCCTCGAGACGCTGGCGCTCGACGGTGTCGGCAAGGTGTGCGCGCAGCTCCTCGTCATCCGCAGCAGAGCCTCCGTCAGCGAGCTGCCTGTTGAGCAGGTCGACTTCCAGGTCAAGCTCCCTAACCTTTGCCTCGGCTTCTTTCTGGCGCTGCGCAATGGGCTGTGTAAGTCTTGCCTCCAGTTCGCGCACACGCTGCACATGAACCTTGATGTGCTCCTTGAGCTGCGGAATAATAATGATAGTGGTTTCTTTTTCAGGAGGAAAAAAAAATTATTTTCGTTCGTACTGCTGCGGCCTGCTGCTGCACGTATGGGTCCCACGGTGGGTCCAGGTAGGTGGCCTGTGTGTTGTGGTCAATGTAGTAGACGCCGATTTCTGCATCGACGGCCTCGTCCCAGCCGTAGGGAAGCTCGCCTTGCTTGACCTTGAAGATGTCGTGCTCACGGCTGTTCCACGTACGCGGGTCGACCCAGGACGTGATCTTCTCGGTGTCGTTCACAAAGTAAATCTGCTTGCCCTTGTACGCCTTGGACCACTGCGGCGGCATTGGGCCGAGCTCCTCCTCGGTCTCGTAAAATTTCTACGCGGAAAAAAAAAGAAAAAAGGTTGCAACACAAACTGGAGACGGGCGGCAAGACGCTTCTTACCCTGCCGACACGGCGTTCAAACCATTCGGGGAACAGCTCGAGCATGGACTTGCCGTTGTCGATAGAGACGATACTGCCAGGTGTGTTCTTATCACCCTTTACAAACTGAGAGAGGGAGAAAGGCTTTATCAGCGGCCAAACGCAGGGCAAAACACAACGCTTACCTGGTTCGTCGGCGAGGCCGAGGCCGAGGCCGAGGCCGTTGTGGGCGCCGACTTGAGCGACATGTCGTCCTGCAGCAGCAACCAACACGCGGAAATCAGTTGCTGAAACAGACATAAAACGGGCGTTTCAAGTTTGGCAGAGGTAGTGAAACGCAACCAGCAAACCCGCGCTGCGGCGGCGCACCACAGCACACTATCACAGCACAAAAAACAGACAGGCCACCGCTGGGCCACACCCGTTCCACAAAGAAGGGCGGCGACATTCCGAGCACGAGAAAATTGGCTGTTCCCTCACGCCCCCTTGATAAGTTGGCTTGATTTCTCCGACTGCGGCAGGAGCGTCGGCAGCGGGCACAGAGCAACTGCCTGCCTGGTCACGCCCCGGCGGTGTTCTGTGCCGCGGAGAAAGAACAGACTTCGGAAGGATTTAAAACGCAAATGGTTCGTTAGGAGAACGTGCAAAGATCACTGGGGCACACACATTGAAAATGATGCCCAGTTGGCGCCTTTTTTTTGGCGGTGGATTTCAAGGATTTGGGCCCTCCCTTTCCCACTCACTGCTGCTCTCTCGCGCTCTCTCGCGCTCTCGCTCTCTTGTTGAGCCCGTGTTGCCTCCTGTTTTTCAGGAATCCTCTCCGAGCCCTCTTGTGTACTCGCCACTGAATCGCACGTGTCTGTCTTGATGTTCTTCCAGATGCAAAGGACCCTCTGTGCAATAACCTCTAGTCGTCGTCTATTGCCGCTGCTGCCTTCGCTGCCATCACCCTTTAAACCAACAACTCTAACAGCAACCGTTTATAACCTATCAACAAGGTGAGCCCCCCCTTTTTTTGCCATCCGTTTGCTTACAAAGACACCCACCAGCACCATGTCGCACCACAGCCAGAGCGAAGGAGCGGGCAAGGAGAACGAGAAGGTCGACCTGAAGAAGGTCCGCAAGGTGACGATCATCGGCAGCGGCCCCAGCGGGTACGTGCCCGCCCCCTTTTGTTATATTATTTCACACATTGCTGTTTTTTTTTTTTTTTTTTGGCATCGATAGCCACACCGCTGCCATCTACACGTCGCGCGCCAACCTGGAGCCGCTTATGTTTGAGGGCTTCCTCGCGGGCGGTGTTGCTGCTGGCGGCCAGCTCACGACCACGACCGACATCGAGAACTTTCCGGGCTTCCCCGAGGGCGTCAACGGCGCCGACCTCACGACCAAGTTCCGCGAGCAGTCGCTGCGCTTTGGCACCGACATTGTCACCGAGACCATCTCCAAGGTCGACTTCCGCGCCAAGCCGTTCAAGCTCTGGTGCGAGGGCAAGGAGTCTGAGGAGCCCGTGCTGAGCGAGAGTGTACGGCGAACCTGATGTCACTCGTGCGAGCTGATGGAGCAAAAAAACAAATAAACAACAATGTAGGTTATCATCTCGACCGGCGCCACCGCCAAGCGCCTCAACCTGCCCGGCGAGGACCTGTACTGGCAGAACGGCATCTCGGCGTGTGCCGTCTGCGACGGAGCGCTCCCTCTCTTCCGCAAGAAGCCCCTGATGGTCATCGGTGGCGGCGACTCGGCCGCCGAGGAGGCCTCGTTCCTGACAAAGTACGGCTCCAAGGTGTACGTGGTCGTGCGCCGCGACCAGCTGCGCGCGTCCAAGGTCATGCAGGACCGCCTGCTCAAGAACCCCAAGATCGAGCTCGTGTGGAACACGGTCCCGCTCGAGGCCGTCGGCAACAGCTCCAACGGCCTGCTCACGGGTGTCAAGGTGAAGAACGTCAACACAGGCGAGACCCAGTTGATCGAGGTGGCTGGCCTCTTCTACGCCATCGGGCACGTCCCCAACACGCAGTTCCTCAACAACCAGGTCAAGCTCGATCAGGACGGCTACATCGTCGTCCAGCAGGGCACCACCAAAACCAGCGTCGACGGTGTCTTTGCCTCGGGCGACGTCGCCGACAAGCACTACCGCCAGGCCATCACTGCCGCTGGTACAGGCTGCATGGCTGCCCTCGACGCAGAGCATTTCCTCCAGGAGCACCCTTCTTTGTAAATAAAAAAAGATATGCAAGCAACCCCCAAGAGAGATTATTACAGCTGGATATTTCGGCTGTTCAGATGTTTGGCCCTTTTTGCTCTACACGGATTTTTTTTTATTTACAGGAGGAAGAAAGAGGAGAGGGAGAAAAGGGTGACTTGCCCAAGTCGGATGAAAACGAAAGAAAGAAAGAAAATATATCATTATCAGACCCACTTAAGAGGACTTGGTGAAGAGCTTTGAGATGCCCTTCTTGAGCGAGCTAAAGGTGTTCTTGCGTCGCTTGTAGGTGTCGACATAGCTGATCTGCTTGCTGTTGAACGAGCCGGGACGGCGCTTGCGCACAAACTCGACAGCGTCCAGGGGCTCCATGCCGTACTCGGTCAGGGCGATGGCAACCATGACGGGGGCGCGGCCAAGGCCAGCGACGCAATGCACGGCGACCGCGGGACGCGACTCCTCAGGCTCGGTCATGCACTCGTCCGTGATCGTCAGCCATTTCTTGACGATTTCAGCGGGCGGGGCCTCACCGTCCTTAAAAGGGAGATCGTGGACCTGCAAAAACAAAAAAACAAAAAATATTCAGTCTTTCAATATTTTTTTTTTCTGATCTTTTTCTTGTGGTACCTGGATGCCGACATACTGCAGACGCTCGGACGAGTAGGGGGACTCGCAGAGGCGGACAATGTGCTTGACGTTGT
>Ga0302226_10002481_pt1 | contig 13121 bp, 12 predicted proteins | sample II_Palsa_E3_3_FD_193524 | JGI IMG/M metagenome (GOLD analysis project Ga0302226, IMG submission 193524) | Peat permafrost microbial communities from Stordalen Mire near Abisko, Sweden - II_Palsa_E3_3 | ecosystem: Environmental > Terrestrial > Soil > Palsa > Peat permafrost | place: Sweden...
CCTTGAAGGTCGAGGAAATCCGCCGTTGGATTTGCATCTGTTCGGTGTCGATGGGCTGGGTATAGCCAAAGCGCGGCAGGGTCGTGCGATAGGCGCGTATCAGGAAAATGGCTTCGACCAGGTCGCCCGCGGCTTGTTTGATGGCCAGCGCGGCCAGCTCTTCATCGTAGACCGAGCCTTCCGTCATCACCCGCGCCACGGCCAGGCGCATTTGTTGCCGGATCTGCTCAACTGTCAGCTCCGGCAAGGCCGGGTCGCCGCGCCGTGCTGTATCGAGCTGACGCCATGATTGTTCGATGGCGCGTTCGCCACCTTTGACGGCTACGTACATCAGGCCTCCTCGACGCGGGTGGTGCGCGGCACGCCGGCTAGCGTATCGTCGCAAATCAGGTAGAGATCGACGCCGCAGGGAAATAGCCCGGCGAGTTCGGCGCGCGCTTGCCAGAATCCCGACGGCAAACCAAGCGGTGCCATAGTTTGGGTGGTTTCAATGCCGGGGCCGCTGCATTGCAGTTCCGGGCCGCCGCTCAGGCTGCTGACGCGTATCAATAAGGTTGCCGAGAACTCGGGCGATTCGGCATCGCCCAGCGCAAAACTGCTTAGCGCCGGCATGGCTGCGGCGTCGTCTATCCAGGCAAAGGCGGCATCGGCGGGCTGTTCGGCCAGCGGTGCGCCGCTATGAAAGCGCAGCGCGGAACTCAAGGCTTGATTCGGCGAGGCCAACCAGACCGGGGTAGCGAAATCGCATAGCGCATACAGTGCGGCGAGTGCCGCGACAGGTGTTGCGGTAGTACCGGTATCGAGAGCCGTTTCGATGCGGAACAGGCGCGCCGGGCGGGCCAAGGCATCGAGCAAGATGCGGAATACAGACTGGCTATCGTGTACCGGGTCGGCGAAGCCGGGCGGCAGTGTGTCCCACTGCATGCGTTCTTGCGTATGGGAGGGTTGGTGATTAGGTATGCTCATCAGTCGCCCCTGACCATGGTGAAAAATTCGACACGGGTTGCCGCGGCGGCGCGTCGTTGCGCTTCGCGATCTTTTTCGATTTGCTGTGCTTGTACCTGGATCAGCTGGGTATAGATCGTCTGATGGTAGGCTGGCACCTGCAATAAAGCGTCGCTGAGTGCTGCCAGCTCGGTGCGGCGTTTGTCGCGACCCAACAGGCAGGCAATGCCGATCGTCAGCGGGATGTCGGCTGCGGCCCGTAATCTGAGTGTGGCACGTGTCACGGTTGCTTCGCCAAGATTGAAGGCATCGCCGCTGCCGCCGACGCGGCCTCGCACCATGGCGAGCCCGGTTTCGGGGGGGCGCAACCAGTCAAACTGCGGCAGACCGTCCGGCAATGCGGCTGTTAGGCCGTGTTCCAGTGCGGCGCGCGGGGTTCGCGCCAGAATCGCGAGCCAGTTGCGGCGCGCGGCGGATTCGTCATGGGGGCTCCCAACGGGCGGGGGCGATGTAGAACTGGATGCTGGCATTTTCTCACCTTGTCTAAACATCTAGACGTCTATACTATACGAATCAAACGTTTTTACGCAAAGCATTTAGGTATGACGTGTTGTGGAGTGGGACGAATGCGCCGGTCACCAAGCTGTCAAATCTCCGGGCGACAATCCGGGGCTTGACGGGAAATTACGTTAAACGCTGCGCCGGAACTTACAATCGGCATTGGCTTGGGCTTGAAATCGGCCTTAATTAAAACTCATAGGAATGACATTGCGATGACACCATCCGCGAAAGCTGCCGAGGCGACTCCCGACGCCGCAACCGCACCTGCCGTAGAGCGGGGCGCCGGAGTGGCGGTGTGGCGCCAGATCGAACAAATTCTCGCCGGTGAAATTGTCGGCCAGGGCTTTGGCGAAGATGGCCGGCTGCCCAGCGAGAGCGAGCTGGCCAAACGCTTCGGGGTGAATCGCCATACGATACGCCGTTCGGTGCTGGGTTTGGCCGCGCAAGGCTTGGTCAGTGTCGAGCAGGGGCGCGGCACTTTTGTGCAGCCGGGAGCGATTGACTACAGCATCGGCCGGCGCACCCGCTTCACTGAAAACCTGCGTGAAATCCATGCCGAGGTCACGCATCAAATACTCGATGGCAGCAAGGTCAAGGCCGAGCCGGTGGTGGCGCGTGCCCTGGGTGTGCGCGTCGGTACCCTGGTGTATATGATCGACTCGGTGCATGCCGCCGACGGTATCCCCTTATCGTGTGCCCGCAGCTGGTTTCCGGCCGCGCGCTTTCCCGATTTTCCGGAAGTCTTGGGGCGACTCGGTAGCACCACCTCGGCATTCGCCGAATTCGGCCTTGCCGATTACACGCGCCGCTCAAGCCGCATCGGCACGGCGCTGCCCGACGCCGAAACCGCGCGACGGCTCTCGATCAACCGCCAGCAACCGACGCTGGTGGTGGAAAATATCGACGTCGATCCGGACGGCGTGGCGGTTAAATACGGTATTACCCATTTTGCCGGCGACCGGGTCCAGTTGCTGGTCGAACCGGAAGCTGCGCCTAGCCGATGACTGAGCGTCAATCACATCCCATGCCAGGTACTGAGTCTCTCGCCGCAAACGCCCAATTCAGCCCCGCTGCGCGCTTCGCGATCTACTACGCGCCGCCAGCCCTCTCGCCATGGTGGCAAGCCGGCTGTGCGTGGCTACAGCGAGATCCCGGCGGCGCGCCGACGCAAGCGGCCCCGATCGTGCCTGGGTTGAGCCGGCCTCTGGCGGACTTGACCTCGGAGCCGCGCCGTTATGGCTGGCACGCGACCCTGGTTGCGCCTTTTACCTGCCGGCCGGGCATCGATAGCCGTGCGGTATTGGCCCGCGCAGCCGACTGGGCGAGCCGGCAACGCGCTTTTATGCTGCCGGTGAGGGTGGCGTTGCTGGAGCGTTTTGTTGCCGTCCAAGCCGCTGAAAGCGCCGCAGCTTTGGCGACGCGCACGGTGCTAAGCGAGTTGGCGGCCGACGCCGTGCGTACCTTTGCGCCGCTGCGCGCAGCGCCCTCCGAGGCTGAGTTGGCCAAGCGTCGCACCCTGCGTTTGAGCGCGCGCCAGGAAGCCTTGATGCTGGAGTGGGGTTACCCTTTTGTATTCGACGAGTTTCGCTTTCATCTGACTTTATCGAACTCGATCGAGAGTGCCGATGCGCAGGCGATGCTGGCGTGGTGGACGAGCCGCTGCGCTACCCTGGGGCCGTTGCCGATCGAGGGTGTGGCGATTTACGTGCAAGCGCAGCCTGGCGAAGATTTTTATCTATGGCAGCGCCTGCCGTTCGGCACGCCTTTGCCAACTCTGCGGGATGATTCATGAGCGGCACTTTGGTTTACGTCATGGGCCCGTCCGGCGCGGGCAAAGATACCTTGCTGGGCTACGCGCGTGCGCAGTTGGCCGGGCAGCCGGTGCTGTTTGCGCATCGCTACATTACGCGGGCGGCCGATGCCGGCGGCGAAAATCATATCGCGCTGACGGATGCCGAGTTTGCCTGGCGCTCCGCGCACGATCTGTTCGCGCTCGAATGGCAAAGTCATGGCCTGCGTTATGGCATAGGCCGTGAAATCGATCTGTGTTTGGCGCGTGGCGCTACCGTGGTAATCAATGGTTCGCGCGGCTATTGCAACGATGCAATGGCCGTGTACCCGGGCATGCGCGTGGTCTTGATCGAGGCCGACAGCGCGGTGCTGGCGCGGCGTCTGGCCTCCAGAGGGCGCGAAAGCGAGCAGCAGGTGCGTGAGCGCCTGGCGCGTCAGCCGAAGTTCGAGGTGCCGGAGGGCGCGCGTTTTATCACTATCGACAATTCGGGGTCGCTGGCTGAGGGCGGCGATGCGCTGGTGCAGGCGCTAAGCGTTAAATAGCGTGTTCCATGGCTTGAGCAGGGCACTGGGAGTACCGCCGGCCTGGCTGCTCAGCGGCGCGGCCGGCCGGCATCGATGACGCCGCGTAGCAAGTCGACAACACGGTGCCGAGCGGTTTTTTCTTCGTCGTGCAGGGCACGCACCATCAGTAGTACGTTGGGATCGCGTTGCGCGGATTGGATCAGGTCGACGGGATAAAACCCCATGCGGGTGTAGAGCGATTGTGCGGCGAGGTTGTCGCGGAACACGTTGAGGGTCGCGATTTCATAATCGGGCCATTGCTGCGCGGTTTCCAGCATTTTGCCGCATAAGGCCGCGCCATAGCCTTGCCCGCGTCGATCCGGGGCCACGATCAGCCGTGCGAAATGTGCCCGTGAGGGAGCGCGTTGCAGAATCTGCCCGAAAGCGGCCGGCCTGCCGTGCTCGCACAAACACCATGCGTTAGCCGGCGTAAATTCAATTTCATCGGCGAGCCGCGGCGCATGCAGCGGAAAATGGACTTTGCTGCCTGCCCAAAGCAAGCATTGCCGGGCGTCGTCAACCCAGGAGATCAGGGTGGCGAGATCGCCTGCTTGTGCATTTCTCCACTCCATCCAGCTCTCCCAAACCACGTCGGCTCGCGCCATGCAACGATTAGGGCCAACCTGCCCGGCGGCGTCCAGGCCTTGCGACGGCGCGCCGGATACGATTTTGCCACCAAGCGTGCCGGCTGAGTCGGATTCGCGGCACGATATGTGGTGCGATACTTGGTAAAATCGATCTTTTTGCCGGAGTCCGCATGAGTTTGCCCTGTATCGCGGCCGCGCGACGTTTCGACGCGACCCGGCATCTGCCCTTTATGATCGGCCCGCTGCGGGTCGGTTGGATACGTCTGCAAGACGTCGAGCTACTGGCGCGCTGGCCCGAGGTATTCGCGCTGCATCCGCGCCAGGTCGTGCTGGCGGCGCATCTGCAGAGCGTCGAGGACCGTAGCGCAGCCCTGGGCTCGGTGATCAACGCACTGGCGGCGGAAGGCCGCATTACGGGCTGGCGCAACGAAACGTATGCGATTCGCAACGCCTTTGACGATGCGCCGCTGGCCTTTATCGAGCGCGCCGCCTCGCCTTTTTTCGGCACCATGACCTATGGCGTGAATGTGAATGGCATCGTGTCTCTAGCCGGTGGCGAAACAGCCATGTGGCTTGCCCGGCGTAGCCTGCAAAAGCCGATCGACCCCGGCTTGCTCGATACCCTGGTAGGTGGCGGCATCGGCTGGGGCTGCAGTGTGCCCGAGGCGCTCGTCAAGGAATCCTGGGAAGAATCGGGAATTCCAGCCGAGCTGGCCCGCCATGCGCTGGCCGGACGCTGCCTGCATTTTCTGCACGAAGTGCCGAGCGGCACGCACGCGGAACAATTATTTATCTATGATCTTGAGTTGCCTGCCGATTTCGTGCCATGTAATCAGGATGGCGAAGTCAGTGAACATAGGCTGGCTGGCCCGGCTGAAGTTTTGCAATGCCTGCGCGACGAAAGCATGACAATCTATGCGGGCTTGTCCGTGCTCGACCATTGGTGGCGCAGCGGTAGTCTGAATGAAGGCGATTACCCGGGCGCTGCGGCGCTTTTTGTGGCGCCGGATTGGCTCCAAGCGCTCTGAAAAATGCTGCCGCCCCGAGCCGGCGGTGACACCAAGATACTGTGTCCGGGATAGCGAGTCCCGCACCTACGCTGTTTTAAGGAAAGAGAGTTATGTCGACCGACCAAGGTTTTATTCTTAAATTGTCCTGCCCGGATCGCCCCGGCATCGTGCATGCGGTATCGGGCTTTCTCTACGAGCGCAGCAGTAATATTCTCGACTCGGCGCAATTCGGCGACCCCTGGACCGGCGAGTTCTTTATGCGGGTTCACTTCCAGCATATCGGCGAACCCGGCCTGGCCGATTTGCGCGAGGCTTTCGCCCCGCTGGCGGCGAGCTTCGAGATGCGCTGGGAGATGCACGACGCGTCGCTCAAGCCGCGAGTGCTGATCATGGTTTCGAAGATCGGGCATTGCCTGAACGACTTGCTGTTTCGTTACCGTACCGGGCAGTTGCCGATTGAAATTCCGGCGATTGTTTCGAATCACAAAGATTTCTATCAGCTTGCCGCAAGCTACGATATTCCTTTCCATCATTTGCCGTTGACGGGCTCATCCGCGAGTGCCAAGGCCAGCCAGGAAGCGCGGATTGTCGAGGTGATCGACGAGCATCAGATCGATCTGGTGGTACTGGCGCGCTATATGCAAATTCTGTCGCCGCAGCTGTGCGAAAAATTGGCGGGCCGCGCCATCAATATTCACCACTCCTTCCTGCCGAGCTTCAAGGGCGCGAAACCGTACTATCAAGCTTTCGATCGCGGCGTCAAACTGATCGGCGCCACGGCGCATTACGTCACCACGCATCTGGATGAAGGCCCGATCATCGAGCAGGATGTCGAGCGCGTCGATCACAGCATGGCCCCGGACCATTTAACTGCGATTGGGCGCGATGTCGAATGCGTCACGCTGGCGCGTGCCGTCAAATGGCATGTCGAGCACCGGGTGCTGCTGAATGGACACAAGACGGTGGTGTTTCGCTGAGCTGACCTCACGCAGCCTCTTATAGAGCCTGTGCTTTCGGCCGGGCGTGTGTCGTGCCATGTGTGCCGTCTACAAGGGTAATCGAGCTCTCGATTACTCATCATAACCTTCGCATCAATCCCTCGACCCGAGCTTGCTGGACGCGCCTGGAACTAATTGTTGTTCCGGGCGCACTTAGGCTTCGCATCCAAACACGTCGAGCGCGGCATATCAAAGCCTAGAAAGCACAAGCAAGAGCTGAAGCAGCGCGGCGCAAAATGTTATGGATTCAATCCGATACCCAGGTCGCGTAAGCCAGCGAGGTAAGCAAACGTGGATGTAGACAAATTTGATTTCAATCGATTAATCGATAAGACCCGCCGATGCTTGCCCGAGGAGGCGCATGCGGAGCACCGATTCTCCGCCGGGGAACCGCTATCGTTGGCACACCTTACGGTGGCACCGGCGGTCTTTACCTTGATGTATGCACCGTTGGTCGCGCAGGACCGGATCATGGTGCTGGGCGATTTTGGTCAGGTGCCGGAACATGCCGCGGCCACGATATACCGGCAGTTGATGGAAACGAATTTTTATATGTTCAACGGCCGCTCACCCTGCTTTTGCATAAGCCCGGAAACCGGCCACGTTCTCTTTTCCCAGGCGCTGGGCATTTCCGGTCTGAGTCCCGAACTGCTATGCGCCAACCTTCGGGAGGTGGCGACGCAGGCCGCAGAATGGCGGCGCAAATGGGATGCTCTGCAAGGTCCCGCAGAGGCTGTGGCACACGCGCACTCCAGTATCTTCGGAGCGGCCGGGATAAGACCCGGGCGCCAGGGCTAACGCAATCGAGGGGAAGATATGGGTGGTTTTTACGAGTTCGGTATAGGTCTGCAAAGCATAAATCAAACTATACAAAAGCAGGAACTAAACAATCGGCCCTCTTCTCCAGCCACTGTCCCACAGCCCGAGGTCCATCAAGCTGTAAATGAGGACGCGGCGAAGGCGTGGTTGGCGAACCAAAGACAGAGCAGCACTTCGTCGTCCGCAACCGTTGGCGCAGCCACAGGCACTGCCGACACGGTGCTCATCGACATGGGCGAGGCGGGTCATCCGTCTAGCGCGGTAACAACCGACCCAAACTTATCCGCCAAGCACTCCATCGGTGTTTTGCACAGCTTGCAAGCCATGGCAAGCGCGTTTGGCGTCGACGGCTTTTGTCAATTCACGGCGTTGGTTGTTGCCGGCGCCGCGCAAACCGTGAATGGCGAAGTTGTCAAGGCTTTGGGCTACGATTCAGAGCGCAATCAATGCACCACCACCGGCGCCGAGATCTGGCTGGCAGCGCAGGTTCTTTTGCTTACGGCTATTACCGCACACGCCGGGAGGAGGCTGGCAGATGGATTGACTAAATACGCTACCGACGGCAAGGCCGGCAGCCATTTGCGCAAAGCGGCTAACGCGTTCGGCGCCGCATTGGCGGCTGCCGTTCCGGTGGCAGCGATGGTAATGTCCAAGGATGCGGCTTCAACCGCCAATTCTCTGGTCTCGACCGTGGTCTCGGCTTTTACTCGCGACGTATTACAGACCCTGTTTGCCGGCGCGTTACCTGCGATTTCTGCCAAGAAAGTAACCCAAGAAGGCGATACGCTTAAATATGATCGGGAAGCTTTGTTGCGTAAGGGATTAACCGTACCAATATATAGCCTGATATCGATGGGCATCAATGCGGGAGCCCGGCGCGAGCTGGAAAGTTTTATCAAAAACCCGCCGCCAGGCGCATTGGCACTTGCACCTTATTCCAATTCGCAACAAGCGGCGAAGCAGTTTGTGGTGGCATTTACCAGCGGCATTGTCGAAGCGCTCGATGGAGCCTTGGGTCAAGTCATGCTCATGAGCCATCCAGAGGCGACATTTTCACCGGGCGGCGGGTGGAGCGCTATCAAGCATAACCTCACAGACAAGACTGAGGGTATCTACGGTAAAAATGATTTTTCAAGCAGAGTCTGCGCGAATGCGATGGCACGCTTACCTTTGAATATGGTGAGCACCTTATTTCAAAACGTGTTGGAAAATATGGGTGTTTCCTCGAGAGAGGCTGCGATTCTCGCGCAAGCGATTTGTAACGGCCCGACGGAATTAAGGCGGGTTTTGGTGGATATGGGTTTGGCGGGCGAACAACTCGCGAGGACGTTGAAGAAGGCAGAGGTACTAACGGACGTGTTGGCGGGAGAGCAAACTGGGGTTCAAATGACAAGCGCAAGCGGAAACGGAAACTTGGGTGTGATGCCGCAGCAACCTTCCACATCCAACTCATCGAGCACCGAGCTTAATCGTCAAGCAAGCGCCTCAGCCGCCAGCCAAGAAGGGAGGGCAGATACGGTCCTTCACCTTTAATCTAACGATTAATCGAACACGCCACGCGCATCAATATGCTTTCCACACTGCCTTGGTGCGTGTACCCAGACGACGCTCAGATAAGCCTGGCCGCACGCAACTCATGCTTGATATAGGCATAGAAAATCGGCGCGGCGATCACGCCGGGGATGCCGAACGCGGCCTCCATGACCAGCATCGCCAGCAGTAATTCCCAGGCCTTGGCTTCGATTTCGCCGCCGACAATCCGGGCGTTGAGAAAGTATTCGAACTTGTGTATCAACACCAGGAAGACCAGCGAGGCGATGGCGGTCGGCACGCTCACGGACAGCGACACCAAGACAATAACGGTGTTTGAAATCAGGTTGCCGACCACCGGTAACAGGCCGACCAGGAAGGTCAGGCAGACCAGCGATTTCGACAGCGGCAGGCGCGAGTGAAACAGCGGCAGCAGCACCAGCAAGTAGATTGCGGTAAACGCCGAATTCAGCGCTGAAATCTTGAACTGCGCGAAAACGATGCGGCGAAAGGCCAGCGAGAAACGGCTGATGCGCGCCACCAGGGCTGCGGCCAGGGGCCGGTAGGGATGGGCTTTGATCGAACCGATGGCAATAAACGCGCCGAGTATCATGCCGATCAGCAAATGCGTGAAACCGCGCAGCGCAGCGTGACCCGCGATCTGGATCTGCCCCAGATGATTGGTGATCCAGCCGCTGGCTTCGTCGCGCATATCATTGATGTCGTCGGGGATGTAGTCGCGTGCCCAATCGGGCAGCCGGGCGCGGATATCGTCGGCGAGTTGCAGCAAGCGGGCGAACATGCGCGCGATGCTGGGGACATCATGTTTGAAGTGTTCGACGCCGCCGAGTATGGCCCCCGTGAAAGCGCCGATGATCACCACGGAGAGTAGGAACACGGCTGCCACTTTGGCGCGCTGGGTGGAGAGTTTGCGCTCCAGCAGGGGCGCAATGCTATGCACGATCTGGTACACCAACAAGCCGGCGAGCAAACCAACCAGCAGGTGCAGCAGCAACACCGCCAGCAGCGCGGCGCCGGCCAGGACGTAACTCACGGGCGTCAGCCAGTGCTGATAAGGCAGCGGTCCGGCGGTGACCTGACTCAGTGGCGTACCTATCTCGGGCGTCTTATGATTGGATTTATGTTCACCCACGGTGTTTCCCTTTTTGCTTCGCGACGTGTCTCAAGCCGCTTGCCGTGCGGCAGACCGCGCGGCACAGTTCAAGTAGGTTAGCCGCCTGCCGCCGTCGCCGCAAGCGGCGAATGACGGGCAGGGCATGCTGAGCGCTTTTATTTCGCGCTTATTTCGTACTTAAGCCGCGTTTCAGCAAAGGAGCCAGATATTTCCCGGTGAAACTTGCCTTCGATTTCGCAATTTGTTCGGGTGTACCCTGAGCAATAATCTGCCCGCCGCCGGCCCCGCCTTCAGGCCCTAAGTCGATCACCCAATCCGCCGTTTTGATCACGTCCAGATTGTGTTCGATGATGACCACTGTATTACCTTGTTTGCGCAGCCGGTGGATCACTTCGAGCAGCAATGCGATATCGTGGAAGTGCAAACCGGTGGTCGGCTCATCGAGGATGTACAAGGTGCGACCGGTATCGCGCTTGGATAGTTCCAGGGACAACTTGACGCGTTGCGCCTCGCCGCCCGACAGCGTAGTGGCCGACTGGCCCAGGCGGATATAACCGAGCCCGACGTCGAGCAGTGTCTTCAGCTTACGCGCCACCACCGGCACCGGCTTGAAGAATTCATAAGCCTGCTCGACGGTGAGGTCGAGCACTTCGTGAACGTTCTTGCCCTTGTACTGGATTTCCAGGGTTTCGCGGTTGTAACGCTTGCCGTGACAGACGTCGCAGGGCACGTAGACATCCGGCAAAAAGTGCATCTCGACCTTCAATACGCCGTCGCCCTGACAGGCTTCGCAGCGTCCGCCCTTGACGTTGAACGAGAAGCGGCCCGGGTCGTAACCGCGCTCCTTGGAAGTCGGTACCCCCGAGAACAATTCGCGGATCGGCGTAAACAAGCCGGTGTACGTCGCCGGGTTGGAGCGCGGCGTGCGGCCGATCGGCGACTGGTCGACGTTAATGACTTTGTCGAAATGCTCCAGGCCTTCGATGGCTTCATACGGAGCCGGCTCGGTAGACGAACCGTACAGGTGATTGGCGACCGCGTGATACAGCGTGTCGTTGATCAGGGTCGATTTGCCCGAGCCCGAGACGCCGGTGACGCAGGTCAGCAAGCCGACGGGCAGGTCCAGCGAGACATGTTTGAGGTTATTGCCATAGGCTTCGGTAATCCGCAGCCGGCGCTCGTCGGGCGCTTTGCGTTCGCTGGGCGTTTCGATGCGGCGTCGGCCCGACAGATATTCGCCGGTGGTCGAATCGGCATGCTTTTCGATTTGCTTGGGGGTGCCTTGGGCAATCACGATGCCGCCATGCACGCCCGCGCCCGGACCCATATCGACCACATAATCGGCCATGCGTATCATGTCTTCGTCGTGCTCGACCACGATCACCGAATTGCCGAGGTCGCGCAGATGTTTCAGCGTTTTGATCAGGCGGTCGTTGTCGCGCTGATGCAAGCCGATCGACGGCTCGTCCAACACGTACATGACCCCGGTCAGCCCGGAGCCGATTTGCGAGGCCAGGCGGATGCGCTGGGCTTCGCCGCCGGACAAGGTGTCGGCGCTGCGGTCGAGGGCCAGGTAGTCGAGCCCGACATCATTCAGGAAATTCAGGCGCGAGACGATTTCCTTGATGACCCGGTCGGCGATATCGCGCTTGGCGCCATCGAGGCGCAAGGTCATGAAGAAACCCAGCGATTCGCGCAGCGGCCAGCCGCTGACTTCGAAAATGGCGCGCGCATTGGCGCCGTCGCCGATTTTGACGTGGCGTGCTTCACGCCGCAGGCGCGTCCCTTCGCAGGCGGGGCAAGGCTGATTGTTCTGGTACTTGGCGAGTTCCTCGCGCACCGCCATCGAATCGGTTTCGCGATAGCGGCGTTCCAGGCTGGGAATAATCCCCTCAAAAGCATGTTCCCGAATCGAGGTGCGACCTTTTTCGTTCATATAGGCGAACGGAATCGCCTGTTTTCCCGAGCCATGCAGAATAATCGTGCGGATATGCTCGGGCAGTTCCTCGAACGGCGTATCGACGTCGAACTCGTAGAACGCGGCCAAGCTTTGCAGCATCTGGAAGTAAAACTGATTGCGCCGGTCCCAACCCTTGACCGCGCCAGCTGCCAGCGACAGCGAGGGGTGGGCCACCACGCGCTTGGCATCGAAAAACGTGATCTGGCCCAAGCCATCGCATTCCGGGCAGGCGCCCATCGGGTTGTTGAACGAGAATAGGCGCGGCTCAAGCTCCTGCAAAGAATAGGAGCAGGCCGGACAGGCAAACTTGGAGCTGAACAACTGCTCTTCGCCGCTATCCATTTGCAGCGCAATCGCCCGGCCATCGGCCAGGCGTAACGCGGTTTCGAACGACTCGGCCAGGCGCTGCTTCATATCGGCGCGCACTTTGACCCGGTCGACCACCACGTCGATGGTGTGCTTGTCGTTTTTCTTCAGCTTGGGCAGGTTTTCGACTTCGAAAATCTTGGCTTCGCCCTCGTTGGCAGTGCCGCCGCCCGAGCGTACCCGGAAGCGCACAAAGCCCTGGGCCTGCATCGCTTCGAATAGTTCGGTGTGCTCACCCTTGCGGTTGGCGATCACGGGCGCGAGCACCATCAGCTTGGTGTCTTCCGGCATGGCCAGCACGATATCGACCATCTGCGACACGCTTTTTGCTTCGAGCGCCAGATGATGGTCGGGGCAATACGGCGTGCCGACGCGGGCGTATAGCAAACGCAAGTAGTCGTGAATTTCGGTAACCGTGCCGACCGTCGAGCGCGGATTATGCGAAGTCGCCTTCTGTTCAATCGAAATCGCGGGCGAAAGCCCCTCGATCAGATCGACATCGGGTTTTTCCATCAGCTGCAAGAACTGCCGAGCATAGGCGGACAGGCTCTCGACATAGCGTCGCTGACCCTCCGCGTATAGCGTATCGAAGGCGAGCGACGACTTGCCGGAGCCGGATAAACCCGTGATCACCACCAATTTATGGCGGGGCAGGTCCAGATTGACGTTCTTCAGGTTGTGGGTGCGTGCCCCACGAATGCGGATTTCTTCCATGAGCCTATCGAAAAGCGGGGGAGGCCAAACCTGCTACTATAGCGACTTTTGGTGAGCACCGTACCCGTATCTCGGTAAGTGCCTGATTACCTGCCTTCCCGGCCGCTTCAGCCGCGCCTTCCGCGAACCGCGCGCAAGCTT
>Ga0302226_10002493_pt1 | contig 13087 bp, 11 predicted proteins | sample II_Palsa_E3_3_FD_193524 | JGI IMG/M metagenome (GOLD analysis project Ga0302226, IMG submission 193524) | Peat permafrost microbial communities from Stordalen Mire near Abisko, Sweden - II_Palsa_E3_3 | ecosystem: Environmental > Terrestrial > Soil > Palsa > Peat permafrost | place: Sweden...
GAGAGATCGTTCTTCGGGAAGTAGTAGATCGACTGCGCCGCCGTTGCGCCGACCATCGCCACTGACGGCGAGAAATTGCAGCGGCCGCCGCCGTTCGCTTCCATCCCGGCCTTGAACGACTGGAACAGCCCGGTCTTTTTATCGACGGCGATGCGGTAATGCATCTTGAACGCGTGACGTTTCAGCGAGGTCTGGAACTGCTCGTAGCGATCGTTCGCCAGACGCACCGGACGGCCGTCCGCATACATCGCAGTCACAAGGCCGTAGAACGGCACGTTGAAGTGATCCTTCGAGCCGTAACCGACCGTGTAGCAAGGATGTACGAACAGGTTCTTCACCGGAAACGCGCACTTCGCGACCATGCCGGCCGCGCTCTCCACGACTTCGGACGGCGCCTGGGTCGGCACCACCATGTGCAGCGATTGGCTCGCGCTGTCGTACCAGCAGTTCACGTTGTCGGGTTCGAGCGCGGCCGTGTCGATCGACTGCGTGTTGTACTCGCGTTCCATCACGAGCCAGTCCGCCGACGGACGATCGAGTTCCTGCTGGACCTGTCCGGCGTAGAACATGCCCTGCTCGTCGAGCTTGCCGTGCTCCTTGCCATCCGGCCAGACCGGCTGGTGCTTGCGCATCATGCTGGGGAACACCGGTGCGTCTTTCAGGCTGGAGAACGTGTCGTCGTCGTAAGGCGTCTTGCCGCCTACCCGCACGAAACGGAACGTGCCCCACGGATCGCGCTCCAGCGGGCCCGTCTGCGCGCCGTAGCGGATGATCTCGTCGTGGAACTTGAGCTTGTCCTTGGCGAAGCGAAAGCGTGCGAAGTCGTGATAGATGAGGATCGCGACCGCCTGGCCGAGATAGGCCGGCGTCTTGCCCGGCGGCAGCAACATGTCGTCGCCATAGAACGCGGGGAAGATCAGGCCATCGCGCGTCAGATCGTCGGCGGTGACGACGCGGTCCGGCTTCAGTTCGTCGCCGAGCAGCGTCAGGTCGAAGCCCTCGTAGAGGCGGTCCGCGTGAGTGGTGCGCAGAATGAAGGCATGCGCCTGCTGCTTCGGCCAATGCGGCATGTCGGCCGCACGGATGTCGCGCGCGAACACCTTCGCGCCGGTGACCTTGGCGATACCGTCGATGCGGAATTTCGCCTGCCCGTTAGCCGCGTCCCATTGAACCGGCGTGAGAATCTTGTCTTCTAACAACGCAGCAAACGCACGGCTGCCGATCGGCGCGATATACACCGAGACACCCGCTATAACGCTGGCCTTCAGAAAACTGCGACGCGAAAGGTCGAGTTTCCCCATGGACTTCTCCTTAAGTTATCGACGACGGCAACGCCAGTCACAAGACGGACGCACGCACGGGAATGCCACAGGCTGCGCAAGCCTGTGACGACACACCGCATTGGAGAATCAAGCGAATCCCGGACGCATTTGCCCGGGCATACCGGCGACGTGTGGCGGCCGGAACATCGGCGCCGCCGCAGTCGATCTGATTAAACTTGAACTGCCCTTGAACGTGCTGGTGTTGCCCACTTTCCTTTCCCTGCCCTGTAACGGGCAAAGCGCGGGATTATGGCGCTGTTGGATAGTGAAAGAGTAAAATTTTGTCCGCTATCTCTCAAATAACGGATTTGATATAGATCTATTTACTTCGGTATCCTTATCTGCGTGCCGACGCGCATGCAATCACAAGAATACGTGGCGTCTCAAACCGGCATCAAGCCCGCACGACCGCGATACCCAATGCCTCGAACGGTGCGGTGAGCGCCGCCGAGGTCTCCTTCTCGACCACCATCGCATGCGCCGCGCTTGCCTCCGCGATCATGAAAGCGGACGCCGCGTTGAGTTTCTCCGCTGAGGCGAGCACCACGGTTTCCGCCGCACGAGCTACCAGCGCCCGCTTGACGTAGGCCTCTTCGAGATCGCCCGTACTAAGGCCGGCCTCAGGATGTACTCCCGTGACGCCCATGAAATAGAGATCGGCGCGGATATGGCTGAGCGCTTCGATCGCGGCTGCGCCTACGTTGACCATCGAATGCCGGTATAAGCGTCCGCCGATCATGATCACCTCCACGTCGCGGTGAGGAGCGAGTTCTACCGCCACGCTCGGACTATGGGTAACGATGGTCGCGCGCAGATCGAGCGGCAGATGGCGCACGAGTTGCACGGCCGTCGTGCCGCCGTCGACGATCACGATCTGGCCTGGCTCGATCATCTGCGCCGCAGCCCGGCCGATGGCCGCCTTCGACGCCGACTCGATGCCCTGCCTACCGGCCAGATCCGCCGCTGCTGGCGACGAGGGCAGCGCTCCGCCATGCACGCGCTGCAGAGAGCCGTCGGCGGCGAGTTCACGCAGATCGCGGCGGATGGTGTCTTCGGAGACGGCAAATTCGATGCTCAGGCTCTTGGCGATCACCTGGCCATCGCGTTTGAGCGCATCGAGAATCAGCTGTTTTCTTTGCGAAGTAAGCATGGGACTGGAGGACATCAAAAGGAGACAAGGCAATGCCGGCGCTGCATCTGCCGGTAGCAGTCGTAAAACAATGCCCGATGCATTGCATGAATCAATGCACGAAAATTCTTGTTTTTGCACGAGATTGCACGATACCATGAAATCACGCGGCTCGAACCGCGCTTTCAGGAAATCACCATGAGCAAAACTGCCGACCGCGTGCGGATTGTCGACGTCAAATTGCTGTCGGACGACTGGTACGTGCTGAAGAAAACCACCTTCGACTACCAGCGCGCCGATGGGATCTGGCAGCGTCAGAGCCGCGAGACGTACGACCGCGGCAACGGAGCGACCGTCCTGCTCCATGATCCGCTGCGCCGGACCGTGGTCCTCACGCGGCAGTTCCGCATGCCGGCGTTCGTCAACGGTCACGACGGCATGTTGATCGAGGCGCCAGGCGGGCTGCTGGAAGAGGCCTCACCGGAGGAACGGATCCGCGCCGAGGTCGAGGAGGAGACTGGCTACCGCGTGCACGCGGTGCGCAAGATATTCGAGGCGTTTATGAGCCCGGGTTCGGTCACGGAGAAGCTGTTCTTCTTTGTCGCCGAGTACGATGCCGCCGCGAAGATCGGCGATGGCGGCGGGGTTGTCAGCGAGGGCGAGGATATCGAGGTGCTCGAACTGCCGTTCGATGAAGCGCTGGCGATGATCAAGCGCGGCGAGATCGTCGATGGGAAGACGATTATGTTGCTGCAGTATGCGGCGTTGAATGCGTTGGTTTAGACGGGGTATGCCCCCGCCCCCTAAAACTGATGTCGAATCGCCGCGCGCACCGTCACCTGATTCGATGAAGACGACGCCCCCGCCGCGCCCGGAATATACGCGTCGTCCAGCACGGTATCCGTCTTGTCGCCGGCCACCTTCTGGTAAGCGGCCTGGAAATAGAAATCCGTTCGCTTCGACAGGTTGTAGTCGGCCATCAACCCGAACGTGTGATATTTCGGGTTCTCGTTGCCTGAGGTCGCGTCCATCGTGGCCGCCGTGTACACGTACTGCACGCCCACGAAAAAAGCCGGCGTGAACTGGTACTTACCGTTGACTTCGAAGTTCTGGAACTTGAGCGCCGTCAGCGTGCCGCCGTTCGGCGGCGTGATGGCGCCCACATAGACCGAGGTGTCGGTTGCGGACGGCTGGCCGACATTCGTGTTCGAATAGGCAAAGCCCACGGTCGCGGCGCCGAACGTGTAGTTGATGCCGCCGCCGAAAATACGCAGCCGCTCCGAGATGAAATTCGCGTCGTCGGTCGCAATGGACCCGTCCGTCGTCAAGCCGGGATTGTTCGCGTCGAGGTAAGCCGCGCCCACCAGCAAGCCACCGTTCGTGTATTGGCCGCCCAGACTATACGTACGGTTGTTGGCAAAGCCGGTTTCGTTGCTGAAGCTGTAGGTGCCGCCGAACTGCAGGCCCGCAAACGACGGGCTCATGTACTTGACCGTGTTGTTCACGCGGAACGAGTTGTCGGTGTTGTCATTGTCATAGGGGTGCGAGAGCAGATAGCCGCCCCAGTTGCCGTTGGCCGTGGTTGGCGCGAGATAGTCGACCACCGAGTCGTACTGCCGCCCGAGCGTGAGCGTGCCGTAATTGGCTGCCGTCAGGCCAACGAACGCCTGGCGACCGAAGATGCGAGCGCCCTCCTGCAGGCCGCCGCTATTCACATCGAAACCGTTCTCGAGATCGAAGATTGCCTTCAGGCCGCTGCCGAGATCCTCCGAACCCTTCAAGCCCCACCGGCTGCCTTGCGCGTAGCCGCTTTCCAGCTGATAGGCCGATTTGTCGCCAGCGTTACTCGTGTAATTGATGCCCTCGTCGATCACCCCGTACAGCGTAATGCTGCTCTGCGCGAAAGCAGGCAGAGCGAAGGCTGCCGTCACAGCCAGCGCAACCATGTTCTTTTTCATGAAGATCTCCCGGATCCCTTTTCATCAGCCAACAGCTAGCCAATTTTGAGAAGGCTCTTCTTTTTTTAAGCAGCAACTACATTGGGCTTCAATTTCAAGTTCACGAGCGATGAAAACGATGCTTGCACACCGATAGCGGGCCGTCCATCGGCACACGTTGAGCCGTCACAAATCGTTGCGAAATGTCCACGCGAAGCATTCACATATTGCGTAATTTGACAATTGGGGCTTGGTCGCGAACGGGCCCTGTCCGATGCTGCGTCATCCCCAAAAGCCGGCCTCCGGGCCCCTTGGCCGCATGGCTAACGGCACAGAAAACACCCGGTTCGCGCGCCCTCCGCGCACACCTATTCGTAAGAACATGAAATAATTTCGAAAGCAACCACGCCCCGTTGACAGAACAACACGCTCCGCCGCCGGTCCCGTCTAACCCCTCAGCAATACGCAATGCAAAAGCCATCCTCCCGTCTGCTCGAACTCGATTTCTTTCGCGGACTGGTCCTGCTGTTCATCGTGGTCGATCACATCGGCGGCAGCATCCTCTCGCGCGTCACGCTGCACGCTTACGCGCTATGCGATGCGGCTGAGGTGTTCGTATTCCTCGGCGGCTTTGCCACGGCAACCGCTTACGCCGCGCTCGCCGAGCGTCGCACCGAGGCAGCCGCGCGCGATCGCTTCCTGCGGCGTTCGCTGGAGATCTATCGGGCCTTCCTCGTCACCGCCGGCTTGATGCTGCTGGTTAGTGCGGTTCTGATCGCCTTCAGCATCGACGCGCCGAATCTGACCTCCGACGATCTCGACGACTTCATCGACGCGCCGCTTACGGCCCTTCGCGACATCCTGTTGTTGCGGCGTCAGCCCTATCTGGCCTCGGTGCTGCCCATGTATGCGTTGTTCGCGCTGAGCGTGCCGCTGGTCCTGCCGCTCGCGCGGCGCCGCCCATGGTGGCTGCTGGCTGGCAGCCTCGCGCTTTGGGCTGCGGCGCCGAGCGTGAATGCGTATCTGCCGGCAATCGAAGACACTCAATGGAATTTCAATCCACTCGCCTGGCAACTGCTGTTCGTGCTTGGCGTGCTGGCGCGGTGCCAGCCGGTCTATCGGAAGATCAGCTCACACCGCGTGGGATGGCTCGCCAACGTGCTGGCATTTGCCATCGTGATGGCTGCGGCGTACTACAAGCTGTTTATCGAGCAAACGCCGCTCGACGGCAGTTTCAAGCAAAGCCTCTCATGGTTGCGCGCCGGCAATTTTCTGGCGATAGCGTGGCTGGTTGCCAATCTGGTCCAGCTTGGCTGGGTGCGCAAGCTCGCGCAGTGGCTGCCGTGGGTCGGCATGATCGGACGCAAGGGATTGGTGTGCTTCGTGGCGGGCGCTGTGATTTCGCTCGTCGTCGATTCGCTGCTCTATGCTGCCACGGACGGATATCTCGACATACCGCTCGGGCTTTTAGCCGACGCGGTGGCGGTCGGCACACTGTTCGCGGTCGCCCGTGTCTGCGAACCGGTTAAACGGCTGCTGACGCGCTCGACTATCCGGCGCGGTGGGGTCGCTATATGAGCGGCCCGCGGCACCGATAGCGTCCGCCGATGTTCCGCGGCGCCGATGACGACGGCCTCTGCGTTCTTTAGCGTGCTAGCGCACCCAGTCGGTCCACAACACCATCAGCACGGTCATCAGCGCGGGACCGATAAAGAGGCCCAGCAGCCCGAAGGTCTCCGCGCCGCCGAGAATCCCGAACAGCACCAGCAGAAATGGCAAGCGCGTCGAATTGCCGATGATCACCGGCCGCACCAGATGTTCTGCGATGAACACCACCACGAAGCCGAATACAGCGAGCCCTATCGCCCACGCCACCGAACCCTGCGCGAAGAGCCACAGCGCCGCGCCGCAGAACACGAGCGGCGCGCAAAACGGCAGCATGGCCGCCACGGCCGTGACAAATCCGAGCAGGATAACGTGCGGCAGGCCAGCTATCTCGTAGGCAAGCCCGAGCAATGCGCCCTCGCCGATCCCCACCACCACGAGCCCTGCCACCGTACCGCGCACAGCAGAGGCCATCCGTTCGAGAAGCTGCGCGCCATTGCTGCCGAGGGCGCGCTGTGCCCCCTTGAGCAGCGCGCCGGACAGACGCGGCCCCGCCCGAAAAATCACAAACAGTGTGACCAGCATGAATGCGAAGACCATCAGACCGTGCACGGCACGCGCGCCGAAATGGCGGCCGAAGGTCATGACAGCTTCCCCATGCAACCCCTTCATGGCGGGCGACTCGCGCAACGGCTGAGTGAGGTTGGCCTGCCACCATGCTGTGACCTGCTGCGAGCCGAACGGTAGATGTTGGACAATGTCCGGCATTGCAATGCCATTTTCCTGCACGTTCTTGATCCACTCGATCACATCGTGCGCTTCATGGCTGGCTTGCCCGATTCCCATTGCCACCGGCAACACGACCAGCAGTGCGATAGCCAGCGTCAGGACGGCGGAGATTAGCGTGTTGCGTCCCTTCAGCCAACTGTGACTTTCGATTTTTCGTAACACCGGCCACAGGGCAATCGCAATGACGCAGGCCCAACCGACAGCCGGCAGAAAATCGCGGATGACCCACAAGGCCAGCAGCACCAGGGCGGCGTATAACAGCGCAGTTGCCGCCTGCTGCATTTTCTTGCGGTTCTGCGGATCCGATTCTGGTGGGGTAGGCGATGCTGCGGGCGGGCGTGTAGCCATGTGACCTCTGGAAGATGTGTGCACGAGCCGACCGGAAAAACGCAAACCCGTTAAACTGGCGCCGGCTCTGCTCGTCAATGTTCACATCTTAAAGGAAGCGCTAACGCCCTTCCGCCACATCGCCTTACCCCCCGCGGGTCGTCGCGCTGCGATCAACACTGCGTTGCAAAAATTCGCTCTATAGAAAATGCACGCCCTTAACTACCCGCAAACCCACGTCTTTTCGTATCCTCGCTGAAGTCAAGTGGCATTGTTGCTAATTCAAGAACAGTGTTTCAACCGGCACACAATGGCTCTCCGGCCCGCGCAGGAATACATTCGGCACACCACATATACGGAGCCGACGATGAAGACCATAGAGTCCTTCCCCCTTGACGGTGCCAACGGCGTGCGCATCGAGATTCTTGAGCGCTCTGATACGACGCTCGTGATTCGTTGGGTTGAGCCGGGTCGCTGTCATTATGGCGAGCAGCGGTGGCGGCGGCGGTCTGCTCATACGTCTGGGACTTGTGCTGTGTCGCGGCGGAAGATTCGGCGTGGTGATGCGGTGTTTAAGCCTGCTGAGCGGCCGGCGCCTTCTAATGCTGCCGCTATGATTTCTGTTGAGACTTTGTGTAGTCTGGTTGGGGAGTTGAAGGCGGCGTGAGGGTGGGCCTTGCTGATGCTTTGTGAGAGGCATGTGTGCTGTGGTTGCGCATGAGTTACGCATGCAACTATTGCACGTGAGATCGAACCGGTATTTGAACGCGAACGCTCGTCTGCCAGAGAATCGATCACATAAATAGAACAGAAAAAAGTGATGCCACAAACGGAATGACGCCCGCGCGGTGCAAAGAAGCTTCGCCAGTTTTTCAAAGACCACGATATTCCCATTTCGTCTGGCTACGAAATGCTCAAGCGTGGTGAGGGTCCCGATGTGGCGTATATCGCGTCGATGCCGTATGTCACGCCGCGGGCCGAAGACGAATGGCTCGAACGCATAACTCGTCCCACTCGCGAGGCCCCGCCCGCGCCGGTGGACGGGCGCAAGCCTTGAGAATCCTGACTCTGGAAGCGATCAAGCCACCAAGCGGGTATCGCCTCGCCGCCCCAATTTCTCGTACTTATCTTATGTCTCTCCACTCCGGTTTTCAGGAGGATTGACCTTGGGATTGTGCATCTGGCTGTTGCATAAACCTCAGGGCGCAGGAGGCGCGCTCGCGCGAGGCGTCGCCTGCGACGATTCACACAAGACGGAAAACCAGAAATGCTAGTTAAACATCAAAAAGCTAAAACGCATCGGTTCGCAACATCGGCTCACGCACGGCGCGGGGTGGGCAAGTGATCTGCGTAACGACAAGGGCGGAATATCCGGGGATGGCGCTCGCTCGAGTCGAAAGCGGCGGTCGCCATGCGTAAGGCCGCGGTACGGGGCGGCGATCCCACGACAACGGGCGGTAGGGTCTTTGGGACTGCTTCAGCTATCAAAGACCACGGCACAAAGGTTGCGCTGGATGGCGACGTCGCGACGTGTGGCAACTGCCAGGGAACCCACATGATATTCGGCACAGGAGAGGGAATCAGTGAAAAGGGGCGCAACGTTGTCGTCGACGACGACTCGGTACTCTGTCCGTGCGGAAAGAACCGTGTAATGGTCGGCGACAATCCTGGCTACTTTCTCCACTCCAATACGGGCGCAGCGGGCGCGAGTCGCGGCCCAAAAGCCAGCACAGCCAATGAGTCAATAGATTTACAAGATTACGATCGGCATTTCCAACTGCTCGATCAGGATGGCCGTCCTATAACGGGAGCCTTGATCCACATTCAAGACCCGGCTGGCGAGATTCAGGGGGTCACGACGACACCTGAAGGCAAAACGCCTGGCATTAAAGGCCGTAAAGGCAGTTCTATCAAATTGCTACTTGCTTACGCAAAAAAATGACGCTAACAACAATTTCCGCTCCACTGACTCCGAAAGCAGACACGCGACCCCACGTTGTTAAACTCAAAGTATTCTGGAAAACGACCCGAAAGTGGGCAGACACAGATGTCAATGATTACCGGAAATCGGTGTCTGCACTCGCTGAACAAATTCGAACGGAGCAATATTGGTCCAAAAACGGTGTCGTTCATTCTAATAGGTTCACGTGCGAAGACTTCGCTGTTCGACTTCTCATTCAGTATGCGGAATCAAAAGGCTTGCCATTAAAGCTTGTTGATGGAGTGCGCACATATAGAAACATGGAGGTCTATGGTCAGCCCGAGCATGACCGGTACGATTCCAGCATGTACGGTTTTGCTGATATGGTGGAATTAACCTACGGTGCTCCCGATATGCAGAGAATTAATTCAAACGCCATTCCGCTTGTCAATGAGGACGAGCTTAGGCCGGGTGATGTTCTGGCGTTGGCAAAGGACTTGAAGGGAAATATGTCGCGGGGACGGGCGCATCACATTCAGCTTGTCGTTAGCGCGTCAAAGGAAGCAATCAATATCTACCAGGGGAATTCAGACGATACAATTCATCGACCGATAACATGGGTTAAAAAAATATTAGGCCGCGATGGTGCCGACCCCGCACAATCTGCATACGCCGGCTTGCCGGTCGAGATGGGTTCATTTTACAAAGTCGAGAATGGATGGAACTATCGAAATTCGACGACTGGGAATACAAAATCAGACTATCTAAAATACTTTGAGTTTTATAGATGGAATTTCATGGAGTTCAATAATTGAGCGATAACTTAAAAGCAATATTGTCGGTGTTGTCCGACGATTCATCCGGTTTGGTATGGATAGTCGCAGCCCTGAATCTGCTAACAATTGCTTGTGGATTTCGCGAAAAACTTTGGCGCACGAAAGCCTACAAGATGATTGTTATTGTGCAGCTTCTCATTGTGCCTATCGTTGCTGCGATGGGGTTTCACTACGCGATTCAGCCGCCAGCCTGAGATAGAAAACGTCCGTGGTTCCGCAGATGCAATCGCGGAAGGTGACGCGAGAGCCCTGCGAAGGCCCGGACGTGACACCACAATCGATTCACGTAACGTCCAGGTGGCAGCACCCACCGCACGCGGCGTAGCACGCCGCCTCAGTGCTTATATCCCTGGCGTGCGAGCAATTTCCAGACACCATCGCGCTTTTGCCAGACCATCAACTGTTCAAGCTCGACGTCGCCCACCTTGCCACCGCTCTCCACCGTTCCAGAGAAGTGGTCGCGAACAATCGCGTCGTCTCCTGCAAGCGTCGTCTTCGCGTTGCTCAAGTCGATTCTTCTATACCGTGTTCCGCCACTCACTATCGTCTGGATGAAGACCGTCTGATCCTGTACGGCGCCATTCGAGTGGCCATAGCTCAAGGCCTCCGAGGTCACCGCTTTCATCTCATCCGCATTGCCAGCCAGCATCGCTGCGTTCAATCGCTGTACCGCAGCACTTACGCCCGCTTCATCCGCCGTCTCCGCCATCGCACTCACGCACGCAAGGCTCAGTAGTGCCAGGCAAATCATTCTTTTCATCAATTGATACTCCTCGAAGCACATGTGTCGATTTTTTCATGCACGATCCGCTTACCCTCATCATCGAAACTTCGCTAGTCCAAGCCTTGATGGTGCCGCCCACTATACCGAACCCCGCTCAGGCGTTCAAGAAAGCGGTTGAGCCGCCCGGTGGCAATGCCTGAGTGAGTTGGAGATGGACTCGTTGCGCGCGCAAGCTTTGTGCTAGCGGTGAGAGCAATATGGATCGAAACGGAGCAACTCGTGCGGGATGCTCGCTTCATCAAAAGGGAAGTGAAAGCGCGACTTGGCGCGCTATCAGATCGCTGTCGACGACGCGCGCCGGGCGCATCGCGAAGCAGTTGAAATGAAGCCCGCCTCGCGCATCAATCAGCCGCGCGGGCGTGCTTCGCAATGAGGTACCGGCCAAACATCTACGACCGGTTGCGTCCGAGACCAGCGCGGCCCGGGAGTGAACTGCGGCGCCGACCGCCGCGTGACCCAGCCAGTTACGAATGCGCCTACATGATATCGGCGAACGTAGCAGATGCTTAATGAGTAATTTCCCGATCTTGACGCAACCTGTACTTCAGGTCGGTAAAACTTGCACTGCGTTGCAGCATCGCAAGGCATGTCATCTCCCCACTGCGAGACCATCGACCGGGACCACGTCGCCCGGAAGGTAAAATAATGGATGAGGCCCCGATGGGCCATGCCCAACTGAGGCCACCAATTCAACCGATGCGCGAACCAGCCCATGCTGCTGCTTTGCGCATCGATGTCCGCAACCCGATAACCCGCGGCAACCCCGGCTTGACCCGGCGTTGCCCAAGGGCAGCTCGTCCTTTTGACAGAGCCCCTCAGGAGCTACTTTATGACCGACTCGAACGTGTCTTTCCTCGGCAGGATTTCGCTGGCCGTCGGAACGTTCTTCAGCATCCTCGGCGACGGCGAGTTCGCTGCCCGCGTACAGCGCCTGCGCAGTGGCGCACCCGTCACCGCAGCGCCGGTACCAACAGCGGCGCCGGTTGCAACGCCAGCCGCTGCACCCGCTGCGCAACCCGCCGCCGCCATGAAGCAGGCAAGCCCGGACGCCGCCCTTCAGCTTCTCGGCTTGCTGCAGCGCGATGCGCGCTTTATCGACTTCGTCGAAGAAGACGTGGCGGGCTACTCGGACGCGGACATCGGCGCCGCCGCCCGCGTCGTGCACGGTGGCTGCCGTACGGTGCTGCGCGAGCATTTCACAATACGCCCCGTGCGCGAAGAAGCCGAAGGCAGCCGCGTGACGCTGCCCGAAGGGTTCGATGCCACCGCCATCCGTTTGACCGGCAACGTAGTCGGCAAGGCGCCGTTTACCGGCAGCCTGAGCCATCGCGGCTGGCGCGTTCAGGACGTGCGGCTGCCGAAGCTTGCGGCGAGTCACGACACCTCCGTCATTGCTGCGGCAGAGGTGGAGCTATGAGCGATCCGCGCTATTCGATCGGCATCGATCTGGGCACGACTCATTGCGCCCTCTCGTACGTCGACTTCTCCGCCAGCGACGGCGAAAAGACCACTCAGGAAATCCTGCCGGTCACGCAACTGACCGCGCCGGCCACGATCGACAATCTGCCGCTGTTGCCCTCGTTTCTCTATCTGCCGCATCCAAGCGAGCTGGCACCGTTCGACCTCGGTTTGCCATGGACCGGCGAGCGCGACTTTGCCGTTGGCGAAATGGCGCGCAGCCGTGGTGCAGGCACGCCGATTCGTCTCGTATCGAGTGCGAAGAGCTGGCTCTGCCATCCCGGCGTCGACCGTCGCGCCGCGATTCTGCCCAACGATGCGCCACCCGAAGTGGCACGCGTCTCGCCGCTCGAAACCTCGATCCGCTACCTCACGCATCTTCGCGAAGCGTGGGACCATGCCCATCCCGACGCGCCTTTCGGCGAGCAGCAAATTACCGTCACGATTCCGGCGTCGTTCGATCCGGCCGCGCGTGAATTGACCGCCGAGGCCGCCCAGGCCGCCGGTTATGCAGGCATGACCCTGCTGGAAGAACCGCAGGCCGCGCTGTATAGCTGGATCCAGAAGAGCGCCGGCGAGTGGCGCAAACAGGTACGAGTGGGCGACATCATCCTCGTCGTCGACGTGGGGGGCGGCACCACCGACCTGTCGCTGATCGCGGTGGTCGAGCGCGAAGGCAATCTCGAACTGCATCGCGTCGCCGTGGGGGAGCACATCCTGCTCGGCGGCGACAATATGGATCTCGCCCTCGCCCACGTGGTGGCCCGCAAGCTGGCCGCCCAAGGCACGCAGCCGGACCCGTGGCAACTGCGCGCACTGACCTACGCCTGCCGCGCGGCCAAGGAGACCCTCCTCACCGACGCCGCGACCGACGCGGTGCCGCTCGTCGTACCAAGTCGCGGCGCCAAGCTGATCGGCGGCTCGATCCGCACCGAACTGACGCGAGCCGAACTCACGCTGACGATCCTCGATGGGTTTT
>Ga0302226_10002501_pt1 | contig 13045 bp, 22 predicted proteins | sample II_Palsa_E3_3_FD_193524 | JGI IMG/M metagenome (GOLD analysis project Ga0302226, IMG submission 193524) | Peat permafrost microbial communities from Stordalen Mire near Abisko, Sweden - II_Palsa_E3_3 | ecosystem: Environmental > Terrestrial > Soil > Palsa > Peat permafrost | place: Sweden...
AAAAAAAAATTATTTTTTTTTGGCGATACCTGGGTGGTAGAAGGAACGGACAGAGCTGTAGACACCAAACGAGAGACCAGTGGCGAGGCACACGACGAGGGGCGCAACGGCAGGCTCGTAAAAGTTGCCGAGAACACGACGGAAGAAGGTGGCCATTGTTGGGAGATAGGGGAAACTGCGGTGACAGGATGCCTCTTGCTCACTCCGGTCGACCCCCTCTTTATACGAGTGGGCGACGACACTCACTCATCGTGGTGTCAAGCAGTGTGAGTGAGACGTGACTCAAACAGCAGCGACGACGTCATGGACTGTCACCCTAGTGTGGCACATATTGAAAAGATGTCTACCCAGACTGGGCAGGCCACTGAAACGGAGCTAGAGCGCTACAAGCGCAGCCTGGCAGCGTCGGTCAAGGCGTACAAGAAGCTTCAGAAGGAGAAGGGGGATTTGGAGCAATCGCTCGCGTCAGAGGGGAGTCTTGTGCGTTCGCAGACGATTAGGCAGCAGCGTCAGGACGCCATCGACGCCGTCAACCAGTTTGTCACGAGGAAGGATGGGCCGCTGCAGCCGCAGCAACAGCAAGAGGTACTGAGAACTGTCTTGATTTGGATTGCTCGTAATCCACATCTGCTCCCCTTTTTCCCTGTTGTTTGTGTCCAGCTCTTGGATGCGCTGCGCGCAATCACGTTTGCGTCCGAGTCAGCAGAAATCATTGACGACCTGAACGAGCGCCTGCGCGTCGCTGCCAGCCAAAAGGTCATTGTGGAGATGCGGCTTGCGCAGAAGAGCGCCGAGTTGGACGATCTAAAGGAGCAGCAAACTGCTGCTGCCGACGACGAAGGCCAGCCCGTGACTGCGCCTGTGCCTGTCAAGCTCCACGCTGAAGCGGACGTTGCAGACATAAAGCGGCTCACGGCAGAGCTCACCCAGGCCCGGTCCGAGGCCGCCGCGTCGAAATCCGAGGTCGACGGTTTGCGACGACAGGCGTCGGGATTCACCGCCGCCCTTGACCGGCTGGAAAAGCTGCAGCGCGACCTCGATCAGGCGCGAAAGGTGTGTGTCGCATATTTCCTCTTGTGTTTTTTTTTTCTTTCCTTATGTGGGGATACGTATGCAGAATCTGGACTCTGAAGTGCAATTGCGACGACAGGACAATATGCGCCAAGAGGAGCGTGTTGGTGAGCTCTCGGCAATTATTGGTGTCCATGAAGAGGTTACTTCTTTCTGCATTTATTTATTTTTTTTTTCTAACCATCTTTTTAACAGCGCCTCGCAAAGGAAAACGACGAAAAGGCGCAGCTCAAGCTAGAGATCCAGCGACTGCGCGGGGTCATGTCGTCTCCGTCGTCGGTTGTGGGTAGCCCATCGTTCTCCGGCGACGGTAGCAACGGCGTCAGCGAAGAGGAGCTTGCCAAGCTTGTGCGCGAAAACAAAGCGCTGGAAGAAAAAGTGAAGAAGCTCAAGGCCTACGTCACGGCCAACAAGCGCGGCACCGAGACCGATCTGAGTCGGCTTGCCAGCAATGGCAGCCCCTCACAGCAAGAGGTTGTCCTGACCGAGTTGAATACCACGGTCGAGGCACAGCGGCGCCAGCTCCACGCCATGACAGACCACCTGGATAGTCTGCGCAAACAGCTTGCAGAGAGCCGCAACGAAGCTGCCGAAGCACGCAAGGCCACACAGACACTGCAGACGCAGCTTGAAGAAGAAGCTACAGTCCACAAGGACGAAATGGCTCGTGTCCGCAATGGTACCAAAGAGGGCATTATTCCTGTTGATCTCGCCGCCTTTAGATTTCACCGCACAGTATGGCAACCTGGACCAGCAATTCAAGCTGTTGCGCCAGCGATTTGACGACATGACGTCGCAAAAGGACGCGCAGGTCGCAAAGCTTTCGGCCTCGCTGCGCTTCCAGGACAGTCTCGGCGGTCTGGTCAACCACAACAACGTCTTTGTATGGAACTACATAAGGAGTGTAGGATTAAAACTATTGCGTGGGCTACAGAACTCGTTGTCGGACCGAGCCGCGGTGGCAACTCCAAACAGCTCGGCAAGCTTGACGTTTGCAGACGAGTACGCCGCGCATAACGAGGATCTCCTCAAGTCCACGACCCTTGCAGGTCTCGAGCAGGAACTCGGTAAATGAAATGTATTGAATTTTTTTTTTCTTTCTCTCTTATTTCTACGCAAACTTGGCAGGTACGCAAAGCGACCAAATAAAGGTCCTGCAGCAAACCGTTGCGGATTACGAGCAGCAGGGGAACAACTGGAAGGCGCTTGAAAAACTCTTGCGCGAAGAAATCCAGCGACTTGAGCGCATGCAGCGTCGCGAGACACACAACCTCGAGTACCTCAAGAACATTGTGCTGCAGTTTGTCCATGCGTCGGCACATCGTCGCAAGGTATTGATATTTTCTTTTAAGCGGACAGAAAAGTTACTGAAAGCACAAAACAGCAACTCGTTCCCGTACTATCGACCGTCCTAGAGTTGTCCAAAGAAGAGGGCCGCAAATTAGAATCTCTTTGAATATTTATATAGGCAGGCAGGGATCAAAAACAATGCAAAAGAACAACTCGAATGGAAAAATCTAGATCCGAGCTCAAAACTTGCCCTTCCAATGCACACGGAAGTGGTGCTTGGAACCGGCAGTGTCAATGCTCGCAATTTCATCCGCGGTGAGCTGGAAAGTGGGATCGAGGGCCTGGACATAGTCCACCATGCGCTCTTGTTTGGACGTGGTCGTGACGACAATGTGATCCTGCGTAAGAGCACAGGTCAGCCATTTTCATAAAAGTTTGGCTCTCCTCTTGCCTTGGACAGAGACCACTTGAGTAGGATCTGAGCGGCACTGCGGCCGTACTTGGCCGCGAGTTGGTCGACGACGCTGTCGACGGGTCCATTCGGCGACGCAGTGAGACTTACGAGTGGGGTGTAGCAAGCGATCATGACATCGTGCTTGACGAGATAGTCAACGAGATCCGTCTGCTGGAGGTATGCTGCAAAAAACAATAGAATTCAGCACCTCCAAAAGCCCTCAGCGACGTACGGTTGTACTCGATCTGGTTAACCACCGGCTTGATGCGGGCCGTCATAAGGATCTCCTCCATGTGGGGGATCTGGAAGTTGCTGACGCCGATAAACTTGGTGAGGCCGGCATCGACGAGAGCCTCCATCTCCTTCCACGCCTCCGCGAGCGTTCCCTTGTAGCCGCTGTCGGCGACCCACGGCGACTAAAACAAGAAAACAACCATTAATTATTCGATTGAAACCTTGCGACGTACGTGAATCAGGTAGAGATCCAGGTGCTGCAAACCGAGACGTTTGAGCACGGCCTCGATGGAGCCACGGACGTCGGTGATGTTTTGGCGCACCTTGCTTGTGACAAACAAGTTTTCACGTTGGAGTTCGGAATGGTTTGCGAGAAACTGCTTGATTGCCTCGCCCTGTTCGTCCTCGGTACCCTAAATAGCGGCACATTACGAGCAAGAAAAGGGCAGATCTGGCATACGTAGACCTCAGCGGCATCGATGTGGTGGACCCCTGCCTCGAGTGCCTTCGATTTAGACGCAACTGTTAGTCATCATATTTTTTTTCGTGCTCTTCCACCTGCAGCTGCGATGTCACGAGCGACTGGTTGAGCGCACGGGCCGCATCGTTGTTGGCGGCGGGGCCCACAAACCAGGACGTTCCAGCGCCAAACGCGAGCCTGGGAACGACGGCTTTGAACGACGTCATTGTTGGGTGCGAAACTCGGCCAAATGGACGCGGCCATGTGGTCATTGTGTATTTCGAAAAACGAGCAATGAACAACCTCGGGCCAAAGGAGCCGTCGCTGCCCAAGACATTCCAGGTACTGCCTTGTTGCCTCTCTTGTCTGCCACATCTCATCGAAATCGGCAGGACAAGGAGTCGCAGAAACGTATCATTGTCATCCTCGAGGGGGCGACCTTGGAGACGACAAAGGTGAGGTTGTTTGCTTTTTTTCCTCCATCTGACACGATTGCTGGGCTGATCAGGTCGGCAAGGCCAACACGTTTGAGCTGCTCAACTGCGATGACCACCAAAATATCCTCAAAAAACACAACCTGGACGTGGCCGACTACCGACCCGATATTGCGCACCAAGTATGTGCCAAATCTCTCGTCGTCGCATTTTTCACTGGGGCTAACTAACCCTCGTCCCTCCCATCCAGTGTCTCCTCACACTCCTCGACAGCCCGCTCAACAAGGCAGGATTGCTGCAAGTCTACGTGCACACGGCCAAGAACGTCCTGATCGAGGTCAACCCGCACACACGTATTCCTCGCACGTTCAAGCGCTTTGCTGGCCTGATGGGTACGTTTGCGACAATTGTGCTGTCGCTCAGAGTTTTTTTATTTTTATTTTAATTGGATACTACCTTTGTATTTTTTTGAACAGTTCAATTGCTGCACAAGCTCAGCATCCGCGCGACAAACGGGCCAGAGAAGCTGCTCAAAGTCATCAAGAACCCCATCACTGACCACCTACCCACCGGCGCTCGACGGATTGGTAGGACGACCTCGCATCTTCTTTTTTTGGCTGAAAAAAAAAACAAAAATCATCACGACAGGTCTCACCTACAAGGCCGACAAGTGCGTCAACATCAAGGACTATGTAACAACGCTGCCCAAGGACGAGCCGATCGTCTTTGTCTGTGGCGCCTTTGCCCACGGCCAAGCCGATCTCAGCATCTGCGACGAGGAGATTGCCATCAGCGAGTACCCCCTGTCCGGGTCCGTTGTCTGTGGCAAGGTCTGCTGTGCCTTCGAGGACCTCTGGGGTATTTTGTAGGTGCGAGTTGAATGAGCGTTGAATGAGAGAGAATTAACACTGAGGAGCCACGTGGTCGTGGTCATGGAAGGACACGTCTCGAACGCAGAGCGCGCGCTCGTGCTGAGCACGCTCGAGCAGGTTAGAGCCGCAGCACGCTTCTTGGTCCCTGTGCTAACGGCACACACACACTGAATTAGGGGTTCCGTGTGGACGGGCGAGCGCTATTTGACGTGCGCAAGGCGCAGATCGAGTTGAGCGAGGCCGACCGCGGGCACGTCGAAGTCCAGCTCGGGCGAACACGGTATGTGCTGCTGCACCCGTCTCTCAAGACGACTCAAGACGCGTCGCTGAACTAACCGCTCCTCTCGACGAAAAATGCAGCGTGCTCGTCAAGATTTCGTGCGAGGTCGTGCGGCCGTACCCCGACCGGCCAACGGACGGCTTCCTCGCGCTCTCGGTCGAGTTCTCGCCCATGGCCTCGTCCAAGTTTGACGGGCGGCCGAACGACGACACGATTCACATCACCCGTGTGCTCGAGAAGGCGCTCCGGCAGAGCAGGGCCATCGACACCGAAGGTTTGTGCGTTGTCCCCGAGGAAAAGGTACCGACCACGCGTTTTTTGCTTTGCCGAGTATGCACTCTTACACCACTGCACAGGTGTGGTCCATTCGTGTAGACTGCCACGTGCTCGACCACGATGGCAACATAGTCGACTGTGCGTGCATTGCTGCCATCACGGCCCTCATGCACTTCCGGAGGCCCGATGTGACCGTGTCTGGGTCGGATGCAATCATCGTAACAAATGGCCCTCTATTGGAGCGGTCTAAACATGTGATTCACATACAGCACTCTCTGAGCGAAAAGCCCGGCGTGCCCCTGTCCGTGCACCACACGCCCATCTGCATCTCCTTTGGTTTTTTCGAGACGGGCGACAAGCTCATCGTCGACCCGACCCAGCTGGAGGAGGCCGTCATGACCGGCCAGATGACCATCGCCATGAACGCACAAAAGGAGGTCTGCGCCATGTCCAAGGCCGGCGGCACGCCGCTCTCGCCAGAGCAGATCATTCAGTGCACCAAGATCGCCAACGTCAAGGTCGGCGAGCTGCACGCCCAGATCAAGAAGGCCCTGAAGGACTTTGACGAAGTCAAACGTCCCAGCCAACCAGCCATGGAAACATAGGAACTGATGATGATGTGTGTGAATGAGGAGACAAAAAAAAAAGTTTACTTCTGGCATGATGGCGCCGAAACGAACCGCTGCCGTCGCAAAATCGACCAGTGCAGCCAAGACGACGAAGAAAGCACGTGTGACCTTTGCCGACGATGCCCACGACGACAGCGACTGCACTGCCGCCGCGACACTATCCACTGAAGACCAGGAAGGGGGGGAGGAGGAGGAGGAGGAGCCAGCATCTGAACAGGACAAGACATCATCAGACGGTCACAAGCTGCAAGAGACATTGACACAGCTATTCAACAAGGTGGATGGGTACTCGATCTCCAAGGCGGAGCGACAGCGGTTACGAGAGCAAGGGTACGAGAGCAATACATAGAAGAGGTTAAAAAAAAAAATTTTTTTTTTTGGAAAGGGTGTTCAATGGCTCGCTCACGTACGGCGAGGTCGACATGGCAGCGTTCAAGGAGCTGCTGAGCCAGGCTGATCCCAAGGAGGGAGACGTGTTCTACGACATTGGATCGGGAACGGGAAAGGCGCTGATGACGGCGGCGGCATTCTTCCCCTTCTCCAAAGCCGTCGGGATTGAAATCCTCGAGGTGTGCTTTTTTTTCCCTTCTCTTGCTTATTTACCGTACGCCGTAAAGGATCTTCACGAGGCAGCATCAGTCGTGATCGAAAAAGGGCAGTCGGCTCTAGAGCTGTTTGCTTGCAAGAACGTGTCTGCCGTCTTGCACGACTCGTTCAAGTACGACTGGACCGATGGAGACGTCGTGTTTGCTGCCGCGACGTGCTTTGACGACGAGATGATGGCCCAGTACCTCGACAAGGTGCTCAAGCTCAAATCTGGCGCCCGCATCGTGTCCCTCACAAGGGCCCTGACCCACCCGGAGCTGCGCTTGGCACATAATCGTCGCTACAAGTACGCAAAGGGCGCGATCAACGCCTTTGTCTATGTTCGTCTGTAAAGTCAAGCTGTTTGAGTCGTTGTCCTGGAAGGGAAGGCGACGGCAAGCAGAGCAAGCATAACATTCTGTTGTAAACGCAATCAAAACTAAGTAGGAATCCTACATGACCATGCGTATACGACCATGAAGACCCTTATTTTTTTTTTTTAATTAAAAAAAAAATTATGAACGATCTGTGGACAAAAAACAAATCATGGAAGCAAGAAATTTTATTTATGAAGATGTTTTCTTTTCTTTTTTTTTTATGGGAAAAAAGAAAGAAGAAAAGACGTCCCTTTGTGACTGCTAGGATCCTACTTATTGGACGCGACAAACTTGACGTGGTCCAGGTTGACGCCGGGGGCGACAGCGACAAGAACGACGGCAGAGTCATCGACGGTCCATCCAAGGCGGTTGAAAAAGCCGAAAGCGCCGAGGTTGTCCGTGGCGACGAGCGCCGAGGGGGTCTGAACACCGCCCTCCACCAGCTTGGCCTCGGCGTTGAGCAGAAGCGCGGTGCCGATGGCGTTGTGCTGGTAGTCTGGGTGGACCCACAGGCTCACGACCGTGCCCTGCGCTGCGTCCACCTCGACCCATCCCACCACCTCCTTATCCTCGTTCTCGGCAACAAGGCAGTTTCCCCAGCCGCCCGCGGCAGCCTTGGCCCCAAGGTCCGACGCAACCCAGTGCTGCACAGCAGGCCACTAAAAAAAAAAATAATAAGAGGATATAAATAGAACCGTCAGGACATACAGAGTAAAAGGTCGCAAGGGACGTCAGGAAGGCCCTTCGCGCCACCTCGCTCATGGACGCGACGTCGCTCTCGACCGCAGCACGCACAGGCTTTGCCGACATGGTCGCAGTGGGTGTCGGAAGGGGGAAAAAAAAAAAAGGAGTCGTTTCAAGTACTGGCCACATTTTCACTGTGCTCTCTGCCTGGACTGGAGCGTCATTCAACGTTGCTGGTAGCGATGCAGACGCCCTCGCCGTTCTACGTGCTCGTGGTGGGCTTCCACCACACGCTGGGCCCTCAGGTAACGCACCCCCGCCCACGCACGGGTCCACTTGGGGGGAGAGGGGGGGCCTGCAGAGGAACGACAAACACGAGCAAATCAGTCGGGATCACAAAAACGGTGGTACTGACACGCGGACGCACCTAGGTCGACTACGCCATTCCCGCGCTGCCGCTGCTGGACGATGACAGGAAGCCCAAGGTGGTCAACGGGTCGCCGTACAGGCTGCCGGAGGAGTGGAAGTTCATGCCGTTCCTCGCCCTTCCAGGTCCGTCCTTTTCCATTTTGTCGTGGCTATTTTTGTAACGTTCTTATGGCGCGCCGTGTAGACGGAGCCCACCAGTCCGAGGAAGACTTTACGTTCTTCATCCTCCCGCCGACCGAGGACCCCGAGATCCCTGTGCACACGACCGTCTTTGGCGTGGCGTCGTACCGGCAGGTGGACGTGCAAAAGCTCTCCAATCGTTCTAGCGACATGACGCGCAACACGGTCCAGAAGGCCATCGTCGTGCTGTCGACCCAGCCCATGTTTGGGCACTTGCGCGCGCCCATCAGCTTTGTCAACAAGCTCTTCTTTGACCAGCTCGACTTTACAAAGCTCGAGATTGTCCAGTCGTTTGCAGATTCGCTCCCGAGCACCCTCTTCCGCAAGCACGAGCTCAATTCGATCTACACGGGTGCCAGCGCCCGCAACCTCGTCCGAAAGTTTGGCGTGAAGACCATCAGTCTTGTCAAGCTCTTGCTGCTTGAGAAAAAGGTCTGCTTTTTGACATGGCGATGCCTGCCTTCTAACGCGTCGATGTTGTAGGTGCTGATCTATGGCAACATTGCGCACCGCCTCTGCGCCCAGACTCTGGGTCTGCTCTCGCTAGTGCCAGGTCTCCTCTTTTCGCTGGCTGCGCCCGGCACTTTTGAGACTGAGGACGATTTGGCCGGTAACCCATCTTCCCTTTCCACCTTGTTTCGTTCAAAACACAATCAAACCAGACTTCGAGGCGGCCGGCTTCCCGCTCCAACTCGCGGGCCAGGACAAGCTAATCCATCCGTACTTGTCGTTGCTGCAGCTCGATCTTCTGATGTCTCCCCAAACCAAATCGTTTGTGGTTGCCGTGAGCAACAAGATCTTCCAGCAGCAGCGAAACGTTCCGCTCGACGTTTTCATCGACGTACGAAATCCATTTTTATTTATTTATTTATTCTTGAAGAAACAATACTATACAAACAGACCGACACTGGCAAGGTCGAAATCCAGGACCCAGCGCTCGAGGCGGCCCTGCAACTCACGCCGTCCGACAAAAAGTTTATTTCCGACATTCTCGATGTCGTTCAGCCTCCCACTGCAGCTCCGATCACACCCGAAGAGGAGACCAGGGCTGCCTTCGAGGTGACAGAGGCGTCGCAGTTTGTGGGCAGTGACGGCTGGATCCGCGGGCAGTTCCACGCCTATTTTATTTCAATGGCCGCAACTGGTAATAACGCAGAAACTGAGCGGTTTTATTTATTTATTTTTTGTCCTCTCCAGTTCTAAAGGTCGACCAAGACATCCATCAAAAAGCAGCCGCTGCTGCCGGTGTCGTACCCGCTGTTTCGGAGAGCTCGCCGCCGGCTTCATCCTCGTCGCTGACCGCTGTCGAGTCTTCTTCGTCCGCCGCATCGTCTGTTGCAGCGTCCGAGCCTTCGTTGGAGGCTCCCACGCCAGGATTGACCGAGAAGCCCGTCTTTTTGGAAGACTACAACTACCGCTACCTCGCACGCTGGCGCGGAACGGAAAACTACAAGAAATGGCACAAAAAGTACACGTCCAACAAGCTGACGTTCAACTTTGGCGAGCTTGCCGGCCATCCGACGCACGTCGACGACCTGCAGATGCAGCTGGCCAAGTCGATGGACGGCGCCGCCATCCAGGAGAACATCTCACGGGTCGTCTCGAGCGGCAGCGCCCAGATCGGCAAGGCTGTCGGCGTGGCCGCAACATCTGTCCGGAGTCGAATTGGCAGCCTGATCGACTACATCAACTTTGATGGCTCGGGACAGCCGCAGCCGGCCACGACGACGACGACAACAACAGCAGCAGCAGAAGGATCTGAACCCGCCGCGGCCGTCGACACGACCAAGCCGGCCACGCCCGTGCCACCGCCCCAGTCATCCACTCCCCCACCATCATCTTCCAACAGTTCTTCTACAAGTACTGCTGCTCAGTCGTCGGGCATGGGCGGATGGGCGCGCTCTCTGGCGTCCAGGGCCTCTGCTGCCGTCAAGAGTGTCAACGCCAGCCTCGATTCCCTCTAAAAATCTGTAGGACCTACTTGTAAATGGTGGCTTTGAAAATGGTGATCCCGCTGACGGCGACGATCCTCGCCTTGTTGGCCACGCTGCCCGTCGCGGCCGCACCGCCAACAGGAGACAGCGCGTCAACGACATACAGCAGCACTCTCCTGCGCACGCTGGACAAGACGGACGTGCTCGCGAGCGTCGACCCGTTTGAGGGCATCGTGGCGGATGGGTTCCTCAAGACGCTCGTGCCGTCGCTGGACGACGTGCCCGTGAACGAGATCAGGGACATGCTGGACGGGATCAAGGTGAGCCCGTGAGCAGTATGGCTGTACTAACACACGACACGACACGACACGACACGGCCGCTCACAGCTCAAGGGTCTGGTCAACATTGTCATGGTGGGACTGAACGGCCGTGGACGTGACCAGCTGCAGATCAACGAGGTACGTGTGAGCGTGGGCCACAAGCTAACGTCGGACACACCAACGACAGGGCCACCTGAAGACCCTGCTGTCGTCCGTGCCCGTGACCACGGAGACATCGGTCCTGCACAGCAACGGGCAGACTGCCCGTGCTCTCAACGTGTCCAATGCGCTGTACTTTTCCGTGGATCATGCGCCCACATCGCTGCTCACGATACTCAACGACGCCATCAGCAAGGTAACCCCCCCCCTCTTCACCAGTAGATGGTCAACTGTCTTCGACCAAACAGGAACTGCTGGACACAAGGACTCGGCCTGCCGTGGTGTCGGCCCCACTCATCGACCAAGTGCTCGCGCGTGACGCCGTCGGGAGACTGGGCAAGTTCACGCTCTACATCTTATTGCCGTCGTTCAAGCTGCCTGCGTAAGAGTCTACCAAGTATAAAAACACCTAACAAAAAAAACTGAATAGTAGCAATCACGACATGTCGTACGCGTACCAAGTCGATCACCAGAGCGACCTCAACGGCGGCTGCTCGTTCACGTCGTGGATCTCTGAGCAACACTTTGGCTGGATCGACCTCGGTGCCTCGGTGCAAACGCGCGGTACAACGCGCTCTGGAGAAGGGTCGGTCACGCGTCACTCGCTGCCGTCGATCGACCGCTTCAAGACCGCCAACGGGTTCCGCCAAAAGGAGTTTGAGGTAGGATCCTATGCGCACTAGTTCTCATACTCACGCTTGCTCACTCGCATGCAGATCAGCTTGGCTTCCCATGTGCATCGCGTCCTCGAGCACGTCGTCGTGCCACCGGTCGACCGCGTTGCGCCCCTCAGCGACAGCACTCTAGAGATCGTCCTCTTTGTTGCCTCGTCACACCCTGCAACGGACGTCCGTGTGACTTCCTTTGACTGGATCAAGCTGCAAAACGTCGTACGCCCTTTATATTTGCTTGGACGCAATACATTAACTTTTTCTCTCTCGCGGCCGATATTAGCTCCAAGGATTGCACTACCCCGGCCAGAAGCTGGTGTTTAAAACCGTGCCTCTGTCTGGCATCGACCGTCAGCTCTTCCTGCTTGCCTACAAGGTACCCTCTCTTACTTGTTGTTGGCCTCTAATTTGAAATGCAAATGCAGAGTGCGCTCAAAACACTCGTCTTTCACCATCCCCAGGACGCCCCTGAGCAGCGCGTCGACCCTCACGAGCTCCGCGAGCACCTGTTCCAGTCGTTCCCACTTGCCCCGGCCAGTAAAAGCTATGCCATAACAAGTCCGTTTTTAAGACGATGATCGTTAGTGCTGAGCGACACTGCACGAGCAATCCCGCTCGTTGTGTTTGACATTGGCGAGAGCGGCACAACGATGATGAACGGCCAGCTGGTCCATGCGTTTGACGACCTCGTCGTTGCCATTGTCAGCTCAGAGCACGAGCACTACTTTGAGCAGTTCCAGTGTGCCGGCCAAAGCCTGATCAAGCAGCTGCCCAAGCACGTGCGCTTGGATGCGACCAGGGCTGTCCTGGCTGGCATCCTGCAGACGGCCTGGGGGGTCGCGCCCTCCTACCAGACCTGGCGATCGACGCACAACAGCACATCGGACGATTTCCTGTTTGCCACCGGCCTGACGCCGTAAACGAAATGTGTTTAAGTTTTTCAAAGTACTAAAAGGTAATTACTCAGGTTTGGGCCGTTTTCAGTGTCGACAAAGATGCACTATGGCATCAAAAATAGCATTCATCGCGGCCTTTATCTGCGCGATCTGGCAGAGATCAAGTCCACCTTGGCCCTGCCTCTGCGAAGATTAGAACGCTACGACCTTCAGCTTGCCGATGTCTTGGCCGTGTCCGAGTTGCTGGTAAAGCTCGATGCCTTCTTTTTCTCTCTCTCTCTCTCTTACTGACCGTGCTTGGGCAGACTTTCAAGCAAAGGTGGCTGGTCCTGCTGACCAAACTCGAGGCGTCCATCAACAGTTTCATGCTCGATAACATGGACAACGCCTTTTACATGTTGCGATCTGCCCAGTTTGACTACCAAGAGCTTCTCCTGCTGATGGCCACGGCCCAGAAACCACTCGCGTCCATGCCCGATAGCTGCGCGCACTTTGACGAGACCTTGAGAAACCCTGTGCACTGGATCGAGCGGTGGCTTTGGTTTGGCAACCTGGTGCTGATTGGACTTTCCGTGGGCTTGGCCATCTTCATCTCGACGTCGCCCATCTACCGCAACGCCTTCCAACGATTATTCGCCTCTGCAAGGGGCGGTAGCCACAAACCCAAACATTTGTAATTAAAATACCCCCGAGTGCAGAATTTACATCTCTATTCATGCACATTCAACCGCATGTTTTCTTCTCTCCTTTTCATATTGTCGGACAAGGCATACTAATTCGAGTTGTTGTCTGTGAGGTGTGTCCGCCAT
>Ga0302226_10002510_pt1 | contig 13005 bp, 8 predicted proteins | sample II_Palsa_E3_3_FD_193524 | JGI IMG/M metagenome (GOLD analysis project Ga0302226, IMG submission 193524) | Peat permafrost microbial communities from Stordalen Mire near Abisko, Sweden - II_Palsa_E3_3 | ecosystem: Environmental > Terrestrial > Soil > Palsa > Peat permafrost | place: Sweden...
ATTCAGAAAGCCCCAATATCTCTCGACAATGCTGAATGCGATCGCTCAAGTCGAGCTTGGCGTCATTCGTCAATGTAATGCTGTCATTTGAACCGGCCAGGGGATATCACGCAGGCCGAAGCGCTCGCGGATGACGTTCAGAAGCGCTTCCCGGAGGATGCTTCGACGCGGTTCAGCTATCTGCCGACGCTAAGAGCGATTTTGACATTGCAGCGTGGCGACGCGGCAAAGGCGATCCAGGAATTGCAGAGCGCAATTCCGTATCAGACGGGGACGCCGCGATTGCTGATTGGAGCAATGTATCCGGTATACGTGCGGGGTGAGGCTTTTCTTGCAGAAGGGCGAGGCGCGGAAGCCGCAAAGGAGTTTCGGAAGATGCTGGATCATCGGGGGGTTATGGCAAGCGATCCGATAAGTGCACTGGCCCGGCTGGAACTCGGCCGGGCATACAGGCTGTCCGGAGATAGTGTGAAGGCGAAGGCGGCATATGAAGATTTCTTCACACTTTGGAAGGATGCAGATGTAAATGCTCCGGTGCTGATGGAGGCCAGGAGTGAATACAAAGCGATCCGAGTTCAATTTTGATAGGTTGGCCAGTAGCATCTGGGCATTGAATACTCGCAGTCTACCGACGAGTCGTTCCCATCCCCCAGTTTTCTCCCGTGTGGCCGTCAAAGCGACGCTGGATAATTGCGCTGGTGGCTGAGAACCTCATGACATGCGAACTGATGCGGGTCGGTCCGGGCAAAACCGACCTTACGCACAGTGTCTTCCTTCACGCCCATTACTCGCACATAGCGAAACCGGCTGTGTGCTGTGCTTCCTGCCGCAGGAAGTCTGGAATGGAGCGATCTGCCCCAAGCGTCTGTCATAGTCCGCTGCGAACTTCCGAGCTTTTCGCCTAACCGAAGTAGCTTATTGCGCGGCGATATGCAGCCATGACTCGGAATATCCCCATTTGATGTGCAGCTCAGTCTTTTTGTCGTGGGTGTTTTCAAAGTCAATGATGAGTTGCTCGATAGGGCCGTCTGTGTCGTTCGTGTTTAGTCTGGTGCGGCCAAGATCTTTGCTCTCGTCGTACTCCGCGCCTGACTGGCCTGTCTGTTTATTGATGATAAGCTGATAACCCTTCTGCGTGACGATGCTGTAGACCGTATAGGTTCCGGCAGGTACAGGCAGATCTCCGATCTTCAGATCGATTGGTGTCTTCAGCGTTGTGGCTGCATTGTCACCTGTGCGCCATGCCTTGCCGATGGGAATCAGTTCGCCGAGGATTTTTCTGCCGCGAATGGAAGGCGCACTGTACTCGAGAGTGATCGTCTGACCGTCGATCACAGTGCTGCTCTGTTTCAAAGGACTAACCTCGCTCGCTGAGGATGCTGTCTGAGCGGTCGCAGCATGAAACGCTGTGAACAAAACAATCGCTGCAATCGATGATGTCCTAACTCTGCTGAACATAGTATTTCCCTTTGGCTTTTTCACTGTCAGTGTGTGGCGATGATGTGAGTGAAGTATCCCTGCTGGCTCAGGCTTCTTTGAATACCGCGGGATCGCTTGTACTCGGTTTTCCGGTTTCGACGTGTCCGGCAAAGCGGCGCAGGAACCCAGGCGCGGATTCCTGCGTGACCGAGATATCGAACCAGCCCGCGCTGGACCCTGTTGCGCAGTGCTCTTCGACGGTCTTATTCGGAGCTATTGTGTGGTTACGAACGCTGGCCGCATCGTATGAGTTTCTGACCTCGAGAGTGCGGGGGGACGCGCCGGGGTTGTGAAGCGTGAGATGAATGTCTCCGGTCAGCGAATCGTAACGCACCTTCACCTCGGGAGCCGCGGAGTTGCCGGCGGGTTCGTTGGAGAACTCAGACAGGTATCCATTCGGGCCAAAGACAGAAAGTTTATGTCCGCTTTTCAACTCGGCGAGAGACCAGTAATCGCTGAGGTGTTGCATTGCGGAGACAGTGTACCGTCTCGGATTCTGCTGCGGCTGCTTCGTGCTGTAGATATAGAAGGCCGCGCCTGATTTTCCTTCGTTGATGAGATCGATCCAGAACTTATCCTCTGCAACGTCTGTAGGGCAGTGCGCGTGCCGGTCGTGTGCCCTGCTCCTGTTCCGGCATGGACTGCACCTGCGGTACCTGAGGCGGCTGGTTCTTCGAGATGATGGGCAACGGTACGGCAAACTGGTACGGAGTCGTATCCGGCGTGCTCGAAAAGTCGAACGCAGAGGTCAGGTCCCCGCAAACAGAGCGGCGCCACTGGCTGATGTTAGGTTCGTGTACTCCGAATCGCGTCTCGAGAAACTGCAGCACCGAGGTGTGATCGAAGACCTGCGAACATACCCATCCTCCCTTGGTCCAGGGAGAGACGATGAGCATCGGGAGACGCGGTCCGAGGCCGATCGGCTGGAGGCCACCAGGGTCCGCCCCTGGCACCAGAGGATGTTGTTCGTGCGGGTGTTTGGTGGTGTCGAGGAACTCGTCTTTCAGGCTGTCGACGAGATCATTGGACACCAGACCGTCTCCGTTCAGATGCTGCGTCATAGGAGGCATAGGAGGCACGACATGATCGAAGAAGACATCGTTCTCGTCGTAGTTGATGATGAATACCGTTTTGCTCCAGACATCGGGATTCGCAGTCAGCGCCTCGAGGACCGTGTTGACGTAGTGGGCGCCGTCGCTCGGGGAGGCCTCGGGGTGTTCGGAGTACTTGTAGGGCGCGACGATCCAGGAGACCTGCGACAAGCGGCCGCCGATGGCATCCTCGCGGAACTCTTTAAGCGTGCGGTCCGTGACGCCTTTGTGAACCAGCGGTGAATCGGGAGAGGCCTCTTCTTCCACCTGATACTGCGCGAAAAACTCCAGAGAGTTATCCGTGTAGTTATCGGTAGGTGAGTCCGGTTCGCCCGTGCCCCCCTGGTAGAGCTTCCAGCTGATGTTGTTCTTTTCGAGACGCTCCGGATAGGTTGTCCAGGTGAAGCCGTTCTGCTTGTGGCGCTCGCCAAAGCCGGGGCCGTTCTTTCTTGTGCCGTATGCATTGCGAGGATCGACCGTACCCGACCACAGAACGATGCGGTTCGGCGCGGTATTGGCGTGAACGGAGCAGAAGTAGGCATCGCAGACGGTAAAGGCATCGGCCAGAGCGTAGTGATAGCTGACGTCATTCCGCTTCAGGTAGCCCATCGTGATTACGTCCTGCTTTTGATTGACCCACTGATCGTACCTGCCGTGGTTCCAGGAGAGGTGCCCGCTGCTCCAGCCGTGGTCACCGCCAGTTGTGTGTTCCGTGGTGCGCTGCGGATCAAGATAGAAGGGAAGCACATGCGTTGCGTCGTCGGCCAGCCCGCGATGATGATATCGCTCGGTCTTCGTGACGACCGTAGGCTGATACCAGACGGGTTTGCCGTTGGCCAGACGTAGAGGCCGCGGATCGTTGAAGCCACGTACGCCACGCATACTGCCAAAGTAATGGTCGAACGATCGATTCTCCTGCATCAGGATGACCACATGCTGGACATCCTGAATGGTGCCGGTCCTTCGGTCAGCGGGAATCGAAAGTGCTTTGACGATGGTAGGCGGCAGCATCGACATTCCGGCTGCGATCCCTGTCGAGCTTGCGGCCAGTCGCAGGAAGTCACGTCTGCTTCGAAGGCGTTTCATAGAGGCCCCTGTACGGTTATGATCTGTCGCACTCCCAAAGTCCACCACCGTAAAGATGGATTCAGCAGATGCGGACAGGTATGACGTTAGTGGTCTTCTGCGGTGTCTGTAAGGTTCTTAACTGTTCAGCTACGCCGTGAACATTCTATTCATTGAAGTTAGCAGATGATTATTCGCATGGATGTAATGAAACCTTTACCTGGCGAATTCAACTCCGGGTCAGAAGCGGTTCCTCCATCGTGGTTTCGCGGGGACCGTCATTCCAGCGAGGCGCAACGATTGCCGCGGCGATCATAAACGTGATGAGAAACAGATTGAAGATATTCTCCCAGCCGTAGTGACGCGCGAACCAGGTGACCAGAAGCGGAGAGAACATCTGTCCTACAGAGCCAGCTCCGTTCACCGCGGCGATGGCGCGCGCCGAGCAGGCCAGAGGCACGGTCTCGAGCACCGCGATCGATACCATCAGGGCATCGACCGCATACACCAGAAGCCCCATCGTACAGATGCTGAGGGCTGACGCCCACCAGCCAAGGTTTGCGATGAGCGGCTGCAAAAGAGCAAGGAAGCCAAGCCCGAAAAGCAGCGTGGTGGCCACCGGATAGCGGCGGGAGTTGCAGTGCTTCTTTGAAATATGAACGCACAGCAGCGCTCCGGCAAAGCCAAAGAGCTCAAATAACGCTCCGGAGGAGGATGCGCGATTGCTCGAGATATGCGATGTCTGAACGAGATAGAGCGGTAGCCAGAACAGCAGCGCATAGCGCGTCATCTTAAGAAAAAAGTACATCGCAGAGATCGTTCGAATATTCGCATTCGAAAGCACGATCCACCAGCCACGCAGAACGCCTTCCGCCTCGCGCTCATCGATGGGGTCGGTCGCTCCGAGCGGTTCGAGGCCCTCGTCCTCCGGTCTGTCTCTGGTGCTCAGATAGAAGTACACCGAGAGAGACATCAGCAGCAGCGGCGGCAACACGAAGCTACGCCTCCATCCCCAGCCGGACAGAAGATTGGACGTCAGGAACCACAGGGTGACGCTAGCCGCGAGACCGCCGCCCAGCGAGTAGCTCGCACTCCACCAGGCCAGGACGGGTGGCCTCTCTCTGCGCGTAAACCAGGTGGCCAGCAGCTTCGCCAGCGCTGGAAATCCGAGTCCCTGTCCAAACCCGTTCAGCAATTGCAGCGCTAACAGGTTATGCAGCGTATGGGTGAACACCATCAGGATTGTCGCAACGGCCGAGACCAGTCCGCCGATCATCGCGACATGGCGAGGACCGCGCAGATCGGCGATCGTCCCCGCAAAGATATGACCGATGACATAGGCCAGCGCAAATGTGAAGAGCAGCTTGGTCAGCGAGTCCTGGCCGGCGGGCGCGCTGGGCAGGCTGAGAACCGTGCTCAGGTTTTCGCGACACAAATAATAGCCGGCATAAAGAAGCCAGCTGGAGTTGAAGGCGGCCCCTCTCCAGTGTTTATAACAATCGTCGATCGTGGCATCTGTCATTGCAGATCTCCTGAGAAGAGCTGTGTCTGCCACTGGCCCGTAGCGTTACGCATCTGCAATACCTGAAGCAGGCGCCGGCTTCCACTCTGATCCACGATACCCTCGGGAAAGTGTTTCTGAGACGTGAGCTCTTCGAGAAGATGTTCGATTGCCTCGCTGTCTGTCCCCTGAATATGGAGCGTCGCAGTGTCCTCAGGCAAAACGGTAAGCAGCGCTGCCGAGGAGATGTTTGTAGTTGAGATTGGATTGCGGATGGCCCGGTCGACAATGTGCTCCAGTCCTGAGCGCTCTGTAAACACCCAGCGCAGTCGTCTGTCTCGCGCCATCACAGGTGGCATCGACAGGCTCGCCTGGACTGAGGCGAACTGCTCTGGCCTGATCTCGGAGTGGGCGCTGCTTTCAATCGCAGTATCGACGCTATATCTGCCTGCGATCCAGGCGATTGGATAGAGGCTCGGCGCGAGCTTCGCCTCATCCTGCGGCGCGATTGAAAGCAGCAGCACGTTGCGCCCACTTAATATATGGTCCCAGAAGCGGAGATACGACTCCCGGTCCTCCAGGCGATGACGCATCAGTAAGACGCAAAGCAATAAAGCCAGCAGAGCGGGCCGCATCAGCGTCACATTGCTGATCGGCGCGGGGTAGGGTACTGCTTCCTGAGGCTTCGGTTCAACAGTTACAGCTGTATCGCGTTCGATTCTGTCGCGAACCGGAGCGCCCGGCAGGAAGTTTGGAATATAAGTCCCTATCGGCAGGTTGATCTGAATCTCCGAAGCTACATCCACAGAGGCGTAGTAAGAGGAGAGCCGTTTGCGGACATCATTGGCACGGACCCGGACGACTGCATCCGAGCTGGGATCGTACGAGGTCTCGCGCCCCAGCAGATCGATACCGATCGAGCGCTCCTTGAGCGAATCCAGTCGTCCGTCGAGAGTCACGAGAACGACATAGCGAAGGAACTCGCAGGCACGTTTGCTGGTCCGAAAATGGACTGCCGAACAGATTCGCTCCAGTTCTTTCTCCACCTGCAGATGAAGGAGCTGTGCATCTTCAAAACTCTTCGGCATTGGAGGCGCAGTCGCCATGACTTGATCCTTTTTCTGCTCTGTGCGGTATTCCTCTACGCTAACCAGCCTGAGTTAACAGACCTTGAATACGGTCCCTTTCTCTGTGAAGAACGCGGCAGCCCATATGAACACAGTGCGAATTATTTGTCGGGGATTTGCGGTTTATCAGCGAAAACAGCCGAACCTTAACCGTTAGCAACCTATCTTTCAACTCCGGTCTCCTCTTTGATAGCGATGAGGCAATAACGCTTCAGGGATGGCGCACATGCAGCGCCGTAACGACAGAAGCGATTCTGCCTCGGGGGTTGTTTCAACTTTTCAGGAGCTAATCAATGATGATCCAGACAGGGACTCACATGTCGTGCCGACCACGCTTGCGGTGGGAATGGGCCGTCATGGCCATATTTTTTACGTTTGTTCTCGCCACCGTCTCCGTTCGGGCGCAGTCCAACCAGGGAGTCATCCTTGGCACCGTAAAGGATCCCAGCGGAGCCATCATCCCCGGAGCGCAGATTACGCTGCTTAGTACGGACGAAGGAATCGTTCGCGAGACCCTCAGTAATGCTTCTGGCGACTTCAGGTTTCTGGAGTCGACAGCCGGCCACTACACGATCACGGTGACGGCCAAAGGATTTGAAAAGTGGTCGGAGACCAACGCCGCGCTCGCGGCCCGTCAGCAGCTTCGCTTTGACGTGAAGCTGCCGCTGGGCAGCGTGCAGCAGGAGATCGTCGTTAGCGGAGATAAGGCGAGCGCCATCGAGACGGAGACCAACTCCATCAGCGCCGTCTACACCCGTGAAGATGCAGAGGGCCTTCCTGTGAACAATCGCGCCGGTTCGGGCGGCACCAGCGGTCTCAGCCTGATCTCCACCCTGCCTGGCGTGCAGACAGAGGCAGGATCCTACTCGCTGCAGGGAGGTCTGCCCTTCGCCTCCGAAGTCGCAGTCGACGGCATCACCGTTCAGAACGCGAGCGGAGGAGGCCCCCTCGCCGATGCGCTTCCTTCGACCGAGGCAATCTCCGAGTTGCGAACCGACGGCGTCGGCAATAATGCGGAGTTCGGCCAGCCAGGCGAAGTCAGTATCGTTACCAAAGGCGGCACCAACCACCTCCATGGATCGGCGTTCTGGTATCACCAGAACGCAGCCTTTGACTCGATACCTTTCGGTGCGGCCACCAAGCCTCACAAGGTAGGCAACACCTTCGGCGCGGAGGTGAGTGGCCCCGTCGTCATTCCTCACCTTTACAACGGTCACGGCCGAACGTTTTTCTTCGGTGATTACGAAGGATATCGCTTCCCGCAGCAGACCCCCGTTCAGGAGGTCGTGCCGACCGCGGCGATGAAGCAGGGTGACTTCACCAACTACACCGCCTCCGGATTCAGTGCGCTGAAGAACCCGTTCATGGGTGGTTCTTACGGCAGAGTGCTGCCAGGCAATATCATCAGTCCCATCGCAAACAAACTGCTTACGTTCTTCCCCGATCCGAATCACGGAAACGTCAACAGCTATGTCGACGGTCAAAACCCTAACTACTACGTCAACCTGGACTCCAGCAAGCACAGCGATCAATTCGACATTCGCGGAGACCAGTATCTCGGCACGAACCAGAAGTTCCTCATCTGGGGTCGTTTCACCTGGAAGAACTATCCTTCCGTCACCCCCACGCAGCTTCTCGTCCCCTCAGCGGTCAACTCCAACCAGTCGCGTGTGCTCAGCACCAACCTCACCTGGACTGCCCGGCCGAATCTCGTCAATGAGACTCACTTCGGCTTTACCCTCTACACCTCGGGTCAGACCAACAGCTTCGACGGCAAAGGCTTCACGCAGGGACTCGGTCTGATTGGCCTTCAGAATCTCTTCTTCAACGGGTTGCCATATATCTCCTTTGAGCACATGCAGGGGCTCACAGCGGGCCGTCTCTCCTCGGTCAACCAATCCAGAATTTTCGTCTACACAGATACGCTGAGCTGGACTCACAGTAATCACACCTTCAAGTTCGGCGGAGATATCCGCACCATCGAGTCCATCTCGCCGCTCAGCTTCTATGGAGCGGATAACTACGGCACCTTCGGCTACACGCTTACCGGTTCCGCAGTGGGCAACTATACCGGCGTCGACTTCGCCGACTTTCTCCTCGGCATCCCCAACGGCACAGAGTACGACACCGTCCAGCAGGACAACGACGGCAGCACCATCCACTATCACTTCTTTGCTCAGGACCAGTGGAAGGCTCTCGACCGTCTCACCCTCACCTACGGCATTCGCTATGAACTGCATCCTGGCTACACCGACGCGGGCGGAGATATCGGCAACTTCGATCCCAGCGTCCCGCTCTCCGGCCGCGTCATCTATCCCGACGGAAAAAACAGCCTGCTCGCGCAGAACTACCTGGCCAGCGCGAATGCCTGCGACCCTGACGGAATTAACAACACCAACACGGCCGTAGTCAACACTGCACCTTGTATGCCGGTCGAAACCGCAGGTCAGGCCGGCTTTCCGGGAGGGTTGAAGCACTACCCCAAACTGCGCTTCATGCCTCGCTTCGGCTTCGCCTATCGTCCCTTCAACAACGACAAGACCGCGATCCGCGGCGGCTTCGGCGTGTACAATATCACACTGCTCGGTTCCAATTTCTATTCGCTCACTGGAACGTTGCAAGCAGCGACAACTACCTACGTCAACACCTACAACTCCGCCACCCACGCCATCGGCTACCAGTGGCCGTCCATCTTCGCGGGATCAGGCTCCGGAAGCAGCAGCAAAAACTACGGCCAGGACGACTTTGGCACAGCCAACAGCACCAATTGGAAGGATCCTTACACGGAGCAGTGGTCGCTCAGTGTGGATCATGATTTCGGTTCGGGCTATGGTGGCCGCATCTCCTATATCGGCTCTGAGACGCACCAACTCGTCTGGGCTCCGGATGAGAATACGCTGCCATTCTCTTCGACCGTCTCCGCATACAACCAGCCGTTCAGCGCTCGCCTCTTCCCCAACTGGGGAACGATCAACACACGCGCCACAGGTGCGAACGAGAGCTATCACTCGCTTCAGGTAGAAGCCAGCCACCGCTTTCAGCACGGGCTGAGCTTCAACTCCGCTTGGACCTACGCCAAAGCTCTGGCCGATAACCAGGGACCTAATAATACCGGCTTCGCGGGCGAGAGCGGCGGTGCGCGCTCTACCTCCATCCTCGACCGTCATGCCGACTACGGCAACGTCGACGGTACTCGCCGCCACCGCTGGAACACCACGATGGTCTACGATATCCCCTTTGGCCGGGGCAAGCGCTTCGGTTCCTCCATGTCGCGTGTCGCCGATGCGGTTGTCGGCGGCTGGCGTCTTAGCTCCATCTTCGTCTGGCAGACGGGTGCCTTCCTGACCCCTTACTTCCCCGGCGGACAGGGCGATCCCTCAGGCACCGGCTCCGGCATCGGAGCTACCGCCGCCGGCTGGATCGCTCCCAGTCGCCCCCAGCACGCCGACAATGTGCCCGGCGTTAGCTGGAAGCCTGCCAATCAGAACCGCAATAACTGGGTGAATGCGAAGGCGTTTACCTGTCCCGCTTATCCCAACTGGCAGCTTGGGACCAAATGCACCACGGGCAGCGGCTCTGGCCCTGTGCCTCTTCCGATCGGCCGTTTCGGAAACTCGCAGGTCGGTTCCATCGTCGGTCCTGGCCTGATCAATCTCTCCTCAGGCCTCAGCAAAACCTTCATACTGGTGGAAGGTGTCCATCTGAAGGCAGAAGGAACGTTTACTAACGTGCTAAACCACACGAATCTCGCCAACCCCAATCTCGACCTCAGTAACGCGAGCGCCTTCGGAACCATCACGACGGCGACCACCAATGAAAATGGAGGCAACCGTACCGGCCAGGTCTCCGTTCGCCTGGAGTTCTGACGATCGCCCACCGGTCCTGATGCGCATCTGTAACGGCTACGGTCAGGCGCTTCCGGAATCACCTGCTTTACAACCCGTGACTGCCCGAGCATTGCCCGTCGATTCTGCAATTCTGAGATCGACGGGCAACGTTTCTTTATGCAGGACAGACCAACAACGCGATGAGTTACACGATGGTCTCCTGTGCTGGAGTGACTCTCGTCTTGCGTAACTGGAATTTATCTCAATTCGCTAGGTGATCGCCATTTTTCGAACGGCAGAAGCTTCGCTCTATACGCGTAGCCCGTATTTAACCAGTGATGAAGATGATGGCGCGCGGAAGCGGCGGCATCATCAATGTCGGCTCAAACGGAGCGTTTCAACCTATTGCTTACAACGCGACCTATACCGCTACGAAGGCGTTCGTTCTGCTGCTCAGCGAGGCGGTGGCGCAGGAGATCAAGAGTTCTGGTGTTCGGTTGATGATAGCGAGCCTCGGCCCGACGGCGACGGAGTTTTTCACACAGAGGCCCACCACGGTCAAGCTGGAGAAGATGGACTCGCCCAGAGCGTCGCGCGCCGGACGCTCGATGATTACGTACAGGGGAAGGTCCTATCGTATCCGGGCCGTTTTAGCACTCGATCAGGAACCTGGATCAATCGCTTCCTCCCACGCGAATTAACGACTGCACTCGCGGGACATATATCCAAGAGCATGGGATTCGACCGTTAGCAGATGGTCAGGATGGTTACACGCCCAGCTGCTTTACTGATGAGAAAGAGCTGACCGGGCGATCTCTTGAAGGTCTCGGCGATTCCGTTGAGATAGCATCGTTAATGTATGGCCAGAGCTAGAAGTCCCGAGAAACGACAGGCGATTCTGCAAGCGGCAGTGCGTGAGATCGCAGAAGCAGGCCTGGGTGCCTCCACCGCGAGGATTGCCAAGGGCGCGGGCTTAGCCGAAGGAACGATGTTCACGTACTTCTCTTCCAAAGAAGACCTGCTGAACGAGCTGTATATCGAACTGAAGACCGAAGTATATCTGCGCATCAACGTGGGGTTTCCGCGAGAATCCGGGCTGCGCGAATGTGTGCAGCATATTTGGACCGAGTATCTGCAATGGGCGATGGAGAAGCCAGCCGAGCGGAAGGTCTCGGTACTGTTAAATCTCTCCACGGTAGTTTCGGTTGCGACAAGGGACCGAATCAGTGCCGAACGCGGAGCGGTGACACAAACCATGGACGAACTTGACGAACGTGGCGCATTCAGGGATTTGCCTGCGGGATTCGCTTCATCGGCCATGACGGCGATGCAAGAAGCTGTAATGGATATGGCAACGAACAAGCCCCGCCAGAGAGCGATACTCATCGAGAAGGCGTTCGATGCCTTCTGGCGAATGGCAAAGTAGGTCTTTCTTTTTTTTGAAATAAATGAGCAACCACATGCTCATTATCGAATCTATTCAACAGGAGGTCAACGAAATGGCTAAGATTTGGTTGATTACTGGAAGCGGGAATGGTTTGGGACGTGACATTGCGGAGGCTGCGCTTGCAGCAGGAGATAGTGTCGTCGCGGGAGCGCGACATCTGGAGGAGTTGAACTCTCTGGTAGAGCAGTACGGAGAACGCGTTACCCCGGTAAAGCTGGATGTTCGCGAGGAAGAGGCCGCGAAGGCCGCTGTGCAGGCCGCTTCGGACCAATATGGCCGTCTGGATGTGCTTGTGAACAATGCAGGCTACGGATACTTTGCTCCGTTTGAGCAGATGACGTCTGAACAGTTTCGCGATGTGGTCGAGACCTGCTTGTTCGGGGTAGTGTATACGACCCATGCGGCGCTGCCGGTGATGCGCGAACAGAAGAGCGGGCACATCTTCCAGGTGTCGTCCGTCGGCGGACGCATGGCGATGCCGGGCAACTCGCCGTACCACGCGGCGAAGTGGGCGGTGGGAGGCTTCAGCGACTCGGTTACCGCCGAGGTGGCGCCGTTTGGCGTGAAGGTGTGCACATTGGAGCCGGGTGGCATCCGGACGAATTGGGCGCAGAGGGCGGGTGAGAACTCTCCAGAGGTAATGCCGGAGTATGAAGAGTCGGTCGGCGCCATCTACAGGCTGCTGGCTGCTGTTCGCGGAAACGCAGAGGGCGATCCCAAAAAGATTGCTGATGTGATCGTGAAACTGGCGAATACGCAGGACGTTCCGAAGCGCTTGATCCTTGGCAAGGATGCGGAGATTCGCGTGAAGAACGTTGAGTCGGCGCGTGCGGAAGAGGCGGCGAAGTTTCGCGAACTTACGCTATCGACGGTATTTCCAGACGCGCCGGTGATTCCGGGCTTGCTGAATCGCCAACGAAAGGGCCGGGCACCATAGTGCCCGGTTCCCATTGAGTTCTGTCCCGGGAAACTCGCATCTCGGCAGGGACTTGCCTATCGCCGATCCCTTCCTGCAAAATGAGGACGATCCGCGCATCATCGCGGAAACGAGGCAATATCTTCGCGATTTCAACCGTCTGGATGAAGCCACCACCACTGTCCGCGAACTCTATGACGCCATGCTGGAGCTCTACCCGATCGCGTTAATCCGGGCTCTCTATGGGGAGGCGCGAAGGCTGCGAAAAAACGGGTGATCCCGTCGACTGAATAGCTGTGGACCCAGCCAGGGAGACTCCATGAAGATGCGCAGAACGGTTTTCACTACTGTCCTCGCACTGGCGAGCGCCTCAGAGACGCAGGGAGCTTACGCACGTGCTGGCTAAGCGCAGCGACGACCGTTGCGGTGTCTTTGCCGGCGGCTGTGCAGACGGCCAGTTGTCCATACTTGCGCTGCTGCGGGACGGAGAGTGTGAGGTATTGGTTGCGTCTGATTCCGTTATTGTCAGGCTGCGTTGTTTCCGCGACGAGG
>Ga0302226_10002512_pt1 | contig 12997 bp, 6 predicted proteins | sample II_Palsa_E3_3_FD_193524 | JGI IMG/M metagenome (GOLD analysis project Ga0302226, IMG submission 193524) | Peat permafrost microbial communities from Stordalen Mire near Abisko, Sweden - II_Palsa_E3_3 | ecosystem: Environmental > Terrestrial > Soil > Palsa > Peat permafrost | place: Sweden...
CACGCAGAACCGCGACGCGGACGAGGAGCACGACGACGACGGCAGGTTTATGGGCGACCACGAGACCTTCTCGATCAACACCACGGTCGACCAGCTCGCCCTGGACGAAGCCCTCGAAAACCTCGTATCGCCCTCTTCTCCCACGGCGGCATCGTCCTTTCCCACTGAGGCCTTTGATATCCCTGCTTCGTCCCCTCCCGCGACCGACCTCGGCGTGCGCACCGGCAACAGCAGGCGCTCATCGTTCAGCACGCACGCGTCGAGCATCTTTGCGCCCAGCATCTCCTCAACCGACAGCGGTGGCAACAGCGTCGTCAAGGATCGGCCCAAGTGGAAGACGCACAGGCTGCAGACGGTGCTCCTGGCCCTCGTTGTTCTGCTGCATTGCCCCGACCAGAACGTCCTCACGGCGTCGCTCGAACTTGGCCTGACCATCTGGCCTCTTGTGGCCCGCGGAATCGACTCGCTTGCCGACGCCAACGACAACCTTGCAGCCTTCGCCCGCGCATGTCTGCACCGCATCGTACAGCTCGTGCTCACCGTCTCGCCTCCTCTTGGTAAGACGACCGCAGGACCGTCAGCGTCAGCAGCACTCCCTGTCCGCAGCCGACTGCTTGTCTCAAACAAGGCCATCTGCATGTCGAACCTCGCTCTCAGCTTTCGCCTTTTTCCCGAGCTCGCCTACACGACGATCGTGAGTTCCTCCTCCCCGCCGTCGTCGTCGTCGTCGTCCTCGTCCTCGTCCTCATCAACCCCCTCAAGGCTCCTGATGTCGCTAGTGAAGATGCACACTGGGGAGGACCCACTGGTGATGGGCCAGGTCGCACCCATCATCACATCCTTTCTCACCGCCTTCGCTCAGACCCCGCCGACCATGATCCCGTCGCCTGATCCGCGTGTCATCCAGCTGCGATCCGACCGTTCCTGCTGGGAATGGCGGCAACCGTCGAGCGCGCAGCAGCAGGTGCCCGTGACCAACCTGCACGCACTCGTGGTGGTGCTGGCCACTTTGCTCGACAACCGCGAACCGATCCCCCGCAAGATGACCGCCCAGGCCACCGCCCAGCTCATCCCCGTGCTCATGCCCACCGTCTTTTCCAACGAGGCCGTCTTCCTGCTCGATCGCATGCTCGTTCTGGCCGACGATGGGTATTGGCCCGTGCGCGTCGAAGTTGTCAAAGTGCTCTCGTCGCTCGACCTCATCGCCGTCATGCTCGCGGAGAAGCGCTACCAGGCCTCAGATCACATCGACACCAAGCACGGCGTGTCCCTCTCTGCAATCGAGTACTCTCAGGTAACGTCGGAACATGTAATAATTATTTTATTTATTAATTTTATTTATTTTTTATTTTTTTTTGAAAGGGCGCAAATGCAATCTCGCTGTCGCAGGCCAAACGGGTGTTTGACAGCCTCGTCCAGCAGCTCAAGCACCCTCATCCACGTGTACAGGCCCACGTGAGCTCTGCTTTTGCTTCGCTCCTTCCGCGTTTCAACGCCGACGCCGTGTTTGCTCAACGACAGCCGTCCACGCCTGCGATCGTGGGCATGCTGGCCAACAAGACCAGCCTCGTGCTTCCGTCGCTGCTGGCGGAGCGCACGGGCGTCGCCATGCAGCAGCAGAACGACGCTGCCTCGCACATCTACGCGGCCCTCGTGCGGACGCTCATGCCCGAGACCGACAGCGGATCGGCCCCCACGCGCTCCACCGAGGTGAGCGTGTACCTCGCCCTCGGCACGGTCACACAGAAGATCGTCTTCCCAGACCTGCCCTCGGCCAGCTTCCCCGCGCCCACCTCTGTCGTGGTCCTGCACATGCTCGTGCCACGTCTGCAGCCCACCAGCTCGGCCGCCCTCCGCGGCGTCTCCAGCTCCACCGCGTGGAACAAGGACGGCTTCCAGGCAGTCCTGCCCTGGGTCGAGGACATTGTCCCACGGTGCATCAACTGCGTCGTGTACGACTGGGCCTCCACCGATCTCAGCACGCACAGCATGATCCTGTCCCTCCTGGTCCTCCTGTTCAGCCCTGCCGCGGCCCAGCTCACGGCCCTCTCTGCCGCCACGACCACGAGCAACGCCTCGTCCGCCGTGCCGCCACCGCCGCCGCCCTCGACCGCGACCAACACCCTGGTCGATCTGCGCAGACGGTACGCGTGGCTGCTGTTCTGCCACTCGGCACGCTGCCTGCGAATGCTCTCGGTCGTCCTCGCCGTCCTCACGCCCGTGTCGGTCATCCGGCCCGACGCGCCCAACACGGCCGCGGGCACAACCTCGTCCACGTCCTCGGCCCTCGAGGACATCTTTGACACGGATGCGGCAGCAGCCATCGGCATGGCAAACCTGGGCGCAGGACCGGGCACCTCCTCGTCATCGGCAACGACGACGGCAGCCTTGTCGTCCAGCCCGGCCTCCTCCTCCATGCCTGCATCGCCCCCGAAGGCGTCTGCGTCGTCCGCGTCCTCCTCCTCGTCTGGATCGACGACGACGTCGTCGGCATCGGCCACGTTTGCTCGCACGTACTCGTCCGATCCGTCCTTTGTGACTGCCCCGCCTCTGCCCAACAGCGGCATCCCCACCACAGGGGGCAGCAACTACGCAGACAGCCCACAGCAGCAACAGCAGCAGCAGCACTTTAGCGACTGGCGCGGGGTTAGTCCCCAGTACGGCCGTTTGGGTAAGGTCCTCATCAGCGCGTACCGCTCCTGGTGCCTGTCGCTGCGTTCGTCCTCGTCCGGCTCCAACGCGGGCGGTGCCGGATCGCGAGGTGGCCCGGGGTCCTCCGCTTCAGGTGCTTCCGGTGCTGGTGGTGCAGGAGCAGGCCACGGATCCCAGATGCCCTCTGGCGGCGGCGACAGCGAGGGAGGCGCAGAGGACGCAGGCAACAACTTTGTGGGCGGCCAAGGAGGCGGTACCGGTACCGGCACAGGCGGCGGGGCAGGCGCAGGTCGCTCTGGGCTCCCGTCGTGGCAGAACGATCCCCTTGTGGACGACCTGTTTTGTGTGTGGATCAGCTCGATTGTCGACACGTTTGTGGTATCGCTCTGGACGCTGCTGTCCGGGTGCGGCGACGAAATGCGGCCCGCACTGTCGCTCATTGCAGCCGACATGGCCACGCTCGTCTCGTGGCTGACGGCGATCCAGCGCTTCGCGCCTGCGTCGTGTGCCATCGCATCTGCCCTGCTCCTCCGCGTGGCCGTGTGGGCCCAGGCGTCCACGTCGGTCGCGGCCGCAAACGTCGTGTCTGTCCAGGAGGCAATGCTCTTTGGCGTGCCTGATGTCGTCCTCGCCCAGCAGCTGCACCACTACGCACGTTCGTCGCCCCAAAAGACAACGGCCGCCCGTCAGGCAGCAGCCGCGGCCACAGCGAGTGGCAGCGATGCAACCGCAGCAGGCAGGGGTTCGAGCGTCGATCTGGTCAACGTCATTGTCGAGCGACCAGCCATGGGGCTCTCACGATCGCTGCTCATGTCGCAGATGCACGCCCGCAGCCAGACGCACCACCTGGCAGGATCGAGCAGCAGGCGTCGCGCTGCCTCGCCACAGGGCGTCGACAGTGCATCGTCGCCTTCTGGCAAACCTGCTGTCCACCCCTCTGCCTCCACTGGCCTCATTGTGCCCGCATCCCCCAGCGCTGCAAGCCCAACCAAGCGAACGCCATCGTCTGTCCTGGGCGCAGCTCTCACGACGTCCTTCTCCAGCCGATCGCTGCCCCCGCTCTTCCAGGGCAACAACGAGTCTGGGCTCTCGCCGCCGACGCTCTCCTTTAACGACACTGCCCTCGCACCATCGGCCACCGCGGCCGCCGCATCGATCCCTAGCTCGTCGATGAGGCGGACGACGCCCCCGGTCGCGGCCCTCGCAGCCGCTGCCAACGGCACAGGATCCGCTGCGAGCAACCTGGCCAAGTCTGTGTCGTCGCCCACGGTCGCGGCCACCGTCTCCCTGCCGATCCCGATTACCAAGGCAGCCTCGTCAACGTCGTCCCTCTCTGCTGTTTCCGCCTCGACGACAACGGCATCGGTTGGTGCCACGGGGTCGCCGCTGTCGCTGCTCAAGCCCCTCATCCTCGCCACGATGAAGGCCTACAAGGAGCGCCGCGACGTCGCCGTCGGTGTGGCCGCTCTGTTCATGGTCCGCGATGCCCTTCACGGCGCCAAGCTCAACTTTGTCTCTGACCACGCGTTCCTCGTGCACCAGCTGGGCGAGCTGGGCGCCACGGTCACGGCCGATCCCACTCGTGTCGTGCCACTGATCACGGAGCTCTGCGTCAACCTTGCGACCGCGCCCAGCTCGGTCCTCCAGCTGTCCTCCTCGCCCTGGACCACGGCCGGCCCTGCGTCGCATCACGCCGTCGCCAAGGGGGCCGCCGCACTCACTCCCACACATGCATCATCATCATCATCATCATCGTCATCATCGGCTGCAGCCGTTTCGGCCGCCACGACCGCTGCGCGTGTCCAGATGACTCTCAACCAGATCGCGTACGAGATCGAGCTCGCCGACAAGCGAGACATCTCCCTTGGGCTAGCCAGCACGTGGGCCGCGTGTCGTCTGCGCCAGATCTTCCCGCTGCTCGAGGTTGTGTTGGCCAACATCTTTGTGGATGAGTCCGCGTCGTCTGCGTCCACAGCTGGGACAACAGCAGGCGGCAACAGCAACAGTGCTCTACCGGCCAGCTTTGACCCGCTCTCGACTCCCAGCAGCTTGCCCTACCTGGAGGACCGTCTGTTTCACCTCTTGCTCAACCTGTCGCCTCGTGTGCCGCTGGCCCTGGCCCCGCTGGCCGATCTGCTGCGGGCGATGCGCAACAGCCCTGAGAAGTACGTCAACTACTCTGAGCAGGTGCTTGAGAGCACGCTCAAGTGGCTCCTGTCTGGCCGGCTGCTCATTCGCGACGCAGAGGACATGGCCGCAACCACGACGATCATGGCAGCCGTTGCCCCCGCCGCACACCGCCCCGTCGAGCGCCTCCTCAGCACCCTCCTCAAGGTCGCCCCGTCCCTCTCGGGCCTCCAGCCTAGTGCGATCGAGGCCACGTCCAACCCCAGCGAACGACGAGCGCTCTATGTCGCGAGCATTGCGCTCACGGCCGATCGATGGACGCCTGCAGTCACCCTGCTCCTCAAGGCAATGTGCCGGCTCTCTGAGGCCGTCCTGGCCGAGAGCGTGGCCCTGGTCAACGCCACGTCCGACATTGTCTCGCTCGCGTACGTCTGCACCGACGATGCCACCACAGAGACCAAGGAGCACACGCTCCTCCGAGCCCTCCTGATCTGGATCGAGGCAGCACTTGTCGCCGTCGCAAACAGGCAGGTCCCCGCTGCCATCTTCCTCCCAAACAGCAGCGATCTCGGCTCGGTTGCCCTGCCATTCCACATTGTCTGCTTGTGCGAATTGATCCAGACTGCCGTGTTCCTCATCCAAGGTGAAAAAGAAAGAGTTTTTCTCTTTTTTTTAAAAAAAGAATTCTTATATTTAAAAATAGGTCCGGACGCAGCAGTCGCCACACCCACCTACTGCTTGGCCGCCAAGTCGGCCCCGATCGCCAAGGATATTGACAGGATTTGCCTTCTGGCTGCACCGCTCGCTAGTCTCTGTCCTGCCCTTGTCCTCCGCTGCCAGCACTTTGTCGCTGCCCTGCGTGGCCCCTCTGACCTGCCCGTGTGGATGCCCTTTGTCTCTCTCGCGTTGCCATACTCGCTGCTGCCCAGCTCGACGATCGCAGGCCTGTCGCGCGGCGCGGCCACGCCTATGACCGAGGTAGTCGGCCTGTGCTCTCTCGCCCTCAACATGTACTGTGGCTACACCTCTGCCAGCGCCCTGTCTGCCGCCTCGGAGCAGGACTTTACCCTGGCCGGCCAGGTGCCCGTTTTGTCGTGGCTGAGCACGGCCAACCCGAGCGCCCTGGTCGAGCTCCTGCTGTGCCTCACCGATCAGCCGGCTACGCAAACCCTCCTGCAGAACCTGCCCGAGGACGCTCCCTTCAAGCAGTGGCTGGGCCAGCAACTCCGTGTCCTGTGGGACAAGCGGACGCTGCCGCCCGTGCCCCCTCGCCGCCCACAGTTTGACCGCCGGATCATGACGCTGCTCATGCAGCTGCCTGGCGCCGCCTCTGCGATCAACACGGCCGCTCAAACGGCGTACCCGTCCCTCAGTCGCCAGTTCACCTTTGAGGCGCGCATGTGGTCGCCGATCGATTCCGCGTCGACTGCCGCATCCATGTCCCTCAGCAAGACGCAGCAGCAGCAGCAGCAGCAGCAGCAGACGGCGGACGTTTCACTCCCTACGTCGATCGACCGCAAATGGTGGTGGCGCCTGCTCGAGACCCACTTGCTCCCTCGGATCGCCGTGCCGTCCATGCCCACGTCGTACGGCGAGCTGTCGTGCGTCGAGGCCATCGCCACGGCCTTTGACCAGGGCGGTGCGATCGTCCCCGTGCTCGAGTACCTGCGCGAACAAGCACTCGCCCAACAACAGACCCCTCACTTGCGCACGTGGTGTGCCCTGTTGGCCTCGTCGATGCACCGCCACATTGTCCTCAGCGGGTCCTCCGCCTCCGCCTCCTCCTCCTCCTCCTCCAACATCAACGACAGCGCGGAGATCGCGCAGCTGGAGTCGCTCCTTGTGGACCACACGAAACAGCTCCTCGTGGACGTCGCGCCAAAGTACTTTAACGCTGCCACCGCCACCGATGTCTCCCCCGTGTTCACGCTGGCGCACATTGCCCAGACGCTGCTGCCTCTGCTGCAAGACCAGGTGGAGGCACTGCGCCTGGCCGAGGCCGTTGGTGTGACTGCCCTGCTGCGCTTCTGGTCCAGCTGGGTCAATAGCACGATCCGCCCGCCAACGCTGCCCCACGCGCTGCGATGGATCCTCGTGACGTGCGGCCGCCTCGTGACCTGGTGGGTCGACATTGCCACGTCGCCGTCCCGTCTGAGCGACTCGATCCTGATGGCGTCCGAGGTCATGCTGGCGTGGGACCAGTGCGAGGAGAGCCTGTTCTCGCTGCTGCACGTGTGCCTGCCCAGCATTGGCCAGACAGAGAGCGGCCTGGCCACGTCCCCCTCCTCGTTCGCAGCTTGGGACCTGACCAGCCGCCTGATGTGGCTACGACGCTGGCTGCGTACACAGGGGGCTGATGGGGCCGACGCGCTGAGCCCGCACGACGACGCCAACGTGCTCGCGAGCGTCCTGTGTAACCTGCACGCCAACCAGCTGTACTTGTTTGAGCTCGTGCAGCAGGAGCTGATCGAGCCCCAGCTGTCGATCCTGACCACCCCCGTAGTCCTGCTGTCCCACCGCGACTCGCTGTCCCGCTCGGGTCGCTCCATGAGCGTTGCCCGCGCGCGGTCGCTCTCCCAGGCCAACATCGCGGCGCCCGTCGCGTCTACCGCCTCTTCTTCTGCCAACAGCAACACGAGCGCGGGCCGCATCGAGCAGGTTCGCGCGTCCCTGCAGGCCGCCCTGTCGGCGATCAGCCAGCTCGACATTAGCCAGCGTCAGGCGCACACCAAGATGGACCTGATGTACCTCAGCTCGATCTTTGACCTGGCGAACAAGGTCGGCTGGACGCCCGGCGTCCAGTTCACGATCCTCCAGCGGCTGGCGCGCAGCTGTCTGTGGGTGCACGTCAACGATCCCTCCGACAGCGCCAACCTGGGTGCGTTCGGGTTCGGGTCGGGCGGGGGAGGCCTCAGCAACGACCGCTCGTCCGCCGAGGTCTTTGGTCAGGTGGTGCAGGTGGGCGTGCAAGTGGATGACGTGCTTGCGGAGCTAGGTGCGCTGCGCTCGCTCTCGTCCATCCTGCTGATGTCGCTCTGCGGCACCCCCGGTGACCCCGGCTCGCCCCTGCTGCACTTCCCCCGCGAGGTCCGTCTGCCCCTGCTGCGGTCCAAAGCGGGCAACAAGCTGGTTCGAACACGCCGACGGCTGGACGGGCGCACCCAGATGCTTTCCCTGTTGGACGACCGTCTGCCGCTGCTGCCCGACCTGATCGACGGCGTCGGCTGGGATACGACCATGAGCTCGAGCAGCAGCAGCGGCGAGCTACCCACGCGCTCTGGGCAGACGATCCTGATGGAGAACGTGGAGCGACCCTCTGGACTCGGGCGATCGCGGCTCCAGGTCTCACAGTTGCCCGTGGCGTCGCTGCTCCAAGGCAACCCGTACACGGGGGCCCCTCCGGCCAACGTGCTGTCGTCGTCCTCCATGTCTGGCGATCTAGCGGCAGCAGTCCAGCAGCAGCAGCAACAGCAACAAGGCAACAACTGGGACACGGCCTCGCAAACATCGACCGAGGATGGCAAGCGTCTGCGTGCCCTGACCAACGTGCGCACGGTCGCCCAGCCATCGACCCTGTTTGGCCTGCTGAAACGGCAGCATGCGGCCGATCAGGTCTCGCAGCTGCTGCGCCCCTCGGTGGCCCTGCTGCAGCAGTACCTCCAGGCCAGCGAGGTCGTGTCGGTGGCGCTGCCCGTGGAGGCGGCCAAAGAGCTCGTGCTACTGTCGGACCTGTTCCGCACCACGGCCGAGCACGAGCGCATGGTCGCGCTCATGTCCCAGTTCCTCCGATCCACGCACCCAGACGACTCGATTGCACTGCCCTGGGCAGCACTGGGCCTGTGCAAGTCGCTGGCGGCCCTGGAGGGCCTGACCGTGGCGTCCAACGCACAGATCGCAGAGGTAACAAGTGCCCTTGAGCGGCTCCTCGCTCCCCAGCGTGGCTACTGCTTTGCCTATACTGCCGCCATGTCGTCTGTTCTGTACTTGATCGAGGGTCATGCCAAGGCGATCGTGCGCCCGTCGCTCCCACTGCTCCTCCGCTTCCTTCTGACCCACATCCAGAACGCGGCCTCTTCTGCCACGATCGCCCTCAACGCCCAGCAGCTCCTGGCCAGCCTCACGCCCTCGTCTGCCTCGGCAGTCACTGCCGCCGCATCGGCAGCAGCAAGCGGCACCACGCCCTCGTCCTCTGTGCCGTCGCTGCCCACGCCCACACTCGCACTGGCCCTCTCCGTGTCCATGTGCCTGATCGAGTCCTTCCCAGCCGAGGTCGAGCAGATGGATTTCGCCCGCAAGACCGTGGCCGCCGCCGCAGCCCTCGCCTTCCGCCGCGACTGTCCCGAGCACGTCTACTTGACGGTTCTGCGCAGCCTTGAGCGTCTTCTCCTCTGCGGTAAAAATAATATACGTATTTGTAATTTATTTATTTATTTATATTGTCATTGCAGTGTCGCTGCCCACGTCCCTGCGGGCCTCGGTGCTCACGCTCACTAGCAGCACCGTGAGCCTCTCCCGTAGCGAGCTCTCTCCGGCCAAGATCAACGCCGCCAACGGCCTCATGATCACGTCGCTGTACGCGTCCCTTGCCTCTGCGTCGACCGCCAACGCGGCCGCAGCACCACAGTCCGCCTCTGTTTCTGCTGCTCATCTGCCCTCGTCGGTTGACTCCAAGGGGCGTCCAATGTCATTGGCGTCGTCGTCACTCTCCTCGACCATCACCAGCCTGACAAGTGGCGGCGGCAGCAGCATGCGAAACTCGGCGTCCTCGGCGTCGCTCTCGTCCGCCGCGGCCCAGAACGCGCCGTACCTGTCTGTGCATGTGATCGATCGGATCATGTCGCTGTTTGAGCGCCTCAACAACGGCTCGTACCAGGAGGCGTCCGTCCTGTCAGACTTTTTGCCCACGATCCTCCTGGACTGCATGGGCGTGGAGCAGGTTCTCTCGTCCGTCATGGGCGAGTTTGTGTCCCAGACAACCGCTCGTCCGTTTCTCGCATCCGTTCTCTTCAAGGTACCCGAAAAAAATTTGAAGTGGCGTTATTTTAGATATTAAATATAAAATGTCACTTGATAGGTGTTCAGGAAGCTGAGTGGATCAAACCACGCGACGCTCGTGCGATGGATCTTGTCGTCGATGTACCCCTACATGCAGAAGGAACAGTCGCTGGCCCTGTGGTCGTTGACATGCCTTTTCTCGGCCGTTTCTCCCGACCCATACCTGCAGTCGTTCCAGCCGCTGCTCGTGTCCCTCGGCCACCAGCGTCTCCCGCCCGACCTCGCCTGGTTCCTCACGGCATCCGTGCACTTTTTCGCCCACGAGCTCCAGACGGACGAGGACCAAAAGGACTTTTTGACCGTTTGCGCCGCCTTCACGTCGAGTGCGCCCTTTTCGCAACTGCTCGTGCTGTGCAAGCAGCTCGTGGCCTCCCCCGGTGCCGCAGAGGTGTACTTTAACGTGTCTGATTCATTGTAGATAATACTTGTAAACTTGCTAGAGTAATTTTTCTCATCAGTTGCGGAGCCAAGAATCTTATCCAGAGACTACATAGTTTTAGTTTACATTATTATTGAGCCAGGGTTGCAGCGATAGCATTGGCGTCGTCATCCGGGCCATCATAGTAGAGCTGTGAGGCGGCGGCCGCGGTGACGGCGGCGTTGTTCTCCAGCTCAGAGATCGAGAGGGCCACGGCCATCTGGAGGTCATAGTCCAGCATGAGCTCGCGGTCCTCGGGTTTGAGGGTGCCCAGGACAGAGTTGCTGGTGGAGTTTGGCTTGGGCGGCGACTTGCCGACGACGGGGAGAGCGGGAGCACGAGATGCAGTCGGCGTTGGAGCCGTTGGAGCCGACACGGATGCACTGTTCCGCGACGTTGCTGGCGATGATGTCGGCAACGGCTGGGGTGTTGGTTGCAGAGATATTTTGTTGACCGTGCCGAAAAACGTTTGAATCAATGTCGCCGAAAGACCGCCTCCTGCATTTGCTGACTGGGGGCTGGGAGATGGCGCTTGTCCGCTCCCCCCACTTGGCTGCTGTTGTTGCAATTGCTGCTGCTGAGCTAACGATAACCGTGACGGTTTTGGCGCATGGGTGCTGCTGCCCGACGACGGTGCGTCGCTTGCCTCGGCGGCCGCCGTGTCCGCTTCAGATGTTCCTGTTCCGGTCGCAGATGGAGCCACCTGATCTGCTGCTTTCAGCTCCTCCTCCATGGCCTGCATCATTGCCGCGTTCAGATTGCTAAGAAAACAAGAGAACAATTAAATCGACAACGTTGGAAAGTGCAATAAAATAATATACTTGTCAAACTCCTCTTCCGTGATCGTGAGCAGCTTGGAGTCCATTGTCTCGATAAACGTGAGGGCACCGATCATGTTTGTAAAGTAGTAGGCGCTCTCGGACCTTAACCTGCTCTGTCCGCGGAACCTCTGAATATAACTGGCGACATAAATGTTGCATGAGCAATTTTGTTTGTTTGTTGCCCTTATACTTCATGTTGGACTTTATCTTTGCGGGGTTGGTCTTGATAATGACATAGATTAGCATCGGCAGGAACGAGTCGGCGCTGCTGTCGGTGTTGATCTTTCTCAGCAAGGCTGCATGTACAAGATTAGAAAAGGATTCCTGCTTGTTCACGTACACATGATGCACTTGCAGCAGTTGAGGATGCAGATGAGCTTGTCGCGAGGGGACTTATAGTTGTTGAGCTTGCTCAGTTCTGTGCAGACAAGTACAATTGAGTTAAAAACCAAAAGGGAGGGTTCGCTACCTGTGAACGCGTTCTTAAAAAAGTAGTCGTTATACGCGTGCGGTTTGATATCAAGGTGCTCGATCCGCACCCACCCAAACCACAGCAACCGCTTTCGCATTAGCTCATCCTGCTGTGGGTCGTCGCCAAGCGCAGGACAAAAGACCCTTGGGGTGTTGTTATGCGAGATTAGATTCATAAATTTTTTTATTTGTTTTTGATTCAGCGTACTTGTCATGCAGCTTGTTCATCACGATCTTTTCAATGCCCTCGAGGGCAAACTCAAAGTCTGCCTCGGAGCAGTTGCACCACAGCGGTGACGCTCTGAGCTCGTTAGCGACCGTCTTGAAAAAAAATAAAATTATGCACCGAACGGCATCACAGGATATCTTACGTTGTAAAACAGCTGCACACTTTCGCTCTGTGCAGTCGGGTTCAACAGCGGCTTGCCGAGGAACGTGTCCATGAACCTAGCATCGGCAAACGAGGTGAGACCAAGAGTCCTCCTAAACGTGACAGAGTGTACTTCATTGTGTAATGGTACACATTGGCTGCCTCGGGTCGTCGCCAGAGCTCCAGGAACTTTTGAAACACAAACTTGGGCTCCTTCCCTTCGTCCTCTTGTTGCTGCTGTGGCTGATGCTGATGCTGCTGATGCTGCTGCTGCGGCGGCGGCGGCGGCGGCTGGTCCTGGTCTGACGTGGGAGGTGGAGTCGGCAAAGGCAAGGACGCACGAGATGACGCGTCCAGACCATTCGCGCTGCTGCTGCTGTCGCTGCTGCTGCTGCTGCTGTCGCTGGCGGTCGCCTCGGCCGCGACAATCAGCGAAGGGACCGCCGTCGGGACCACAGCTATGGGGTCAAACTCTTGCAGGATCAGGGCCGTGCTTGTCCCTCGTGGTGTCAAGGGCTCGGGCTGAAGCAACGACAGCCCTGCCGAGTAAGTTGGGGTGCATTAGGAACGCCTCGGTAGAGAGGAAACAGCGACGTACCTGCTGCTGCTGCTACGGACTGGTTGCTCATTCAAAGGAGACGCACCGAGAAAATAACGAAAACACGTTGACACGCTGTTTTCTTCCCCGTTACAATTATGGCACGCACTCTTTTTGCCAGCTCATGGATGCGGGTCATTTTTTGTCCGTCGTGTTTTTGCGTTCTTCACCAGCATTGTACAGCTGCACGCGTGTGTGTGTGTGTTGCTGAGTGCCCTGGTGCTTTCCCTTCCTCTCCGGTTCCCCCGTTTTTTCCTTGACAACTGTTGAGATAATAAAAAAAAGCTCTACGTTACCGTTATTTTTTTTTTTCCTCGAGATTTCCTCGTTTTTGACCGTTACTTTTTTTTTTTTTCAACGTTCTCAAGTCGGAGCGAATGGACCAATACGAGGTGCTTGGGTCTGTGGCCGTGGGCCAGTTTGGCAAGGTGAGCAAGATCCGCCGGCGAGCCGACCAGCGCGTGATGGTGTGGAAGGAGGTGCAG
>Ga0302226_10002518_pt1 | contig 12983 bp, 9 predicted proteins | sample II_Palsa_E3_3_FD_193524 | JGI IMG/M metagenome (GOLD analysis project Ga0302226, IMG submission 193524) | Peat permafrost microbial communities from Stordalen Mire near Abisko, Sweden - II_Palsa_E3_3 | ecosystem: Environmental > Terrestrial > Soil > Palsa > Peat permafrost | place: Sweden...
ACGCGCCCTCCGCATGCTCGACTTCCTCGTCGTTCAGGACGTCAACCTCTCCATCACCGCGCAATATGCAAACGTGATTCTCCCAGCCTCTCCCTCGCTCGAAAAGGAAGGCACCTTTACCAACACTGAGCGCAGAATCCAGCGCATCTACAAAGCGCTCGAGCCTCTCGGCGAATCCAAGCCAGACTGGGAGATCATTCAGCTCATCGCCCAACGCCTCGGCGCCAACTGGTGCTACACGCATCCTTCCGAGATCATGGCCGAAGTCGCCAGCCTAACGCCCCTCTTCGCCGGCGTGACCTACGAACGCCTCGAAGGCTACCGCTCCCTGCAGTGGCCCGTCGCGAAAGATGGAAAAGACTCGCCCGTCCTCTTCCTCGAAAAATTTCCTTTCGACGACGGCAAAGCAAAGTTCTATCCCATCGAGTGGATCGAACCCTCTGAGCAACCCACCGCCGAGTTCGACCTCCACCTCAACAACGGCCGTCTCCTCGAACACTTCGAGCAGGGAAGCATGACCTATCGCACCGCCGGCATCAAGCGCATGACCCCCCGCACCTTCGTCGAGGTCTCGCATGAGCTCGCCGAAGAGCGCGGTGTCACCGACGGCAGCTACGTCCAACTCCGCTCCCCCTACGGCCAAGTCAAAGTCCAGGTCCTCGTCACCGACCGCGTCCACGGCAAAGAACTCTACATGCCGATGAACTCCGTCCTCGAGCCCGTCAACAAGATGACCAGCAGCCACCTCGACCGCGCCACCCACACGCCAGCCTTCAAAGAACTCTCCGTCCAAATGACGGTCCTCAACGAGCAAGGCCCCAACCCTCTCCCGCGCGAGAACTTCCGCTGGGGACACCGCACCCCGCAAGAAGGCGTCGAAGTAGAAAACAAGTGGCAGCGGTCCGACTACTACGTCCCCGGAACCAAGCCGCGCGACGAGCTCATCCAGATCAAGACCACCACCGTCTAGCCACAGCAACACCCGCAAGCAGGAGACGCACGATGGCAAACCCAATTCACTTCTCACCAAAGGTAGACCCGCAAACGGAACTGCAACGGCGTCTCAAAGCTGCTCCAGAACAACATGCGGAGGCGTTGCTCGTCCTCTTCGACCTAATCGAAGAGGCACACGATCAGGGCCTCCTCGACCTGCTCCACGGCGCCGTCGGCAGCAAGAACGCCATCGCCGGCAAGCTCGCCTACTACGCCAAGCAGCCCATGAGCACCCAGGCCATCCGCAACCTCCTCATCCTCGGCGAACTCCTCGGCAGCTTCGACCCCACCGTCCTCGCACAGACCAAAACCGAAGTCCTCGATCGCCGCAAGGATCCCCCCTCCCTCTGGCGCCTCTTCCGCCAGGCCGCCAGTGCCGACGGCCGCCGAGGCATGGGCATGTTCCTCGCCTTCGTCTGCGGAGCAGGGAAGTCAGCCCAAACCTCCGACACCTGGCCTCCAGGTCCGGGGCCAGCTTAGCTGACTGATCACTCAGCTAACCCCCCGATTTGCGTCCCGAAACAGGGCTAAACATGTCGCTAAGTACCCGAAACCTGGCTAAGTAGCGCAGAAATGCTCCCAAAATACGAGGTCGAAACCCCAAAAATGGTAAAACGTTCGCACGTCACCGCAGTACACCTATTCCTCGGCGCGTTCCTGATCACCGCGCCGTTAGCCCGTCCGCAAACAGCACAAAACACTGCCCCCACACCACCCACCGTGGAGCGGGACCACGTCGGCGACGCCACCGATGACCCCGGACCGCTGGCCACCGGCCTCTCACCCGCATTGAAGCCCGCAGACATCCGTCGCGCCATGAAGCAGGTGGCCGACTGGCAACTGCGCGTCGCAGAGCCTAACTTCAACTCACAATGGACTTTTGCCGCGTTATACGACGGCTTGATCGCAGCCTCAGCCGCCACCGGAGATCCGCGCTACCGCCAAGCCGTCCTCAATTACGCAACCCGCCAGCAATGGAAACTCCTCGACGACCGTTTCCCCCACGCAGACGATATGGCCCTCGGCCAGGCATACCTCGACCTCTACCTCATCGACCGGCCGAAACGTCGAAAGCCCGAGCGCATCGCCGACACCAAAGCGATTCTCGACAGACTGGTCGAGCGTCCAGATGATCCATCCAAAGAACTTTGGTGGTGGTGTGATGCGCTTTTCATGGCCCCGCCAGTTCTTACCCGCATGAGCGTCGCAACCAACGACCCGAACTACCGACAGTTCATGGAACGCGAATGGGCGATCACGACCAAAAGTCTCTACGACCCAACTCATCATCTCTACTTCCGTGATGCTCGGTACCTCACGAAAACAGAGCGTAATGGAAAGCCGCTCTTCTGGTCGCGTGGCAATGGCTGGGTGATGGGCGCGCTCGTCCAGGTGCTCGAAACCATGCCACCGACCGATCCGCGGAGGCCAGAGTTCGAGCAGCAGCTTCGCGAGATGGCTGCGGAAGTGGCCTCCATCCAGGGTCAGGACGGCTTGTGGCGGTCTGGCCTCCTCGACCCCGATTCGTATCCTCTTCCCGAGATTTCCGGATCTGCTTTCTTCACCTACGCCATCGCCTACGGCATCAATGAGCACATTCTCGATCGAAGCAAGTATCTCCCGGTGATTCAGCGCTCGTGGAGTGGAATGTTAGGTCACATCTATGCCGACGGACGGCTAGGTTCCATCCAGCCCATCGACGGTCAGCCGGGCATGTTCAAGCCCTCTGCAAGCTATGTGTACGGGGTCGGAGGATTTCTGCTTGCCGGATCCGAACTTGAAAGGCTCGCGCGCAATAAGTGAGGGGTAACCTCGCAGTTTCTCCAGTGCCAACGGTCGCGCTCCGGCCCCACCGAGCCTGCGACTTGCAGGGGAATGAGAATGCAACGAAGGCGCGCCTGGAACGTGCCAGTCCTATGATTCACTCAAGATTATTCGGGAAATTTTGGAGGCGCGGGTCGGGATCGAACCGACGCATAAAGGTTTTGCAGACCTCTCCCTTACCACTTGGGTACCGCGCCCTGGGCAGATAAACAGCCCCAAACCCACACTCCGAAACACACCGAACCGTCGTGTGCAGTAAAAACTTCGAGCCGTAAGTGGTTGATATGAGGTTGTTGGAGCGGGAGACCGGGGTCGAACCGGCGACATCTTCCTTGGCAAGGAAGCACTCTACCACTGAGCTACTCCCGCCCTGCCAACCATAAGTATAGCCAGCCCTCACCCCTTTTGCAACGCAACTATTCCACCCCCGCTGGCGCCCCACCGCCACGGGCGGTCTCGATGCGGCGGCTAGATACCTCTAGGCGGCCGCTTCGCACAATATGTGGCGTGATCGTAATCAGCAGTGCCCCCGAGCTCTTCTGGGAGTCCTGATTCGTGCCCTGAAATCCAGGCAGATCGTTTAGACCAGGCAAGCCAGTTAGAGCTTTCATCTCAGAGGAGCTAACGAGCGTTGCCAACATCGCAGTCTGGCCCGCCGGGATGGTGATCGTCGAGGTCAGCTCGCGATTGTCCAATATCGGGATGTTATTGATGCTGCTGCCGGCGAGTGCCTCCACGTTCATCTTTAGGGCCAATGAAACAGAATTGTTGCGAAGTATCTGTGGCTTTAACTTCAAAGTGAAGCCGAGGTCCTCGTACTGGAATTGCGGGACAGATACTGAATTGGCCCCGAGATATTGTGACAGGAGCGAGCTAACACTGGTTCCGTTGATATTCAGACCCGTCAGTGAGGATGCAAGGCTGCTGCTGACGCCGGAGCTATATGTCCCTGTCACTACTGGATATCGAGAGCCCACGCGAAACGTTGCATCCTGCTTGTTGGTCGCGCGTATCTGTGCCGAATCAAGTATGCTCACATCGGTTGAATTCAACGCCAGGTTGACGCTTGCATCCGAGCCTAAAAAGAGGCCGGCAAGCGTAAGACCTCCGCCAAATACCCCCAGAAGGTTCGTATACTGAACCGCGGTGACAGCTCCCGACGCAACGAGAAATCCTACCTCCGTAATGAGGTTTTGCAGTGGAGTTCCGTTCAGTGTGAGGAGACCAGCGGCGACCGCCTGATTGATCAGTGCCTGGTTTGCAGACACCAGGGATTGAGCCTGAGCGGCAACGCTGAAAACGCCCGCGGAGTTTGGAAGAATCACGCCAACATTGTTGTTGAACGATTTGTCGAGTTCATAGAGCGACACGTCGAAGAGGACTTCCGGATTGCCGTCCAGCATGTCGTCGTATACGGCATTGACCTCGCGAAGGACCTGCTCGTTTCCGCGCAGCAGTAAAAAGCCCCCGGTGGAGCTCGCGGTCACCTCCTTGATATCGAAGATGTTTCGCGCAACATTGGCGAGCTCTTGCATCTCGTCGTTGGTTCGACCGGGAAGATACACGGTCTCCTCTACCAACGGCATCAACGCATCACGATTCTCCTGTGTATCCCGTGCGATGAGCACCGAAGTTGGCTGGACGGGAACAGCGAAAACTTTTGCGACGATTCCAAGAGTTCTCGTAGCGCCAGCAAATGTAACGTTGGTCATATCGAGATTGATTGGCGCGCCACTCGTCACAGAGGAATCGAATGTAGCCTTGATTCCGAATAGGCTATACAGATTTCGAACGACACTCTGTATATCTCCATGAAGATGAACATCTCGATTTCCAGGAGTTGGAGTCAGCTCAACCGGGCCCTCGAGTGTCGACGCTATGTTTTGGGCAGGGAACTTGGAAGGGTCGATATTTGAATAGAACGGGTTTGGCTTTTTTACGGCACTCGCGACTTTGTTCCCTGCACCCGGCGCACTTTCGAAGTGCTGGAGGACGACATGGTTATTGGGATCCAGGGTGCGTGCCTGGGCAAGCAAGGAGTCTGAAAGCACTATATCGCCGGTCGAACGCGCCTGGGCCGCTCGCTCGACCAGTTCGGTAACGTAGCTTTCGCGTGTGACGACCAGAGCGAGGGAATAGTCAGTGTCATCCGGGTTAAGACGGGTCGCCAACTCGAAGCTGCGCAAGGCTGCAGCCATTTCCTTGTGCTGCACGTGCTTCGCGCCTTCAAGGTAGGCATCGTCCGCTGCCCGCATTTGCTTGGCAGACAGGTTTGCAGAATTTTTGCCAGATTTGTGCTCGGCGGGAAATGACGGAATTGCGCCCGCTGGAACACTCGCAGGACTGTCCGCGGGACTTTTCGTTTGTGCGCCGACAGGCAAAACGATAAGGCTAGAGACAGCCAGGAGCGGAGCCCTCCACATGGCAGCATGAGCAATACTTCTGCGTATGCGTAGCCGGCGGCTCTGGGGTAAAGAAAACATGATGTGCTGTTTTAGACGCACCAATGCGGCTAACGTCCGCCAGACACAATTTGAAGGTTTGGACGCGTCGCTCGCGCGGGTCGCACTGAGGTCGGAGGACGCCGCATCCCTTGGCGAATTTGGGTTGAATCCATGCCTAATTCGGAAAGCGTGCGGCTGAGCGTGTTGCGGTGCATGCCGAGCTCTTCTGCCGCTTTACATTGGTTGCCGCGGTGACGCGAAAGAACCTCGAGAATGTACTGTTTCTTGAACTCGCGCACTGCGTCGGTGTAACCGATGCCAGCGGCGTGCATTTGGAGGACGAGGTTTTCGAGTTCGCGTTTCAATCGCGGGTCTTCCTTTTGTGGAATGGACGTGGGCCCTGGTTGGGATCCAACTACATGATGACACTCTTGAGGCTACAGACCGCCCTTGATCCAATCCGGTGACGCGTGCTCGAGATGACCGAGCCCGTCAAGCAGACGTTGTTTGAGATCTGAGGGCATGACGAAGGATACAGCATGAGCGGCCCGAAGAAAATACGGGGCGAGATGAGAATTTTCGATCCAAGGGGCTCTAGGCAAAAATGCCGTTGCAGCGAATAGTAGCGCAACCCCCAAAAATGCGCCGCGAACAAGCCCAAAGGCTGCTCCCAGTAGGCGGTCGACCAAACCCAGGCCAATGGCCGATGCGGCGTGGCGCAGCATCCTCCCCAACAAACTGGCGGCGATCATTGTTCCCGCCAAAATAAGCAGGAACGCCGTAAGTTCTGCGATCTCAGCCGATGTAATGAGACCCTTGAGGTCGACTGCCAGGGATACATAAAACCAACAAGCAAACAGGAAGCCAAAAATCAGGCCGGCCAAGGCGAATGCCTCCTGAAAAAAACCACGCAGCAATGCCCGGACCACTGAATAGACCAGCAGAAGGACGAGCAGCCAATCAAGAGCGTTCATTGACTTGATCTGTTCATTGGCTATGCCGCATTTCGAGCTTCGCGGCCCCGGCTGCGCCCGCTTAGCGACACGCTGACGATCTTCGATACTCCCGGTTCCTGCATCGTTACGCCATACATCACGTCGGCCTGCTCCATCGTCCGCTTTGTATGCGTGATGATGATGACCTGGGTGTTCAACGCCACCTCGGAAAGCAAGTTGGCGAACCTTCCCACGTTGGTCTCATCAAGCGGAGCGTCGACCTCATCAAGCATGCAGAACGGTGCAGGCTGGAACTGGAAGATTCCCACGAGTAAAGACAAAGCCGTCAAAGCCTTTTCGCCGCCCGAAAGCAAAAGAACGTTCTGCAATTTCTTTCCGGGGGGCGACGCGATGATATCAATGCCGCTAAGATCGGAACTCTTTCCGCCACTGGCCTCCGGGTCGGTTAGGCGCATAAACGCCTGTCCGCCGCCGAAGAGCTTAGTAAACGTAGCGGAGAAGTTTTCGTTGATGATCTTGTAAGCCTCATCGAATTTGATACGGGAAACGTCATCGATCTCTTTGATCGAAGCCTGCGTATTCTCGATTGAATCCAGGAGATCTTTACGCTGCGTCTCCAGAAACGCATAGCGTTCGGAGGTCTCGTGAAACTCCTCCAAAGCCATCATATTGACGGGCCCCATGGCTTCGAGACGCTGCTTGAGGGCGCGTGAGGCCTCATCTTCTGCCGTCAGAGCCTCTGCTTCGATTCGCTCAATAGCGGTGTCTTCGCGAAGCGTGGTGGCTTCAACGGACAGATCATTCAAGCAGGTGGCTTCTATGTGCTCGAGATCAGAGGTAAGCTTCGCAGCCCGAGCGCTGAGAGTGGCGCGTTGCTCGCGCAGGACCTCCGTATCGTGGCGTAACGCGCGAAGACGGGCATCCAACTCGGACATGGCGGCACGTAACGCCGCCGCTTCAGCAGAAAGCGCCTCCATGTGAGCAATGGACTGCGCCCTAGTTTCGGTGAGCTCGGCATGCTTGAGAGAGAGCTCCGCAGTCTCCTCCTCACGCCGTTGCCGCTCGGTCGCGGCGTTGGCAAGCTGCGACTCCAACTGCTCGATCCTCTGGGATTGGCTCCGATAGAGACGGTCAGTCTGCTCGAAGTTGGCACTCGCATTGCGCCGCCGCTCTTCCAGTCCGGCCAAAGCAGCAGCTGCCGCAGAAGCCGCTGCCTGCAGCTCTTCGCGGTTTACGCGCAGCGAAAGAATCTTTTCCGTTAGCTCAGCGACCTGTTGCTCGATCGTCGCCCGTTCCGCCTCAAACGTAGACGCCTCTTCGCGCTTTCGGGCGATGAGATCCTGCCGTTGCTGGCGTTGATCCTTATTCCTGTTCGCCGCAATCTGCCATTGTTGCAGTCGGTTTTCAAGTCGCGCGGCCTCCTGCTCCATCTGCCGCAGGGCGGCGCCGGAGTTAGCGCTCTCCCGCTCGGCTTCGCGGCGTTCGTGGTTTTTGGCGTCCAGGGACGTGGTGTGGTCCGAGATCTCTCGTCCAAGGGCCGCAGTGGCGAACTCGTTCTGAGTGAGCTCTGTCTCGACGCTCACTAGCTTGCTCTGCAGTTCCGCAAGTTCACGCTTGAGCGCCAAAGGACCCTGCTCACGCGGCTTGCCCCCCGTTACGGTGACGTTATGGAAGGTTTCGCCGGTCGGGGAAAGGAAGAAGGCCTGGGGGAATTCGACCGCTAGCCTGCGGGCGGTATCTGTATCGGGCGCCACAAAGCCGTTGCGGAGTTTCGGCAGGATTGCCTCGAGCGAATGCCCAAAACCGTTCAGGACATGAATGCAGTCTTTGAGCGCCACAACGCCATTGCCCGGGTTTGCGATACCCTCAGTCGACGCCGAGGTATCAAGACCATCGGGATGGACCAGGAAGGTTGCGCGACCTGCTACGTCGCTCTGAAGCAAGCGCACGCCCGCATCAGCGGCGTCCCAAGTACGGACCACAATGAAATTGAGTTCGTCCCGTAGAAACTCGTCAACGACATTCTCGTAACGGCCATCGACTTCGAGGAAGTCAGCAAGCGTGCCCAAGGGCGCCGATCCGTCTTGGTGTTTCGCCTGGGCGCGGAAAATATTCCGGACCGTATCCGTGGAATAACTGTGCTCGCGAATCAGAGACTCAAGGGAACTGCGGCGTCCGTTAAGAGTAGCGGCCTGGCCGCGCAATTCGTCGCCGCGACGGCGCGATTGCGTCTCCTCCATTCGCCTGGTTTCGAGCATGTGCCGGAGTTCGAGGATTTCGGCCTCTAACCGTTTGAGGCGATCGGTCACACTTTCGAACGAGAGTTTGGCAGTCCCTCGTTGCAAGTCTAGGGATTCCAACTCCGCACGAGCGGTCTTAGATTCGGATTCGAAACGTTCATTCTCGCGATCGAGTCCTTCGAGCGCGGCTTCCGCTTGTGCGATTTCGCTATTTGCCTGCGCAGCTCGTTGCATGGACTGCATAGCATTGCGACGTTGGCTTTCGGTCAAAGCCTCGGCCGCTAGAACACTGCGTGTAGCCTCATGAGCCTGCGCTTGCTGAGAGGTTGCCGCCTCACGCGAGGCCGTCGCTTCGGCCGTGGCATTTTCAAGAAAGCTGCGGTGTTGCTCAAGATCACCGGCGAGGGCTTCGATCTGATTACGAGCTTGAGCAAGATCATCGTTCCCGCTGAGAATGCGCTGGGTGAGATCCGAAATTCGATCGGCGTTCGAGGTGGTGCGTGCGGCGATGCGCTCCAGTTCTATCGCGCTTGCATTAGCGTGTGCTCCCGCTTCACGAATCTGGTCATCCAGCGCGTAGCCGTGATTAACGCCGACAGAGTGTTCACCGTCCATGCTTTCGAGCTGGACAACCTGGCTGTCGATTAGTTCGCCAAGGCGCTCAATCTCTTTGGAAGTCGTTGCCTGTTCAGCGTCCATCTGTGACAGACGGCTTGCGAGTACCACCCGAAGCTTTCCGCGGAGCTCGTCACGGAGTGCTCCATAACGTTCAGCTTTGGAAGCCTGTCGCTTCAGAACGCCCATCTGCCGAGTAACTTCTTCGAAGATGTCGTTAACTCGAGACAGATTTTGCTTCGCGGATTCCAGCCGCAGCTCAGCCAGCCGCTTCTTCGTCTTGAAGCGGGTGATGCCGGCTGCTTCTTCGATGATGGCGCGCCGGTCCAGAGGCTTGGCCGAAAGAATGCTTCCGATGCGTTCCTGGCTGATCATGGCATAGCTTTCGCCGCCAAGCCCGGTGCCCATGAAGATGTCCTGGATATCGCGAAGACGGCAGATTTTGCCATTCAGCAGGTACTCGGAATCCCCGGACCGGAAGAGACGCCGCGTGACGGTGATCTCGCCGGCACGGATGGGTGCGCGTCCGAACTTGCGGCGGCGGATCTTAAGAACAACATTGTTTCCTGCTGAAAGTTCGGCTCCAGCTTCCGCCAAATCGGCAGATGAATTTTCCACGGCCTTCCTGGCGGGAGGTTCCGCTTCATAGGTTGTGCCCGGCTGGGCATCCGCAACAGCCTCTTCTGTCTCAATGGCCGCTTCGGCGCGAACCGCCGACTCGTCCCAGTCGCTGAGCGTATTAATCGCGGTGACATGCTGGTCGCCGTCCAATGCAGATGGAAGGTCGCCGCCCAAAACCTCCGCTTCGCCGTCCGCCAAGGTGTTGCCATCGTAGACTTCCGGATCAACCAGCGTCAGAGAAACCTCGGCCATGCCCGTCGCTTTACGATCGCGCGTGCCCGCGAAAATGACGTCTTCCATCTTGATGCCGCGCAGGCTTTTCGCCGACTGTTCCCCGAGAACCCAATTAATTGCGTCAGAAATGTTCGATTTGCCACAGCCGTTGGGGCCTACAATTGCTGCGATTCCATGACCGGTAAGTTGGACCTCGGTGCGGTCACAGAAGGACTTGAAACCGAGAATCTGAACTTTCTTAAGCTTGAGCAAGGGGCAAGACCTCTTCCGCGATTAGGAATTTTTGCGCGCATTGCGATCAATCTCGATCGTTCAACACGCCACTAGGTCGAATCTAAGCGGCAAGCGAGATGGAATCAACGCGTAATCGGGCACCATGAGAAGGATGTTGTGGATAAGGGCGGAGGAATCGAATTTATCGTCCTGCGACCCGGCCTAGTTGCACATGGGCAACACGGTTTCTATAATGCGCATCATCCCCTTATCGCCCTGATTGGGGAAGGTTTTGATCCGAAACGCGCAATTTGCGCTACTCTTGATTATTGCTTTACAAAACTGACGCATCTCCCCGAGGAGTTCTCTTTATGAAGAAGGTCGTACTTGCTTCGCTGCTGGCTGTGGCCGGCGCAGCACCATTCGCGTCTTTCGCGTACGCTCAGCAGCCGGCAGCTGGTGGCATCCAGATGTCTCAAGATGAGTACGCGGCTTACAACAAGGCTAATTCGGAGAGCACCGCGGCAGCTAAAGCTGCTGACTTCGAAGCCTATTTGAAGGCTTATCCGAATTCAGCGGTGAAGGCGGATGTTCTGAATCAGATCCTTTTTGCTGATAGTCAGACGGGTGACCAGGCGGCCACGCTCAATGCTGCCGACCGGCTTTTGGTTGTTGATCCCAATAACTTGCGGGCATTGACGTTCGAGGTGTATTACGGCCGTCTCAATGCTGATAAATTGACCGATCCCGCAGCCAAGCAGGCGGCGTTGGATAAGGTTGCTGCCTTTGCGCAGCAGGGTCTGAACGCTACCAAGCCTAAGGACATGTCCGACGCTGATTTTGCAACGCTCAAGTCGAAGACGGATCCTACGTTTGAGAGCGCGATTGCTGATGCGGATATCGCTAAGAAGGACAACGCGAGTGCCATCACGATTCTGAAGAAAGAGATTGACGGCGATAAAGACGACACCACCAAGCCTAGCCAAACCCTTCAGGATGTGTACGTTCTGGCGCAGGCTTACTACAGCTCCACGCCTCCTGATTATTTGAACTGCGCGTGGTATGCCACGCGTGCTGCAGCGTTTGCTCCCGCAGCGTACAAGACGACCATTGAGCCGTTGGCGACCTATTGCTACAAAAAGTATCACGGCAACGCGGATGGCTATGACGCGATGCAGACGGCGGTACAGACCAATCTCGACCCCCCCGCTGGGTTCTTGGCGGGCGTGAAGGCTGCCCCAAAACCGGCTGATCTGGTGGCTAGCCTTGTTGAGAGCACGCCTGACCTAGCGACTCTTGCTCTTGGCGACAAGGAGACTGCGTTACAGTACGGCACGGCACTCGATCCCAAAACTGGAACGGTTGACCCGGCTACTGGAAAGAAGGATCCGAAGACGCAGAAGACGGATGCGGATGAGGTGTTCGATTCGGTGAAGGGCAAGCAGGTTGAGTTCCCGAATGTGACGGTGGTTACGGCTACGGACAGCCAGCTGGTTCTGGAGGTTTCGGACGACGCGGTTGCCAGCAAAACCCCTGATTTCACGGTGAATTTGAAGGAACCGCTGAAGACGATCCCGCAGCCGGGTGACAAGATTACCGTGGACGGAACGTACGATTCGTACACGGCTAGCCCGCTGATGATCACGATGACGGATGGGTCGGTTGTTCCGAAGAAGCCTGCTGCGAAGCCTGCTCCGGCGCATCATCCGGTTCACCACTAGAGAGAAATGCAGTTAAATTGAAAACGGCCTCTGCGGAGGCCGTTTTTCTTGGTTTACGGGGGTTTTTCGACATACTGAGCCTAGGGTTCTGTTGCAAATCGACGTGTTTAGCCTAGTTTTGGGACGCAGTTTTCGGGAATGCCTGAGTGGTTAGTCAGCTAAGGGGTGATGAGGTTGACGAAGAGGCGGTAGGCGCCGGGGACGGCTTCGGGGAGCTGGCGGTAGAGGGCGAAGGCGCAGTAGGTCCAGCGGCCCTTGCCGAGGCGGACGGTGATGAGGCCACCGCGCTGGGGGAGCTGGGGGGCGGTTTCGGGGCCCCCGGGATCATGCGTGTCGGTGAGGGCGGTGTAGTGGTCGTCCCAGGTTCCGAGGAAGCCGTGGCCGCGCTCTGCGATCCAGTTGTTGAAGTCGGCGGAGGTGATCTGGTTGGGGGTGGTGAGGAGGGGACTGGCGGGGGAGAGGAGTTGGACGGGGGCGGTTTCGTCTACGACTTTTTCGGCGCTGCCGATGTTGAGGGGGTAGGGGGCGTCGGCGGCGGTGAAGTCGGCGCTTTGGTATTGGACCAGGACGTTGCCGCCGTTGCGGGCGAATGCGAGGAGGGATTGGGTGGGGGCGCCGTGGAGGTTGGGGTTGGCGGTGTAGGCGCGGACGCCGAGGATGACCGTGTCGAAGTTGGCGAGGTTGGTGGGTGTGAGGTCGGCTACGGTGATCATCGTCGGGGCAAGGCCGATGGAGGCGAGGGCTTCGGGAACTGGGTCGCCGGTGCCGGGGAGGTAGGCGATGCGGACGTGGGCTGGGAGCTTGAGGTCGACGGGGACTACGCGGGTGGTCGCTGGGGTGTAGTAGTTCGTGTAGATGAGGCCCGGGTAGCCTACGGAGCGGAAGCCTTCGGTGTAGGTGTGGTGGTCGGGGGTTTGGGCGGTGACGTGGAAGATTTGCGGGCCTGTGATGGGCGCGGTCGGGTGGAGGAAGAAGTGGATGGAGTTGGCGCCTGCGGCTTTGGCTTCAATGGACCAGTTGTGGGGGGACTGGACGTTGATGTTGGCGGAGGTGGTCGCGTCGGTGCGCAGGGTTGCGGTTAGCTGGGCGGTGGTTTGGCCGTTGGGGAGGACGGTGGCGGTG
>Ga0302226_10002521_pt1 | contig 12977 bp, 11 predicted proteins | sample II_Palsa_E3_3_FD_193524 | JGI IMG/M metagenome (GOLD analysis project Ga0302226, IMG submission 193524) | Peat permafrost microbial communities from Stordalen Mire near Abisko, Sweden - II_Palsa_E3_3 | ecosystem: Environmental > Terrestrial > Soil > Palsa > Peat permafrost | place: Sweden...
CTGCCACCCAGTCGGCCACTGAATCGGCCACTGAATCGGCCACCGAATCGGCCACCCAGTCGGCCACCGAATCGGCCACCCAGTCGGCCACAGAATCGGCCACCCAGTCGGCCACCCAGTCGGCCACAGAATCGGCCACCGTATCGGCTGCCCACTCGGCCACCCAATCGGCCACCCAGTCGGCCACCCAGTCGGCCACTGAATCGGCCACCCAATCGGCCACTGGCACCCAGTCGGCCGCTGAATCTTCAACTGGGTCGGCAACAGAGTCGCTGTCAGGCTCTCCTGTGGCCACTGAACCGTCGACCGTCACGACGTCCACGAGCGCAGGAACGGCCACCTCGTCGACCATCGTGCCCATTGTCGCCGAAACAGCGACTATTCCCACTCAAACAACCAGTATCGCAGTCCAATCGACCAGTACTGCCACGCAGCCTTTGGCGACTGAATCGGCCACACAGCAGCCACCCTCGGCGACGCAATCGGCCACTCCGTCGGCAACGGCAACGCAACAACTGGCCGCCTCGCCCACTCCCACACCATCCTCGTCCCAGCCTCAGCCACAGCCCACGATCTACGACCTGGTCGTGACCGATCTGACGCCGTCCTCCGTGTCGCTGACGTGGTCCTGCTCCGTCCCCTCCTCCTCCTTCAACGTCTACGTGAACGGGCCCGGCTTTGACGACATGCTTTTCACGGTGGCGACCACAGCAATCACGATCCCCAACCTTCTCCAAGACGGGCTGTACAACGTGCACGTCTTTGCCTCCTCCGACGACCCCGTGGGCGCGACCGCGGACGTGACGACGCCGATCGACCCGCCAGGCCCGCTGTCCTTCAGCAACGTGACCTCCAGTGGCTTTGCCGTCTCGTGGGGCACGGCCGACAACGCCCTCGCAGGCTACTACATGGTCTCGATCGCGCCCAACGGCACCACATCCAGCAAGCGATCCGAAGAAGAGCCGCAATGGACCATTGTCGGCAACGGCATCCCCGCATCCTTGTCCTCCTTTGCCGTGGACAACCTCGAGGCTGGCTCAACGTACCTCGTCAAGGTGCAGGCTGGCGTGGCAGGCGAGTCCCCCGAGCCCACAGGCTCGATCGGCTCTGTCAGCACGTCCCCCGCCGCCGCCAACGTCCCTGCCGCGGCGACAAACAACACGGCCCTGATCGTCGCCATCGTCGTCATTGTCGTTGTGTTGCTGCTCGTCTGTCTGTGCATCCTGTTCCTGCTCGCCCGTCGCCGCCGGCGCATGTCAAACGAAAAGCGCGATGACCTATTCGCCAAGGCAACCACCGATCTGGCGGCCACGAGCACCACCAGCACCCACACGGGCTGGATCACCGAACCAGAGGCGATCTATGCCGTGCCTGCGATGGAGCTGACTCGTGTGGGGACATCGCGTCGAACGGGCAGCCACACCGCCGCGATGACCGCGACAGTCACGACCATCCCTGACGGGATCGCCTTTGCTGGCCCCACATCGTCCAGCACACCCGGCACGACCAGCCGTCAATCCTACAACGACAAGCACGGGCTGCCCGACACGGACCCGACCATGATCAACACCGTGACCGAAGTGGCCCTCCCCGGCTTCCTCCAGCTGGACTACGTCAAGGAGCTGCGCGTGGAAAAACAGCTGAGCAAGGGCGGCGCCGGCACCATCTACAGCGCCGTGGCACTCAGCCCCGAGCTCAATCGGCGCAACTTTGGCAACAGCACCGTCGTCGTCAAGACGATCCAGCGCAACAGCAGCCTGGACGTCAGCACCAACGACGTCCTGTTCCACCAGGAGGTCGCGATCATGTACGCGCTCTCGTTCCACGCCAACGTCATCCGTCTGCTGGGCTACTCGGACGAGCCACGTGCCATCGTCACGCCGCTGTACAAGACAGACCTGTTCCGGTACCTGCACAAGCAGTCCAGCGACGCCGCGGCACCGCCACGCCTCGCCTCGGGCCTGATGCTGCACCTGTGCACGGGCATCGTGTCGGCCGTCGACACAATGCACTCGATGAGCATCGCCCATCGCGACATCAAGTCGGTCAACGTCCTGCTGAACGAGCCCGAGTTTGGCAACTACCCGCACCCGGTCGTGTGCGACTTCGGCCTGTCCCGCTCGGGCGTCAACCACTTTGTCGAGCTGTCGCTAAACATCCGCGGCTTCTCGCCACGCTACGCTGCCCCCGAGGTCTTTGCTCGGCTGTACGCCCCCGGTGGCTACACGTCGTCGATCGAGGACGACAAGGCAAGCGACATCTTCTCGCTGGGCGTGACCATCTGGGAGATCATCGGCCGCAGGTTCCCCTGGGTGGGCCACGCAAACGACAAGGTCGAAGAGCTGCTGCGCAGCGGCGAGCGGCTGCCGCGGCTGCAGACGCAGGACGTGCTCGAGGCCAACTTGATTGCACTGGCAGAGGTGTGCATGTCGGACGATCGCCACGAGCGCCCATCGTCCGATCGGATCCTCGTCAAGCTAAAGTCATTTGCTTCCTAACCAGCAAAGCTACTAAACCTAGATTGTTCTCTCCCTCGCAATCGCAATATCGACACGTTTTTAAAAGTCCTAATGAACCATATGGCGATCTAGCATACTAAAGAGACGGCACCGAAAAAGAAAAAAGGGGAGAAAAGAAAACAACTAAAGATGTTTACGCTACTCCTGAACGAACCGCCCTTTATCGAGTTCCTGGTCGAGCTGTGGTTGCTTCTTTTCGAGGCCAAGCTCCGTGATGAGGTCCTGGGGTGTTCCCTGCCGTCCCTCGAGGAGCTCGAGCGCAACGCCCTGCGAGCCATGGGGGATCTCGAGTCGCACGGATCCGTGTTCCTTATTTTCAGGCCCATCCACTTGATGCACCGGGCCCAGTACGACAACATCTACGGCCGCTTTGACCAAGCCAAGGCGGGCTTGCTCAAGGCCAAGGAGATGCTCACAACTATGGAGATGCCCGCGTATCGCCGCCGCTGCGAGCACTCGCTCAATGAGCTGGAGCAGCATATGGTTCTGCAAAGAAACTTGTTCAACATCTCCAAGCTGTCCCTGGAAGTTTGCCGATGATTACTGTAACCAAAAAATTCTTTATTTTATTTGGTGGGCAAGCCAGAAGCCCCAGAACAACAAACGTTTAGGAATAAATAGGAGGGTTTTTATGCTTATCTTTTTTATTAGGAAGGGAGAGGGGCCGTGCGTGCGCTATTCAGGTGGCAGGACAAAGTCTGCGGGGATCGACTTGATCCACTTGCCGGGCATATCAAGGATCTTGCGGAGGAACGCGTGGCAGAGCTCGGTGCCGGCGATGAGGCGGAACCAGGCGTGGTCAATGTCGATGACCTGCGGCGTGCGGATCGTGTGGTCAATCTCCATGCACTCAGAGTAGACGGCGACAAACGTGTTGACGTCGGACGGCGGGCGAGCCGACGTGGGCGGCAGGCACAGGTCCAGGATGCTCCGGACAAGTTTGGCTGGGATGCGCGTTATTCGGGTGGCCGCCGCATCGTCCTGCTGCGTCGCCGCCGTGGCTCGAAAGCGTTCGACGATCAGCAGGGCTCGCGTGGCGGCACGGAGGCAGCCCTTGTTGCGAGAGCTGAACGACGACAGCTTCTTGGGATCCGAGACACGCGCATGCTGAGCCACCTTGGTCGCGACGTGGCAAATCTGGGCTCGGGCCATCTCAAGCATCATGTCGAGCCACACCAAGTCGCTCGCGACGCGGTCCCGCTTGGCCGCGTTGGCAAGGTCCCGGTCGCGCTGCTGGATCGTATCGAGGATGTACTCGCGTCGCTGCAGCTGCATGTCGTTGTGCTTCTCGTTCTCCTCGTTCTCGAGGATCTCGCGCGAGCTGCGTTCGATCTGGCGTCGGCTGTCAAAGGGCATAGCTGTCGTTGGCGCCATCGTCGTCGTCATCGACTGCACAAACGCGACCTGGTCCTGGCGGCCACTGTAGCCGTGCTCGACCATCGTGGGCACCTTGATCGACAGGGGGTAGTTGCCGGTGTTTAGGGCCGCACGCAGGCTGGAGAGGTGGCCGCTGCCGCTGCTGTTGCTGCTGCTCAATGACGACAATCGCTGCGGCTTCTTGCCAGCAGATGAGGAGGAGGAGGACGATCGACGGCTGCCTAGGCTGCGACGTCGTCCGCCGCCGCCGCTGCGCTTGCGTCCTTGGCGATGCGAGTCGTCATAGTCGTCCTCGTCAATGTAGTCGTCGTCGTCGTTGTTCCGGCGGTGGCGTCCTTGCCGTGCTGGCTTTGGCTGCCGGAACGTGGCCAGCATCTCGTCTTGTCCGATCCACATTGGCAAGCCCAGGGTTGCCGATGACGACGCAAAGGCAGAGGGCGCAAGGCCCGTGCTGACCGTCGTGGCCGTGGTGGACGACGACGACGTGGTCGAGCTGCCGCTGCCGGGGTCAGCCGCACCAGGATCGTGGAGATGGTAAAAGGACGTCGCGTAGTACGGGTTCTGGTATAGGGGAGGAGGCGGCGGTGCTTGAGCCAGCAGGCCGATCGCTGTTGATGTTGACGTGGCGTCAAAGGTGGACTCGGCGAGCTCCTTCAGGGCGCTGTCAGACTTGCTGAGCGAAAGGAACAGGTCTGTCGACGTGGATCTGCCGTTGTCTGTGACGCTCTTGCTACTGCTCGTGGTTGTGGTGCTGCTCGAGCTGTTGATGACATGATGGACGGTGGGGATGGCGGTGATGGCGACGTCAAAGAAGGACAAGGTCGTGTCGTGCGCGGTGGTGTCGTGCATGAGGGGGAGAAGGGGGTTGGTCATTCGCTCGACAGACACGTCCATCGTGTCGTCGACTTGTCTAATAGGCTGTTGCGGCTCGTGTGTTGGATAGCAGCCAGTCGTGCTGGGTGCAGTGTTCATTCAGCGGGCGAGGGGGGTCCCGGCGGTGTGGGCTAGGGCAACGCGTGGCGGCTGCATGATCGTTTGGTTTTTATGGATGGGGAATAAAAAAAACAATTAAATAAATAATAATTTTGCCCGGCAAAAGCCAACGGCGGAGGAGGCCTTGGGTGAAAGAACTGAACGAGGCTGGGTAGTTTGTTACCTTCATTCAGTTTGCGTTGATGTTTAAAAAAAGATTGGGTTCAAGGCAAACTGCCCCACTAAATCATTGCCGCTCGCCACAAGAGTGACTTGATGGCCCGACGTGCGCCTGCCAGGAAAGAAGTATCACATCGACCAAAAATACTAAAATCTCGGGGCAGCAGCAGCAGGCAGCAACAAGTCAAAGACAAAAAAGAGGAGTGAGGGAGAGAGAGCACAGCAAGCGAGTACAGAAAAGAGTGTGCCGTGACCAAGCGCCCCCGCGACGCATCAACCTGGCAGTCAAAAGAACCCACGAGGCAAAACGCAAAATTTGCTTGGCTGGCAAAATCTAAAAAAAATGTGTGGTCCCTATTTTTTATTTTTTATTTTTGCTTTTTTGCTTTCTTATCTTGTTCTGATGCTGATGACCCGGTGAAGAAATCGGCGGGGCCGTGTTGGGCCGTGCGCAGACCGCGCAGACCGCGCAGACCGCGCAGACCGGGCACGCGCACGCGATCGCGCCCGCGGTTTCCGTCATTCGGGATCTAGCACGTCGTATCAACCGATCGATCGAGCTCCAACAGACGAAAAAGGAAGGTGTGAAAAGTTTTTCTTGGCCCCTCGCTGTCAATTTCTTGGTCTCATGAGCAGGTTTCTCCACACTTGCGGGCGCCGGCGCTCTCACGGTCCGTCGGCACCGGCAGAACCTCGCATGTCCTTTTTTACCCCTTCATTTTTTTTTTTTTTCGTGGTCGTGCATGGTCTCTCTCCTCGCTGTTTGGATCAGTTGGTCTTGCACTTCTTTCTCTTCTCTCTTTTCCGCAGAAAAAAAAAACAGGCCTAGATCCTCGCGAGAGGTGGGAGGGGGAGAGTGGGCAGATGTGCCCCCCGCCCCAGCCGTCTAGCCGGCCTAAGTCTCTTTTTTTAAAAAAGAAACCACCTTAAAAAAGAAGCCAATGGAGGTTTTGAGTGGTTCACTTTTAGTGGTTCATTTCATGGCTCATTTCGTGTCTGATTTGGCTTCGCTTCCCTCGTTCTCTTTTTTACCTCGTCCTCCTCTCTTTTTTACCTCGTCCTCCTCTCCTCCAGCGAATCAATCGGACCGAGCTGCAAGTCTCGTTGCCCGCTGTTTCTACCTCCTACCGTTCTACACACTCGTCCTTTTTTTTTCAGCTCTTTTGCTACAACCCGCTTTCCTCGACCGCATTCTTTTATTTCTTTAACCCTTTGCGTGATGTGCTGTGGGAACCCTGTGGTGACAATTATATCAGGGACGCCGCTTGCCGCTTGCCGTGGTCGCTCTTCAACCCTCTGCCTTCTTCGCGTCCCTCTTTTTTATTAGTTCATGGCTTGGTCAATGGTCATTTTTAATTTCGCTGTCTCCCTCTCTCTCTCTCTCTCTCGCTCGCGTCCCGGTTGAACGTGTCCCCTTATCCCCCCCCCCCCCCCCCTCCCCCCTCCCCCTTTCGTCAATTAGCTTGACCTCTTTTCATGGCGGTGGTGGCTGGTGGTGGCGGCGGAAACAACCTGACCTCGTGGCCCTCCCCCCTTTTATCGCGCGCGCGTTGGCGTTATTTTTCACGTGGCCCCTCCCTTTTCACGCCGGTTTGTGTGTGTCGCTGTGCGCGTCTCCGTCGCTAGCTTTTCACAAGCCTGTAAAAGGGCCGTACCTTACGTTTCCTCTCTTTTTCCGTGGCCCCGAACACGCACCGTCGACGTCGCCTGGTTATCTAAATCTCGTGCATTTTTCTTTTTTGTCCGCAGACACCGGCCACCACCACCAACCACCCAACACAGCACAATGTCGCTCCCCGCTGGCAACAACCCCGCTGTCTACGAGCAGTTCAAGCACCTCGACCAGAAGGGCAAGGTCCTCGCCACCTACATCTGGATTGACGGCTCCAAGCAGAACCTCCGCCAGAAGACCATGACCCTCGACGAGGTCCCCAAGTCGGTCGACGAGCTCAAGGTCTGGAACTTTGACGGCTCGTCCACTGGCCAGGCCCCCGGCAACAACTCGGACGTGCTCATGAAGCCCGTTGCCATCTTTGCCGACCCCTTCCGTGGCGGTGACAACATCCTCGTCCTCACCGAGGTACTTTTTTTTTTTTTTCGCGCTTTCTTTCTTTCTTTCTTTCTTTCTTTCTTTTCCCTTACTAATTGCGTACTGCATCAGACCCTCAACAACGATGGCACCCCCCACGCCACCAACTCGCGCCACCAGGCCAACAAGGTCTTTGAGAAGGTCAAGGAGCACGAGCCCTGGTTCGGCATCGAGCAGGAGTACTCGCTCCTCGACGCCGATGGCCACCCCCTCGGCTGGCCCAAGGCCGGTTTCCCCGGACCCCAGGGACCCTACTACTGCGGTGTCGGTGCCACCAAGGTCTTTGGTCGCGACGTCGTCGAGGCCCACTACAAGGCCTGCCTCTACGCCGGTGTCAAGATTTGCGGCACCAACGCCGAGGTCATGCCCTCGCAGTGGGAGTTCCAGGTCGGACCCGTCGAGGGTGTCCACGTCGGTGACCACCTCTGGGTTGCCCGCTTCATCCTCGTCCAGGTATTGATGCACCTGTTTTGATTCTTTAGTAAATAAATAATATAAAAAATAGGTTGCCGAGTACTTCAACGTCAAGGTCACCTTTGACCCCAAGCCCATCCCCGGTGACTGGAACGGCGCTGGTTGCCACACCAACTACTCGACCAAGGCCACCCGCGAGGCCAAGACTGGCCTCGACGCCATCAAGGCCTACTGCGAGAAGTTTGCCCCCAAGCACCTCGAGCACATTGCCGTCTACGGTGAGGGCAACGAGCGACGCCTCACTGGTGCCCACGAGACCGCCCCCATCGACAAGTACTCGTACGGTGTTGCCAACCGCGGCTGCTCGATCCGCATCCCCCGTCAGGTCAACGAGCAGGGCTCTGGCTACCTCGAGGATCGCCGTCCTGCCAGCAACTGCGACCCCTACCTTGTCAGCTCCAAGATTGCCGAGACCACTCTCCTCTAAATACAGAATTTCCCGAATCGGGGCGTTTGGTGGGGGGTGCAATCTTGGCTAGTATATTTTTTTTTCCCCCCCTTCACTCACCTTGTCTTTTGGTATGTTCTGCTGTTGTTTGGTTTTCTCTCTTGCACCTTTCATTGTCCATCCGTCGAATTGCAATCAATAAAAAAAACTGGAAAAAAAAAATTCTGAATTTCCAAAAGCCTTTGACGAATGGAAGACGTACGTTAAAAAAAAAACCCGTCACTCGAAAAACGTGAACCAACCACATTGCCAGTACTTTGTGCTCATCGACAGCGACGAGCCCGACCTGCTGCCATGGCTGATCCAGCACAAGCACGCCCTGGAGGAATCGGGCGAGCTCACTGTAAGTTTTTTATCGCTTTTCAAAGAAGACGTTAAAACAAGGTACATAGGGAGGATTGGCGCCCCAGGTACATCTCTCGGTTGCCGCCACGGGCACGACGACGACGCATCTCGTGGGCCATTCGCGCGAGCTCATCCTGTCAGACCTGGTCTTTCACGTGGAGAAGAAGACGACGACCATCTCTAGGCCCGTTGAGGATGACCAACAACAGCATGGCGCTGCAGACGACCAACAGCAAGAGCAGCAGCAACAACAGCAACAGGAGCAGGTCGTGGTCGCGTACAAGGAGGCTATGTTTGTTGCTGCGCCCATCCGCCGTATCACGCTGAGGCATCGCGTCAAGACTATCAGCGCGCCGGCTGGTGCGGCAGGCACGGCGACCAAAAAGGCGCGCAGAAAGTCAACAGCGGCAGTGGCTACGACTGTCGACCCTATACCTCCTACGTCTTCTTCCTCGGCCGTAGCGGTGACAGATGCACACGATGCACACGACGTACTACAAGATGCACAGGGGCAGGGGCAAATGTAGTAATATATTTTTATTATTATTCTTTCGTGGCCGCAAAGTTTATCGCTATATTCGCGCCAAGGGGGATGGGCCCAAAGACCATAATCCCAAGTGTACCTCGCCTGAGCAAAAAAGAGGAAGGAGCACCAATTTCTCTTTCATACTTTCTTTCCCTCTCTCCATTGGCCCCATTCGTCATCGTTCCCTAGACTACCAAGCAGATTGAATGCTGCGTGTTCATCGCCATCATCATCTTGCGCGCCCTATTACAAAGGAACTCCTAACTGCGTGTACTTGCGCAACTCCACTACCGTTTTTTTTAATTCACCCTGTTGCGCAAGAAGCACCGACGATGCAAGAGCTGGACGGCTCCGTCCTCGAGGGCGGCGGCCAGGTGCTGCGCAACGCAATCGCGCTGAGCACGCTGCTGGGCACGCCCGTGTCCATCAAGAACATTCGCGCCGGGCGTGCCAAACCGGGGCTGCACCACCAGCACCTGACGGGGCTGCAGCTCGTTGCCCAGCTGTGCGACGCCACGGTCACGGGCGACACGATCGGCTCGTCGTCGGTCTCGTTCAGCCCGGGCACGCTCAAACACGGCAGGTACGAGGCCGACACCAAGACCGCTGGGTCAATCTGCCTGCTCATCCAGATCGCCCTGCCATGCTTGCTGTTTTCACCATCGCCGGCGTCGGTCGTCGTGCTCAGGGGCGGGACAAACTGCGACATGGCCCCTCACGTACCATCGATGTCTCCCTCTCGTCTACGTCTTATATTATTTCTATACAGATTGACTATCTGAAGCTAGTGTTTATGCCGATCGCCCACAAGCACCTCGGGCTCGACGTCGAGTACAACGTGGTCCGACGTGGCTACTACCCCAAAGGGCGCGGCGAGGTCGTGATGACGGCCAAGCCGATCGAGTCGATCCCTGCTTTCCACATGGTCGACAAGGGCACCGTGGTCTCTGTTCGCACGTGGTCGTACGTTGCTGGCGAGGTCTCGCGCAAGGTAGCTGAGCGTACTGCGTCCGCTGCAATCGTAACTTTTTTAAATGAATAAAAGTAACCCTCGTAGTAATTACTATTTATTATATTTATTTTTACGTATTTAGGCGATCCTTAAAAAACACTTTGACGATGCCGTGCTGCTCGCCCCAGAGATCGTGGTGGAGAAGCCGGACAAGGCCTTTGGGAGTGGGTCTGGCATAGTCATAACGATGACGACCAGCACAGGGTGCATCTTTGCGGGTACCGCGTGTGGCGCCAAGGGCAAACACGCCGAGCTGGTCGGTCGTGAGGCCGCCGATTTCCTCGTCGAGAACCACAAGCACGGCGGCTGCGTCGACGAGTACCTGCAGGACCAGTTGATCGTCTTCATGGCCCTCGCCCAGGGCCGGTCGCAGGTCCTGAGCGGGCCCATCAGCCTCCACACCGAGACCGCCATCCACTTTGCAGAGAGGCTCACGCCCGCAAAGTTCACCGTGGCAAAGTACAACGAGGCCGACCCCGCCGACCACCGCATGCTCATCACCTGTGACGGCATGGCCTACAAGTCGTCCAGTGCCTCTGCTTCCACCAGCTCAACATCGGCCACCAAGCGGGCCCTCCCCGACGACATCGGAGGTGACGCCACTGTCGTCGCCGACGAGTCGTCTTCCTCTTCGTCTGCTCGATGAGCGGTGAGTACAACTACAAAAAACAAAAGTGTATTCTCAATGTGTTTGAAATGTTGAAATGCATTTGTGGGCGGCGGTGATGTCATAGAACAGTGACAACCACCACCATTTGATGAGTGTCGTGCCCTCACTTTCAAGCCGGATTACGCGTCAGCACGAACAAATGGTAAACGTGCCTTGCTTTGCTTTTGCTTGCCACCCTGCTGCTGCTGCTGCTGCCGCCGCCCCTTGCTCCCCCACATGTCCTCCCTCTCGCCTATGTTTTGCCTGGTGGGGTGTTATTTATTTTTTTTTTTCCGTCTCGTCCTGCCCAACGCCGCTTCCTATGCATCACTCGTTTTCCCAAACTCACCACGTAAAATAGTCTCGCCGCTACGACGCCCGAACGACCATCTTCTCGCCTGAAGGTACGCCGTGTTTGTCTCTCTGCTTATTCACCCCTCTCCCGTTCCGTCCGGTTGTTTTTTCCCCCAGGGCGACTGTACCAGGTCGAGTACGCGATGGAGGCGATCAGCCACGCCGGCACGTCCCTAGGCATCCTCGCGAGCGACGGCGTTGTGCTGGCCGCAGAGAAGAAGGTGGCGTCGCGTCTGCTGGAGCCGTCCAAGTCGAGCGAGAAGATTTACCTTGTTGACGAGTATGTTTGCTCCCGTCAGTGCAAGAGCAAGCAAGCTAGCTAACCCTCTTGCCTGCTGTTTGTTTTATAAAGACATGTCGCCGCCAGTGTTGCCGGCATCACCGCCGACGCAAACATCCTCGTCCACTACACGCGAACGGTCGCGCAAAACTACAATCTGCAGTACCAGGAGCCGATGCCCGTCGAGCAGCTCGTGCAGCGATTGTGCGACCTCAAGCAGAGTACGTCTGGTTTTTCTTTTGGGGCATCGCCCGTCTCGTGCTCACGCGTGTTGCAACAACAGGCTACACACAGTTTGGCGGCCTCCGACCGTTCGGTGTGTCCTTCCTCTACGCCGGCTGGGACCGACACTACGGCTTCCAGCTCTACATGTCGGATCCCTCGGGCAACTATGGTGGCTGGCGCGCGACGTGCATTGGCGCAAACAACCAGGCTGCCCAATCGATCCTCAAGTCGTCGTTCGAGACAAACGACAACCTCGACATCCAGAAGGCCCTCGCCCTCGCCGTCAAGGTCCTCTCCAAGACCATGGACTCGACCATGCTCACACCTGACCGATGTACGTTGTGCCCCCCTAAGCTCGTGGACCCCCAGGAGGCTAATTTGTTTGTCAATGAACAGTGGAGTTTTCAACTCTCACACGCGAGAACGGCAAGTGCGTCCTCAAGGAGGTCTCTACCGCCACCATCCAAAAGCTCCTCGACGACGCAGAAGCCGCCAAGAAGGCCGAGGCCGCAACAGGCAGCAGCGCCAGCTCCTCGTAAGCGTCCAATGAAAATTAAATAACGAAAACAAAAGACTGCTCTCTCTCTCTTTTTTTTCCCTACCCCATCCAAATCAAATGTTTCTTGTGCGCAAAAGACATTTAAATAAAAACACTCTGCGGGCTACAAGTTTATAAGCCACGTCCCTGTGGAACGGGGGTAATTTTTTACTATTTAGATTACGAAGAATACAAAGGCAGCGAGCATCGCAGCAACCGCAGCAAGGATGGGTGCGCCGGTCGACGACAGTGTACCAGCAGCACCAGTGCCATCGGCGTTCACATTGTCGTTGCCACTGTCGCCGTACGGACGATAGATTTGGTTGCCGTAATATCCGCCGTCGTTCTGATTCAGCACGATGTCGCTCGTGGGCATGCCCGTTCCCGTCGCAGCGCCGCAGGTCACCTCCCACGAATAGTTTGTGCCATCGTCGTTGATGTTGAGGCAGCTGCTCTGGGCGACCGACTCGTCAGTGCAGTCCTGCGAGCACCCGCTGTCGCTGCAGCCGGTAAGGTAAATATACGAGCCGTCAGCGTTGCACGATGCCTATTACGTAAATTTTTTTTAGTTAAAATTATGCAAAGGCATGCGACACTATAATTGAAAAGAAAAACCTGCGAGTAGCTTGTGGTTTTGGTCGCCTCGTCATAGTTGGGGACGCAAAAGCCGGTGGCGGGCGTGTACACAAACATGACGGGGTTGGTGCCGCAGGTGGTCGCGTTGTAGTACGTCGTTTTGATAAAGTTGCCACTGGGCCCGGGCATGTCGTCATAGCAGGACTGCTCCCAGCTGACCTGGGTCGACTGGCCATCGGGCGCCGTGAAGCTGGAGCCGCTGCATTTGTCGTTTGTGCAAGCTATTTTTTTTTAGAAAAATAAATAATTTGAAACGATGTTTCGAGTGCGTTTTTGTTGAGCTTACAATCGGCACCGTCGTAGGCGAGCGTGGCACCGACATAGTAGGCTTGACCGGAGCCGCTGCAGGTGCT
>Ga0302226_10002523_pt1 | contig 12973 bp, 18 predicted proteins | sample II_Palsa_E3_3_FD_193524 | JGI IMG/M metagenome (GOLD analysis project Ga0302226, IMG submission 193524) | Peat permafrost microbial communities from Stordalen Mire near Abisko, Sweden - II_Palsa_E3_3 | ecosystem: Environmental > Terrestrial > Soil > Palsa > Peat permafrost | place: Sweden...
CCCGATGAGGGCGACGACCGCAACGGCGGCGATCTCGACGACTCGGTTCTCGCTGCGATGGAACTCCCCTGACTTTTCGCATTAATGAAATACGTTCAAGGCTCGTTTGTTTTTTATTGTAAAAAAATACGCCTATGCTAAAACAAGACTGCTTGAAAGAAAATACTCTTTTTTTTATTTTTTTATTTTTTTTTCAAGCAGCGAGCATTGCAATAAGGGCCGCACCGATGCTCGAGCCCTCCTTGGCTCGGTCCAGTTTGATGGTATTGCCGGCATCGCCAAAGATCTCGACGAGAGCTACAACAATCATCACTTTTTATATCAAAAATAGTATTTGTACCATCCTCCATGCGCGCGGGAAAGTTGGGGTAGTGGGCAAAGACAGAGCCGTCGATGGCAATGGTGCACTTGTCGCTGATGGCGTTTGCCTTGGTCACCTAAGCGCACAATAAATAAAAAAAATACTCAAAATAAAAAAATATTTACGACGGCAGCAACACCCACGGCAGCGAGACGGGCGGCGCGCAGGCCGATGAGGTGGCAGATGCGATGGACGGTCTGGAGATCCTTTGGCGACTCTGTTGCGATGGCGAGCTGGTCGGCGAGGGCCTTTTTTGTGTGCGCCAGGTCGGCGGTCGTGTCGCTCTCGACGAGCGAAAGGAAGTCTGTCTCGATGCTGTGGGGCGTGTGCAGCTTGACCGAGACGCGGTCCCGCGGGGCAAAGAGGTGGCCCTGGGTGGCGAGATCGAGGAAGATGAGGCGCGCAAGCTCGCCAAGGTAGTGTCCCGAGACCATCTTCTCGTAGAGGTAGACACCTGGGTTGCCCGATGCCGCGTCGATGCTGGCGTCGTACTTGTTGACGGGGAGGACCTTTTTCTGGTTGTCAAAGCCGCCCCACTCGATGTTGATGACCATCGAGTCGGTCTTGGTGGCGCCGCCGTGCCACTTGGGGATGTTGGCGACCTTCTCGACGTACGCCGCGTTGGTGCCCGTGCCGAGGATGACGCCCGCGACGGTCTTGGTGTCCTGGTAGGCGTGGGCGATGAGCGTGCCGACCGTGTCGTTGACGAGGGCCGCCACGCGCACCTTGAGCGCCAGCTTGCGGAGGGCCTGGTCAAGCAGCAGGCACACGTCGCGGCCGACGGCGTGGGTGCACGTAAAGTCCTTTGTCCACTCGATCAGCGTGCCGCTGTTGATCGACGTCTGGTCCACGGGGAAGGAAAACGTGAAGCCGAGCACGTACGTCTCGTCGAGCGGCAGCCCACTCGTCACGAGAAAGTCCTTGATGCACTCGGCCAGGAAGCCAAACAGGTCCTCGGCCGGGCCCACCTTGTGCGCATCACTCACCTTGTACTTGTTGTGCCGCGCCGCAACCGCGCCATCGCCCTTGAGCACAACCTCAAACACACGGAAGTTGGTCCCGCCCAGGTCCAGCGCAAGCATCCGGCCCGTCTCGGTCCCCGCCGGCAGGCTGTCGACAAAGCTAGGGATCATCTTGAGCGACGACGACGACGACGACGACGACGACGACGACGACTGGTCAGCCGCACTCAGGCCACGCTCCATCTCCCCCAGGAAAAACTGCAGGATTGATTGGAGCCGGGCCGTCGGCAGGCTGAACGCTGCCTCGAGCTCGGACTGCCACACGTCGTCGGAGGTCACCATCTACAGCGCTGTGGAGTGTTCAAAAGTGTGGCCACGTGGGGGACGTATATTGGTAATCATGTGCGCGAAAAATTTAATGCTTTTTTTTTTCTTTTGTGCTTCCAAAAGGCGTGACGCCGCTGAGACAGGCTACGGCAATGTCCCTCCAGCCTGCGAAAAAAATATGCATTCCGGTAGGCAGTAGACAAAGAAAGAATTTTTTATCAGTATTATTTTCCGAATTTTCTATCCATGGGTTACACACTTGTTGAAATGTTGTCACCCTCCACGTGGTCTCGATTGCGGTCTGCCTCGTTTGTCCTGGTCCACAGCAGGACGGCCACCACCAAGACACCGATCGCCAAGGCCGCCAAGGCCACCAAGAAAGCGATCGCACCACCGATTGCAACGACGAGGGATCGACGTGCCGCCGCCATCGCCGCCACCGCTGCCGCCGCCGCCGCCAAGGCCAACAAGCGCAAAGTGTTGCCCGGGACCAACTCGCCCAACGCGCACCTGTTCACGCCCTCCGTCGACGCCAAGCTGGTCGCGCTGTTTCGTGCCCACAAGGAGGCGAGGTGTTCGCAGCTGTGGCTGCACGTTACGCATGACATGATGACCAAGTTCCCCAAGCTCGACCTGACGTTGAGCATGCTCAAGTCCCGCCTCGAGTATCTCAAAGCCAAGTCGCGGGCCGAGGACGGCAGGGAGCTGGTCCCGAACAGCAAGAACCTCCACTGGAGCCCCGATATGGACGCGATGCTGAGGAGGCTCATGGTCAAGTACCCCAAGTTCACCAAAGACCGCTTTGGCCTGGTGACCACCGAGATGCGAAAGGCGCTGCCTGGCCTGCCCTTCCGTCCCACGTCGTTGTCGGCGCGCGCCTACTTTTTGGAAAAAAAGGAGCCAAAGAAGGAGGTGGACGAGGAGGAGAAGGAGGTGGCCCTCGGGTGGACAAAGGCGAGCCTGGAACAACTGAAGGAGCTCGTGAAACTGCACGGGAGGGACTGGATCCGCATCGGGAAAATCATGGGCAAAGACCGCATCATGCTCAGGAGGATCTACACCGAGCACGTCGCGTTTATAAAGGAGCGAGAGTGGACGCCCGAGGACTTTCGGCGCAGGCTGCAGATGGTCAAGCTGTACGGGCTAGACCTCAAGAGGATTCTGCTCGAGGAGGCCAAGCTGGACGGCAAGCAGGTGCCGTCAGAGGCTGCGTCGGATCCCGCGCAGGCATGATCTCAGGAATTGTACAGCAAACATACAACAACAAAGGGGTCACGCTCTCATTTAGTAAATAATGTGGTAACGGAAGTGTTTTTGCAGTCTGTTTGCGTTGACGCCGACCTTCATACGCCAGTCCTGCTTGCGGCGCAGGAACACGGTCATGTCGCGCTGGGCGAGAGTGGGCTCGTTGTTCCAGCCAAGCGCCTTGTAGCTGCTCATGAGGTTGATCAGCACAGACTCGCGCGTCTCGGCGGGGCGGAACTTTTGCTTGTAGTAGCGCAAGAGGGTGCGGCTGCCGAGGCGCATGCCCGACGGCAGGATGAGTTCGTCCGTCACGTCGTGGATAATGAGGGCCCTGCGAACCAAAAAAAAAAAAAAAAAAATTAAAAAATTAGTGTTGTTATTTCTAATCAGACTCATACTGGCTGTTGTCCTCGGGCAGGTCGTCCTCGTCCTTGCCCTCGACATAGTCGGGGTAACTGGATCGGAAGTCGTAAAAGTCGCTGACTTCAAGCTCGGCGTCGCCCTCGTACAGCAGTTTGCAGTGCCCCTTGTCGGTCTGTTCTCGTGGAATGTTTAGAATAAAATGCATCGTAGTTCCAATAAAATACCATGTGCTTTTGCACAGACTCCATCGTCCAGAAGACCTTGTTGCAAAACAGACAGCAGTTGCCCACGCTGATCTTCTCGCCCAGGTAGCGCACGAGGCCGGGCAGATCGACGAGGTACTCGAGGTCGGGGATGAAAAAGCTGTGCTTTTTCGTAATGTGCTCGACATTTCTGCGTAGCAGCATTTTTAGCAACTTTATTGAGGCACAGCCCAAGCGTACGCGTCAAAGCTCTCGGATACGTGCGCGCAAAAGATGCAGTCGAGCGGGGAAAGAAACTTGGCATTGGCAATCTTGTCATCGGCAAAGTCCAGCTCGCTCTGTGTTCCGTCGCGAAGGTGCGCGTTCTTGGCCTCGTTCTCCTCCTCGTCCTCGTCCGCGATCACGACGCCCTTGGCCAGCTGCGACGCGAGCATGTCGACCGTGGATGACTTTGCCGTTGCGTCGCTCGGGGTCTCTGTCTCTGGCTGCTTTTGCTGGAGCGACTCCCACGTGACGATCGGCTGCTGCTCGACCTGCTGCTCCTTAAGAAGCTGCTGCTGCTCCTGCTCCTTGGCCACGGCCTTGTCCTTCTTGGTGGTCCCGCTGGCCACGTTATCCTTGTGCTTTTTCGAGTTGACGTGGTTCTCGTACGAGTTTTGCGTGGCAAAGCTCTTTCCGCAGGCCTCGCAGTAGCCCGTGTACTTTGCCTTGGCGTCCTCGGCCGCGTCGCGCTGCTGCTGCGCCGCCACGCGGTTGGCAAAGTCGGTCTCGCTCACGGGCTTCATGTCGGCCACCTTGCGCTTGAGGTTGTACCGGTGCCACTCGGTCTTGTAGTGCAGCCGCTGCCCGTCCGCGGTGGCAAAGCCCACGCCGCACGTCACGCACGTAAATATGTTGGACGACATCCGCTGGCAACTGACAAGGGAGAACAAAGGAAAAGTAAACGCGCAACCGAGGTTACCTAACGAGAGCCACGTGGCGGATGACGCAATGACTCACTCGCGACACTTCCGGAAAAAATGTTTGCCAGCCGGCTTCTTCTGCTTCGTCGTCCTTCCGCCGTTCGCTTGGCGGCCGCAGCCCGCTTGACGCCGTCGGTTGCGACGCACAGGGCCCCTGTCGTGGCTTGGGCGATGCAGCAGCCACAGCAGCGCTTTTCCTATGCGACCACGGCAAAGGTACAACCGTCACTCCCACGTGGGGCCACTGACCCTGTTCTTTTTACGCAAGGGGAAGGAGGAGAAGGAGGGCCAGGCGGACAGCAGCAGCAGCAGCGGCAAGACTCAAACCGGTGGTGGTGAGGCCAAACAAGAGGACACGTCCAAAAAAGGGGATGAGGCCAAAAAGAGCACCAGCTCCCCGAAAGACGGGTTCCTGGGCGGCGCGGCCGAGGACCTGCTCAAGTCGTCTGCCAACGTGCGCTACTCTGGGTTTGTGCCCAGACACGCACGGTTAGCGATGCGTCAGCAGCGGGAGGTGGCCGCAGAGGCCCTGCGCAAAAAGATGGAGGCAGAAAAGGTCGAGGCCAACCCCGAGTGCGTTGGCTCCTGTGCTGTGCACGTGTGCGTCTCCTACTAATGATGATAATGCAGCGCGGGAACGGGCATCGTCATGCACAAGGACAGCGCCTGGAAGGAGACGTGGAACAAGTTCAAGGACAACAGCGGCTTTGCGCAGCGCTTGGCCGACCTGCAGTCGCGCTACGAGGACAGCGACAACCTGTTTGTGCACTACATGAAGCGCATCCAGGACTCTGTCAGTACGTCGTCGGTCCCTCGTATTCATTTAAAAAAGATAATTAAAAAAAAAAATTTTTTTTTATCCAGCCTCCATCTTTGCCGAGAACGAGCAGGCCCAAACCGTCAAGCAGATCAAGCACATTGACCCGTACTTTGACCTGGACGTGTTTATCAAGGACATGCACGAGTTTATCATCCCCGAGTTTATCGAGGGCTACCTCGGCGGCGATCGCAAGGCGCTCAAGACGTGGTGCTCCGAGGGCGTAAATAATACCTTGCTATTTTTTCCTGTACTGATTTGCTTGGGATTGGGCAGTGCTACAACGTCGTGACACACAAGCTCGACGAGATCGAGAAGATGGAGGCCGTGGTCCAGTACAAGATCTTGGACCTGCGAAACGTCGAGCTGGCCATGGCGCAGCTTGTGGACGACAAGCCCATCCTGCTCGTGACCTGCCAGGCCCAGCAGGTGCTCAACCTGCGCGACAAGTCGGGCAAGCTCATCGAGGGCAAGGAGGACGACGTGACCTCGGTCATCTACATCTTTGCCATGCTCAAGAACTCGCCCGCCATGCAGGACCCCCTCACAAACGGATGGAAGGTCACAGAGTTTGTGTCGCAGGGTGGCAACAGCGTGTGGTAGTCGAAAGAAACAGTAGGATGGTATGGTAGACGTTAGTTGTTTTCAAGTGCAGTCACCTTGCTCTTTTAAATTTTGCAATAACCCATAGGGGTTGTTATAAAAAAAAAAAATTCTCATTTTGAGGTATTTTAGTTTGAACTGGCAGTGAAGAAGCGCTCGGGTGGGTCCAGTGCGTCCTCTATGGCGGCCGTGGTGGTGAGCCACGGCTGCTGTAACAACTCCTTGACAGAGGCGCGCTGGGCGGGCTCGACCACGAGCGTTCTCTGGACCATGAGGATTGCGCCCGCAGACATGTCGTCGGGGAAGACGAGGCTGCCGCAGCTCCTGCGCATGTGCGCGGCCGCGTCGGCGGGCGTCATGCCCTCGACCATGAACGGGTACGAGCCAGAGATCATGAGGAAGAGCACGATGCCCAGCGACCACACGTCCGTGGGCGGGCCAAAGTAGCTGCGCTCCTTGCTCAGCACCTCGGGGGCCGCGTACTCGAGCGTGCCGCAAAAGGTCTTCATCAGCCCTGCCACGCCCTCGTACGAGTTGCCCAGGCCGAAATCAATCACCTTGACGTCGCCGTTCTTTGTGATCATGACGTTCTCCATCTTGAGGTCGCGGTGCACGATGCGCAGGCTGTGGCAGTACTCGATCGCCAGCAGCAGCTTGCGGAACAGGTACCGCGCAACGTTCTCTGGCAGGCGGCCTTCCTTGGCACCAAACACAAAGTCGTCCAGCGTCTCGCCCTCAATGTACTCGAGCACCATGTACGTCTCGTCCTTGGTCGTGACCACGTCGTGCAGCTTGTTGATGTGCTGGTGGTCCAGCACACGCAAAAGGGCGATCTCACGCGCCAAGCGGTCCATGTACGGCTGGTCCTCGTGGTCGTTCTTGATGCACTTGATCGCGACCTTGTTGTTGGTCGTCGCGTGGTGGCCCAGTCGCACCTCGGCGTACCCGCCCGCGCCCACGGTGGCGCCTAGCCGGTAGTTGCCAATGAGGGGCGCAACCTTGCTATCTGGCGACGTGCTTGTCCGCTTTGGCAGCAGGCCAGAGACAGTCTTGATCCAGTCCTGGCGCTCCTCCGCGTCCTTGGCTTGCAGGAAAAAGTCCCTGCAAGAAAAAACAATAACAAATAAATAGACGTTTGAAATTGTGGGCCCATACTTTGCGGCGGTGAGGATCAAAAAGCAATTCTTGCGGTGGAATGTCTCATCGGGCAAGACCGACACCTTGACAACGTCGTTCAAGTTCATTACGCCTTTCCAGGATCCTGCCATGAGCTCGGCCTAATTTTTTTTTTGGTTGCAAAAAAGTTGAATGGATAAGTACTAAAACAGAAACATACGGGGCTGTCAAAGTAGTAGAGCGAGTCCTTGGTCAGAACGATCAGGCGGGACTTCCAGTTGTTGCGGATCTCGTCCTTCTTCACGAGGTAGCCCTTCTTGACTGGGTCCTTGAACAGCGCGTTATTCTTGGTCGGTTTCTAGCAGAAATGGCTCAGTACGCAACTGCGCAGCATTTGTTACCTTGGAACGCATAGACGAAAAGCCGAAGAAGGGCTGGCGAACAACAGCGACGATGCGAGACGAGTCGGCGACGAAACTGCTCTGGTACTCGATGGGCGACTCGCCTGCTTGGAGCAACGCATCGACATCCAGCGGGGAGTTTGTCACAGGCACAGGCGAGTCCTTGTACGGTGCGCTCGAGGCTGCCGCCGCGGGGGGAGCCGTCATCGTTGGGGCTGGGCCAGCCGTGGCTAGATATATAAAAATAGTGAGTGTTTCTTCTTCTTCGGGCACCGTTGTCTTACCGACAAAGAGCTTGCCAATGGCGGTGCGACGCTTGCTGGGCGGGGTCATGGCCATCTTGTGCGAATCGTCGAGCAGAGGAGCGAGGGCCAGCGGGTTGGCAGGCTCGTTGGCGGTGGAGTTTGACCGAGGCCGCCCGCCGCTTCCACCCTTGTCGTCCGAGCTGCCGGTGCTGCCGCTTCGGTTCTTGCCAACACGGCTGTCATCGACAGAAAGCAGGCTTATAAAGGAATGAACATGAATAAAATGGTTAGATAATTGTAACAGTACGTTGTGCGAGTGGGCGTCATGGGCTCCGCGGCCGCTTCAGAGGACGACTTGAGGGGCGCGGTCGTGACGGTGTCGTCGACACCACTGCCGCTGCTGGTAAAGGTGTCAAACACTGCGGGTACGCCCTTCTTGAACGGCGAGGCGATGCGCATCGAGAGCGAGATGTTGCGCTTGATCTTTTCCAGCGTCGCGTTCTTGGACAGGAGCATGGGGACAGACTCGGCGTGTTCGAGCTTGGGATCCTTGTTGAGGATGTTGTTTGACGAACGAGCCTGGCGGTTGGCGATGCCTCGGTGCTTTTTAGCAAGGGCGTGTCAATAAATTAAATAAAAACTAAAGAAACGTACCAGAATGCTCTTTCTCGTTGCCTCAGACACGCTGTGAAAGATCTTTGAATCGACGTTCTTGCGCGTGTACACAAGCGACTTGGCGTCGATGGTGGACGCAAGTTGATCGCCCCTCAGTGGGTTTCCGTTGTTGATCTCGTGCAACTCGTACTCGCTGATGTCCAGCGTTCCGACCTTTTTGGTGAGCCTCCTTATTAAATCTAGCAGGACAATCATAAGAAGGGCAAAACGATAAAGATAAGGATCATACCATCGACGGTGGTTGTGCTGTGTGCACCGATGCGCGTGATCTGGTCGCGGTCGGTTTCGCTGTTGATGACCCCGACCACAAAGATAAACTCGTGCTTTGCCTTCTTGCGCTGTGCGGCAGGTGAGCTTTCGACGCTGCTGCTCGCCTCAGAGGACGACGAGCTGGATGCGTCGGCGCCGGTGAGCGCGAGAGCAGGCGGAGTGGACGTCGCGGGTGTTTCTGTGGGGGATATGATGTAAAACTTGGCCAGAGGCGGCTTGGCGAGGGTGGCAGTGTTGAGCTTTGACGGCTTTTTACTAGATGCGGCGGCGGCAGCGGCAGCATAAAAAGTGGATTTTGAGGAAGGAGTGGACACTGCGGGCGCAGGGAGAGAAAAGTCGTCCTTGGACGGCAACTCTGGTCGGGCATGGTTCCACGGTGGAGACGAGCTGGGCGATGCGCTTGGCAAGTCCTCTAATAAATGAGAAGATTAAGAATAAAACTAGTTCAGGTCAAACACGTACGTTCACCGGCATCGATGCTGCTGGAGCGATTGGGAGGTGTGAGGACACTAGACTGGTCCTTTAACGGCATGACCGACTCGGTCGGTGTTGTTAGGCTTTCCTCACCTGACTCGCGATTCTCTGCATCGTCGTCGTCATCGTCGTCGTCGTCGTCGTCGTCGTCATCGTCGTCATCGTCGCTCACAGCCACAGGCTGGGAAAGTTTCGATGTCGAGAGAGCAGGTCTTGTGGACGCTGGCGGCGCGAACGGGGACGACAGAGTCAACGACGCGGAGGGGGGTGGGCTCGGCAGTGCGGCAACAGCAGGTTTAGCGACGGTTGGACTGACACCTGCAGACGACGTCGTTGAGGACGCCGCAGGAGAGGGACCGACTGCCTCGCGGATCTCCTTGAAAAAGTCTTCCCATGCATCGTTGCCGCCGGAGGGGGACGCGGGCAAGTCCACGGCAGGCACCGTTGGAGCGGTGGCAGAAATGGCAGGACGAGCAACCGTAGGTGGAACGGGGGCGGTGGTCGAAGCGGGCGTGCTCATGGCCGACGAGGTTGCAGAGGAGCTCGAGTCGTCCGATACGGGCAGGGGCATTTGTATTGACAGGGCCATCGTCGTCGTGGTTGACGGTTTCGAAGCAGGCGGCGGCGTCGTCGTGGCGGCGGCAGAGGCAGATGGACTAGGGTTTCTACAATCCAAATATTATTTTATTCCTTTGCTGGTATTATATTTTTACCCAGCAATGTCGCGGATCTCCTTGAAAAAATCGTCCCAGTCGTCGTCCTCCTTGGCTGGCACAGGTGGCGGTGTTGCTAATGCTGTCACGGGCTTCTCGACGGCGACGGCTGGTTTAGGAGTTACTGGCACGGCTGCTGCTCGAGCTACCGGTACGGTTGCAGAGGCGGGTGTGCTCGCTGCTGACGACGATGCAGAGCTGTCTTCTTCCTCGGACGACTCGGAAACGGCCACAGGGGGGACTCGCAGCTGAGGGGTTGACCTCGCCACGGGAGCGGTTGATTTTGATGCCGCAACATTTGACAAGGCAGCGGTGCGGATCTCGTTGGACATTTCGGCTGCTTTCCTCGTGGGCTCTTCCGTTGTTGTTGGGGAGGGCGCAACTAATTCTGATGCTGCTACGGTCACGGGGGGTGATATGGCAGCAGGTGAAGCAACAACAACCGGTGCTGTTAAGATCACAGGTGACGTGAGAGCTTCGGGTGCAGTTGCAGCCACAGGTGTAACAGCGGGTATAGGTGACGCCACAGCGGGTATAGGTGACGCCACAGCGGGTATAGGTGACGCCACAGCGGGTATAGGTGACGCCACAGCGGGTATAGGTGACGCCACAGCGGGTATAGGTGACGCCACAGCGGGTGAAATTACAGCCACAGGCGAGGCGACTACGGCAGGTGCCTCAGCGACTGGCGATTGTACTATCGTCGGGGGTGTAGCTGGCGAGATAACAGCAGCGGTAGGGGTCACTTGCACAGCTGTCTCCTCGGTGGCGGTGGTGGGTACTTGTGCAGCGACGTTTGAGGACTGTTTTGCTAGCCGTGTGCGTGTTGGCGAGCTCGGTGGGGCCGGGCCAGTTGGCGTCGTGGGCGAGTTGAACTTGGCCGCCAGCATTGCTACCTTTTGCGACGAAGCCGAGGTTGTGAGCGGGGATACGATTGGCCTGGCCTTGGAGCTCGCTGCGGATGAGGGTGACGCCACGGTCGGCGAGTTGAGTTTGGCAACCAGGTTGGCAACGGCGGGCCTGCCGGGAATTGGCACTCGGGTCGAGGGCGACGGGGCGACAGGCGAGGTCCGCGAAGTCGGCGAGACCACCTTGGTCACGATCGGAGGCAGCAGTGGCGGCTTCTTGCTCGCAAGGGCTGTGTCGACAGTGAGCTGTGCAGGTTCCTCTTCCTTGGCGGGCTTGGGCTCCTCGGCGGGCTTGGGCTCCTCGGCGGGCTTGGGCTCCTCGGCGGGCATTGACAATTTCGGCTCTTCCCTTGCCTCGACGACTTCGACTGCCTTGGTCTCGATTACTTCAGCAGGCCCAGGCACACGTTCTTCGGGCGGTTGGCACACTTCCTCGGTTTTGGGCTCCGGCTCATCCTTAACAGCAACGGGGACCTCCTCCTCCGCGGTTTTAGTCGGCTCCTCCTCAATCGATTTTAGTGGCTGCGCCTCGATCTCGACAGGCTTTGGCAGCTCGACAACCACTTGCTCAGAACCAAATTTAAGACCACTGCATTATCGTGGTTAGATTAAAAAATAAATACCGAAACATACTCTGATCGGACGAGCGTCATGAACGCATCCCACTCGTCGTCCTCGTCATCTTTTGACGGCTCCTCGTGAGCACCACCCGTCGAGGGTGGTGGTGTCGGCGAGGGCAGGATCATCGGGGCCGTTGCATGAATGGGCGTGATCGACGCCGACGACGAGCTCGACTCGGGGGCATCGTCGCTGTCTTCATCATAGCGAATCTTCTTTGAAAAGGTGACCTTCCTGTCCGTCTTGGGCGAGTTGGCGTCCTTTTTCGACAGCGCAGACTTTGGCATCGGTTTGACCGGCGCTGGCGGTGCCTCATCCATTGGCCTGACAATGAAAACTTTGAGTTGTGTTTTTTTATTTCATTTTGTTACGATGGTGCAGAGCTCCCAGCGCGGATGTCCTTGAAAAAGCTCTCCCACTCATCATCGTCCACCGATGCAATGGCCACTGTTGGCGATGGTGCTACCACTGCCGGTGCTGCAGCAGCCGCAACTGGTGAAGACGATGTTTCGACAGCAACAACCGGCTTGATGTGGGGCTTTGCTGGGGCAGATGCGGTAAACATTGACGCTGCAAACAACGACCCTGTCGGTCCACTCGGCGTCGCGTTCGTGGGCGTTGCGTTCGTGGGCGTCTGGGCTGCTGAGGACGTCGTCGACGACGACTGCGACATGAACGACTCGGCGTCTGCATCGTCCTCGTCCTCCTCCTGCACCGCGACGGGTTTCCTCGCAGCTGTAGTCACTTTCAGTGCAGGAGCAGCTGTTGTTGCTGTCGAGGTTGCAGCTGGCGGTGGCGGCGGGGTCGAACCAGCACTGCTGGAACTGGGCCTGCGTTGGGGGATCATCAACACTTGCTCTTTAATCAAGGGTGCGTACGCAGAAGCGGGCACGCCTGCTGCCTCGCGGATCTCCTTGAAAAAGTCTTCCCAGTCGTCGTCGTCGTCGTCGTCCTTGCCGCCTCCGCTGCTGTTGGCAGCAGCCACTGCGGTGGCCATCTGTCTATAAACAGATGTGTCGAAGAGATGGTCTAGGAAACGTGAGCCAAATTAATCGCTACCGGCTCGTTTTTCTTGGTTGGGCGAGTGGCAGTGGGGGACCTAGCGGCAAGCCGTCAGGGCCGGTGCTGCGGTTGTTACGGCGACGCTGTGCGTGTGTGTGTGATCGCGGACTGTCCAAGCAAACTGCGTGGCGGGGGATGTGTGTCAGTCGGTACGGCGGTTGATGGCGCGGCCGCCAGAGGGGTCAGGTGCGTACCTGGCTGCGTTGGCGTCTGTCCGGTGGCTTGGCTGGTGGCCGAGGAAAGGGCTGGGACAGGGGCTGGGACAGCGGGTCAACTCCGCGTCTGGTGGTAAACAAGCGCCGCGCAAAATGACTGGTGTGACGTTCCACCAATCAAGAAATTCCGCTCCAATTTTAATTGAAAAAACAAAACTCGATGCAGTTTTGGATTGGAAATAAGTTGTGAGAGTACAACACGAACAGAGATAGAGAGTGAGAGGAGACAGAACAAGAAGACAAAACAAACAAAAACAAACAGCATAAATTCATTTTTTTTTGGTAGGGAAGTATAAAGCGCAAAGTTTTTTTTTTGGTTGTTGTTGCTGAAGACGGAAAGGAAGATAGGTTTGATTATTATGATGATGTATTCAACGAGGCGCCCGTGGCAGCCGCCTGCTCAAAGACAGCCGTAAGGGCAGACACGGACGGC
>Ga0302226_10002524_pt1 | contig 12972 bp, 14 predicted proteins | sample II_Palsa_E3_3_FD_193524 | JGI IMG/M metagenome (GOLD analysis project Ga0302226, IMG submission 193524) | Peat permafrost microbial communities from Stordalen Mire near Abisko, Sweden - II_Palsa_E3_3 | ecosystem: Environmental > Terrestrial > Soil > Palsa > Peat permafrost | place: Sweden...
GAACGAGGGCAAGATCAGGCACGTCGGCATCTCTAACGTGACCGAAGAGCAGCTGCGCGAGGCGGAGCAGATCGTCCCCGTCGTGTCAATCCAGAACCGCTACAACGTGTCCGACCGGCAGTCTGCGTCGCTGGTGGACCTGGCCGAGCAGGACGATCTGGTCTTCCTGCCCTGGGCCCCGATCCAGGAGGCGGACAAGAACGTCGGGGTGGCCGTGGCGGCCGAGCGGCTCGGCGTCACCCAGTACCAGGTCGTGCTGGCCTGGCTGCTGGCCAGCTCGCCGCAGCTACTGCCCATCCCCGGCACCGGCTCCCCCGCCCACGCCGAGGAGAACATCGCTGCCGCCAGCCTGGAGCTGACCCCGCAGGAGTTCGCGGCGATCCGGGACGGAGGCGTCTGACCGGCCTGGCCTGAGCGGCGAGCCAGGGTCACGGCAACCGAGCCGACGATAGAGCGCTGCCGCAGCAGGTCAGCGATGGACGTAGCGTTCCCTGTGTGCTTATGGTGGCAGGGGCCCGTGGTTTAGTGGGAGGTCTCGTGGCATCGCCAGCTGCTTCGCCGGATCCGAGCGGGGCACGCGCCACCGAAGACCGCCCGGCAGCTTCCATTGACCGGCGATGGCTGGTCCTGATCGTGGTGGCCATCGCCCAGCTCATGGTGGTCCTGGATTCGACCATCGTGAATATCGCCCTGCCATCGGCTCAGCGTGCGCTCGGGTTTGCCAACAGTGACCGGCAGTGGGTGGTGACGGCCTACGCCCTGGCGTTCGGCAGTTTGCTGCTGGTAGGGGGCCGCCTCGGTGACATGTTCAGCCGCAAGTGGGTCTTCATCACCGGCCTGGCCGGATTCGCGCTCGCTTCGGCCCTCGGCGGCGCCGCCGTCTCGTTCGGGATGCTGGTCGCGGCCCGGGCCCTGCAGGGGGCATTCGGCGCTATCCTGGCGCCGTCCGCCCTCGGCACCCTGGTCAGCACCTTCACCGATCCGCGCGAGCGAGGCAGGGCCTTCGGGGTCTTCGGCTCAGTAGCCGCCGGCGGGGGCGCGGTGGGCTTGATTCTCGGCGGGGCCCTCACCCAGTACCTCTCATGGCGCTACACCCTGTACGTCAACCTGGTGTTCGCCGCCATCGCCATAGCCGGCGCGCTGGTGTACATCCGCAGCACCCGGTCGGCTACCCGACCGCGGATGGACTGGCCCGGAGCGATTCTGGCCTGCGCCGGGCTATTCTTCATCGTCTTCGGCTTCTCCCACGCCGAGACCGCCGGCTGGACGGCCGCGCTGACGATCGGCAGTCTGGTCGCCGGCGTGTTCGTGCTGGCCGGGTTTGTGCTGGCCGAGCAGCGGGTCAGCCACCCACTGCTGCCGCTGCACGTGATCCTGGACCGCACTCGGGGCGGCGCGTATGTCGGCGTCTTCCTGTCGGGAATCGCAATCTTCGGTGTCTTTCTGTTTCTGACCTATTACATGCAGCTAATCAAGGGAGATAGCCCGCTGACCACGGGGCTGCTATTCCTGCCGCTGATCGGGTGCATCCTGATCAGCTCAAATCTCTCCAGCATCGTGCTGCTGCCCAAGGTCGGCCCGCGCGCCCTGATCGCGTCGGGAATGCTGCTGGGTGTGATCGGGATGAGCTACCTGACCCGGCTCACAGTGACCTCCAGTTACCTCAGCGGCGTTCTGCCCGCGCTGCTCGTCATGGGCCTGGGCTTTGGCCTGATCTTCGCCCCGGCCATCAACACGGCCACGGCCGGGGTTCGGCGTGAGGACTCCGGCGTGGCATCGGCGCTGGTCAACACGATGCAGCAGGTCGGCGGTTCGATCGGGACGTCCGCGCTCAGTACGGTCGCGCTGACGGCGACGACCAGCTACCTAGTGGCTCACCATACCGGCCCGCTGGCGCAGGCAACCGCCGCCGTCCACGGCTACACGCTGGCCTTTACGGTGTCGGCGGGGCTGTTCGGGCTGGGCGTGATCCTGGCGATCGCCCTGCTGCCGTCCCGCCACCGGCTCGAGGAACTCAGGAACGGCGCTGCGGCCCGCACACCCGCCCCGGCCGCCGCGCAACCCGTCCCCGCAACGGAATCCGTCCCTGTGCCCGCCATGGAACCCGCACTCGCAGGCGCCACAGAACCCGCCCCCGCGATGCACTTGGAGATGCACGCGATTCCCGTGGCTCTGCTCTGCTGCTCGCCGGTGGTCAAGTCTAATCCTAGATCGCCGGCCGCGCCGATCCTCTAGCCGTCGCGGCCAGGCGCGGACGGAGCGAGCATGGCCCGCCGGCAACGGAGGGGGCAGGGACTAGGTGCATAATGCCCCGATCTTGTCCGGGGCAGAACGACACCTTGCTAATAGCCCCGGTTCCGGTCGACCCGGTTCAGCAGTGGCCGGCCGCCGAGGTAGCGGCTGAGGTTCTCGGCGAATAGTCGCTTGGCTGGCTCAGAGCCTTCCCGATCACCGCCCGACGATATGTGCGGGGTGAGGACAACCTGTGGTAGTTCGACCAGCTCGGGTCGCGGTGGACGGCCGTCGAGCTCTCCTGCGTAGACGTCGAGGAGCGCACCGCGGATCCGGCCCTCCTGGAGCGCGGCAACCAGTGCGTCCTCATCGAGGAGTTCGCCCCGCGCAACGTTGATCACGACGCTGTCCGGCCGCATCGCGGCGAACACATCGGCGCCGATCATTCCACGTGTCTCGGCCGTCAACGGCGCACAGACCGCAACGTAATCACATGCCGCCGCCAGCTCGGTCAATTCCCCGGCAGGTAGCAGCAAGTCGACTCCGTCCGTATCGCGGTCTCGGGTTACCACTGACCGGCGCGTCGCGAGGACACTCATCCCCGCCGCCCGCGCGAGCCTGGCAACCTCGCGGCCGATCCCTCCGAGCCCGACCACGCCGATTGTCGCGCCCGTCAGCGACTGGAGCCTGTACGCGGAGCGGTCAAACTGCGCGGCTGCCTTCTGCCTCGTCGCCTCATGGAGTCCGCGGCCGAAGTGGTAGGCGCCGGCTAGGACGTATTCGGCGATCCCCGTCGCCGCGACAGCACCTCGACTCGAGGTAAGGATCGCCCCGGACTCCCATAGATCGGTGCCGTGCAGGTTCGACACGCCGGCCTGGGTGTGATGAACCCACGCCAGGCGCGGCGCGTGCCTGGCTATCCCTTGCGGGACCGGATAGCCGAGGAGAACAACGTCCGCGGATTCGAGCAGGCGTTCGCCGCCTTCGACACCGGCCACGAGGGCGTTACCGTCGACCACGTCGATCCTGGGGTCGACGTCCCTTATCCACTGTAGGTCGTGCCCAAGGGACGGAGCGATCACCGCGACCGTGACCCGCGACAGCGCGACCGAAGTCAGCGGTGCACGGTTCATGGCGGCATTGGATTCAGGCACGCTGCTGATGCCGAGAGAGTACTCCGTCACGTGCGGAGCCTACCGCTGCGATCTTCGACGCCTCCGCCCTCTGGCGGGCATCGGACATTAGTATCTCAACGCAGGCCGTCCCGCCCGGCCAGGCGGACGAGCTCGGCGACCGCGTCCTCCAGCCCCTCAGCCGTCACGCCTAGGTGGACGGCGCCGTGCTCGGACCCGACGGCCATGGCCGCCGGCGGGCGTCCGGTCAGTGGTTGCGCAGCGCGTCTATCAGCTGCGGCTTGGTCATCGAAGACCGGCCGCTGATGCCCAGTTCGCGGGCCCGCTGAAGCAGGCTTCCGCATGACACTAGCGAGGCTCGCCAAGAGGCAAGCCGCAGGTCAATCGCGGATCACTCGCCGTCAGGCGGACGGGCCCAGGTACAGAGAAGCAAGCCGCGGGGCGGCTTGCTGGCCGACTCACGATCGGGCCGCAACGGTGGGGCGCTTCCGTGGGCGCTGCATTGACTCAGCCCCCAAGCTGAAAGTGTCCCGCAAGGTTGCTGCAGGTGGCCCGATTTTCATCGGCGTTTCACAAACCGGCTGCACGCTGCCCTTACCGACGTGAGGAGAAGCGACATGAGAACGATGATCCGGTCAGCCTCATCCGCCAGTGTGCAGCCCGGCCGGCTACTCGGCGCGCGGCAGCTAGCTGACGTGGTGCTGCGCCTGGCGGCCAGCCCCGCGGACTGGATCGCGCGGGTCCGGCTGAATCCCGCGGGCCGCTGGTATGAGCGGATCCACCTCGACGACAGCCACGAGGTCTGGGTGATCAGCTGGCTGCCCGGCCACGCCACCGGGTTTCATGATCACGGCGGGTCGGCCGGCGCGTTCGCCGTGGTCTGGGGAACCTTGATGGAGCACCGGGTCGTCGGCGCCGCGGCGACCGGGCAGGTGATGGCGAAGCCGGTGGGGGCGGGCGGTTCGCGGGCGTTCGGTCCCCGTTACATCCATGACGTGCGCAACGCCGCCGCCTCGGCGGTGGCGGTGAGCGTGCACGCGTACTCACCACCGCTGCCGGAGATGACGCGCTATGACCTCGGGCCGGGCGGGCTGGTGAAGCTCGATACTGAAGGCGCTGCCGCGTGGTGACGGCCAAGCCGCCCGGCCCCGCGGCGTGGGTGAGCGGGTCAGATCGACGAGGGAAGCTTCTCGGTGCAGGCCCTGGCCCGCTCAGGGGGAAGGGCCGATCACGTGGTGCGGCCACCCGGTAAGGAAGACGAGGCCGGCTGCGGAAAGAACGGCCACGGGCCAGTAGATGGCCTTAGGCAATTTCGCGGCCGCGCCGAGGCGGCCAGCTCAAGGTCATCGACGCCCGCTTCACCGGCAACCGCTGCGATTCCACCGGTCCCGACCTGGGCGGAGCCGCCATCCGGGCACTGAGCCAGTACCAGAACCGAGCCGTTGAGGTCACCGGCAGCACCTTCACCGGCGGCGTGTGCTCCAACGGCGGCGCCCTGAGCAGCATCGGGGTGTCCTGGGTCGTGCGGGACAGCACCTTCACCGGCAACCGCGCCATCGGCGACGGCGCTAACCCGGCTCAGGCCGGCACCCCGGGCGGCGGCAGCGGCGGCGCCATCTACACCGACGGGAACGACTACACGGTGACCGTCGACGGCTCCGTCATCACCGGCAACAGCGCCCGCGAGGGCGGCGGCGCGCTCTTCTTCGTCAGCGACGACAAGACCGGCACGCTCACGATCGAGCATTCACAACTGCGCGGCAACCCCAACGCCGGCTTCCAGACCGCCGGCTACCCGGGCATCTTCTTCCTGGGCCGGGGCCACCCGGTGGTCGTGTCGACCACCCTGAGCTGACCCGCCGCACCCGCCAGACTTCTGACCCCGCAAACTTAGGCTATGACCCCGCAGACGCTGGGTGCCGTGGGCACGTGCCCGTTCACCGTTGACCGGCCGGTCATGCGGCAGCGGTGGGAACGGCTGACGTTCCTGCACTGGCCGTTCGAGGCCGTCCACGTACAGCGATTGCTGCCCGACGGCCTGGATGCCGAGACGTACGACGGTGCGGCGTGGGTTGGCCTCGTGCCGTTCTACATGCGCGTGGCCACGCCGGGCGGCCGGCGGGTGCCCTGGGTATCCAACTTCTGCGAGACGAACGTGCGCACCTACGTCCGCGACCGCGCGGGGCGGTCCGGCATCTGGTTCTTCTCTCTCGACGCATCCCGCCTAGGCGTAGCCGTCACCGCGCGAGGCGGGCCCTACCGCCTGCCTTACTTCTGGTCGTCGATGCGGCTTGGCGAGCGCGCCAGCCAGGTCGCCTACCTGTCCCGCCGTCGCTGGCCCGGCCCGCGCCCGGCCACCTGCCGCCTCCGTATCGGCATCGGCGCGCCGATCGCCCCGGCCGACGTCACCGCGTTCGAGCACTTCCTGACCGCCCGCTGGATGCTGTTCAGCGTCACCGGCGGCCGCCTGGTCTCCGCCCGCGCCTGCCACCAGCCATGGTCCCTGTACCGCGCTCAAGCCCAGGTCGTGGAGGACCACCTGCTCACCGCGGCCGGCCTGCCCGCCCCCGAAGGGGAACCGCTGGTGCACTACTCGCCCGGCGTAGACGTCGCCATCAGCCGCCCCGAACCCTGACCCCGGGAGGTTCAACGACCATGAGCGCCCATCTACTGGATCAGGCCGTCTTCAGGCCGACCCTGCCGGAGGACATCGACTGGGAGCCGTTCCCGGCGTTCCCGCCGTCGGCCCGTCTTGCCGTCGTGGTGGGCGATCCATCACAGCCCGCTCCGTACGTCGTCCGGGTCAAGCTGCCGTCCGGCGTCAAGCTGATGCCGCACAGACACCACGAGGATCGGGTCTATACGGTCATGTCCGGCGTGTTCTACATCGGCGTGGGCGAACAGTTCGACGAGGGAAAACTGCAGGCGTACCCCCCGGGTGCCGTCATCGTCCTGCCTGGCGGTACCCCTCATTTCCACTGGGCCAAATCTGGTGACTACGTCACCCAGGTGACGGCGATCGGGCCGATCAGCCTCGAATACCTAGACCCGGAAGACGACCCGCGGAACAAGTAAGCCATGCTGGACAGCGGCCTGATCTGCAGCGGGTGTCGCCGGGATCGTGAGCTATGGGTAGAGGGGCTCGCGTTCCTTGAGGCCGCGGCGCCAGCGGTTCGGGTCGGGGTTCCAGTTCCGCCAGCTTCCGTCCGGGCCGAGTAGGTCCCACCCCCAGTGGGCCTCGGGTTCGAATTCGTACTGGGACTGGATCGCGACGCGGCCCGGCCCGGTCAGCCGGATCATCGGGATCAGCTGCCAGTGGGCCCGGGGCGACTCCGGGCGCTCCATGTGGATGTTCATGGCCACCGATCTGTCCTTGTAGACCAGGGCCCGCGGGACGACGTAGATCCGCTCGCCGTCGCCCAGGTCCCGGATGAAGGTGTTCCCGCGGGCGTGCAGGAGCAGCAGTCCCCGCTGCTGCGCGGTGAACCGGTCCGCGTACCGCCCGCGCGGGTAGTGGTACGCCCGCTCGTTCTTCTGGCCGATGGCCCACCAGACCACGGTGCTGACCCAGTCGTAGGAGACCGCCGCGGTCGCCACGAGGAAATGGTCTTCGGTGACGTCGATGCTCTGGCCCGCCTCGAGCGGCACGGCGATGAGCTCGCCCGGGTCGTTGTCGGAGAAGGCGATATGCCCCGGACCCGTCGCCTGCATCATCACCAGCGGCATCCCGGCCTTGCGCCGGTCCCAGCCCTTCGCCATCGGCCGCGCGGCGAGCTGCGTCGCGGGGTCGGCCCACAGCAGGACGTGATGGGAGAAGAAAACCTGGTCACCCGGAGCGAGATCCATCTCGGCCACCGGCACGTAGCTGCCGGTGATCTGACACCGGGACCGGCCAGCCTGGATGCGGGCCAGGTCGCGGATCGGCGGCTGCTCCACCCACCCTTCGTCGTCGCGGATCTCGCGCACGGCCACGGGCGCCCCGCAATTCGGGCAGGCCGGGCCGCTCGCATCGGAGCTCAGCCGGCAGTACCGGCAGACGTAGCCGGGGGAGGCACCTGGGCCAGCATTCTCGCTCATCGCCGCGCTCCGATCTCGGGCCGGTGGACGTACATCGACTGGATTCCGACCCGTCCCGGGCCGGTCAGTTCCGCCCAGTTGGCGTGCCGGAACCCCGCGCCGGCCTGCACCGGGACGGGGTTGATCGCGACCGGTGCGTCCTTGTAGAGAAACCCTCCCGGCTCGACCAGGACCTTTTCACCAACGTCCAGCCGCCGCTGGAACACGTTGCCGTACCCGTGGAGCAGCAAGAGCCCTTGCGTGTCACCGGCCACGAACCGGTCCAGGTACATCCCGGGCCCGCCGTGCAGCATGCTGGCCAGCTTGTCGATCTTGATGAAGTCGTAGCCCACGTTCTGCGACGCGGCCAGGAAAGCGTGGCCCCGGACGTCGGTTTCGACTTCGGGGTGCAGCGGGAGCACGACCACCTCGCCGGAGGCATCGCGCGTGACGGCGATGCGCCCGGGGCCGCGCGCCTCGATCACCGCGTGCGGCATCCCGGCGATGGTCCGCTGGCCGGCTGCTTTCAGGTTCTTCCCGGTGAGGGAGACCGTCCGCTCCTTCCACAGCAGCGTGTGCTGCTCGAAGAAGATGGTGTCGCCGTCGGCGAGGGTGAACTCGGCCACCGGGACCACCTGGCCCGCGACCTGGCAGGTGATGTCCCCGACCCGGAACTCCGTCATCTCCCGCAGCCTGGGCGCCGCACGCCACCCCGACTGCGACACCGCCTTCGCGCCATCCAGCGGCGCCCCGCACGTCCCGCAGCTCACGCGGTCCGGCTCGTTCGGGTAATGGCACCACGAGCAGGCGATCCCCTCCACGGCGACAGCTCCTCCCAGCCGGCGGGCGGCAGCCTGCCGAGCAGGCAGTGATGAGCCAGCACGGTCGACTTGCTTCCTTCACCAGGACGGCGTTCCATCGCGTGCCGTCCCGTTCCACCCCCAGCACGCACCCGGGCTAACGCTACGGCTTTCTGGCGATACCGCAGTAGCAGCTCAGGCCGGAGTCGGCGGTGGTGGCCGGGCCGGATCCCCACCACTGGTCGAGCGGCATCAGGCCCGGGCCGGTCATTTCCATGCCATCGAAGAACCGGGCCACCGTGGCCCGGTCCCGGGGTGTGATCGTCAGCGATGAGGTGGCGTTGTAGCTCTGGGCCATCGCCGCGGCGGTACTGGCCTGGATGTCGCTGGCGGCATGCGCGATGGCCAGGTAGCTGCCGGGCGCCAGGTCGGCCATCATCCGGGAGATCAGCCGGTGCGGGTCCTCCGCGTCGAGAATGAAATGCAGCACCGCGATCAGCAAGACGGCGACCGGGCGGCTGAAGTCCAGGGTCCGCTGGGCGCCGGCCGAGATCGTTGCCCAGTCCCGCAGGTCGGCCTGGATATAGTCCGTCTTTCCCGCCGCGCTGCTGGTGAGCAGGGCCTGGGCATGGCTGATCACCACCGGGTCATGATCCACGTAGACGATCCGTGACTCGGGCGCGGCTCGCTGCGCCACGTCATGGGTGTTGTCGGCGGTGGGCAGCCCAGTTCCGATGTCCAGGAACTGGCGGACGCCCGCGGCCGCCAGCTCGCCCACCGTGGTGATCAGGAAGCGCCGCAGCATCTGGGCGACGACCGGCAGCTCGGGCATCGCCGCCAGCACCTGATCCCCGGCCTCACGGTCAGCGCGGAAGTTGTCCTTGCCGCCGATCCAGTAGTTCCACATGCGGGCCGCGTTCGCGACGCCCGTGTCGAAGACGGGAAGCTCGCCGGTAGCCCCCGGTGAGTTCTGCGTCACGCACGCTCCTTCAGCGCTCCACCGCGGCCGCGGGGCTATTTCGGATGTTTCCGCCCATAGCTTAGCTTGCTCCCTGGCGGTCACAGCGAGTCGTCCCGCCGCGGTCAGCTGGAGGACTCGCGGTTGAACAGTCGTTTCGACCAGAGGTAGCCGCCCAGGGCGATGCCGGCGCACCAGACGAGCGCGATCCACGCGTTGCTCCCGACCGGCTGATCCGTCAGCAGGCCCCGCAGCGTCTCGATGACCGGCGTGAACGGCTGATACTCGGCAAACCAGCGCAGCCCGGCCGGCATGGAATCGGTAGGGACAAACCCACTACTGAGGAACGGCAGTAGTACCAGCGGCATGGGCAGGTTGCTTGCGGTCTCGACGCTCTTGCTCGCCTGGCCGAGCGCGACGCAGAGCCAGACCAGCGCGAACGTCACCACCACCAGGAAACCGGCCGCGGCCAGCCACCCGCCCAGCCCGGCGGCGGGCCGGAAGCCGGCGAGCAGCGCCGCGCCGATCACGATCGCCAGGCTGAACACCGCCTGGATCACGCTGCCCAGGACGTGCCCGGTCAGCACCGAGACGCGGGCGATGTGCATGGTGCGGAACCGGTCGATGATGCCTTCGGTCATGTCCATGGCGACCGAGATCGCGGTCCCCTGGACGGTGGCCGTCACGGTCATCAGGATGATCGCGGGCGTCACGTAGTTCGCGTACGCGGCGCGCCCGGCGGCGGCGGTGTGCGCCGGCCCGCCGAGCCCGGCGCCGAGCGTGCCGCCGAACACGTAGACGAACAGCAGCAGGAAGACGACCGGCATCCCGACGAGCATCAGGGTCATCGACGGGTACCGCAGCATGCGCTTGAGGTTGCGGCGCAGCATCGTCGCCGAGTCGCGTAGCGGGTAGAACCGCAGGCCCGCCGGGTCCGGGCCGGTGAGGGCGTGGGTACTCATCGAGCGGTCACCTTCTCGTCGGCGGAGTTGGCGGTGAGGGCCAGGAAGACGTCATCGAGGTCGGGGGTATGCACGGACAGCTCGTCGACCTCGATGGCCCGGTCGTCGAGCCGGTCGATCAGGATCTTCAGCGAGCGCATGCTGCCGTCGCTGGGCACCCGCAGGGTGAGCGCGGCGTTGTCGCGCTCGCCCTGGCCCAGGGTGCTCGCGGCCGCGTCGAGGCCGCTGGCGTCGGCGAACCGCAGGCTAATGTGTCCCCCGGGGATGCCGCGCTTGAGTTCGTCCGCGGTTCCCTCGGCGACCAGCCGGCCGTGGTCCAGGACCGCGATCCGGTCGGCCAGCTCGTCGGCTTCCTCCAGGTACTGCGTGGTCAGCAAGATGGTGACGCCGCTGGCCACCAGGTCCCGGACGCATCGCCACATGTTCCGGCGGCCGCGCGGGTCCAGTCCGGCGGTGGGCTCGTCGAGGAAGACCACCCGCGGGCGGCCGGCCAGGGTCATCGCCAGGTCGAGCCGCCGCCGCATGCCGCCGGAGTAGGTCGAAGCCGGCTTGCGGCCCGCCTCGGTCAGGTCGAACTGTTCGAGCAGCTGGGCGGCGCGCCGCCGGCCTTCGCCCCGGGCGAGGTGGTGCAGATCCGCCATCAGCAGCAGGTTCTCCTGCCCGGTGAGCAGGTTGTCTACCGCGGAGAACTGACCGGTGACACCGATCGCGGCGCGCACCGCGTCGGCTTCGCGGGCGAGGTCGTGCCCGGCGACCTGGACGTCGCCGGCGTCGGCCCTGATCAAGGTGGACAGGATCTTGACCGTGGTGGTCTTCCCGGCGCCGTTCGCGCCGAGCAGGGCGAAGACCGTTCCCGGTGGCACGACCAGATCGAGACCGTCGAGCACGATCTGGTCGCCGAACGACTTGCGCAGCCCGGTCACGGCGATCGCCGGCCGGGATGGCGTGCTGGTCATGGTTTCCCTTTCTCCAGGGCCGATGCGGAACGGCGGATCGTTATGTCGCCGTAGGAGGTGCGCCCGCGCACCTCGACGGTCTCGTCGGATTCCGTCGGCTGGGCGGCCTCGTCTAGCAGGTTGCGTACATGCCCGAACCCGGTGTTCACCTCAAGCCAGGCGGCGGTGCCCTCGGCGATGCCGACCTCCAGATCACCCATCGCGGTCTCGAGCACGACCGAACCGCGGGCCACCTCGCCGAGGCGGATGCTGCCGTTGGCCGTCTTCGCCTCCACGCCGGCGCCGGCCCGCTCGACGGAGATGTCGCCGTTGGCCGTGCGCGCCCGCACGTCGCCGGTGACCGTGTCGATCGTGATGTCGCCGTTGGAGTTCTTGACCACGGCCGAGCCCTCGATCTCGCCGATCTGGACCTTCCCGGAGCCGGTAGAGATCTCGGCGTGGCCCGCGATGCCGTCGGCGGTGACCTGACCGGCCGACGTGTGCAGGCGCAGCGGGCCGGTTCGTTCGAGCCGGACCTTCCCGACGGAGGTCTTGAACCCGCACTCCCCGAGCCGGCCGGCACAGCGGAAGTCACCTACCTGCATCTCCGCGGACACCGCCGAACCGCTAGGCAGTTCGATGGCCACGTCGACCGACCTGGTCTTGCGGGAGAAGTCGAAGACGCGCGCCTTCGGCCCGGTGACCTGAAGTGTGCCGTTGGCGTAGTCGACGCGGACCTGCTGCGCGGCTTTGACGTCGGACTCGTCGGCTTCATCGCTGGGGCGGACCTCGACGACGGTGTCGGTCCGGTCGCTCGCGGTGATCCGCACATCGCCGACGCCGAGTTCGAGGGTGACGGAAATCGCTTCGGGGGTCTCGTATTTTGGCATGGTTGTCCCTATCTTGGTGAGCCGTCCCCGCAGGCCGGGGACGTGGTGTGAGGAAAGCGGTGCGGCTAGCGCACCCAGCCGGTCAAGCGCGGCTAGCGCACCCAGCCGGTCAAGTGCTGCTTGGCCCGTTTGCCGCTGCTGGGTGGCTCCGGGTGCTGATCGCGATCGGATCGCTGCAGGGCAGCGGCGGCCGCCCGGACCAGCCAGGCGTTGACCGAGCGCCCCTCGGCGGCCGCGCTCTCCTCGATCGCGGCCTTGAGCTGTTCGGGCAGGCGGACGTTGATCCGTGCGGCGGGGCCGTCCTCGGCGATCAGCAGGCCGCTGTCCGGCGTGCCGTCTGGCGTCGCCGCTGCGTCCTGCGCCGTGAGCCCGGGCGGCTCGGCGGATGGCGCGGTCACGACGAAGCTCGGATCGCGTCCGCGCAGCCGCAGCTCCACCGAACCCGGAGCCAGTTCCCGGGTGATCTCGTCGGCGGCGGCCGACAGCGCGTCAAGCAGCGTCATCCGGATCGCCGACTCGAGCGGCCCGGTGAGGCGCTCGACCAGCGCACGCGCCTCGTCGCCGCCGGCTTCGGCCAGCGTGGCGAACTCGCGTCCGAGGTTACTCACATACGCGGTCAAGTCCATGGTGCCATTATGGCACGCTCATGGCACCCAAGCAAACATATATGGCACCGAACGATGCCGGATGTGGCACCACATGGTCCCGTTGGAGGAAAAGCACTGGTCAGGGCGTGAGCGAGCGGCACGGGCGGACGGCCCGGTGGAATATCTCCCGCCCGGCCGGCACCGAGGTGCCAGCGGAGCATCGCCGAGGGTGAAACGGGACGGGAGGACCGGTGACGTACCTCGCGAGCGAGGCCTCCCTATCCGGTGTGCTCCGGCACCATGCCGGGCACGCTGGCCTTGCTGGAAAGCAGCGCTTCGATGGAGTCGGCGGCGAGGTCGGCCCCGTCGCGGGCGCCGAAGGCCCGCGACCGCCGCCAGGCCTCCGCGGCGAACCGGTC
>Ga0302226_10002525_pt1 | contig 12969 bp, 13 predicted proteins | sample II_Palsa_E3_3_FD_193524 | JGI IMG/M metagenome (GOLD analysis project Ga0302226, IMG submission 193524) | Peat permafrost microbial communities from Stordalen Mire near Abisko, Sweden - II_Palsa_E3_3 | ecosystem: Environmental > Terrestrial > Soil > Palsa > Peat permafrost | place: Sweden...
CTCGACTCGTATCCCCGCATAGTCCTGGCTGTCGCTGAGGTCCTCGGAGAGCACGACCTCGCAGCCCAGCGCCCGCGCTGCCTCGAGGATCGCCGAGTCCCAGTAGGAGATCCCGAATCGCTGCCGCGTGTCCATGGCCGCAAGCATCACGCCGACGGTCGTCTCTTGGACAGAGAAACGCCGGAAGGAGTCGACGAGCGCAGCGGCCTGTTCGTGGGTCAGACGGTCTGCTCGGCTGTGGCGGGTGGCTTGGACATAGAACTCCTGGAGCACCTGGACCGATAGACCAAGGTCCCTGGAGGAGATGAGCTCGTTGGCTCGTGTCGCCTTCGTTTGCTCGCCGGGGTCGCGGGAGATCGCGTAGAGCAGAACGTTGGTGTCAACGAACCGCACGCCCGTGCAGCTCCTCGCGGGGGAGACGGTCGCGCGCGCTGAAGCGATCGATCCCCTCTTGAACGCGCCGCTGCTGAGACTCGAGCCTCGCAAACTCGGCCTCCCGCTCGGAGAGGGAGCTCAGGTACTCGGCAACTAGCGCGCTGACGGAGCGGCCCTGCTCCGCCGCACGGATCCGTGCGGCGCGGTAGACGTCGTCGGGAATGGAAACGGTGATATTTGCCACTGTGGAGCACAGTATCACAGATACACGTGTTGTGAAGACAGCTCTGGCCAGCTCCGTACGCAGCTTCGCGGATCTCATTTCCGCGATCGGTGTCGGCCATCACAAGAGCAGCGGATATGTTCTGTAGATGGCCGCGTATTTGTTCAGTAAATGTCCGAGAAATGGTACAGTAGGCTCGTGGTCGCGGACGAGCGAGAGTTGAGCGATGCCGGCGATGAGCACTACCGACGGCGCATCGTCGACGACGAGCTTGACGAGTTGTTCGCTGGCCTATCAGCGATCGCGCTCGAGGGACCCAAGGCCGTCGGCAAGACGGCCACGGCGCTTCGGCGCGCGGCAACCGTCTACCGGCTGGATGACGAAGCGGAGCGCTCCATCGCGCAGGCCGACCCGTCGCGGCTGCTCGCGGGTGAGCGGCCGGTCCTGATCGACGAGTGGCAGCGCCTGCCCGAGTCCTTCGACCGTGTACGTCGCGCCGTTGACGATGGCGCCGGCCCTGGGAGCTTCCTGCTCACCGGCTCGGCGTCCCCAACGAACCCACCGACGCACTCCGGAGCCGGCAGGATCGTACAGGTGCGTCTGCGTCCGATGACGCTCGCCGAGCGCGATGTCGACTCCCCCACGGTGAGCCTCGGACACCTTCTGCAGGGCGCGCGAGGCCCCGTCACCGGACGCACGGGGGTCAACTTGGAGCGCTATGTAAAGGAGATCCTCGCATCCGGATTTCCTGGACTCCGCGGTCTGCCCGACCGCGTATCCCGCGCGCAGCTCGACGGCTACCTCGATCGCATCGTCGACCGCGACTTCGAGGACCTCGGCCGCCAGGTGCGACGGCCGGGAACGTTGCGAAGGTGGATGCAGGCATATGCGGCCGCGACCGCGACAACAGCCTCATACGAGAAGATCAGAGATGCCGCAACGAGCGGCCACGGCGAGAAGCCAACCAGGGCAACCACCCAGCCCTATCGAGACGTGCTCGAGCGACTCTGGATCCTCGACCCTGTTCCCGCATGGCTTCCAACCCGCAACCGGCTCGCTCGCCTCTCCTCACCGCCAAAGCACCACCTCACCGATCCAGCGCTTGCGGCCCGCCTGCTCGGCGTCAATTCGGCCACGCTGCTGCAGGCGCAGCCAGCCGGCCCCCCGATGACCCGCGAGGGGACTCTCCTCGGGGCTCTGTTCGAGTCGCTGGTCACGCTCGGCGTCCGTGTCTACGCCCAAGCGGCCGAGGCGCGGACCGGCCACCTGCGCACCTGGAGCGGCGACCGTGAGATAGACCTCATCGTCGAGCGTGGACGAGCGATCCTCGCAATCGAGGTGAAGCTCGGTCAGACACCCGACGAGCGAGACGTACGCCACCTCCATTGGCTTAGCAACGAGCTCGGCGATGACCTGGCGGACGCCGTCGTCATCACAACGGGACAGGCGGCCTACCGCAGAGCAGATGGGATCGCCGTCGTCCCCGCGGCGCTGCTCGGACCATAGTGGGCTGGCAACGCCGGAAAGCAAGCCTCCCGGCACAACGTCTGACTGCATCTGATGTATAATCTGCATCATGAAGGAGCGTAGAACGCACACCTATGAGGACCTCGATCTGGGACTGGTCGATACCTGCACCATCGCCCTGTGCGAGCGTCTGGGCGAAACTGCCGTCGCGACGCTCGACCGGCGACATTTCTCAGTCGTGCGCCCCCGACACTGCACGCACCTCGAGCTCCTCCCCAACTGATGCTCGATCCTCACGCGTCGGGTGCGCGGCTATAAAGGTCATCTGTCGCAATCGAATCGACGCGCGCATGAGAGAGGTTGTCAGTAGCCGATAAGCAACGCCCGCGTCCCGGCCTGGCCGCTACGTGCGACGTGGACAGCGGGCTCGAAGCGACGGAGACGATCTCGAGCGCCCAGCGACCATGAAGCCGGGCTAACGGCCACACCGAACGTATGCTGGAAGCATGCGCTCAGACCTTCCAGCGGTGGCGCGAGATATCGACGTGCCCGAGCGAACCTTGCGCCGGGCTGTAAAGCAGGGAACGGTGCGCTGCCACCGCCCTGGCCCACGACAGTTTGAGATGACGACTGACGAGCGGGCATACCTGCGGGAGCACTGGAAGACCATCTCCGCGGTCACGGAGGCGCTGAGGACGGAGCGCAACGTCCGCTTGGCGGCGCTCTTCGGGTCGGCCGCTCGCGGGCACATTGGAGAGCACTCGGACGTGGATGTGCTGGTCGCCCTCGCGGAGGAGCGCCCGATGTACCTCTCCTACCCGGCTCTCGCGGTCCAACCTGCATTACATGCGCAGCTTCGCCGCCGCGTGGCCCTGCGAGGGGAGCAGCGAGGAGATCGTCCAACAACCCGTTGGACGATTGCCGTGGGGGCAGAACATCGCGCTTCTCAGCAAGCTCGACGACCGTGACGCCCGCATGTGGTACGCCGTCAAGGCGATCGAGAACGGCTGGTCCCGCAAGATCCTCGAGGCTCAGATCGCAACCCGCCTGCACGAGCGCCAGGGAACCGCGCTCACCAGCTTCGGGCACGCCCTCCCGCCAACCAGAGTCCGAGCTGGTGCGCGACGCCATCAAGGACCCCTACAACTTCGAGTTCCTCGGCCTCTCCGCAGAGGCCAAGGAGCGTGACCTCGAGCTCGCCCTGCTCAACGACATCCAGTCGTTCCTGGTCGAGATGGGACGCGGCTTCGCACTGGTCGGACGGCAGTTCCCGCTGCGGATCCTCGATGAGGAGACCGGCGAGGAGCAGGAGTTCTTCATCGACCTGCTGTTCTACAACTACATCCTACGACGGTTCGTCGTGATCGACCTCAAGATCGAGGACTTCAAGCCAGAGTTTGCCGGCAAGATGAACTTCTACCTCAACGCCGTCGACGCCCTGGAGCGCCAACCCGAAGACGAGCCATCGATCGGGCTGGTGCTCTGCCCCGGCCGCAACAGAACGGTGACGGAATGGGCACTGCGCGTCGACGCCCCGGTCGCGGTCGCGCGCTACACCACCGGCGAGGTCACGCTGACCGACACCCCGCCCTCCGAGCTTAAGCGCGCCCTCCCCGACCTCCCCAAGCTGGCCAGCGAGCTCACTGGCATCGTGGAGGCCGCCAACGTCATCTACGACGAGCACCCCAGCAGCGAGGAGCACCCGGACGCATAGGCCCCCGGCTCGACGCCGGCGAGATTGCCCAACGACTCGTTGGACAATCTTCAGCCGGTGAGCAGCACCCGATTCATCGCACGCCCAAACAGGATCGATCGTCGCCTCCGCCATCGAGCGCTCACGCCACACCGCGCGCCGCCACCGCTGACGAGGACGCCACCGCGCGGCACATCGAGCAAGGCAGACAACCACGCAGACGCCGAGCCCACCTCCCGGCACAGCAGCCACCGTGGTGGAGCCGCTGCGCGCGCGAAGCGAGCAAGCGAATTTCGTCCTACGTCCCGGTCATGTCCGTGTGTCGGTGTACGAAGAGCGTGCCACGCAGCTCCCCTTTCAGGCAACCCCGTCTTCCTCGGGACGTTGGTGGCAGCGGCGCATGAAGTCCCCGAACATTGGTGCGGTGTAGGCGTAGACCCCGTGGTCGTCGCGGTAGATGAGGTTGCCTTCGATCAGTCGTATGAGACTCTGGGCGAGCGCACCGGTCGAGCGGGTGGCGGCGGCGTCGAGATCCGCGGCGGGGGCACTCCAATCGCCACCAAGATCGCGGCCTGGAAAGGCCGTGGCAACAACGACGACGGTTCCGAGGCGCTGCTCATACCACTCCCACAGGAAGGCGCGGCTGGGAGCACGGCCGCCCGGGTCGTCACCGAGTGCTCTGTGCGAACACCAGTTGGCAGCAGCAGGCCCCACTGGTCGAGCTGGAGCAAGCGGCTAAGCTTGATTTGATGGAGCCGATTCGCACAGATTTCACGGGCTACGAAGGTCAATTCGTCGCGATCGACGCGCGTACGGGAGAGATCGTCCTCGCCGATCAGGATCTGCTCGTTGTCCTCGAGCAGGCGAAGGGTCGTAATCACGTCGTGGTGCATGGCCGCGTCCCGTACGCGGATGAGCCGCTCTATGTCGGCATGGGCTGACGCGCCGCCCCTGCCCTGGTTGTACCCGTACCGGGAGGATGCTCAGTCCACCAGGCTTGGCGAGCCGGTGTTCCGGCCGTTCGTGCCGATCTCGCTCGTGCACGGGGATCAAAGCGTGTGGCAGCTCACTGGACTGGTCGACACGGGCGCCGATGCGATCCTCGCGAGCAATCTGCTCGCTGAGCCGCTGGGGATCGACCTTGCCGATAACGAGGGCGAAAGCACCCATGCGGTGGGTGGCAGGGTGCTCACATCCCAGTACAAGACAATCGGCCTGCAGCTGCACCCCAGCGACGCCGCGGAGGACGTGTACCTCGAGTGGCAGGCTCCAGTCGGCTTCGTGGAAGGCTGGCACAGCGACGGGTTGGTGCTACTCGGAAGCATCGGCTTTCTCAACCGGTTCACCGTCACCGCGAGCCGCTTCGCCCAAGCAGTCGCCGTGGAGGACCGCGATGCCTTCGACGAGCGCTTCGGCACAACCCTCAGCGCCTGAGTTGTAACTGCCGGAAAGCAAGCCCGCCGGCACAGCAACGACACGAGCAGCACGTCGCCGTCCGGGGCCACCGGGGGACCATCACCGGCCACCGCGAACGACCAGCCCGCACTGGCCCTTCGCTGTCCACGTCGCCCGCGGCGGCAAGGCCGGGGACGCGGGGCAGGCGCTGAGGATCAGGGATCATCCACGCGGGTGGACGCGGAGGCCAACGTGTGGGGCGCGCGGCCTCCATGCCGCGCGACCAGGGTGGTGGCTGGCGAGCAGCGGCCCGACTACCGCCAAGGAGTAAAACGGGCGATCGAGGCGCTGCTGCAGCACACCTTCGAGGGGCTCACACAAGAGCCGGGGCGCCCGCGCGCGGCAGCACTCGTGACTTACTGGCGTCCCAGTGGCCTGTCGGTAGGCTGGCGGTCTCGGGTCTCCAGCGCATCGGCGCTGCGCGCAAGCTCGTGAAGGGCCAGCCTGAGAGCGCGTGCGATCCGGTCGGCGACGTCCCATGTGGGATTGGCGATGCCGCGCTCGATCCCGCGGATGGAGGTGGCGTCGAGATCGGCGGCGTCGGCCAGAGCCTCCTGTGTCATCCCGATCTCTTCCCGGCGCAGGCGCACCGCGCGGCCGAGCGCGACCTGGGGGTGCTGGCTGATCCGCACCCCGGAACCCCCTGTGGTTGGAAGCAATCTGACCAGGGAACAAGTTCCCGCTAGAGTTCCCGGGCAGTCAAGCTTCAAAGATCAGAGCGAGTAGGGTCTTCGCCGGCACGCATGTCATTGAGATGAGAGCAACCAGTTGGGTGCGGCGCCACGCGCAGCGGCGACAGACAGCTGGACCAGGACAAGACAAGCATCAGACGAGCAATGGCTCCCAGCGAACTCGCAGCAGACCCAAACGCCACGGTGAGCCTCTGGACGCCGGGCGAGCGAGGGCGCCTCTCGCGCGCGCAGGTGGCGCAGATGCAGCGCGCGCGGATCATGCGAGCGGCCGCCCAGGTCGTCGCCGAGCACGGCTTCAGCGGCGCATCGATCACCCGGGTAGCCAAGGCGGCGGGCGTCTCGCGGGCCACGTTCTACGACCTGTTCGATAGCTTCGAGCAGTGCTTCCTCGCGGTGCTGGACGCCGCGATGCGACGCACCAGCGCCCGGATCGCGCAAGCGTTCGCACAGAACACCAGCTGGCAGCAGCAGGCAGTGGCAGGGCTGGCGGTGCTGCTCAGCGCGCTCGACGCCGACCCCTGCCTGGCGCGCGTCTGCCTGGTGGAGGCGCTCGCCGCGGGACCGGCGGCGCTCCAGTACCACGCGCGAGAGATAGAGCTGCTCAAGCACATGGTGGACAGCGCCGCCGGACCGGCACGCACCGACAGGCACAGCTCGGCGCTCAGCGCAGAGGCAACTGTCGTAGCGGTCGCGGGAATCCTCCACCGGCGCCTCATCAGCGGCGAGGCGCCTCCATTCATCGACCTGCTGGCACCGCTCACAAGCCTCGCGCTCGAGCCCTACTTCCACGCCCAGGAAGTGGCAGAAGCACACGAACACGCACAACAGCTCACGCGCGAGCTCTCCAAAAAGCACGCCGCGGGGCGCCCACGCCCAACCACCGACACGGCAATCCCAAAAGCGTTAACCAACCCGAGAGCCCACTGCAGCCGCGAGTGCCTGCGCTACCTGGCAGCCCACCCCAGGGCGAGCAACCGCGCAGTCGCAGAGGGAATCCTCCTCACCCGCCGGGAGCAGGCGGCTAGCCTACTCGCGCGCCTGGCAGACAAGGGCCTGCTCGTCAAGCAGCCCGGGAAACCAGGGCACCCCAACGCCTGGTCACTGACACCCCACGGCGAACAGGTCGCACAGGCACTCGAAGACCGCGCATAGAACGGCGGACACGAACTCTCGCCATCGAATCGGCTCGCTGCGCGCGGCGGCCAGGCCGGGGCGCGGGAGTAGGAAATAAGGATCAGAGATCGTCCACGCGGGTGGCGGCGGAGGCCACGCGTGGGGCGCGCGGCCTCCATGCCGCGCGACCGGGGTGGCTAGCGGGGAGAGACCGGAAAACAACGCCCTCGACAGGGAATCGCGGAGGAGCGGTCTTGTAGACACCGCCGTCTTCATTCGAACTCCCCCCGCCAAAGACCAGCCCGCTTTCTACGAACCACCGTTGTCAAAGGCAACTTGGTCTCTCAGTGTGCCGGGTTGACAGTGACCTCAAGGCACGCATAGGCTCATGCGTGGCGTAGGCGACCGGGAACTGCCACCAGGCTTTGGCGTAGATACAAAGCCAGTCGGAGCGCCGGCATACCAAGTCAAAAGGCAAGCGAGGGAGCGGAATGCGAAACGCGCATGGAGTGGACGGCGGAAGCGATGCCCGGCGGGACACGAATCGGGTGGCTTGCGTAGCGTCACGGATCTCCACCCGCACAAAGCACACGCGGTTCGTCCGGCCCGGCAGGCTGGCCGCAGGGATCTCCCTGTGGCTGCTCACGACGGCAGCCCTGCTATGCACCGGCCCCTCGCTCGCGCAGGCGACGAGCAGCTTCTACTGGTACGGCGAAAACGACTCGACCTGCTGGCAGACCGGGCAGCTGGGATCCCCGTCAACCGCGTGCGGCGAAGCGGTCGGTCCCGGGTTCCTCGCAAAAAGCGGCTCACTCAAAGGCGGCCTGGCCCACATGGATGAAGTGAGCGCGGGTGGAAGTGCCGAAGGCATTCAGCTGCCCCCCTCTCTGCCAATGTCGTGTGAGACGCTCATGATCAAGGAATTACTGACCCTTGAGGGCGAGAACGGAGCACGACACGATGTTGGAGATGGAGCACAATGGAGCCGACGGCCGTGGAGTGGAGGGAGCCGTAGGCGACCGGAACGGAGGGGCCGTCGGGCGCGCCGCGCCCGGGGGGGTCCCCGACCCCGAGCTGGTCGAGCAGGCTCGGCGGCGGCGGTTCACGGCTGAGTACAAGCTGGCGGTACTGCGCGAGGCCGACGGGTGCACGCAGCCGGGTCAGCTCGGAGCGCTGTTGCGCCGCGAGGGCTTGTATTCCTCGCATCTGGCGACGTGGCGTAAGCAGCGCGACGCTGGGTCGATCAAGGCGCTCTCTCGGCCGCGGGGACGCAAGCCCGGTGATCCGCGTGACGCGCAGATCGCGGCGCTCCAGCGGCGTGCGCAGCGCGCGGAGGCGGAGCTCGCGAAGGCGCGCAAGGTGATCGAGGTGCAGGGAAACGTCTCTGCGCTCTTGGGGGAGTTGCTCGAGCCCAGGGGCGCGACCGAGCACGGGAGCACCGAGCGATGATCGAGCAGACCGTGCAGGAACTCACCCCGATCGTCGGGACCCGCCCGGCGTGCCGAGCGCGCGGCACGCCACCGGCGACGATCTACCGTCGGCGGCGTCCATCCGAGCCCAGGCCGGCGCGGGCACGGGCCGTCCCGGCCAGGGCGCTATCAGAGGCCGAGCGCCAGGCCGTCCTCGCCGAGCTTCACTGCGAGCGGTTCGTCGACTGTTCCCCTGCGCAAGTCTGGGCGACGCTGCTGGACGAGGGCCGTTACCTGGCCTCGGAGCGCACGATGTACCGGCTGCTCGCCGCTCAAAATGGCGTGGTGAGAGACCGACGCGACCAGCGCACGCACCCTGGCTACGCCAAGCCGGAGCTGCTCGCCGAGCACCCGAACGAGGTCTGGTCTTGGGACATCACGAAGTTGAAGGGCCCCGTGAAGTGGACATACTTCTACCTCTACGTGATCCTCGACGTGTTCAGCCGCTACGCCGTTAGCTGGACCGTCCAGCACCGCGAGGGCGCACAACTCGCCAAGGCGCTGATCGCCCAGGCCGCCGCGCAGCAGCAGATCCCGCAAGGGCAGCTGACCGTGCACGCCGACCGCGGCAGCTCGATGACCAGCAAGCCCGTCGCGTTCCTCCTAGCCGACCTCGGCGTGATCCGCTCGCACAACCGGCCCTACACCTCGACGGACAACCCCTACTCCGAGGCGCACTTCAAGACGCTGAAGTACCGGCCCGAGTTCCCCCGGCGCTTCGAGAACATCGAGGGAGCCCGCGCGTTCTGCCGCACGTTCATCGACTGGTACAACCACCAGCACCGCCACTCCGGGATCGGCCTGATGACCCCCGCCGCTGTCCACCACGGCCACGCCCAAGAACTCCACGACCGGCGCCAACGCGTTCTCACCGACGCCTACGCCGCGACGCCCGAGCGGTTCGTCCGCCGCCCGCCCCAGCCACCAGCGCTGCCAACCGCCGCCTGGATCAACAAGCCCACGACAGAGGAGGCCACTCACTAAATTCGACGACCAAGTGTCTCAATCGACTTGACAGGCTCCGTTTAGGTCGTCCCCGCTCGACAGGAACACCTGCACGTTTTGTGTTTGACCACCGAGAAGCAAACGCATCTCGAGAATCGTCGCATCTGCAGAGCCCCTGTGCTGGTAGGGCGGCTGATGTATGGGAGGTACGAGATGGTGATGTATCCATCCTGATCAGCGATGGCGCCCTCGGAACACGTCACGAGCTCGTCGCGTTGCTCCTGCCATCGCCGCTGCGCGCTATCGGTGTTGGCTTGGCGGCGTTTGTTCTCGCGCCGGGTGTCGTCCAGGGCTTTTGAGCGCTCGGCGCGGAACGCGGCGATCAGCCGGTCGTGTTCGTGGCGTGCGCGCCAGGCGCGCAGTGCGATCGTGGCCCATGACGGTGGCCGCAGCAGCTCTGGCATGGGGGCGACGTATGGCTTGGGGGTGAGCGTGTAGCCGCGGGCTCGCGCGGTGTCCCAGGTGGTGTCGCGACCGTTGGTGCAAGTCGTCAGCACCACCGCTTGCAGTGGATCTAACTGATTGGCCATGACTCCACGATAGGAAGGCTGACTGTCAACGTTGGTGTCACCGGACGGTGGTGTCATGGGTTTCGTGGCTGCCCTCGACGGCCCCTTGTGGGGGTGGTGCCATGCCGTGGGCTGGCGGATGACTGAGCTCGCCGCCGACCCCGTCGAGCGGCCGCCAGTGCCCGCTCGACTAGAGCGGTGCGTTGCTCTGCGATCTGGGTAAGGGCTCGGTCGAAGACGCGGGCGCGATCCGCGCGGCGTGTCGTGCGCTCACCCTCCTCGGCCCGATCGGCGAGCCACTGCTCGGCTTCCCGATGGACGCGTAGTTGCCTGCGTATGGTCGCTATGTCGTCCGCGTTTGCGTCTGACGCCAGCGCAGCATCAAGAGCAGCCTGAAGCGCGGTCGCGTCCAGCTCGAGCAGGGCGCCGTATACCCAGACCCTGCGCTCTTCCTGATGTAGCGCTTCTAGCTCCGACAGTGTTGCGAGCCACGGGTGTGGGGACTGTGGCTCAGCGCGCCGGCCGTGAGTAGCGCGCACGCCTTCCACCAAGTCCTTGACGGCGTCGGGCGGCCAGCCCCATGGCCAGCCGCGCCGGGCGCCCCAGAGCTGCGGAATCAGCGCGGCAGCAGCAGCGCGTGCCGCCTCCTGGCGCTCGGGCTCGTGGACGTTCTCCGCCTCGCTCAGCTGCTCCGCAAGTCGGTGTGCGATCCAGTGCGCGAGAAGGTTGGGATCGCCGCGCTCGTCACCGAGCTGGGCGACGATGTACTCACCGAGCTTCGACAGGTCCGTCCACGGTGGTGAGTCCTCCGTCGGGACCGAAGAGGTAGACCTTGTGGATGCTTTGCTCACTGCTCTCCTCCTCTTGGTGATGGCGGCCAGTGCGGTGGCGGACTGCGCTTGCTTGCAAGATTAGAAGCGAGCCTGTGGCTCGCAGGAATTGGCGGAGCCTGTCCCGGCGGACAAGCAACTCGCGCCCGCTCGTCCCTTGCGGCTCGCGCCGCCCCGCGCCCATTCGGACAACGTCGCTCCACGCACGCTGCCAGGCAAGGAGGTCTCCGTCGGGTCCACGCACGCGCCATCCCCCGCCCTCGATCAGTCCATTGCAGAAATCGAGGAACGCGGAACCAGGGTATGTCATGCTCCACTCGAGTCGGGCAAGGGGGTCATGCCTTTCGATGCCTTCGCGTTCGCGGTGCTTCTCGCAAAGCCAGCCCTCGAGGCGGAATTCGCTTTGATCGATGTTCTGTTGCTCGTGACGCCACGAGCCGTCCTCGACGGGCAACGCGAAGAGGCGCCGATCCTCGGCTGCCTCGAGGGCGCGAACCAGCGCCGGAGCGGTATCGGGACTCACCAGCGCGCTCTCAAGATATGTGGCGCCATAGCCGAACCGCGCCGAGAAGTGAATGCTGGCGTCAACCACGATTGACTCGGCGTCCGACGCGCCAATGGCACGCTCCAGCTCGACCTCGGTTAGCTCTGACCAGTCGTCGCGGTCGACATCTGTCATAAGGAGCGCAGGGACGGGCGGAACTGGATCGCGCAAATCTGCGATCCAGTCGTGCTCCATGCTGTCGAGGTGGCCGGAAAGCCAATCGGTCCACGGGTCAGGCGGCTCATCGCCCGACCCGACGACGACCGGAACCCCTTGGTCGGAGAGTTCGCCCGCGACAAGCTGCAAGGCGTGATACTCGAGGGCCTCGTGCCAAGACTCGACGCGCGGCGACGCTCCATGGGAGTTATCCCGCAGCGAGTAGTCCATACGCTCCACTCGCGGGTCGCGGACGTGGCCTGCGCTAAAGCCCAGGCGGTCGATGATCCAGGACTCGGCGCGCTCGCAGACCTCGTCTACGTTCAGGCCGAAACGTTCTGCAAAGGGCCCGTACACGTACGGGAGCGTGTCCATTGCGTCGAAGTGGAACTGCTCGGTCTGATAGTCACGGCTGCTGCGCCTCGTGAGGTCGTGGTTGTGCCCGTGCTCTCGCTTGCACGCGCGCGGGCCGTTGGCGAAACGGAGCTGTTCGGCGAGCTCGGGCGAAAGGGCACTGGGGATATGTTCGCCGACACTAAGTGCGCCGCGACGGGCGAACTCGCGCAGGCTGACGTGGGGCCAGCCACCGTCGCACGCGATCGCCACCAGCTCGGGTATAAGCGGCGCGACTGTGGCGGGTGTATCGCGGGCGAGGCGTGCGATCACCATCAGCACCCAGACCTGCGCCGAGTGCCAGTAGAAGGGTGGCCCCGATGCTACGAACGGGCCACCATCGCGCGTCTGTATGCGTCCGAACAGGGTCGGCGCGAGTGCCGCGTTGTCGCCGGCGATCAGACGCCGAGCCACATGCGCGGCTCGCCAACGCGTGGCCTTGTCCGGGGCCGCAAAGAGGGACCAGAGAAGCCCGGCGAGTACGTCGTTTCGATCTGCTGGGACGTCGGGCGCAACGATCGTCTCGGTCTTCAACGTGTCGAGCGACCACTTTAGGAGCTCGGCCCGTTCCTCACGCTCGAGTCCGAGCGCCAGCTCTGAAGCCGTCTCATAGAGCGCGGCCGGGGGGAGCCGCTCGAGGGTCGCCCCGACAGCGCGAATGACGAGCGCCGCAGGATCCGCAAGGGAGTCGACCGCCAAGACCTTCGCGACCGTGGTAGCGGCCTGCCCGCGGTAACGCGTCATCGACTCGAATTGCTCCTCGACCACTTGTTCGATGGCCGCCACGCAGCGTTTGCGCACCGCGCTCGAGCCCTGCCATGTCGAACACATGAGCATTAGCGCATCGAGGATCCTCTTCACGTGAAGGTCAGCGAGCGTGCCGGTGGCCGGCAGCGCGGCGAGTGTGTCCGCCAACTCGCCGCGGCGCGAGGGGATGACCGCGCCGGCGACGGCGTCGAGGTAGTCGGATATGCGGTCCCTACCGGATAGCTCGGCCAGTTCCTGCAGGTCGCTGAGCACCCGCGTTGGGTCGCCCTTTCCGGCG
>Ga0302226_10002530_pt1 | contig 12964 bp, 10 predicted proteins | sample II_Palsa_E3_3_FD_193524 | JGI IMG/M metagenome (GOLD analysis project Ga0302226, IMG submission 193524) | Peat permafrost microbial communities from Stordalen Mire near Abisko, Sweden - II_Palsa_E3_3 | ecosystem: Environmental > Terrestrial > Soil > Palsa > Peat permafrost | place: Sweden...
GTACGTGCCGCGGGCGCGGGTATTGGTGAGCATGGGAGGCATCACCATGGTCCAGTCAAGGCCGCTGCGGGAGAGGTCGTTCCACTGCGAGATCTGCGAGGCTATGGGCCACTTCAGGAAGGTCTTATAGATGATGTTTTTGACGATCCAGCGGCGGTAGAAGGGTTGCTTGTCGAGAGAGGTGGGCAGAGCGCCGGCAGAGCCAAGGACGATGATACGGCGGACCGCTTTCGGCTCTGTGGCTGTCTGCTGCATCGCGGCAATAATCTGCGGGACGGCGCGTTCGAGGACGTCCTCCTTTCCAAGAGAGTTTGCGCCCAGGGCAGAAAGGACGACATCTGCGCCTTCAATCGTCCTGTGCACTGCGGCGGGGTCGAAGGCGCTTCCCTGGATGACATGGATGCGGTCGCGAAGAGGAGACTTTTCCGGCGTACGCAGCAGCGCTGTCACCTCGTAACCGGCGGCGAGACAGCGATGGGTGAGAAGCGTTCCAGTGGCTCCGCTGGCACCGAAGATGGCGATCTTCACGGGAAGGCTCCTTTGCTTTTAGGACCACTTATCCTCTCGGAGGGGACGACTGTGTGAAAAACGTGGTTGCGCTAACTGCATCATTTTGTTTCGTTTGGCCAATATTCCCACGATTGGTTATGGGTCTTCTCAGGAGTAGATGCCGACGGCTGTGAAGAAGTGGGATAAGGAGTTCGTTGTTGGGAGGTTCGGTGAGACTCTTCCTATGTGTCCGTATTGGAGGGGCCGGTTTTCTAAAACAGGGACAGGGGTTAAGTTGATGAAGCTAAAGCAGATGGGAGAGATATCCACTTTTCAGGCGAGAACGACTACTGCTACTGGTATTTTTCTTCTTTATTTGTAGTTTTTAACAGCAGTAGCCAGCCTGGGGGATTGTGCACCGTTGAAGTTACGATTCGCCTCGGTTGGCCTTCTCTCGCACACAAGATACCGGCTTTCCACAAAGAAACCTGTCGCGTTCGGAGCCTGTTCCAACCTAGAATCAGGCATGCGCTGAGTGAACCTGGATGCACCGCGAGGTGGATTCGGTGTACAGTTTGGCCAGCGACCAACGAACTGATTGAGGGAGAAATCGACCGTGACGAGTGCGACCCAGGAGCCTGAGATGACTTTGCCGAGCGAGACGAGCGGTGTTGCAGCCCCAACCGGCAACCTCGAGATCACCGTCTCCCGCGCGGAGCTGCTGCGGGAGCTGACTGCTGCCCAGAGCGTCGTCGAGCGCAAGACAACGATTCCGATCCTGTCGAATTTTCTGTTCGAGGCGACCCAGGGTGAGGGCGGCGACCGGCTGACGATTACCGCGACGGACCTTGACCAGAGCCTGCGGACGAGCTGTGCGGCGAAGGTGAAGAAGCCGGGCGCGTGTACGATTCCGGCGCGCAAGCTGTACGACTACATCAAGCTGCTGCCCGAGGGCGAGATTTCGATCAAGCTGATGGACAACCACTGGGTGCAGATTCGCGCCGGGCGGTCGAATACGAAGATGGTCGGGATGGCGCGGGCAAACTTTCCTCAGGTGCCGGAGTTCCCTGCATCAGGCGCGTTTAAGATCTCGGTGCCTGCGCTGAAGAACATGGTCTCGAAGACGATCTTTGCCATCTCGAATGAGGAGAGCCGGTATACGCTGAACGGCGCGCTGCTGGTGCTGAAGGCGGAGAGCATGGCGATGGTTGCGACCGACGGCCACCGGCTGGCGCATATCGAAAAGCTGGGCGAGACGCTGGAGGGTGTGTCTGGCGAAAAGAAGACGCTGATTCCGCGTAAGGCGCTGAGTGAGCTTTCTTCGCTGCTGGGTGCTACCGATGCTGAGACGCTGGAGTTTGCGGATGACGACCAGACGCTGTTCTTCAAGGTTGGTGGACGGGTGCTGACCAGCCGCAAGCTGACAGGACAGTTTCCGAATTATGAAGCTGTGCTGCCAAGGGACAATAACAAATTTGTGATCGTGCGCTCGGAGGATCTGATGGGCTGCATCCAGCGCGTGGCACAGTTCGCGGATGAGCGCAGCGGCGCGATCAAGATTCGGCTGGAGCAGAATGAGCTGAAGCTTTCGTCGTCGAGCACGGATGCGGGCGAGTCTGAAGACACGATTGAGACGCCGTACAACTACGATCCGCTGGTGGTGGGTTTCAATAGCCAGTACCTGATCGATTTTCTGAAGGCGATTGGCAATACCGGTGAGGTAAGGCTGGAGTTCAAGGACGCTCAGAGTGCAGGACAGATGCGGCCTGAAGATGCGAATGAGGATGTGAAGTACCGGTACATCCTGATGCCGATGAGAATTTGAAGACCAGTAGTGCTACGCATTGTTAATGACAAATAACCCATAATTTGGCCAAATGGTCAGCTTATGGGTTATTTTGCATGCCGGGCTTTTGTCGTTTCGACGGAGGAAGAATGGACCTCAATCACTGACGAAGTTCGACCTCGGTGGCGCCCTGGCCTCCCTGGTTTTGTGGCGGCTCGGTGACGGTGGTGACGTGGGGATGGTTGCGGAGATATTCACGCAGAGTGCGGCGCAGGACGCCCATGCCGGTGCCGTGCACGATGCGGATGCGTGGCAGGCCGGCGAGGAAGGCGCGGTCGAGGAAGCGTTCAACCTCGGTCTGGGCTTCGTCGGCGGTGCGGCCGATGACATTGATCTCTGAGGTCATGTAGTCGGTGTCGTTGTTGGCTGTGGCGACGGTAATGCCACCGCGTTTTCGCGCTGCTTCGAGCGGCGTGACGACCCTGATAGATTCGACTTCTGCAATATCTTCGATAGACGCGCGCATCTTCATCGGGCCCATGGAGACCTCGAAATTCTTGGCGTCGATAATGCGATCGACTCTTGCCTGACGGCCAAGGGATTTGAGTTTGACGAGATCACCGACCTTGATGCCTTTGAGGATGTGGGGCTGGGCGGCAGGATCGTTTTTGTCGGCGCGGGTGGTGTGGGCGACGACGGTGGAGTTGAACTGCTCAGAGAACTCGCGGCGCAGCGTGGCCATGCGGCGGTCGGAGTCGCGTGCGATCTTCTGCGCGAGGGCTTTGTCGTCGATGGCTTTCACGGTCTCGCGAAGCTGGTAAGCGAAGTCCTCGATGAGAGAGTTGAGTTTGGCTTCGAGGTCTTTGGTACGTGCCTTCTGCTCGACACGGCCTTCGACTTCGACGCGGGCCTTCTCGCGGGAGAGTTCGCGCTCACGCTGCTGCATGGCCTCGCGATCGGCAGCGGCGGCGGTGAGCTGATCGTGGAGCTGATCGAGGAAGGCGCCGATGTCAGCGGTCTGTGTGGTCATCTGGGCGCGGGCGGCGGCGATGATCTCTTTTGGCAAACCCAAACGCTCGGCGATGTTGAGGCCGGCGGAGGCCCCGGGGACGCCGAGGCGCAGCTCGTAGGTTGGGGTGAGGGTTTGCTGATCGAAACCGACGGCTGCGTTGAGTACACCCTTGTGGTTGGCGGCGTAGACCTTCAGTGAGGTGAGGTGCGTGGTGATGCAGCACCATGCATCGATAGTGAGGAAGTGGGTTGCAATGGCTACGGCAAGTGCTGCGCCTTCTTCGGGGTCGGTGGCGGACCCCAGTTCGTCGAGCAGGACGAGCGATTCGGCGGTGGCTTCGCGGGAGATGCGGTCGAGGTTGACGACGTGAGCGGAGAAGCTGGAGAGGTTGCGCTCGATGGATTGCGCGTCGCCGATGTCGGCGTAGACGCTGGTAAAGAGTGGGAGCTTTGCGTCTTCGGCGGGAATGGGGATGCCGGCCTGAGCCATCAACGAGAGCAGGCCGAGGGTCTTGAGCGAGACGGTCTTGCCGCCAGTGTTGGGGCCGCTGATGATGAGCTGCTTCGCGTCGGGCGGAAGGATGATGGTAAAAGGGACCGGCGTCTTTGGCTCTTCGCTGGCCTCGAGCGCAGTGGCGCGCATGCGGAGCTCGAGCAGGGGATGGCGGGCTGCGGTGAGGGAGAGCTCCTGCGTGAAGGTGGGACGGACGCAGTTGAGCGCGTCAGCGAAGCGTGCGCGGGCGGCGTGGGATTCGACCTCGGCGAGGATGCAGGCCCCAAGGTGGATGGCGGTGGACTGCTGGCCGAGCGCGCGGGTCATGACGACGAGAATGCGGTGAATCTCCGATTGTTCTTCGTCGAGCAGGCGGACGAGTTCGTTGTTCTGCTCGATGGTTTCCAGTGGCTCGACGAAGACGGTCTGCCCGGAGGATGAGGAGCCGTGGATGACGCCGGGGACTCGGCGTTTGAACTCGGCTTTGACCGGGATGACGAAGCGGTCTCCGCGGATGGTGATGAGGTCTTCCTGAGTGCTGCCGCCTTCGCTCAGACCGCGGAGAGATTTTCGAAGGCTCTCTTCGATGGCGCGGTGCTGACGTTCCATGGCGCGGCGGATGCGGCGAAGCTCGGGCGAGGCGTCATCGTTCAGGCTGCCGTCGGGTTCAATCTTGCCGCGCAGGAGACGAAGGAGTGGGGCGAGGTCATGGTCGAGCAAAGGTGCTGAGAGCGCGGCGATGCCGGGCCACTCGTAGCGGGTGCTGTTGGGCGGCGGGTCGATGAGGCTGCGCCACGCAGCTACGCGCTCGACGACGGTGAGAAGGTCGCGGATCTCGGTGGACTCAAGGGCTGCGCCATCGATGCGGGCCTTGTCGAGCAGGATGGTGGAGTCAAAGAGGCCTCGGAACTCGAAGCTGCCGCCGCGGCTGAGCATGGCGCGCAGTTCGGCGGTGCGCTGTTGCTGCTGGTCGATCCAGGCGAGGTCGGCGCAGGGTTCGAGCGCGAGCACCCAGGCGCGGCCCAGAGGCGAAAAAGTGCGGCCAGCGATATGGTCGCGGAGGCGTGGCCATTCGAGCGCGACGGCGCTCGATTCACGCAGGGGGGAAGGAATTGCCGGCAATAGCTCTGGTTCATTCACTTCTCTTATCGTAACCTCGTGGGGAACTGCTGGCCGCGCGGTTGCGTAGTAGTGAGAGCGCAGAGTTCGGCGCAAGAGCGTCTGGAGGTGTGAGATGGTCTGTCCGGCATGTGGAACGCAGGTAGTAGCTGGTGGTCAGTTTTGCCCGAAGTGTGGGATCGCAATGGTGGCTGCTCAGCCAACATATGCAGCTTATCCGCCCCCGATGTCGAGGCCGCGAGTGCAGCATAATCTGCAGGCGCTGGGCATTCTTTGGTGCGCGTTTGGAGCGTACCGGGTGATCGGCGGTCTGATGGGGATGTTCTTTCTGCGGGCATTCACCGCGCACGGTTTTGGCGGTGACAACTGGCCGTTCGGCTCGTCGTTTGGTCCGGCCTGGACAGCCTGCCTGCTCCCCATTGTGGCTGTCTATACGGTTTGCATGGCGGCGCTTGCCCTGCTGGTTGGGTACAGCCTCTTGACACGCAGGCCGTGGGGCAGAATGGTAGCGATCGTTGTCGGCGTGCTGACGCTGCTGAAGCCTTTCCTGGGCACGGCGCTGGGGATCTATACGCTGTGGGTGCTGACACCGGCGGCCTCAGGCGCGGAGTACGACGCGATTGCAGACCGAAGCTGACGACTGGCCGTAAACTGGTTGCATGAACTTTCCTGCTACACGTCTGCGCCGTCTGCGCCGCACGGAGGCGATGCGGTCGCTGGTTCGCGAGACCCACCTGCACCCTGGAGCGCTGATCTATCCGCTGTTCATCTGCCCCGGCGAAGGGGTTCGCAAAGAGATCAGCTCGATGCCGGGGGTCTTTAATCTGTCTATCGACGAGGCCATGAAAGAGGCGGAGGAGTGCGTTGCGGTGGGCGTTGGCGGGCTGCTTCTGTTTGGGTTGCCTGCGGAGAAGGATGAACAAGCGACGGGCGCGTGGGCTGACGACGGTATCGTGCAGCAGGCGTTGCGGGCGATGAAGAAGAATCGTGCGCTCGATTCGCTGGTGACGATTGCAGATGTCTGTCTTTGCGAGTACACCTCGCATGGACATTGCGGCATTGTGGCGAGGGATGGCGATCACTATGAGATTGAGAACGATTCCAGCGTTGCGCTGATTGCGAAGACGGCTGCGTCGCTGGCGAAGGCTGGCGCGGATATTGTGGCTCCGTCAGACATGATGGACGGTCGCGTCGAGGCGATTCGCGAGGCTCTGGACGCCGGTGGGCATGAGCAGATTCCGGTAATGAGCTATGCATCGAAGTTTGCTTCAGCCTTCTATGGGCCGTTCCGCGAGGCGGCGGATTCGGCACCGCAGTTCGGGGACCGGCGCAGCTATCAGATGGATGGTGCGAATCTGCGCGAGGCGATGCGTGAGATCGATCAGGATATCGCCGAAGGCGCGGACATGCTGTTGATGAAACCGGCGATGCCGTATCTCGATGTGATTCGCGCGGCGAGGGAGCGGTACGATCTGCCCATGGGGGCCTATCAGGTGTCGGGCGAGTATTCGATGCTGCACGCGGCGTTTCAGCGCGGATGGCTGGAGCAGGAGCGCACGATGATGGAGTCGCTGCTGTCGATCCGGCGGGCCGGTGCGGACTTTATCGTGACCTATTTTGCGAAGGATGCGGCGAAGGTGTTGGGGTAGTCACTAACGAAAAGACAGCGCAGGAGCTCGAATGGCAAGAATTGCAATCGTTGGAGTTGGAGCAATTGGAGGAGTCACTGCTGGGTTGCTGCAGAGTGCCGGTCGACATGAGTTGCTTCTGTGCACGCGTCAACCTCTGTCCGGGCTTATGGTCGAAACGCCGAACGGAACGGTGAAGGTGAACGCCGCCAACGCGATTGATCCGAGTGGTATTTCTGACGTGGATTGGGTATTGGTCGCGGCGAAGGCCTACGACGTTGTTGGTGTGGCGAAGTGGCTGGAGAGGCTTTGCGCGAAGGGCGCTCCGGTGGCGGTTCTGCAGAACGGAGTGGAACACCGTGAGCGGTTCGCCCCGTATGTGCCAATGCACTCCATTGTGCCAGTGATGGTCGACTGTCCCGCCGAGCGACGGTCGCCTGAGAGTGTCGTTCAGCGCGGCGTGATGCATCTGAAGGTGGAAGATTCCGCCGAAGGGCGCGCCTTCGTTGACCTCTTTACCGGCACTACAGCGGATGCGTCGGTCGTGCCCGACTTCAAAACCGTGGTATGGAGAAAGCTCTGCTTCAACTCGGCGGGTGTGTTGTCGGCTCTGCTGCTGCAACCGGCGGGCGTGATGCGCGGGGAGGCAATTGGCGAGGTTGCGCTGCAGATTATTCGTGAGTGCATCGCGGTGGGTCGGGCTGAGGGCGCGCAGCTCGGAGATGAGGTTGCAGAGGATGTGCTGCGAGCGTCCCGCGCGGCACCCCCTGACTCCGTCAACTCGATCTACGCTGACCGCATGGCCGGACGTCCGATGGAGATCGATGCGCGCAACGGAGTGATCGTCCGGCTCGGGCAGAAGCATGGCATCCCGACGCCGAACAATCGCATGGCGGTGGCTCTGCTTGAGGCGATGACGAAGCAGGGTTAGCTGTTCGGGTCCGATGACGATTTATCGTCCGGGTTTTCAGGCGGCAGCGGTGTAATAACGATGCCAGTGCCCAACTCCTGCTCGACAAACTCGATATCGCTGGGTTCGACGTAGCGGACGTTGTAGTTCGCGAGCGTGCTGGCAACGAGGTAGAGATTCGAGCCGGGAACGGCCTTCCAGTATGCTCCCGTGTCTTTGATGATCCTGTTCTCGCGGTCGCGGCTCATCTGGTCGCGCTGAAAGCGTTGGGCGTTGATGAGGAAGATGCCTTCGAGCTTGCCGTCCTGATCGGTAAACCAGTTGACGAGGCGGCCGCGGTAGAGGACGTTGAGGGTGGAGAGAGCGTCGATCTCGACGACGGTGCGGGGGTCGTCGGAGCGTAGAGAGAGCGTGGTGAAGAGGACCTGCCACTCGGAGACATTTTTGAGCAGGAAGCGGTCGCACAAAGCGCGGAGGAATCCACCGTCCGGGTAGTCGCCGTAGCTGCGGATGACGCGGCCCAACAGCCAGCCTTCGACGCCGCAGAGCAGCCAGAGGAGAGCAACGAAGCGAGACTGCTCGGCGGCGGCGCGGAGATAAGCGGCGATGAGGGTGGGCGTACCTTTAGCGGAATCGGACAAGAGCGAGGAGAGGATGGCGCGATAGGCCTCACGCTTGCCGATGGTGCCATGGATTGCCGGGTAGTCGCCAAGTGGCGTGTGGAGGAGAAGTATCCAGGTGAAGAAAAAGGGGATAAGGGTGACGAGGACGGAGAAGACGACCTCTTCGGTGCGAGTGCGCTGGAAACGCTTGCTGGAGATGTAGAACGAAAAGGTGAGGCGATAGATCGCACCGGGGGCCAGGAGATACGCTACCAGAACGAATCCGGCAACGAGTGCGATCAAGGCGTGCCCGGCTCCCGCTGGATGAGGTACCGGTTGCCCTGCTCATCCGTGTAGATCGAGCTCCCGGTCTCGTTGAGGTCGGCTCTGATCTGTTCGCTGACCTTGCGCAGACGAGAGCGCAGTTCGGCGCCGAAACCTTTGCCGGACGGCGTTGAGGTTGGTTTGCGAAGCGTCCGGGTTAGCTCTGCGACATCACTTACCATTGGTTCTCCACAGCATTCCCACAGTGCTATTATGCCGCAGATGTCAAGACCCAACGGCGATTCCGGCAGGCAGGAATCAAAAAAGTAGCCGGAGAATCGAATAAGATAGAGCGTGTTGGTCCACATACATGGAGTGTTCCCTTGGCAGATACAATTTTTGATTTAGTAGTGCTTGGCGGCGGGCCCGCCGGCTATACCTGCGCGATCCGCGCTTCGCAGTACGGTCTGAAGGCGGCTTTGATCGATGCAAACGACCGTCTGGGCGGAACCTGCCTGCTGTGGGGCTGCATTCCGACCAAAGCGATGCTCTTTACCGCAGAGCTGTGGGACCACCTGAAGCATGCCGAGCGTTACGGCATCGACGGCGTGACGCCGAAGCTGAACTGGAAGGGCGTTCTGGCGCGCAAGGACGACGTCATCGGTCGGCACGTCAAGGGCCTCGACTTCCTGATGAAGAAGAATAAGATCAATGCCATCAAGGGTTACGGCCGTTTGACCGGCTCGGCGAAGGACGGCGTCCACACCATCGAGGTGAAGACAGCCGACGGCAAGACTGAGACCGTGAAGGCGAAGAAGGTCGTTCTGGCGACCGGCTCCGATGCCCGGATGCTGCCGAACTACAAGCCGGACGATACCATTCTGACCAACTACGAGATTCTGAAGATCGCAGAGGCGCCGAAGTCACTGGTGGTCATCGGCTCGGGTGCCGTTGGGGTCGAATTTGCCTCGATCTTCAAGAGCTTTGGCGCTGAGGTGACGATTCTCGAGGCACTCCCCCGCATGGTTCCTGCGGAAGACGAGGACATCAGCAAAGAACTGCTGCGTCTCTTCAAGAAGCGCGGCATCGACGTGAACCTGTCGGTAAAGGATACGAAGATCGAGAAGAACAAGGGCGGCGCACTGGTCTCCTTCACCGATGCAAACGGCAAGCCTCAGACCAAACAGGCGGAGAAGGTGCTGGTTGCGGTTGGCCGTGCGCCGCGTACGTACGACCTCGGTCTGGACAAGGTGAAGATCACGCCGGATCGCGGCTTCATCATGACCAACGAGTGGATGGAGACGACCGAGCCGGGTGTCTATGCGATTGGCGATATCGTTGGCGGACTGCCACAGCTGGCGCACGTCGGCAGCATGGCCGGGCTGGTGGTTGCGGCTCGCATCGCCGGCAAGTATGCCAAAGCGGTGAACCGCACCCGTATTCCGGGCTGCACCTATACCGATCCGCAGATCGCCAGCGTTGGCCTTACTGAGGCGCAGGCGAAGGAGAAGGGCTACCAGGTGAAGATCGGCAAGTTCCCCTTCGTCGGCAACTCCAAAGCGACGATCCTCGATGCGCACGACGGCTTCATCAAGGTCGTTGCAGACGCGAAGTACGGTGAGATTCTCGGCGTCCACATCATCGGGCCGTATGCCACGGAGATCATCGCCGAGGCCGTCACCGCAATTGAGCTTGAGGCGACGATCGAGGAGATGATGTTCACCATTCATGCGCACCCAACTGTGGCCGAGGCATTGCTCGATGGTTTCAGCAGCGTCGAGGGCATGGCGGTCAACGTCTAGCCAGCAGTAGTTATGGAAGACAGCCGGGCTCTCAGGCTCGGCTGTCTTCTTTCAACGGCAGAATCAAGCGATGCATATCAACCTCCTCACTCTCGGTCGAGTTCCCTACCTGGAAGCCCTCGCTGTTCAGCAGCAGGTGATCGCCACGCGCAAGCAGAACCTGATCGGCGATACGTTGCTCCTGCTCGAACACCCGCCTGTGCTCACCCTTGGGCGCAACGCGCACCGTTCCAACGTCCTTGCCAGCGACGAGCTGCTCGCGCAACGCGGGGTCGAGTTGCACGAGATCAATCGCGGTGGAGATGTCACCTACCACGGTCCAGGCCAGTTGATCGGGTACCCGATCATCGATCTGCGTGGCGATCTCCCAGGCAAAAAGGGCCCACATCTCGGCCCGGTTGACTACGTCCGCATGCTGGAAGAGATGCTCATCCGCACCTGCGGCGACTTCGGCGTGATGACTCAGCGCATCTGTAAGCTCACCGGCGTATGGACGCTTGCCGGCGGCAGCATTCGCGAGAAGAAAGTTGCTGCCATCGGCGTTCACGTCTCGCAGGGCGTCACTTCGCACGGCTTCGCGCTGAACGTGACAACCGATCTGCGCGACTTTGACTGGATTATTCCGTGCGGCATCGCGGACCGTCAGGTAACCAGTCTCGAGCTGGAAGCCGACGCCGACCGTCAGCCCACCATGGAGACCGCGCTCAACGCTACAGCCAGGAATTTTGGCCGCATCTTCGAGCGGCAGATGCTTCGCTGCAACTCCCTGGACGAACTCCTCGCCGTGTCCACAGGAGGACCATTTTGAAGCGGCGTCTGTTCGCTTACCGCACTATTGGGCCAGCAATTACGCTGCCGCCGTATAATCCGAAAATAGTGTGTATCATTGCGCTCCGGCTGGAACGAGCCGGGTTTTAGCCGTGCGTACCTGTATCGAGGGAGAAGAAAAGTTCATGCCGACTGACGTAGTCATGCCCCAGATGGGCGAATCCATCACCGAAGGCACCATCACCAAGTGGCTCAAGAAGCCCGGCGACACCGTCCAGCGCGACGAGCCGCTCTTCGAGATCTCGACCGACAAGGTCGATGCCGAGATTCCTTCACCCTCTGCCGGCACGTTGAAGGAGATTAAGGTCGCCGAAGGGACCACCGTTCAGATCAACACCATCGTCTGCACGCTCGAAGAATCCGGTTCGTCCGCAACACCTGCGCCTGCAAAGGCTGAGACCGCCGCTGCTCCTGCCGCTGACAGCTCTACTCCAGCCGCCGTCGATACACCTGCCGCCGCGCAGAGCAACGCTCCCACCACCGGCGGTCCAGGCACAGAAGTCCTGATGCCGCAGATGGGCGAATCCATCACCGAAGGCACGATTACCAAGTGGCTCAAGAAGATCGGCGACACCGTCCAGCGAGACGAACCCATCTTCGAGATCTCCACCGACAAGGTCGATGCCGAGATTCCTTCGCCCGTCGCCGGCGTTCTTACGGAGATCAAAGTTCCCGAAGGCTCGACCGTCACGATCAACACTGTCGTCGCCGTCATTGGCGGAGGCGCTGGCAAATCTGCCACTCCGGCGGCCCCTGCTGCGGCCACTCCGGCAGCGTCAGCACCTGCTGCAGCTGCACCGGCCCCGGCAGCCGTGGCGTCCGCATCAGAAGGCGATCGCCTCCGTTCGTCGCCTCTGGTCCGCAAGATCGCGAAGGACAACAACGTCGATCTTTCGCAGGTTCCCGGCAGCGGAGCCTCCGGCCGCATCACCAAGACCGACATTCTCGGCCACCTCGAACAGGGACCTAAACCGACAGCCGCCGTCCCGGTTGCACCCTCTGCTCCGGCACCCGCCGCCGCAAAACCCGCTGCGCCTCAGCCGCAGCCTGGGGAGCTCGTCCCCATGTCGAAGATGCGCTCCATCATCGCGCAACGCATGGTCGAGTCCAAGCGCACCAGCCCGCATGTCCACACCGTCTTCAAGGTAGATATGACGCGCATCGTCAAACTCCGTGAGAAGGAGAAGACGAAGTACGAGCAGCGCAACGGCGTCAAGCTGACGTACATGCCTTTCATCACCCGCGCTGCCATCCATGCGTTGCGCAAGCACCCCATCGTCAATGGCTCGATTGAAGGCGAAGCGATCCGTTACAACAAGAACATCAACATCGGCATCGCGGTTGCGCTCGACTGGGGCCTCATCGTTCCTGTCCTCAAGCAGACCGAAGAGAAGAACTTCCTCGGCATCGCGCGCGGCATCGTCGATGTAGCGGACCGTGCCCGCAACAAGAAGCTGGCTCCCGATGAGATCTCCGGCGGCACCTTCACGCTCACCAACTCCGGCATCTTCGGCGAGCAGTTTGGAACGCCGATCATCAACCAGCCTCAGAGCGCGATCCTTGGCATCGGCGGCCTGAACAAAGAAGCCGAAGTCCTCACCGACAAGGACGGCAACGACTCTATCGCGATCCGCTCCATCCAGCGCTTCACCCTCGGCTTTGATCACCGCATCGTCGACGGCGCGGACGCTGGCAAATTCATGTCCGACTTCAAGGCCTACCTCGAAAACTGGGCCGAAGACATCGGGTAGTTTCGGCGCACTGGAGCAACGAAAACGCGGCAGACCTGCTCTTAGGTCTGCTGCGTTTTTATTTTCATCTGCGGTGAAGTGTCTACAACAGCGCCTTCGCTCTCAGAACCAGCTCCACCGCTTCTTCCGGCGTTGTCCCGATGGCGGAGAGGTGTCCCATCTTCCGTCCTTTGCGCGGCTTATGTTTTTCATACAGGTGCAGCCTGACGCCAGGTACCGACAGCGCCTTATCAAACCTCGGTTCGACTGCCTGCCCATCCTTTAGCCACAGATCGCCCAAC
>Ga0302226_10002533_pt1 | contig 12957 bp, 13 predicted proteins | sample II_Palsa_E3_3_FD_193524 | JGI IMG/M metagenome (GOLD analysis project Ga0302226, IMG submission 193524) | Peat permafrost microbial communities from Stordalen Mire near Abisko, Sweden - II_Palsa_E3_3 | ecosystem: Environmental > Terrestrial > Soil > Palsa > Peat permafrost | place: Sweden...
AGCGAACTCCGGGTCTATGACGAAGCTCTCTTCCTGATTGACCATGATCGACCCGGTATGCAGGTCGCCATGCAGCAAACTCTCCGCATGGTTCATGAACGCCCATTTCATTTCCGCGACGGCAATGCGCAACGCCACCGACGTTCTAAGCCGTTCTACCGCCGAGCGAGGCAAGGCGGGGCTATAACTGTTTGAAGGATGATCCTCGAACGGATAGGTAAAAACGAGGTCCTCCGTGATCTTGCAGAGCTCGCTATTGACCGCCGCGCTGGCGGCCTCCTTCTTCACATGCGGTGCGAGGAACAGATCCGAACAGAAGAACAGCGTATGTGCCAAATACGTGGAAAGATGATCGCCTAGCTTTGGATAAACGATCTCTTCCATCAAGCCTTGTCGAAGGATCTTGTGCGAGGACAAACGCTGCATGACCATCAGGAACAGCTCGCTATCCGCGTGATAGACCTCAGGCACGTGTTGCGGACATAACGCGCCGAACCGGCGCAGCGCGGCCACCTCGTGCTCCATGCGCTGACGCGTCAGCGGCCAGCTCGTTCCGACCAGACGCAGGAAAGGCGGCGCCTGTTTGACGACAACGCTTTTCTCCGGCGCTTGAGCGTTACTGACGAAATAAACGAAATTCAGATTGCCGTCGCCGACTTCGACTACGTCCAGCTCATCGGTATTGCCGAGCAATGCACGCACCGCCGGCACGCCGCTAAGGTAAGCCGTCAAGTCAGCAGAATTCAACGCTTCAAACTCCATCGATTCCTCCTTCACAAGCTTCTTCAGGCTTAACTTGGTGCTACATGCTTAGCGTCGCTTCAGTGGCGCTTGCGCACCAAATCGAACTTGAAGATGCTGGTGTTGTAGTAGTCGTTGCTGTAACAAATTGGTTTGCCGGTATCGTCGAAATCCACTTCATCCAGCAGCAGGAACAGACCGACTCCTTCCCGCAACTCCGGCAAGTCCCTCGAAGTCAGGAGCGTCGGTTGGATCGAGCTATGCGTATGCGACAGGCGAAGCCCGGTGCGCTCGAACATCGCGAACAAGGATTCGCCCATATCGCCATTGGCCCGGTCGTATAAAGCTTTAGGCACGATGTCGATGCAATACGCTGCAACGGCGTCATCGGCCCACCGTACCCGCTCAATCCGCACACACGGATCGCCTACTTGCAGCGCCAGTTTTTGCGCCAGGCTTTCGGACGCAACAATGGGTTTGATCTGCAAACGGCTGGTCGACGGAACCGCGCCGACGCTCTTGATCATGTCGGTTACGGACATCAGATCATCCAGACCGCCTTCCAGCTTTAAGGAGATTTGTCTGACGAACGTGCCGCGTCCCTGTATACGCGATAAAAGCCCGTGCGAAATCATCTGCGCCACAGCCTCGCGCAGACTGGAACGCCCCACGCCAAGTTGCTCGCACAGCTCTATTTCAGTGGGGATCTGATCGCCAGGCTTCAGCGCCCTTTCGCGAATCATCGTGCGCAGAGATTCCTGAATCTTCTCGCTCATCGATCGCTCTACACTCAGGCGCATGGCTTGTTCTTTTGTGTTGACTTGATGCAAGATACATCAGACGTCTGATGTTTTCTTCAGGACTTACCCTGAGATTTATGTCATATCATCTTCGTTCCTCGCCCACGAATTCACGCCAATGCCCTCTTCAATCCGCAACTCGCTCGCCTGGATCTTTGATGCTTTCGAAAGTGATTCAACCTACATCGCCAAGCGGATGTTCGGCAGCGACGCCGCTTATATCGACGGGCTGTTGTGTCTGGTTGCCGCCGATCGCGACCCGCCGTGGAACGGCTTGCTCGTGTGCACATCGCAAGACCGCCACGCCGCTCTTATTGAAGAAATGCCAGCACTGCAGCCGCATCCGGTGCTGGGTAAATGGCTTTATATACCGCAAGACGATCCGGCATTTGAAACCATAGCGGACAGGATGACGGCACTGGTGCTCGCGCGCGATCCGCGCGTGGGTGTCGAGCCCAAGCCCCGCAAACGTGCCGGGAAATCCGCGCTACCAAACGGATAAGGCAGTCGATCAGCGATGCAAACGCGTGTGTTCCAGCCCGTAAAGATGCTATTTAAATTTTCTGTCGAATCTAAGCCGATCAACCCGACCACGATCGCTTGCGTGCATGCTGATTCACTCGCCTGTTCAGATCGACTTGACCTCGCCTCCGTCCATTCGAATGGCAGAGCCAGTCATCCACCGAGCCCCTGGTGAAACCAGGAACGCCATCAGTTCCGCAATGTCTTCAGGCTCGCCGTAACGTGTAATGCCCACCTCAGCCGGGAACTTGGCGGTTGCCTCCTCGACCGTCATGTTGTGCAGTGGCGCCCAATGCTCGAGATAGGAGCGTCGACGCCCTGTCATCACGGGGCCGGGCATTACGCTGTTCACCTGTACGCCGTCTGTGATACCGCGGTCGGAGAATGCCTTCGCGAGCGCAATGATCGCCGCGTTGATGGTCCCGACCGCCGCGTACGGTGCTTTCGGAAAGAGTGCCGAATTCCCTGACATCAGGACAACAGAACCTTTGGAAGCCATCAACGCAGGCCACGCTTCAACGGTCAGGCGACGGGCGCCGTGCAACTTCAGCGCCATGCCTGCATCCCACTGCTCGTCCGTCATCTCGAGCACGTCGATTTGAGGCACAGCGCCCGCGATATTCAGCAACGCGTCGATGCGCCCGAATTTGGCCAGCGTTTGTTCGACCACCTTCTTAGCCGCCGAAGGGTCGGACAGGTCGAGATCAACGACCAGCGGTTCCGCACCAGCTGCCTTGACGGCTGCAGCCGTTTCCTCGAGCTTGGCGCGATTGCGCGCAACCAGTACGATCGAGCCAAAATCCCGCGCGAGACGGACCGCCGTGGAAAAGCCAATGCCCTGGCTGGCTCCCGTAACAACAGCGACTGCGTTTGACATGTCAATTCTCCTAAGTTTATGAACGCAACAGCGTTCAGTCGTGAACGACTCCCCCTCCGGCAAGAACCCGGTTCATCGAGAAAGGAATTCACCGATTGCCGCGGCGATCTCCTTCGCATGCGTTTCCAGCGCGAAGTGACCGGTATCGTAGAAGCGAATATCGGCGTCGGGGATGTCCCGCTTGAACGCCTCTGCGCCCGGCGGAAGGAAGAACGGATCGTGCTTCCCCCACACCGCAAGAAACCGCGGCTGGTGCTGGCGGAAATACGCCTGGAACGTTGGATAGAGCGCGACGTTGCTCTTGTAGTCACCGAACAAGTCCAGTTGAACCTCATCGGCTCCGGGACGCGTCAGATAGAAGTTGTCCAGCGCGATACCGTCCGGCGAGACCGTAGCCTCATCGGCTACGCCATGGGTGTACTGCCAGCGTGTCGTCTCCGGCGACAGGAAGCCGCGAAGCGCTTCGCGATTCTCATCGGACGCGTCCTGCCAATATGCGCGGATAGGATTCCATCCGTCGCTCAGACCTTCCTCGTAGGCGTTGCCGTTCTGGGAAATGATCGCGGTGATGCGCTCGGGATGCCTGACTGCAATCCGCAAGCCGGTCGGTGCCCCGTAGTCGAACACATAGACCGCAAAGCGATCGAATCCGACCACTTCGGTAAAGCGATCGATGACGCCGGCTAAGTTGTCGAAGTTGTACTTGAACTGCTCGCGGGGCGGCATATCCGACCGCCCGAATCCGGGTAGATCCGGCGCGATGACATGGAAGCGATCGGCCAACAGCGGGATCAAGTCCCGGAACATGTGGCTGGAACTGGGGAAGCCGTGAAGCAACAGCAACTTGGGTGCTCCCGCGAGCCCTGCTTCACGATAGAAGATATTAAAGCCGTCGACATCCGCGGTGCGGTACGTGATACCAGTCATGATGATTCTCCTCGTTGATACCTGCAGTTACGCCAGATGCGCTGGGCGATAAAGCGACTGCGTAGGGGCACGAGCGCCAAGCCCGTGCAGATGAATTCATGGAACCCCGTGGCGGCCACGAAGCTCTCGGCTCCCTTAGTCGCGAACTTCACGCACGACCTGAAGAATCAGATCAACAACCAAACCTGGAGCCGTGACACTGGGTGTGTGATCCACCGCGTGCGCGCTCACCCGCGCGTTCATGCGCTCGGCCATGAAGCGCTGGGTCTCGGCGACGATCATGTGATCCTGCTCGGCCAGCAGATACCAGCTCGGCACATCCTTCCAAAGCGGACGTCCTACGGGAACGCTGATACATGCCGGCGAAATCGGGCGCTGAACAGCGGCCAATACCGCCAACTCTTGCGCCGATGCGTTTTGCGCAAAGGCCGTGGCAAACGCCTCTTGTGGCAACCAGATCAGCCCGTGACTATCAGGAGCGAGCTTTGGCGCTGCGGGGTGCGGCTCGTTTCGATAGAACACCTCGGCTACCGTTTCTCCCTCGGCCGGGGCAAGCGCGGCGATGTAGACCAGCGCCTTGATCCCGGGATTGCATGCGGCGCCGATGACCGCGCCAGCGTAGGCGTGTCCGACCAGCACAACGGGTCCTTCAATCCGTTCCAGGGTTCGGTCAAGTGCCGCAACGTCGTCGTCCAAGGTCGTTAATGGCACCGGGACAGTAACCGCACTAACTCCATTTGACTGGAGTCCATTAATGACCTTACTCCAGCTAGATCCGTCAGCCCAAGCTCCGGGCACCAGCACCACTTTCACATCGCTTTCAGACATTTCCGTCTCCGATAGACAGAGGAAAATCCACGTGAAGGCGAACCCCACCGCAGCAAGTTGGCCATCAATTCCAGTAACCTCTTCAAAGCATTTAATGAGGTTATTCGATGATGTGGTAACCTGTCAATAGTCTTTGAGAAGGTTATTTCCGTCCACCTTGAGGTAGCCCATGCCCCAGCAATCTCCCGCGATGTTCATTGCCGATTCGGCCGGCCTGGATTTTTTGAATTCGGTGGCGACGCCCGTCGACGTCCCGATCGACTGGATCGACGATGGCGAGGGGCTGCTGGCGTGGCTCGAGCAGTCGCAACTGGTACCCGCCGAAGTGCTGCGCACGATGCGCGAGCGCGCGATGCCGGGCGAGTTCGATCGCCTGGCGGATCAGGCGCGCAGTCTGCGTGAGTGGTTCAGGGTGTTCGTCCGTGAGCGCAAGGGCAGAACGCTTGGGGCGGCGGACCTACGTGAGCTGGAGCCTTTGAACTTGCTGCTGGCGCGTGATGAAGCCTTTGGGAAGATCGTCGCTCATGAACAGGGGGCGACGGGCGCCCTGACGTTTGAACGCTTGCGGCGTTGGAGTTCGCCGGAGTCTCTACTTTTGCCGATCGGGGAAATCCTGGCGAAGCTGGTTTGCGAGGAGGATTTCACGTACGTGAAGGCGTGCGAAGGTCCGACCTGCACGTTGCTGTTCGCCGATCACACTCGGGGGCACGCGCGGCGCTGGTGCAGCATGGCGGCTTGCGGTAACCGGGCGAAGCAAGCGGCGCATCGGAATCGGATCAAGGGACAGAGTTGAAACTGTCTTCTGAGAATTCAGCGCGGCTTCAAAATTCCGGATGGGTGACGGCCACGGGTTAATCGCTCGCGCATAAAGCAACGCAAGTCTGAGCCCGCCGACACTATCGGCGCTCCCGCTACTGGCACTACGATCCGCTCTCTTTCGTGCTGACTGATTGCAGCCAATCGACAAACGCTCTCATATGCACCGGCTTATCAGCGTCAAGTGGCACCAACGCGTAGTAGGTTGAGCCCGGCGAGAGCAAATCGGGAAAGGGCTTCTGCAGCCGGCCGGTTGCGCAATCGGTGTCAAGCGTAGGAAAGGGGCCGATGCCGAAGCCGAGTCCATCGACTACAGCCTGCAAGGTCACAAAAAAATGATCGAACCGTAACGTTCGACTGGCTCGCAGCGTAGGTTTATTCGCGGCCTCAACCCATGCCTCCCAGTCGCCCGGGCGGGTTTCGGTCGACAGCCAAGTCTCGCTGGCAAGTTGCTCAACGGTCGTGATGCCTGTACGAGAGAGCAGAGACGGACTGGCGATCACGGTATTTGACTCTCGAAACAGCGGCCACGCCTGAAATTGGCCACCGCTCGGTACGTCCCGCCGTATTGCAACGTCGAAGCTTCCCCTGAACGCGGGCTCCGTGGAGAGAACGGTTGAAACACGCACGTCTACCTCCGGGCATATCTCAGCAAATGAAGGCAACCGGGGGATCAGCCAGCGCATCGCGACCGTGGCCGATGCGCTGACCCGGATGACCTTTACATGCCGGTTCTTTCCATAGCGTTCGGCAGCGTCCGCAATGTGGTCGAATGCAGCGCTGATTTCGCGGGCGAGCGCCCGGGCATGAGACGACGCCACCATGCTTTGCCCCTCGCGCACAAACAATGGCTGGCCCAGCCAGTCCTCGAGACTCGCGATTTGCCGGCTGACGGCGCCATGGGTCAGGTTCAGCTCTCGCGCGGCGGCCGAATAACTGCCTGCACGGGCAGCGACTTCGAATATGCGCAACGCGTTAAGCGGGGGAAGCTTTTGTCTCATGTGTGAGCTTTATGCACAGATACGGCTAGTTATTAGCGATTGTGTGAGAAAGCGTCCCATCATACGCTGACACCAGCTCAACGAGAGAGGTGATCCATGACTGAACTTATCAACGTTAATTCCCGATCCTATCGACTGCCCTCGGCTCCGACGATTGTTGTCTGCGTCGACGGATGCGAGCAGGAGTACATCAATCAGGCCATCCAGGCGGGCAAGGCTCCGTTCCTCGCCGAGCTGCCCGGGTTCGGCTCGGTGCTAACAGGAGACTGCGTGGTTCCGTCGTTCACGAACCCGAACAATCTGTCGCTTGTCACCGGTGCACCACCGTCCGTTCACGGCATCTGCGGAAACTTCTTTTTCGATCAGGAAGCGAAAGAGGAGGTCCTGATGAACGACGCGAAGTACCTTCGCGCGCCGACTATCCTGGCCGAGATGGCCCGAGCGGGCCAGCGCGTCGCGGTGGTGACGGCAAAGGATAAGTTGCGCAGCCTGCTCGGTCATCAGCTCAAAGGTATCTGCTTTTCCGCTGAAAAAGCCGACGAGGTGAACCGGGCGGATCACGGTATTGAGGGCATCGTGGCAAGGGTCGGTATGCCGGTGCCTCCCGTGTACAGCGCGGAGCTTTCAGAGTTTGTTTTTGCCGCGGGACTTGCTTTGCTGACTAACGAGCGGCCCGACTTGATGTACCTGTCAACAACCGATTATGTACAACACAAGCACGCGCCGGGCACGCCGGAAGCCAATGCGTTCTACGCGATGATGGACGGCTACTTCAAGCGTTATCACGAGGAAGGCGCGGTATTGGCAATCACGGCCGACCACGGGATGAATGCCAAGACCGATGCAATCGGCCGCCCGAACATCGTATTTTTGCAAGACCTTATAGACGCCCGATATGGGGCGCAATTCGCGCGCGTCATCCTGCCTATTACGGATCCCTACGTAAAACATCACGGCGCGCTAGGGTCTTATGCGACGATTTATTTGCCCGATGGGGAACGCCAGCGCGATGTCACGGATTTTCTCGCTGGCATCGCGGGCGTCGAGGCGGTATTGACGCGTTCGCAAGCCAGTCAGCGGTTCGAACTGCCTGAAGATCGGATTGGCGATCTCGTGGTGCTCGGAGAACGGCTGACGGTGCTAGGCAGCGCTACCGACAAACATGACTTGTCCGGATTGACCGTGCCTTTGCGTTCTCACGGCGGGATGTCCGAGCAAAAAGTGCCGCTCATCTTCAACCGCAAGGTGGTTGATCTTGATCGCGGCCGTCGTCTGCGTAATTTCGACATTATCGATATCGCGCTCAACCATCTCGGTTAATCAAGCAACCGGCTAGCGCAGCAAAGATTGCGCGCCGCACGGAGACAACAATGCCCTCAGATACGCCTAATACTTTGCAATGCCAACCGATATCGCAAAGCGCCACGTTCAGCCAGTACAAATGGCGCGCACTCATAGGCGTGACGTTCTGCTATCTCTTCTATTACACGGGGCGCCAGACCCTGGGCTTTGCGGTCTCCGGCATCCAGCACGATTACGGCTTGTCGAAATACCAAATTGGCTGGATCAGCGCAACCATGTTGTGGTGTTATGCAGGCGGCCAATTCATCAACGGAAATCTGGGCGATAAACTCGGTGGCAAGGCAATGATGATCGCCGGAGCGGTCCTCTCGCTAGCGGCGAACTGGGTCTTCAGCTTCGGTCACACATTCCTGTTTTTTCTACTTGCATGGGGTGCGAACGGCTACTTTCAGTCGATGGGTTTCGCGCCCGGTAGCCGCTTGCTGTCGAACTGGTGGGATCACAAACATCGCGGCTTTGTGTACGGCGTATATATCGGGTTTTCCGGATTTTCTTCCGTGCTCGCTTATGTCTTCCCCGTTCTCATTCTCGGCACGATGCATCTCGACTGGATCTGGATTTTTAGACTGGCTCCTCTGTCGATGCTGCTCGGCGCACTGGTCTTGTTGCTGTTTGTATCGGAGCGTCCTGAAGACAAACATCTCAAGAGCGTTGAACAGGCAGGTGACACCCCGCCGCTGGCAGTGCAGGATGATCTGACGAGTGCACAGCGCTACGCACTCGTGCTGCGAAACTGGAGGCTTTATATCACCGGGCTCGCCATCGGTTTTCAGAACGCCGCACGATACGCGTTAGTCGTCTGGGTGCCCGTCCATTTTCTCGGCATGGACTGGAAGACGTCGTCAGCGCTGATCGACCCGAAGTGGATCACTGTCGCGCTGCCGGTCGGGATGGCGCTTGGCTCACTATCGAACAGCTGGATTTCCGACGTGCTGTTTCAGGGGAGACGCTACGTCGCGATCGTCGCGTACATGGTATTGGCTTCAACGACCGCGATCGTGATGATGTTCGTGCCGCATGCAAGCATGATCGCGATCGCCCTGCTGTTCCTTTGCGGATTTTTTGTCTTCGGCCCGGCGTCATCGTTCTGGGCGCTGTGTCCGGACATCTTTGGACGCCGCGTTGCAGGCACAGCGACGGGCGTCCTCAATACCATGTCCTATATATTCGCGGGCATTGGCGAGCCGGTCATCGGCCACATGATTGATTCAACGGGTAATACGTCGATCATCTTCCCGATTGTCGCGGGGCTGTGCGCCGCGAGCGCGGTATTGTCGATGCTGATTAAACGCTGAACGAGTCGAGCGACGCAGGTCGCTTTAGCGAAGCAAAAGCTGACGCAGCCGGGGATGCCGGGCATTTTATGCAAGGTGCCATTACAATCCAGCACTTCTATCCGACAACCGTGACTTGCGCCATGAGATACCTCTTTGCATCGACACTCGCGGCGGTCATCTCGGCCGCAAGCATGACCGCGATAGCCCAAACACCCGCAGGCAGCGATACACCCAAACAAGAGTGCGCCATTGGGTATGTGACCGGTGTCGGTGGGTCGGCACAAAGCGTGCGTGACTACCTTGCGGCCCCCGACAGAGACAAATATCGCTTCCTTAAGGACAACCCGATCCAATGCCACGTCTCCGACGAGGGTCGCACGTCTGGCTGTACCGGCATTACAACCCTTCAGCATGAAAAAGTCAGCGTGTACGACGACATCGACAGCGCGACGATGGCCGTGGTCGCGCGCGTGGAGCTTGACCAAGGGACATATCCGGTGATTATCGTTGTGCCAAAGCCGGATGTGAAATGCGAGGAGTGAATGTGAAATCCAACAGGTCTGTCGACGAAGCCCAATGGCTAAAGGACTCCTTGACGGGCCTTTGATAGGTAAATAATATTGCGTCAAATTCGCAGCTTTGCTGTTGAATTCGCCTGCGTGACGCAAAAATTATCTACTTAAGGTTGGACACAAAACCATGGCCGCTGCCCTCGATGCCTTCGATCGCAAGCTGCTGGCCGAAGTCCAGCGCGACGCTCATATCCCTCAGAACGAACTGGGTGCCCGGGTAAATCTGTCGACCGCCGCGGTCAATCGCCGTCTGCGACGCCTGGCCGACGACGGCGTGATAGACCGGTACACGGCCGTCGTTGCGCCGGAGAAAGTAGGCTTCCCTCTTACTATCGTGACAACGGTAGAAGTCGAAAGCGAACAGATCGATCTGCTGGACGCGATGAAGCGGACCTTCGAACTGTGTCCGCAGATCCAGCAGTGCTACTACGTCGCGGGCGAGTGGGACTTCGTGCTTGTCCTGACCGTGCGGAACATGGAGCAATACAACGACCTTACCCGACAGCTTTTTTTCGCCAATAACAACGTGAAGCGCTTCAAGACACTGGTGAGCATGAGCCGCGTGAAAGTCGGGCTGGACGTGCCTGTGGATCTCGATGAATGAACCACGGAGTCTGATGATCGAAAGACGCGCGAAGGCGGCAACAACTGCGCCGTCGCCGGCCCTCGACCTCGATCCGTTGCGAATGGCACCGCCGGCGGTTCGCATCGTGCCCAAGGACCAACCGCGCTTTTTATCGGACGACGCTCCGATCCTGCCAGTCGCCCTGGCCAAACTGCCGAACCGTAATCGCTCCATTCCGAATGTCGCCCTTCTCGTCGAACTGGATCGGGCCAGTCACGCCGTCCAAATTCAGCGTTTGAAGCTTTGACAGATAGACCTTCGGGTCGGTTGAATCCGCAGCCTGCATTGCACCAGCCATCGCCATCACGGCGTCATAGGCATACGGTGCGTAAAGCTGGACTTGCACGCCGAATCGCTGTTGATAGCGTTTGAAGAAAGCGTCGCCCTGGGGCATCTTCGAGGGAGGCACCCCAGCAAGTGTGCAGTACGTGTCGCTATTCATGGATGCACCGGCGAGCTTGATGAATTGCGGGGTGCATGCCTCGTCGCCCGCGATCAATTTGGCCTTCAGGCCGAGTCGTTGAGCTTGCTGCGCGAACGCGGCGGCTTGCGTATCTCCGCCCGTGAATACGATGCCGTCCGGAACGTGACTCTTGATGGTCGTGAGAACAGCCATCCAGTTAGTCGTTTTGTCAGTTCCATATTCACGGTCTACAACGGTACCGCCCGCAGCCTTGACTGCCTTTTCCACTTCATCGGCCAGGCCCTGTCCGTAGGCAGTGCGATCATCGACAATCGCAACCTTCGTGGCCTTCAAATCCTTCACGAGATAGGTGCCAATGACAGTCCCTTGCCGGACGTCGTTAGCGACCATGCGAAAAACGGTCTTGTATCCCTGGGCGGTCAGTTTCGGGTTGGTTGCGGATTCGGTGATCATTGGGATGCCCGCGTCCGAATAGATTTTCGAAGCAGGAATCGACGTACCGGAATTGGCATGCCCGACGATACCCGATACATGGTCATCAACGAGTTTCTGAGCAACGGTCACGGCGGTCTTGGGGTCAGCGGCGTCATCCTGCGAATCAAGCACGAATGTCACCGCCTGTCCGCCGATACGGATTTTCTTTGCGTTCAGGTCTTCGATCGCGAGGCGGACACCGTTTTCGTCGTCCTTGCCGATGTGGGACAGTTCACCCGTCAATGGTGAGACCTGGCCGATTTTCACGGTTACGTCGGCTTGCGCCAGAAGCGGTTGCGCCGCAACTAACGCGGTCAGCAGAATAGGAGTCAGTTTCAGGTTTTGCATGGTCGGGCGCTCGCTCAGTTGCGTTAGCGGCTTCAGCTAATGATGCCGCTACGATGTTGGCCCTGGACAATTCGGGGGGCTGTGAAGATGGTAAAAGAGCGCCGCAATAGCCAAAATTGGGCGCTAGCCCATTTGCGCAACTTTCAATCGATTAGAGGTGGTCTAAAGCGTTTTTTTATCGACGTGCTGGATCGGCGCGTGCGAGACCCTACGGTGCAAGGTCCATCTCTCAGGCGGGCGACGCGGCGGCGTTTTTCAAAAGCCCCATGAGCCACTGCATCTCGGCCTGCTTCATCAGCGGCGCGAGCGCGAGGATATTGCACTCGACGGGATCGACCTTGATTGGCAACTGGAACAGCGTAATCGAGGCGGTCTCGGCCGTGCGCAGCGCCAAGCGCTCGGGAAGAACGCCGATGATGTCGGCCTTTTCAATGATGAAAGGCAGTGCGAGGAAGTTGGGCGCGGTTATCGCGACGCGCCGCTCGACCCCGAGCGACGTAAGCGCCTGATCGATGTCGCCGCGAGATTCGCCGCCTGGCGACATCAGCACATGTGGCAGGTCCACGAAGTCTTTTAGCGACATCCGGCCATTTTTCAGCCGGGGATGGCCTCGCCGCGCCACGCCGACGAACCGATCGGAGAACAGCAACGTCCGTGTGACCCGCGCCGACTTGATACCGACGAATCCGCCCAAGGCGAAGTCCAGCTCACCGCGATCCAGACCGTCGATCACTTTGGCCGGATGGATGCTGACGCAACGTAGATCGACGCCCGGCGCCTGGGTCCGCAATTCGGCCATGAGCGATGGCATAAGGACGGCAAAGGCGTAATCGTGTGTGGCGATCGTGAATGTCCGGCGAAGCGTAGCCGGATCGAATGCGGCCATTGGACTCAAGAGCTGCCGAAGCTGCGACAGCGCATCGGCAACCGGCTTCGCCAGTTCGCGCCCGCGCGGCGTGGGCTCGATCCCTCGTGGATTGCGGGCGAACAGAGGGTCGTCGAACAGGGTGCGGAGCCGACCGAGCGCGTGGCTCGTCGCGGATTGGGAAAGCGAGAGCCGCTTGGCGGCTCGGCCGACATGCCGCTCTTGCAGCAACGCCTCGAACACAACAAGCAGGTTGAGATCGATCCGAGTTAAATCAATTTGGTGCATCGACATGCTGCATATATATCACTGGATCGATCAGAAGTTAAGCGCTATGTTCCTTGCCACAGTCCGCAGGTGGGACGACGAGCTGCTTTCAGACCGGGCGATTAGGCGCCGCTGATCGTCAGCGATTTGATGAAGCCCTGGCCCGATCTGTAACGGCCGAGGCGGTTAAGGAAATTGACTTGATCTACGATGGTGTCATCGCCGGAGCGG
>Ga0302226_10002550_pt1 | contig 12916 bp, 14 predicted proteins | sample II_Palsa_E3_3_FD_193524 | JGI IMG/M metagenome (GOLD analysis project Ga0302226, IMG submission 193524) | Peat permafrost microbial communities from Stordalen Mire near Abisko, Sweden - II_Palsa_E3_3 | ecosystem: Environmental > Terrestrial > Soil > Palsa > Peat permafrost | place: Sweden...
TCCCCTGCTTTGGCTTCTCGCCCATGAACAACACGACCATCCTCTTGCACGACCACAACGAGTCCATCCACAAGGACGTGTTCTTGCGCGGCATCGGAATCTACGAGAAACTCATCCCGACCCTCGCCAACCAGCCCGCCTTTGAAGCCGCCTCTGCGTCCACTTAGAAAGAAAGAAAAACGGAATTGAATTGCAAAAGAAACACGAAAGTCACAGAAAAAAAGGTATCGTCACTTCGAGAAATACAGTCTGGGAAAAAGGGGGAAATAAAAACGTAGAATTGCTAATCCTCCTTGTGGTGCGTCTTGTACTGCGTGATGAGTGTCTCTGGGGCGACATTGGAGCCACAGAGAATGATGCCCACGTTCTTGTCCTTGTACGCTGCCTTTGTCTTGAGGAACGCAGCCAGAGCTACACCGGCAGCGCCCTCGATCACCTTTTTGTGCTCGTACAGGGCCACGGCCATGGCGGCTCCAATTTCGGCCTCGGTCACGGTCACCCAGTCGTCGACGTTGTCCTTGCAGATGCCAAACGTGATCTTTATAGAACAAATTAAAAAAAGCCTGACGGGGAAAACTGGATAAATAGGCGTACAGATCCCTGCTCAATGAGCCCCTCCGAGCCATCTGAAAGCGTCGTCTCTTGTTCAACCTCGTCCTCGGGGAGAATGTAGCCCTTTTTGATGCTCTCCGACTAGGGAATTTTTTTTATTTATTAAATAATTATTTACTGGTTTGTTTTTTGGGGGGGCTAGGCTCACCATGACGGGGCTGTTGGCGGGCTGGCAGCCGATGATCTTGCAATCAGGCCACTTGTTCTTGAGGTAGATGGAGATGCCGCTGACCAAACCTCCGCCGCCAACGGTGACAAAGACGGCATCCAGGGGCGTGGGCGACTGCTGCACGAGCTCGCAGGCGATCGTGCCCTGTCCGGCGATGACGAGCTCGTCGTTGTAGGGCGAGATGTACACGTTTGCCTTGTCCTTCTTCTCGAGCTCGCGGGCGTACTGCTCCGAGTAGGTCACGTCTGTCCCGTGGTTGACGATCTTGATGTTGTTCTTGGCGTACGACTTGAGCGCGAGGATCTTGTTGGCCTCGGCGTAGATGGGCACGACCAGCGTCCCGGCAATGGCGAGCTTTCTGTGTTTTTCGTGTTGTGTTAGTAATGCATCGGGAAGGAGGGGGGGCGTACTCGAGAGCAGTGGCGACGGCGATGGCGTGGTTGCCCGACGAGGCCGTCACAAACTGGCCCACGGTCCTTCCCTCCTCTTGCACGGCGAGGATCTTGTTGTAGGCGCCGCGTACCTTGAACGAGCCCGTGTCCTGCTCCGACTCGAGCTTGAGGAACACGTTGGCGCCCGTCTTGGCCGACAGGCCGCGCGACTTGAGCAGCGGCGTCTTGTACACGTGGCCGCTCAGGCGCTTGGCGGCGTTGTCAATGTCGGTTGCGCTGATACTGGCCATGCTATTTTTGGGGGTCCCGGGTTGGGTGTAAACAACAGACACAGAACACGGAAGGGTTGACGAAAACACATGCACGTATTTCACGACAGAAGAAGAGAGGAGGAAAGAGAGATGGGCGGGGGGAAGAGAGTGGGGAAAGAGAGTGGGGAAAGAGAACCTAGGAAGCACAACAACAAAAAGCACAGGGGAACCATGATGATTAACAAAAGCCCTCCCTAATCCGACCATCCGGCGAGGCAATGAGTGGCTCATCGACGACGCGTCAACGTACCGCGCCCTGGTCCACTCCCAAACGCGGCCGCGTGGTGGCCGAGCTGCCGATCGAGTCGGAGCACGAGGGCCCGTGGTACACGGCCCCCAGCGCGGGCGACCGCGTGCTGGCGCTGGACAAGTCGGTGTCCAAGGCGATGTGGGCGGGCGTGCAGGGCATTGCGTTTGCGCGGCCGGTGGGCTTGCTGCTCGAGTACTCGGGACACGGTGTGCCGTGGTTCGCTGGGGCGATCGGCTGGCTGGCGTGGGCCTGGTGGTGGTCTGGCACGGCGGCGGTGCCGGACGAGCAGGTGCTGTGGACGCTGTTTGCGTTCAACGTGGGGCTGCTGCTTGACGTCGCGTGTGTGGCCCTGATCAAGCTCGCCTTCCAGCGACAGAGGCCGCCGTACAACAAGGGACACGTCGCCGCCACGCTCAAGTTCGACAGGTTCTCGTTCCCAAGCGGGCACTCGTCACGTGGGGCCTTTGTCGCCACGTTTTTGATTGCGCACGCGATCGGAGGGGAAGCGCTGCAGGCTGCCGCGTTGGCGTGGGCACTCGTTCTCGCCCTCTCGCGCGTCCTGATCGGCCGCCACTACCTCGGGTAAAGGCCAAGAGAACAAGGACATTGGAACTGAACTATTGCAACACAAAAGAGATGTGCTGTCGGGGCTGGCGCTGGGCGTGTTCGAGTACTGGCTGCTCCTCGTCGTCCTTTGGATGCCCTACACCGATTCGTGGCAGTGGTGGTTCACTGTGAATACATACAAAAACACCTACTCCTAAGTTTGTGTGTGTTGTAATAAAAAGCTAAAATGGATCACCGCCTCTGGCGTTGGACTGCTGTTGTGCGGTGCCGTCCCATTTCGGGGTCGGAGCGAGGATGCCCTTCGCGGAAGCAGGCCTTGCAGTACGGGTCGTCGTCGCAGTCGATACAGCGAACAATGGCATCGTCGTTGCAGATGCAGCACCAGTTCTCCATCTCCTTGTCCGAGCTGTCCTCGTCGTCCGGGTGCAACTGGGCCTTTGGTAGTGACGGCAGAGACGGTGCTGTACTCCGTTTGGTTGCAGCGGCCGGAGGGACAGGGAGATCCTCCTTTAGCTTGTCCAGTCGCGCCTGCAGGCTCTCCATATCCGGCACGACTGGCTTCGGCATAGATTTCTGTGCGTGGGCAGCGCACGGTCAACAAACATAAGCGAGTCTTCTGGGTTACCTCGAGCTCGGCCTCATCCTTGGCCATCGCAATGATCCGAGCTGCCGCAGCGTCGTCGTCGTCGTCGTCGTCGTCGTACAGGTCGTCGCCATCCACGTCGAGAAAGTCGTCGCCGTCCAGCCCGTCCCTGGCCGTGCGCATCAGCTCGTCGACCTCGTCGGCCTCAGACCTGCGTAGGTGCGGATCGATCGAGCTGGCACCGCCGCCGCCGCCGCCGCCACCACCACCACCACCACCGCCACCACCAAGCTTGAGCGAGTACGTCTTGCCCGTCAGCGCCGTGAACTTTTTCTCCAGTTCCTCGTCTGTCACGGGGCCCTTGCCCTGATTCTGCCAGTCCTTGAGCTTCTTCAGCCGTGCCTGCATGTCGGCTTCGAAGGGCTCCAGATCGGGCTCCCTGCCGTACGCCAGGCTGCTGGGCGGCGCCTCGTCACTGTACACGGGCGCGATCCGGTCCGCAAACTGGTCAAACTGAGCAACGAGCGCGTCCAGGCTGACGTCTGTCGTCGTCGTCGTCGTCGTCGTCGTGTTTTTCTTGGCCATTTGATCAGGGCACCGTAATGATTTTTTTTACACAACAAATCTGGAGAGGGCTCGTGAATCCTCTACGACGACGGTTGTACTGTGGCATTCACGACTGTTTTCCGGTTCTTATTGGCCTGGACAACACACCCGACTGGGGCAGTTTGTGTCCGCCAAGTTTGGGCAGAACGAGATCCAAAATCTTGGAAACGAAATTTTGTCACCCCATCTCGGCTTTTGTTGGGGAAAAATATTTCAGCGCTACGACGAAACTGAGACAGTTTTTTTTCTGCCGCTTTCCTGGTCCGTCTCAACCGCCTTGTGCGCCTTTTCTCTAGCTCGTGCGGTTTCTCAGACGAGTAGTCTGACATTTAGTTTTAGAGAGCATACTAGTAAATGACAGCGGAGGAAACCCCTTCACCCACTCCGTCGACGTTGGTGGCCACGTCCGACTTCGCCGCCCCGCCGGCCGTGTACGTTGCGCTGGCTGTGCTGCACACGGTCTTTGTGTGTGTTATCCTCGTGGCCTACTACCTGCGGCGAAACCTCCAGCCCCTCAAGGTAAAACATCAACGGGACCACCCAACCTCTTTTCACGTTTTCTTGGTATGGTACTAAAACCTCTCTCTCCCACTCCCACTCTCACTTTCTCTGCTGGCCCACGTCGCGCGCGCACACACACAGGCTCGAGGGACGCTGCTCACGTTTATCTCGACGATCTATGGCATGACCCATTTCTTCGTCCTGTACGTTTTTTCCTGGAAGAGTGCCCTGCACGCCCATGTTTCTCATGCTATTTTTGGCCCATTTTATCAACGTTTTGCAGTGCCATCGCGGTTTCCGGCTCGCCCGGGGTCGTCACCAACTGCAATGTCATGGTCGCAGACATCATCTTCAGCGACCTGTTCCTGCCCGTGTGGGCCCAGCCGTTCCTCATGCGCGCAGGCCTGCTCATCTTCACGTTGAACGTCCAACGCGCCACCGTCTCGCCCGTGTCGGGCAGCCAGCGCCTCCAGGACCTCAAGACGCGCCTGTTCAGCATGCGATCGTACCTGTACGACACCCGGCTGCAGTTGGCAAGCGTCATCTTCATGGGACTGCTCCACTTTTTCATCAACTTTGCTCTCACCGTCAACAACGGGCCGCTTAGTGAGGAGCCCTGCAGCATCCATCCGTCGGTCTACGTTGTCGCAGGTGCGTACCTTGTCTTCTTTATCGATTGCCAAAAAGTTCTCTGCGCTAGTCTTTGGCGTGTTTTACATTTTCATCCTCGCCGTCTGCGCCGTCTACGCCTACAGCATCAACGACATCTACCACATCAAGAAGGAGCTTGCGGTGGCCCTTGTGGTCACGATCCCGATGCTGATCATGTGGGTTTTCAGTATGAGCACGCACACACCGCCACCCTTATTATTATTAAATCCCACTTTCTCTCATCAGCGACCGAGATCCTGATCCAGTACAACATCATCTTTGTCCTGGCCGAGATCTTCTTTGCAGACATCATTTGCGTCCTCGTGCCGCTGTTGATGACCTTTAGACCCTACTGGGTCCAGTTCAACAACGGTCTTGCCGACGCCCGCCCCATGTCGGCGGTGATGGACTCCACGTTCAACGACATGCGTCTGCACGAAAAGACGGTAACAATAAATCATAATATCATTTATTACGGAGATTTACCCTGTTGTCACCAGGACGACTCTTCCAGCGCGTACAGCTTTGGCCACGACGGCGAAATCGTGAAACTTGATGCGGACGGCGGTGAGCACCAGATACGGGCTGGTGATACAGCAACGGACTCGCCTCAGGACGAGCACAAGAGTTCGCACGCCAGGAAGGACGCCCTCAAGCCCAAGCCATCGCTCCAGCAGTGCGACATCGACGAAAGCGCCACCTTGATAGACTACCTGCGTGATCCAGTGTTCCTGGCAGAGTTCACGAGCTTCTGTGTGAGAGCGTTCTGCGCCGAAAGCATCAGCTTTTTCCTGGACATGCAGCGCAAACAACAGATCAAGAAGATGGATCAAGAGGCTCGCGCCAAAGAGGTCAAGTACCTTTTCGAGACGTACATCGAGGTGGGCGCACCCAAGGAGCTCAACATCACCGACGTGGCCCGCAAAGAACTCACGGCTACCTACCAGAAGGTTATATCTCGTGTTTTTTTTTTCACATTTTCTTATTAAACATTTTTTTTTTATTCTTTAGTGCAACCACGATATAGGAATGTTTGAGTCAACGCTCAAGGACACGTACTGGCTCATGAAGACCAACCTCTTCCCTGCCTGGAAAAAAGACAGGGGTTTTCAGGCTCTGCGTGAAAAGGTACGCTCCCCTTCGAGAAAGATGCAAGTTAGTAATTTATCATGTCAAACAGCTGGTACATAGCGCGCCCAGTCAGTCAAAGTCGAGCTTTACCGACGAGGTCTCTTTGACCATTCTCAAGGACAGCGGCAGCCTGACCATTCCCGCCAGCGCTCTACCCGTCGTGAGCGATTGAGCAGCCGTTTTCAAAATACAATTAATAAAAAAATTGCTGTTTTGCCCTCTCGCTAAAGTTAGGCCCTTCTCCTAATTCAAATGTGTTTTTTGTTCTTGTGTTCCGATGAATCGCTATATAATACACCAACTACGTAAAAAACATTCAAAATAGTCTTTCTTTATTGGTGGGCACGGAGAAGCTGCATGAGTTGCTTGATGAGGACAAGCTGCTTGTTTAGGTGATCGAGGGCCTCACCGCCCTTGACGGCACGCGACGAGGACAGCGTGTGGATCTTGATCTTGTTGGAGAGCATGTCGCTAAAGCCGCGGATGCGCTCCACCGATTTCTTCATGCCGTTGACCGACTTGCAGTGTTCGGGCGTCTGGCACAGGGCGATGAGCAGCTTGGCGGTGGCGCTGAACAGGTCGTAGTTTTCGCGGTTGTTCTGCAGCAGTTCGACGAAGACATCCACGGCGTTCTCGGCGTAAAAGACCTTGTCGGCCGTGTCGGGCCAAAGGGTCAGGTTGGTGAGGATGGTCAGGACGATCCGCAGCACCTTGAGATGGGGCTCGGAACGGTTGACCGAGCGGATAAACATAAGGATAATCTTGATCGCATTGTTCTCCACCATCTGTTTGCAGCACACGTATGACAGTCGTGTTGTTACCTCTGCATATTGTGAAAAAAAAAAAACATTTTTTAAATATTTCAAAAAAAAAAAATTTTTTTTTCCTCACCAAGATGCTTGCAAGCGCGAAGGATCTCAGTGACAGACTTGGACAGCAGCAAAATATCAAGGGCCATCTTTGTGCGGTTGCCCAGGGTCATCTGCTCGCTAAACTGGGCGTTCGCCTGCTCCAGTCGCGCACGAACCTCCACCAGACGCGCTGTGGACGCCTTGCGCACCCTGTATCCACGCCAGCACCTTTGGATCGTTCTAATAAAAGAAAGTGGACTTTTTTATTCAGTGTTTAATAGTCTCGATTGTTCTTGTTACATGGCCGCGTTCTTTGTCTGGGCAAAGATGGAGTGGGCTCGACGAGAAAAGAGGGTGGCGAGGCGTTGCTTTTCGACGAACCGTGCCGCACTGCGCAGGGCTGCAACGTGAGCCCGTTGCTTACGCCCTGCGAGGAGGCCTCGGTATCTTCGTTGGATCGCGCTATTTTTTTTTCTTTCAGTAATGTGTAAAATAAATAAAATATTCTTTCGTACATTGCGGCCGCAGATGTTTTGCCGTTGTCCATTCGAGCGAGAAGGAGAGCCCGACGTTTGCTCTGGACGAGGAGGACCGCCTTCTTGAGGAGCACAAAGGTGGCACGTTGCTTTCTGCCAGCGACGATCGCTCGCCACAAGGTTTGGAGGGTGGACACTGCCCTTTTGGTTGCGACGAACTGAGCCAGAGCAGATCGGGCGGCGAGAAGAGCGAGACGCTTGACCTCGACGGTCTTGGCGGACTTCTTGAGGAGAAGGAAAGAGGCGCGTTGCTGCTTGGCGAGAACAACCGAACGCCACCAGGACTGGAGCTGGCATGCAGCCTTCTTGATCGCGAGGTACTTGGCTTGAACAGATCGGCCGGCAAGGAGAGCGAGACGGTGGGCCCCAATGGTTGTGGCGGCTTGCTGCAGGGCGCTGAAATGTTTGCGGTCCTTGCGGCCAGCGACAAGGGCACGGTATCTCCTCTGGATGCCAATTGCGGCGTGCTTGAGCTGTTGGAAGTTGGCCATCTCCTTTTTTGCGAGCGAGGTGGCGCGCCACCAGGCCTGGATCTTGAGCACTGCCTTTTTGATCGCTGCGTACTTGGACTGGGCAGATCGGACAACAAGCAGAGCAACGCGCCTTGTCTCGACGACGGCCGCTGCCTTCTTGAGACCCAGGAACGAGCGCCGAGCCTTCTTTGCCAGGCTCACCGCACGCCACCAGCCTTGGATCTTGCATGATGCCTTCCTGGACGCGAGGTACTTGGACCGGGCAGATCGGGCAGCGAGGAGGGCCAGCCGTCTGGCTTCGACAACGACCACTGACTTCTTGAGCTGGAGGAACGTGGCACTCTGCTTCTTTGCAAGCTGGGTCGCTCGCCACCACGCTTGGATCTTTTGCGCGGCCTTCTTGGTCGCCATGTACTTGGACTGGGCAGATCGGGCAGCGAGGAGGGCCAGCCGTCTGGTCCCGATCACGACCACCGCCTTCTTGCACTGGACATACGCTGTCCGCTGCTTCTTGGCAAGCATGGTACCGCGCCACCAAGCCTGGATCTTGAGCACGGCCTTCTTGGTCGAGGCGTAGTGGGCCACAGCAGATCGGGTCGAGAGAAGGGCAAGACGTTTGGCCGCGACCAGCCTGACCGTCTGCTTGAGGAGCAGGTACGAGGCGCGCTGCTTCTGGGCAAGCATGGCTGAACGCCACCAGGTCTGGATCTGGCATGCCGCCGCCTTGGCCCCGAGGTACTTGGCCTGGGCGCATCGGGTCGAAAGGAGGGCAAGACGTTTGGTCTCGATGAGAATGGCAGTCTTCTTGACCTGGACGAAGGAGGAACGCTGCTTCTTCCCAATGACGATTGCTCGCCACCAGGCCTGGAGCTTGCAGGCCGCCTTCTTGGCCGTGAGGTACTGTGCCTGCGTAGATCGGACTGCGAGCAGGGCAAGACGTCGGGTCTCGATCGTCTTGGCGGCATGCCGTGTAGCCTCGAAGCTGCGTCGTGCCTTGCGGCCGGCAGTCAGGGCGCGGTACCGCTGCTGCACGACGATCGCGGCGCTCTTGAGGGCAACAAAGGAGGAACGCTGCTTCTTGGCAAGCGAGAGGTCTCGCCACCAGGCCTGGATCTTGGCTGCAGCCTTCTTGGTCGCAACGTACTTGGACTGGGCCGATCGGGCGGCGAGGAGGGCAAGTCGCTTGGCCTCGACGAGCTTGACAGTCTTCTGGAGCAGCACAAAGGCGGACTGTAGCTTCTTGGTGAGCACAATCGCCCACCACCAGGCCTGGATCTTCTGAACCGCAGTCTTGACAGTGACAAAGCGAGCTTTGGCCGATCGGGCGGCGAGGAGGGCGAGCCGCTTGGCCTCGACGAGGGAGGAAGCCTTCTTGAGGAGCACAAAGGAGGCACGTTGCTTTTTACCGGCAACGATCGCTCGCCACCTGGCTTGGAGGGCGCAGGCTGCCTTCTTGGTCGCGAGGTAAAGGGTCTGTGCAGATCGGGCGGCGAGAAGAGCGAGGCGCTTGGTTTCGATCACCTTGGCGGACTTCTTGAGGAGCAGGAACGAGCTGCGCTGCTGCTTGGCCAGGACGACCGAACGCCACCACGACTGGATCTTGCACACGGCTGTTTTGGTCTTGCTATACTCGACCACAGCCGACCGGGCAGCGAGGAACGCGAGACGTTTGGTCGCGATGAGGACAGCGGCGTTCTTGAGCGCCAGGAACCCAGCGTGCTGCTTCTTGGCAAGCTGGTTTGCACGCCACAAAATTTGGATCGCGCGCGCCGCCTTCTTGGTCGCGAGGAAATGTGCATGGGCAGATCGACCAGCGACGAGGGCCAGGCGCTTGGCTGCGATCACCTTGGCAGCCTTCTTGAGCGCGATGTACTGATGGCGCTGCTTCTTGGCGAGAAGGACGGCACACCACCACACCTGGAGCTTGCATGTGGCCTCCTTGACCGCGAGGTAGTGGGACTGAGCGGATCGGGCAGCGAGGAGAGCCAGTCTCTTGGCCTCGATGAGCATGGCCGCTTGTTGAAGGGCGCTGTAGTTGGCTCGATCCTTGCGGCCTTGAACGAGCGCACGGTACCTCTGCTGCATCACGATCGCGGCTTGCTTGAGCTGCTGGAATGCAGAGACCTGCTTGGAGACCGAGATTGCGCGCCACCAGGCCTGAATCTTGGACACTGCGGCATGCATCGCGAGCTTTTGATGCTGCTGCCGGGCAGACTCCTCATTGACGAGGATCTGAACGGCGCGGAGGTCCAGCAGACGCGAGCACAGGTAAGCAACAAACGTGATGACAGACTTTTCATCGGGGGCGGTGTTGGAGAGCTCGTCTGCAGTCACTAATAGAAAGGCGGAAAAAATAAGTATGCACTTTATTACTTTTATTCCCTTACCAAGCATGGGAACACCGCCGAGCTCCTTGATGGCACGATGAATCAGGTCAAAATTGGCACGCTCGTTGGCGATGGCCTTTTGTTCTGCTGTGAGCTGCGAGTTGGATCGCTTGCCAGGGGAAAAGTAGAGGAGGGCTCCGTTGGCGCTGTGTGAGGACGAGATGGACGAGTCTTCGTCGCCGGTTGGGGCCCTCATGTTGTGCGTCGTATCCTGCCTGATGTCGGCAGCGACGAGGAGGTGCGGCTGGTAGTAGCTGATCAGTTGGCAGAGCGCACGACCTTCAAAAAACGATTTTTTTTTTAATAGCTTGGAAATACATTTCAAGTACCATCGGAAAACGACGAGGTAAAGTTGATGACGGGGATCGAGGAAAAGGAGCACACCGTGTTGCACCACTGCAGAAGAAGCGACAGTTTTTCCGACTGGAAATAGAGAAGGGCCTCATCCGTGGGTGCAACGGTCCCCCCAAGCTGCGCAAACTCACGCTGAAGTCGATTGATCTCGGTCTGGAGCGTTTTGACATCGATAACCTCGTCCACTTGCTGTTGTAACAAACAAATAAATCCATGAGTATTTTTCCTTTTTTTATTTTTTTCATAAAGAGGGGCCACTTACCCAATGAAGAATCATCTTCCACAAGAGCAGGAGGGTTTTTTCTCGGTGGCCCTCGACAATGTGGTCGGCAGTGATGAGGCCCTGTATTTTCATTTATTTAGTATTCAGCATTTTATCGAGGAAGAAAAACGAAATTTACCAGGCGAACCTCGCTGTGAAGGACACCAAAACGTTCCAGGGCGGAAAAGAGTGTGTTGATGTTGTGGATCTTCTGCTGGCGGGCAATGGCAGGATATTGGACATTCTGGAAACACACACACACACACACACACAATATTTTTTAATACTTCCCGATGGAAAAATATGCAATTACGCTCGCGATTGACCAGTCGTGCGAGAGGATCTCGGTAAGTCGTTGGAGGCGGACGCCGTCGCGGAGGTCGGTGGCAAGGTTGTCGACATGAAAGTCAAATTCTGCAAATGGGCTTTGGATGCACGAGACGACGTAGCCGAGCATGGAGAGATGGCGGATGACGTCGCCCTCGCCCTTGAGGAATCGGCGACCAAACTCCTTAAGGATGCCGGCAGAGCTCTTGACGGTTGCATTCTTCACGAAAAAAAAGCCGTTAGTTTTCGTTTCAGTGGTAGCTACTTTACCCTTTTGAACAGCAAGGGGTCCTCTGCGAGCAGATGCGAAAGCTTGGCCTGATCGAGAAGGAGTACGAGCTGCAGGAGGTGGCGCAAAACGTGGCTTCGCAGATGGGCTTTGTAGGCCGGGTTCCTTGGTTCTGCAGCGGCAGTGTAGCTCGGATCACGCAAAAAGTAGGCGACGATGAGCTCAGCAGGGTCGTTCGAGCTCACGACAGTGCTAAAGATCGTCTCGACGGCGAGGACAAGCCAGCTCGAGGAGTAGTTGGAGAGCTAAAAAATGACATGATTAGAATGTTTGAAATAGAAAAAAAAAAATTCTTCATACGAATTCGACAAAAAACTCGCGAATGCCGATATCCGAGGCAAAGTCGCAGTCATCGCGTATTGCCAGACGATATGCATCGAGTTCCTTTTTTTTTTAATTTGCGGAGTAAGCAAATGTTTTTTTAATTTAAGAATTTGTGGTACCGTGTCGATTTTCGCAAAGACCATGCGAGTTGTCTCTGCTTGGAGGAGGAGTGCGGCCATTCGCCTGACCTGTGCACGCTTGAGGGCGTTGGAGTGTGCTGCGTAGGGGTCGCGTGCTGCCTCGTTGAAGACGTCGACGCGATCGAGATGAGCGTTGATCCAGCGCACAAATGCGCGTTCTTGCTTGTCGGCCCATTGCTCTTCATATGCGACGCTCCTAAAGATAAAATTATGAGTTTCGTAATAGGTCGTTTGTGTGGGTTTAGCACTACGAGTTGGTGGACTGTGAAAACTGCACAGACGACTTGAATGAGGGCTTTTGCAGCCGGAGGGTAGCTGTACCACGATTTTATTAGTTTATTTATTTTTTTTTTTGACAAGAAAATTTTTTGTTACGCTTTGCAAACTGTGCTGATGGCGTGGACACAATTGCAGGGGCCACCGACTTGCTAGCAGTCGTGGCGGGCTTGCCAAGTCTTGCTCCCGAGGGTTGTTTGTTCTGACCAAAAAAAAAAAAAAAGATGAACAAACGATACTCTTAGGCAAATGTTACATTTGGGGCCAATGCACCGAGAGGCTCACGCGCACCCATGGCAAAGCCAATGAGCGAGAGCTGGAAGCGGTTGTTTGTGCTTGACCGGACAGTTACGTTTGTGCGCAGAGCGCCGTTTTGCACAGGGGTCCACGAGAGGGCGATCGTGGTGCTCGAGTTGCCTTGTACGAGAGTTCCCATGGGGCTTTTTACATTGCAAATTAGCTGCACAAAAAGGACGACGGACGATACCTGTCGGTGCTGAGGAACTCGATCTCGCCTTGCTTGAGCCCGGTTCGGCCAGCAGGTGCGATCGCGAGGTCAAACGTGATCTCAATGTCGTGCTGGTTGGGGTTGACGACAACAAGCGGGCGCTCGGTTGTGTCGCCGACACGCACGTTGCCAAAGTCGACCTGAAGGGCAGGAGTAATGAGCACCGGTGGCATGTTTTGGATAAGTACGTTTGGTGTCGAGCGAAACGGTTGCAGAAAGAGTTTCGGCATCTCGTCCTTCTCTGCAGGCTGCGTGGCAGCACTGGCAGCAGCAGCAGGCACTGGCATCGACTTGAAGTCGATAGTGAAGGCTGTTGTTATTCCGGTGGTTAGACTCTCGAGAGAGTCTGCGCAACGGTTTTACCTCTCGCTGTCATGTAACGGTTTTTTGCCAGATGAAAATGTTAGTTTGCCAAC
>Ga0302226_10002560_pt1 | contig 12884 bp, 10 predicted proteins | sample II_Palsa_E3_3_FD_193524 | JGI IMG/M metagenome (GOLD analysis project Ga0302226, IMG submission 193524) | Peat permafrost microbial communities from Stordalen Mire near Abisko, Sweden - II_Palsa_E3_3 | ecosystem: Environmental > Terrestrial > Soil > Palsa > Peat permafrost | place: Sweden...
ACATCGAAACGTTGCGCTTGCGTGGCGTGCATTTGCTGGGACCGGCAGCTGGGGATCAGGCCTGCGGCGATGTCGGCAGTGGTCGCATGCTCGAACCGCATGAATTGCGTGATGCCATGGTGGCCTCGTTCGGGGGCGGCGCTCTAGCCGGCCTGAATGTGCTGGTGAGTGCCGGACCGACCTACGAGGATATCGATCCGGTGCGCTTCATCGGCAACCGCAGCTCGGGCCGCATGGGTTTTGCGATCGCGCAGGCCGCTGCGCTGGCGGGTGCCAAGGTAACGCTGGTGGCCGGGCCGGTGAGTCTTCCCACACCGGTGGGTGTAGCGCAGCGCATCGACGTGCGCAGTGCCGCGCAGATGCATGCGGCGGTGCTCGGGGCCGGCGCGCAGATGGACATCTATATTGGCGCCGCCGCGGTCGGCGATTACCGTCCACAGGAAGTATCCACGCACAAGCTGAAAAAACACGATGGCGCAGGGTTGTCGCTCGAGCTCAGCGAAAATCCGGACATCCTGGCCAGTCTGGCGGCGAAAACTGTGCACCCCTTCCTGGTCGGATTCGCCGCCGAGACGCATGATGTGGCGAGTTACGCGCAGGACAAACTGCGCCGCAAGGGTCTGGACATGATCGCTGCCAACCAAGTCGGCGGCGGCCTCGGTTTCGAGGCTGCCGACAATGCATTGACTCTGTACTGGACCGACGGCACGCTGGAGTTGCCGCGTGCGTCCAAGCCGGTGTTGGCACAACAGCTGATCGAGCAGATCGCCGAGCGCTTTCGGTCCGGGCGCCAGTGATGGATCGATCGATCGTTGACGTTGAACTGAAGATTCTCGACCCACGTCTTGGTGACAGCATTCCCCTGCCGCAGGCAGCGACCCTCGGCAGTGCCGGCATGGATCTGCGCGCTGCACTTGACCAGCCGCTTACCCTGGCGCCCGGCGAGCGCGCCCTGGTGCCCAGTGGCATAGCGATCCATATCGGCGATCCGGGCTGGTGCGCGCTGATCGTGCCGCGTTCGGGGCTGGGCCATAAACATGGTCTGGTGATGGGCAATCTGGTCGGCGTGATCGACGCCGACTACCAGGGTCCGCTGATGATTTCGTGCTGGAATCGCGGCACGCAGCCTTACACCATCGCGGTGGGTGACCGCATCGCACAGCTGCTGCTGGTACCGGTGGCACAGCCGCGACTGAATGTCGTGACAAGCTTTGCGCCGAGCGAACGCGGCGGCGGCGGGTTTGGTTCGACGGGTATCAAGTAGGATGGGCAGGTCCGATCTGAAGCGAGCCGATGCCCTATCGATCGGCATGGCATGCACAACCTGCGGGGGCAGGACATGGGGATAAGCATTAGCGGGTCGCGTCTGCGCGGCCTGAAGTTCGACTGGCGAAACCAGCTGCCGCTGGCCGGCGGCACGCTGCTGCTTCTGGTGGGGCTTTTCTGTGGCTGGCAGACCTGGCTGATCGCCAATGAAAAAAGCGCGATCGAGCACGTGCATGCCGCACAGAACGAGGCCGTGCAGGTATTGGCTACAGAGATTGCCAATGAACGGGCTCATGTCGTGCAAGCGCTGGCCGCGGCTGATCCGACTGCGCTGATGAGTGATCCGGCCAAGGCCGCGGCAGACTTGCGCCAGCAATTGCCACAGGCCAAGAAACTGGAGCTTTATAGCGGTGATTTGAACGAGGTGTTGCACGCGAACTACCGCGAATTCGGTTATGCGAAGGCCGCCCAGCTGATGACCGCACAGAGCGTCGATGGGACGCCACCGGCGCAAAGCGTGTCCTATGGCAATGGCGATCGCCGGCTGAGCCTGGTGATTCCGTTGGGATTGCCCTCCCAGGTGAAGGCCTGGGTCTGGATTGAGTTGCCGTTCGCACCGTTGCAGCAGCGTTTCGAGTCGATCTCTCCGGCGGGCGGCCGACTGGATCTGCGTCAGGGTGACGATCGTGGCCAATTGCAATTGCTCTCGCACGGCGCAGCGTCGACCGAAGCCGAGGCCGTGGGCAAGCCTGTCGCTGGCAGCACTTTCAGCGTCGGTGCCGGCATGCCGGGAGCGTTCATCGTGCTGCCGCGATCCTGGTTGTTGAGTGCTCTGTTGACGTTGCTGGGGTTGGCTGGCGGGTTTTTTCTGCTGCACTTGCGCACCCGTCTGCGCGAGCGGCCAGTGCCTGTGCCCGACGAGTTGCCGTTGCCTGAAAGAATCGAGAACACGCGCACCATGGCTGAGCCAGCAGCAGTCGTTGCCAAGCCCCCAGCAGCACTGACGCCAGCGCCACTCAAGCTGGATCCGAGCATCTTCCGTGCGTACGACGTGCGTGGAGTCGTCGGCAAGACCCTGGACAAGGACGTTGCGCGCGCTCTCGGCCAATCGATCGGCACGCTGATGGGCGAGAAAGGCTTGCGCGAAATCGTGGTCGGTCGCGATGGACGGCTGTCTGGACCAGAGCTGGCCAATGCCTTGTCCGATGGCCTGCGTGCGGCCGGTATCGATGTGATCGACGTAGGCGCGGTGCCGACACCGGTCGTCTACTACGCAGCCTTTCGCTTCAATACCGGTTGTGGCGTGGCCGTCACAGGCAGCCATAACCCACCGGACTACAACGGTTTCAAGATCGTCGTCGGTGGCGAAACGCTGGCCGAAGGCGCGATCCAGGATCTGTATCAGCGCATCGCCAGCGGTGCGCTGAAAACAGATGGTCAGGGCAGCCTGCGCCAGATTGACGTAGGGCCGGACTACATCGAGAAAATCGTCTCCGACGTGCTTGCCGAGCGCAGCCTGAAGATCGTCGTCGATTGCGGTAACGGCATTCCTGGCGCGCTGGCGCCGCAGGTGCTGGAAGGTGTGGGTTGCGAGGTGATCCCGCTGTACTGCGATGTCGACGGCAACTTTCCGAATCATCATCCGGATCCGTCCGACCCGCACAACCTGGAAGATCTGATTCTCTCGGTGCAAAGCACGGGTGCCGATCTTGGCATTGCGTTTGATGGCGATGGCGATCGCCTGGGCGTGGTGACCAAGTCTGGCGAGGTCATTTACCCGGACCGTCTGTTGATGTTGTTTGCGCGCGACGTACTGTCGCGTCAGCCGGGCGCCACGATCATCTATGACGTCAAGTGCACCGGCCATCTGAAGGCCCAGATTCTGGATGCCGGCGGCAGCCCGCTGATGTGGCGCACCGGCCATTCCCTGATCAAGGCAAAGATGCGCGAGACCGGCGCCGAACTGGCTGGCGAGATGAGTGGCCACTTCTTCTTCAAGGAGCGCTGGTACGGATTCGACGACGGCATCTACGCGGCGGCGCGATTGCTGGAAATACTGGGTGGCGATTTGCAGGGACGTACGCCGGAGGAGATCTTCGCCACGCTGCCGAAAAATATCTCCACGCCCGAGCTGAAAGTCGAGATGACTGAAGGCGAGCACTATCGCTTCATGGACAAGTTGCGTCAGCAGGCCAATTTCGGTGAAGCCACACTGATCACCATCGACGGCCTTCGCGCCGACTGGCCCGATGGCTGGGGACTGGTGCGCGCGTCCAATACCACGCCAGTGCTGGTGCTGCGTTTCGAGGCGGACAATCCCATGGCGCTGAAACGTATCCAGCAGGTTTTCAGCAAGCAAATGCTCGCCGTGGATCCCACGTTGAAGTTGCCGTTCTAATAGCCGTCCGAAGTCTCTCTGATTGGCGTTGAATCCAATAAGCCAGCTGGGCTTTTGACTTCTTTGCGGGTAGAGGAGTCAAAAAAAGCCAGGGTGGCTTGGCCTCTCTACACGCGATGCACCAAAAGCATCGTTCGGCTTTACAAAAGCCGTTCATGCTGAGCGTAGCGCCGAAGGCGCGAAGTCGAAGCTTCGCGTGAGGCCGACCCTTCGACTTCGCCGCTACGCGGCTACGCTCAGGGCGAACGGTAAGTGTGGCGAGCCGCGAGCAGGAGCGCGTAGGTTGGGGTGAGCGCAGCGATGCCCAACACCCCCGCACGAAAGACCTTCCTACAACGTGATTCGCTACTGCGTCGGCTGCTCTTGAGCCGCCTTCAGCTGGCGATAGCGCACCAGTTGAGTGGCCTGCACCTGCACCGCCTGCGCCCGTTCAGCTTGCTGACGTTCCAGCGCGTTGCGTTGACCGGTCACCACGTTGCGCTGCTTGCTGATGCTGTCGGTCAGGAACTTCGGTACCGGCGCTTTGGCGCGCTCGATATCGGCCGCACGAGCAAGCAGATCGGTCAACGCCTTTTCCTGGGTGCGCAGGTTGCCCTGAATGGTATGGATCTGCTGGTCGATGGCGTCCAGCGCTTGCTGCTGCGAGATCTTGAACGATTCCTCGTCCGGGTACGCCGACAGCATCTGCGCTTCAGTGTTGGCACGCTCTCGTGCAGCCTGCTGCTGCGCGGCCTGCTCGGCTGCCAGCTTGTTCGCCGCGGTGCGTTCTTCCGGAGTCAATTGTCGCGATACGTGCTGGATCACCAGGCCCTGGGCGTTGACCACGTCGTAGCCGTACTTCATCGCATCGGCGTTGAGGCTATCGGTGAATTGCATCTGACCGTGGCCGTCGATCCATTTGTAATGGTAGGCGTTGGCGTTTGCGGTTCCGCTTTTCTGGGCGTACGCCGACGCGCTGGCGAGCAGCGAAAGCGTAGCAGCGGCAAAAATGGATACGAATTTGTGCATGGATTCCCCCTTGCTCGGAAGTATAGCCGGGGTCATCGCGCTGCCTAGCTACCGGTCGATGACAACAGTTGCGAGCGTGACCAGGTTCACTGGAACCCGATCACCGGCGTTGTTTCAGTTCTGCACGCCATAGCGCTCGCGATAGGCCAGCAAACGTGCATGTTCGGCGGCGAGTTGCGGCCGTTCCCCGGCATAGGCCAGTACATCGTTGAAGCCGGTGATCGCGATGACCGGTATGCCGTGCTCGGCCGCGACTTCCTGTGCCGCAGAGCGTTCCCCCTGCCCGCGCTCCTGCCGATCCAGCGCAATCAGTACGCCAGCGGGTTCGGCGCCGTGCGCGCGGATCAGCTCCAGCGATTCGCGCACAGCGGTACCGGCGGTCATCACGTCGTCCACGATCAGCACGCGGCCCTTCAGCAGCGCACCCACCAAGACGCCGCCCTCGCCGTGATCCTTGGCCTCCTTACGGTTGTACGCCCATGGCAGGTCGCGTTGATGCTGATCGGCCAGTGCAATGGCGGTCGCCGCGGCCAGCGCGATGCCCTTGTAAGCCGGCCCGAACAGCATGTCGACGGCTAGTCCCGAATTCACCAGGGCCTCGGCGTAAGCGCGGCCCAGTTGGGCCAGCGCGCCGCCGGAATCGATCCGGCCCATGTTGAAAAAGTACGGGCTTTGCCGTCCGGATTTCAGGGTGAAGTCGCCGAAGCGCAGCACGTCGCGCTGCAGGGTGAGTTCGATAAAGTCGCGTTGGTAATCGTGCACGGCAGTGTCTCTTGATCGGATTCAGACGGGCAGAGCGCGCAGCATGACGTACTGCGGTCCGGAACGGCCGCCATGGTACAGCCCACCGGCCTCCTTGAAGCCGGCGTGCCGATAGAGGGCAAGGGCTGGCTCGTTGCGAACGTTCACGGTGAGAACCACGTCGCGCGCCGTCGGAAAGCGTTGCGCAAGATCGCGCATCACGACGGCCAGTGCCAGCGTGCCCAGGCCTTGACGTTGCCGTCGGGCATCAATGAAGAACGAACGCAGCCCCAGCGCGGGCCGTTCGAATGCCATGTCCACGATGCTGCGCGCCTGTTTTTCAATGCGATAGAAACCGATCGGTTCGTCATTGCACAAAATGGCCATGGGCTCGCTGGCTTCGCAGAGCGCCGCGTCGGCCAGCGACACGGCAATGGCGCCCACGAAATCGTGCTGCAGCCCTTGCACATCCAACTGCAGCAACGTGGGATAGCGCGTGGCGTCGGCGGGCACGACGCGGATGTCGGGGCGGTCGGACATGGTTGCTATGATGACGCATTCATCGGGAGCCAGAGCACCTCTGACATGCGCATCATCAGCCTCAACGCCAACGGTATCCGCTCGGCCGCCACCAAGGGCGTGTTCGATTGGTTGCGCGAACAGAACGCCGACGTCATCTGCCTGCAGGAGACCAAGGCGCAGGAGGATCAGTTGACCGATCCGATGTTCCGTCCGGATGGCCATCATTGTTTCTATCGCGATGCCAGCACCAAGAAAGGCTATAGCGGCGTGGCGATCTATGCCAAGCGCGAGCCCGACCAGGTGTTGACCGAATTGGGCTGGGACGCGTTCGACAACGAGGGCCGCTACATCGAAGCGCGGTTTGGCAATCTTTCGGTGGTGTCGCTGTATGTGCCTTCGGGCTCCTCCGGCGACGAGCGCCAGCAGTTCAAGTTCAAGGTCATGGAATGGCTGACGCCGATCTTCGATCAGTGGCTGAAGAGTGGCCGCGACTACGTCATTTGCGGCGACTGGAACATCGTGCACACGAAAAACGACATCAAGAACTGGAGCTCCAACCAGAAGAACTCCGGCTGCCTGCCCGAGGAGCGTGCGTGGCTGGACCTGCTGTTTCAGCAACGTGGCTGGGTCGACAGCTTCCGTGCGCTCAAGCCTGACACGGTCGAATACACGTGGTGGTCGAATCGAGGCCAGGCGCGCGCGAACAATGTGGGTTGGCGCATCGACTATCAGGTCGCCACGCCGTCACTGCGTGAACGCATGAACGCCTGTTCGATCTATCGCGACCAGCGTTTCTCCGATCATGCGCCATACACGGTGGACTATGCCGACTGAGCCCGGCATCCCCGGGACGCGCAAGCCGTCGGTGTGGCGTGCGTTCTCGCAACCGGCGGCGAGAACGATGTGTCTGCTTGGTTTTTCTTCAGGCCTGCCGTTTCTGCTGGTCGCTGGAACCCTGGCGTTCTGGCTCAAGGAAAACGGCATCGTGCTGAAGGACATCACGATGATTGCCAGCGCAGGCATGACCTATGCCCTGAAGTTCCTGTGGGCGCCACTGCTTGATCACTGGCGTCTGCCGGTTTTCGACAGGCTGGGGCTACGCCGTGGCTGGTTGTTGTTCGCCCAACTGGGTGTGCTTGCGGGGTTATTGGCGATGGCGGCGCTTACGCCGCATCAGCTGGCGCCCTTTGTGGCAGCGACGCTATTCGTGGCTTTCATGGGGGCCACGCAGGACATTGCCATCGATGCGTACCGTATCGAGATCGCACCGATGTCGGCACAGGGCGCGTTGGTCGCCACCTATTCGCTGGGCTATCGGTTCGGCCTGCTCGCCGCCGGCGCATTGGCGCTGATTCTGGCCGATCACATGACTTGGAGCACGGTCTACGTGCTGATGGCCATATTGATGGTGGTGCCGATCAGCACCACCCTGGTGATGCATGAGCCGCCGTTGCGTCGCGTGCTGGCCTCGTCGTGGAGCGAGGCGATGCGCGTCACCGTGATCGGTCCGTTCGCGGATTTTTTCCAGCGTTACCGCTGGACTCTTGCCCTCGTGATCGTGTTGTTCATCCTGCTGTTCAAGATTCCCGAGCAGTCGATCGTCGGCGGCGTCATGAGTCCGTTTTATCGCGACATGGGTTTCTCCAAGACGGAAATCGGTGCCGTCACGAAGATCTACGGGGTCTGGATCGGCATCGCCGGCGCCTTCGTGGGCGGCGCGGCGGTGGCTCGCTGGGGTGTATGGCGAGTCCTCGGCATCGCCATCGTGCTGGAAGGCTGCAGCAACCTGTTGTACCTGCTCCTGCTCGGCCACCATGGCAGCTTGATGATGCTGGGCGTGGCTATTTCCGGACAGAACTTCGCCGAAGGCCTGTTGGGACCACCGACCGTGGCATTCCTGTCGTCCCTGGTCAACAAGCAGCACACGGGCACTCAGTACGCGCTGCTGAGCTCACTGGTCAATCTGCCAGGCAAGGTGCTCGGCTTCTTTGCCGGAGGCATCGTCGTGGCGACGGGATATGGCGAATATTTCGTAATTACCGTGTTGGCGATCCTGCCCGCGATGGGGCTGTTCGCTTATTTGTGGCCGCGCTTTCGCGGCATTGAACGGGCGCAGGCCGCGGACCGGCTGGAAGGCCGCTAAAGGGCAGGCGCGGCTGGCGCGAAGAGTGGTGACAGGCGGAAACCTGTGATCCACTTTCACGGCGCCATTTCGCGATGCAACCCATAGTTGAAGCAGATCAAGCCGAGCTAAGATCACCGTTAGGGCCATGGAAGCAGGCCTCCGTTGCATCAGGATCCGTATCCCATGATGGGAGCTACACGTTCCCAGGTTACCTTTCAAGGAGCGACGCTTGTGCCGGACATGATCTTGCAGCATGTCGACAGCCTGTTGGTCGAGCGCATCAGGTCGCTGGCCAAGGAGCGGCAGTGCCCGATCAACGACGTCATGCTGGATGCGTTGCGCAATGGCCTGGGCGTATCAGCGGCACAGGGGCTCAGCGAAACCCTGCGTGATCCGCAAGCGCTGATGGTGCTCGGTGGTCATTGGGGAGCCGACGAAAGGGGTGTGTTTGAGGAAGCGCTGCACGCCTTGGCGCAAACCCCGGCGACTCAGTTGGCGCCGGAAAACACCCGTGGTGAGGACGAGGAACCCGAAGCGGGCGCCGAGTAGATTGCCCCCAACACTCGCGACCCCTGCGCGCCGGTGACCGCGGGAAGGTTGCCCGGCAGCCCCAGTAGACGCTGCCTCGCCAGCCAGGCAAACGCACTGGCTTCGATGAAGTCCGGATCGATGCCGACCTCGGCAATGCTGCGCAAGATGCGTGGAGCCAGCAATTCGGTCAGCCGCCGCATCATCGCGCCGTTGTGGGTGCCGCCACCGCAAACCAGCACATCTTCGGCTGTCGCTGCGTGCTGGGTGATTGCCCCAGCTACGGTGCGTGCCGTCAGTTCAAGCAGCGTGGCCTGCACATCGACCACGCTTACTGCTGCCAGTCGCGAATGCGTGGCGAGCCAGTTCAGATGAAAGTGTTCGCGCCCGGTGCTTTTTGGCGGCAGAAGCGCGAAATAACTATCGGCCATCAAGGCATCGAGCAGGTCGTGATCGACTTTTCCGCTGGCCGCAAATGCACCGTCGCGGTCAAACGGTTCGCCACGATGACGCAGACCCCACGCGTCCAGCAGACCATTGGCCGGTCCCGTATCGAAACCCTGCACGCGACCATCGGCGGCGAGCACGGTGATATTCGCGATACCGCCGAGATTGAGTACCACGCGTGAGTGACCGGGTCGACTCAGCAGCATAGCGTGTAGCGCCGGCAACAACGGCGCACCCTGCCCGCCAGCGGCAATATCGGCGCGGCGAAAATCCGCGACCACGTCGATCTTGCAGCGCTCGGCGATCACCGAGGGGTCGCCGACCTGCAGCGTGAACGGATACTCGCCGGTGGGGCGGTGGCGCAAGGTCTGGCCGTGCGACCCGATGGCGCGCACCGATGACGGCGAAGTACCGCTGCGTTCAAGCAGCTGCAACGCAGCGTCCGCGAAGCAACCACCGATTTCGACGTCTAGCCGTCCAAACGCATCCAGATCCAGCGCCAATTCACCCTGCGCCAACCCCAGCATGCGTTCGCGCAAAGCAGCCGGCCACGCATGGGTGTGAGTAGCTACGACGCGCGGCGAGCCATCGCTGAAGCTGACCAGTGCAGCGTCGATACTGTCTGCACTGGTACCGGAGATCAGTCCGAGATAAAGCGCTGAGGGGTCATCCACACTCACGTCGCTTTCAATTGTCGTTGTTGCTGGGGGCGTTTGCGCGCGCCAGCCTGATCTGCGAATCCAGCTCGGTCAGCCGTGCCAGCTGCGGTTGCACGACAGTTGCCTTGAACCTGGCCAGCTGTACGCCTGGCAGCGGCTCCGGTGGCGGCAACGTCACCGTCTGCGGATTGCGTTGTACGCCATCGACGCGGAATTCGTAGTGCAGGTGGGGGCCGGTCGCCAAGCCGGTCATGCCGACGAAGCCGATCACCTGACCCTGCTGCACATGCTGGCCAACTTTCTCGGTTGCGAAGCGCGACATGTGACCGTACGCGGTGCTGATGGTGCTGTTGTGCTGGATGATCACGAAGTTGCCGTAGCCATTCATCCAGCCGCGGAACTTGATCACGCCATCACCGGCGGCATGGATCGGGGTACCCGTAGGAGCGGCGTAATCCACACCTTTGTGCGCACGCATCAGGCCGAGAATCGGATGCAGGCGTGCTGCGCTGAAGGTCGAGGAGATTCGCGTGAAATCGACCGGAATGCGCAGGAACGACTTCTGGATTGGCCGTCCATCTTCACTGAACCAGCCATAGTCGCCGTCGGCCTTCTTGAAACGATACGCGGTGTAGCGCTTGCCCTGATTGACGAATTCGGCGGCGACGATGTTGCCCTCGCCATAACGGGTGCCGTCGCGATAAACGTCGTCGTAGATCACGGTGAAGCTGTCGCCGATGCGCAGGTCCTGCACGAAATCGATGTCGTACTTGAAGAGATCGGCAAGCTTGCCGACCATCGCCGCGTCCATGCCTGCCTGATCGCCTGCGGCGTATAGACTGCTGCGTATGACGCCGTGCGCGACCTGTTCGCGCAAATCCATGTCGCGCTGCTGGATCGCGACCGTCGGCTGCAGTCCATCGAGGCGAATGATCGCCCGGCTGGCCTGGTCCTGATCGAAGCGCAGTCCCTTGAGGCTACCGTCGCTGCCAAGCAGGAAATCGAATTCATCACCGGGGCGAATATTGTGCAAGGCGGTTTTCGCACTGCCGGCCGCGTCCATGACCTTTTGCAGATCGGTCATGCTGAGACCACGACCGCCGAAGATATCCGACAGTGTCTGACCGGGCTGCACACGCACCACCTGCCAGTCATCGACAGTCGGAACAGGGGCGCTGATCGGTGTATCCCGCGGCAACGCCAGCGTCAGCAGCGCATGGGCTTCGGGTACCGGCGCCGGACGCATCGCACTGGCCCAGGCAGGCATGATGAAACCGGACACCAAGGTGATCAGCAACGCCGTACCGGCCAGCACCCAACGTTCACGATGCCAGTGGATCGGCTCGACTTCGGCGGAACGGTTGAACGACCAGTGGGAACAGCGATCGTAAAAGCGGGAGTGCTGACGTTGTGCCTTGCGGCAGATGGCCTGTTTGCGCGCGTGACGCGCCCCCTTAATTTCTTCAGCCATGCTCTAGATGTCCCGCGGTACAAAGTAACAAACTGCGGGTACCATAACGGTCATGTGTAAATGGCGTCAACGCCTTTTCCATCAAGGGTTTGCGTGCGCTTCCCGGTTAACGCACAATTAACGTCGGCGACACGGACGGACGTTCCGGCGCCCGTTGCGCCCTACTGCCATCACTAAGGAAATGCATGAGCGAGCTTGAGCAGGCGCTGGCCACGATTGCGCGTGGCGCCGACGAAATCATCAAGCGGGAGGATCTGGTCGAGCGTCTGAAAAGCGGACGTCCGCTGCGCATCAAGGCCGGCTTTGATCCGACGGCTCCGGATCTGCACCTGGGTCATACCGTGCTGCTGAACAAAATGCGGCAGTTCCAGGATCTGGGTCATCAGGTGATCTTCCTGATTGGCGACTTCACCGGCATGATCGGCGACCCGACCGGCAAGAACGTCACTCGCAAGCCGCTTACCCGCGAGGATGTGCTGGCGAACGCGCAGACGTATGCCAGTCAGGTCTACAAGGTGCTGGACAAGGAGCGCACCGAGCTGCGCTTCAATTCCGAATGGTTCGGCCAGATGTCAGCGGCTGATCTGATCCGACTTGCGGCACAACATACGGTGGCGCGCATGCTCGAGCGCGATGACTTCGCCAAGCGCTATGCAGCGCAGCAGCCGATCGCGATCCACGAGTTCCTGTATCCGATCACCCAGGGTTACGACTCGGTCGCGCTGAAGTGCGACGTCGAACTCGGCGGCACCGATCAGAAATTCAACCTGCTGATGGGGCGCGCGCTGCAGGAGCATCACGGCCAGCCCCCGCAAATCGTGTTGACCATGCCGCTGCTGGTGGGTCTGGACGGCGTCAACAAGATGTCCAAGTCGCTCGGTAACTACATAGGCATCAACGAGCCGGCGATCGACATCGTCACCAAGACGATGAAGATCGGCGACGAGTTGATGTGGCGCTGGTTCGAGCTGCTCAGCTTCGACGTGTCGCTGGATCAGCTCACACAGATGAAACAAGAAATTGCCAGCGGAGCTCTCAACCCGCGCGATGCAAAGCTGCGACTGGCACGCGAACTGGCATCGCGCTTTCACGATGCTGCCGCTGCCGAGCAGGCCATTGCCGGCTGGCACGCCGTGGTCCGCGGCGAAGGCGACACCAGTCTGCTGCCGCTCACCGAAATCCTGGTGCCTGCCGAAGGATTGCGTTTACCCGCCTTGCTTACCGCGGCAGGACTTACCGCCAGCAACTCCGAGGCGAATCGCAAGCTCAAGGAGCGTGCGGTGCGCATCGACGCTGAAGTGGTCGAAGACGCCCAGCGATTGTTCGTGCCCGGCTTCGAGGCAGTGCTGCAAGTAGGCAAACGCAATTTCGCCAGAGTGTTGCTGAAGATCGTTTGAGTCCGCATGCACGCAATTTGCCGCTGCTGTGTCGGCCGCGAAGGCGGCGCGCGCCACCACATATCAATGGCTTGCGTGTAAAAGTGAAATTTTTGCAGAAATACCTTGCCAAACCAGGGTCGCCTACCTAGTATTCGCCACCCCGCCGCTGCAGCACATCGCACGGCAACATCGGCAGCGAAAAAGTTCTTCTGCAGGTGTTGACGGTCGCTAAAAGCGATGTAGAATGGGCGGCTCACCCGGGACGAAAGGTCTTGGGGCGGCATCGAGGAATCGGTGCCAAGTGATTGATCTTTGACAGTGTGCGCAGGTGAATTGTGTG
>Ga0302226_10002563_pt1 | contig 12874 bp, 21 predicted proteins | sample II_Palsa_E3_3_FD_193524 | JGI IMG/M metagenome (GOLD analysis project Ga0302226, IMG submission 193524) | Peat permafrost microbial communities from Stordalen Mire near Abisko, Sweden - II_Palsa_E3_3 | ecosystem: Environmental > Terrestrial > Soil > Palsa > Peat permafrost | place: Sweden...
GGCCACCAACTACCAAGGTCTACATGGACACCGGCCTCACCGCCCACGCGATCAGCTACCTCAAGATCGAGGCCAAACGCCACCGTCCTGCTCGACCCGGTGCATCCTCCGCGACCCGCCCGACCCGCACGCCATCCGCAGGGGGTGGCGGTGAATGTGTGGCCCCCAGACCCGGTAGACAGTCAGAGCAAAAAATAAAGATGGAGTCACACGAAGATGGCGGGACTTGAACCCGCAGCCTTTTCATTTCAGTCCCCGAGATAGGAGTGAAATACGCTTCCATTGCGCCACACCTCCGTAACTGGGCCCGAGGCTGCGTGCGCGTTCACTATGGATCGTTGGTGGCTGCTGCAAAAACGGGGGGCTGCAAGCTGGCGCGTGGGTGGCTGCGGTCGTGCTCGATTGCATGGTAATCGCCCACTTTGCTTATCTGGGCTTGTTTGTGTGGGGGGGAAAAAAAAGTAACGACGAAATCTGCGAAGGAATGTAAGAGGACAGGCGGGTATTATTGGAACGGCTTTTTTCGAGCGCCATCATCCCTGCGCACGGCCGAGAAGCTCACCAAAACTCGCTATGTTCGGGCGGCTGACAAAGTAAGTTGTCATGTTTTATAGCCCAAAACGACCACGTGAAACGACTCGTCGAAAACGAAAAAAAAAAAAAATATTTCCTCAAAAAGTCTTACTGGCCTGCCGTAATTTTTCAATCATGTCCTTGCTCATGGCGTCGATCGAGTACTTGTGCGACCAGCCCCAGTCCTTGCGCGCGTGCGAGTCGTCGAGCGACTGCGGCCACGAGTCGGCGATGGCCTGGCGAAAGTCGGGCTTGTAGTCGACTTTCTGTGTGTGTGCGTGTTGTTAGTATAACAGAATTGTGGAGGAGGGGGGGCGGGGGGGAGGTTTTTTTTACCAGGTTGGGGATAAACTTGCGGATCGAGTCGGCGAGCTCGGTGGGGGTGAAATCGATGCCCGACATGTTGTAGGTGCACATCTTGAGGTGCTCGCGTGGGGTCTCGAGGAACTGGATGGTCCCCTCGAGACAGTCCGGGATGTACATCATGGGGAGGCGCGTGTTGGGGCCGAGGAACGACGTGTACGAGCCCGTCTTGAGCGCGTGGTGGAAAATGTCGACGGCATAGTCGGTCGTGCCGCCGCCCGGCGGGGTCTCGGCCGAGATGATGCCCGGGTAGCGGAGCGAGCGGAAGTCGACGCCGTGGTTGCGGTGGTACCACTCGCCCAGGAGCTCTGCGTGGACCTTGGTGATGCCGTAGATGGTCGTCGGCCGCATGATGGTGATATCGGGCGTGTTGACGCGGGGCGTCGTGGGCCCAAAGGCGCCGATGGTGGACGGGCAAAACACCGTCAGCTTGTGCTTGGACGCGAGATCCATCACGTTCTGGAAGCCAGTGATGTTGACGTCCAGCGCCAGCTTGGGGTTCTTCTCGCCCACGGCCGACAGCAGCGCCGAAAAGTGCACGACCCAGTTGATCCGGTTCTCCACCACCACCTTGGCCAGCTGATCATAGTTGAGCACGTCCACGTACACAAACGGGCCCTGCGCCGCTATCTCGGCAGGCGGCACGCGCACGTCCGCCGAGACCACATTGTCGCTGCCGTAGCGCTGGCGCAGGAGGCGCCCCAGGGTCGAGCCCAGCTGGCCCAGCGCGCCCGTGATGAGCACGCGCGGCTTGGTCGTCGACGACGTCACCATGGACCGGCGCAGGACGGAGGCCATCTCTGGACAAAAGGGTGGGGACAAGGGGACGTGAGAAAACTGAGAGAGAGGCTGAGGGGGGGACCACGTGGGAAAATCACCATCATTATTTTCCAGTGTGGTACCCGGAGATGACGTCGATTGGTGTGGTGCGTCGTGGTTTGCTGTCTGCTGCAGTGACCGCCGGGCGCCGTCCGGCGGTGCAGAGTGCCGCGCCTGTGGTACGTTGCCCACGCACGCCCGTCCATTTGTTTGTGCTTACAAGGAACTAGCGTTTTGCGTCTGGTTGGGCTCAACGTGCCCGCTCTTTGCCAGCCAACACCGTATGCTGCTGCTGCTGATCCCCCGCACAGCGTAACCCATGACACACACACACACACACAGGTCGTCAAGTTTGTGCCCCAGCAAGAGGCGTGGATCATCGAGCGCTTTGGCAAGTTTAGCCGGACGCTCTCGCCTGGGCTCAACGTGCTGCTGCCGTTCATCGAGCAGATCAAGCATGTCCAGTCGCTCAAGGAGATTGCCCTGGAGATCCCGCCGCAGTCTGCCGTGACGCACGGTACGTGCCCCGGCGCCCGTTTGTTGACATTTGTGGTTTTTTTTTTTTTTAAGACAATGTCACCCTCCATCTCGACGGCATCCTCTTTTACAAGGTCAATGACCCGTACCGCGCCTCGTACGGCGTCGAGAACGCAGAGTTTGCCGTGGCGCAGCTGGCCCAGACGACCATGCGCTCAGAGATCGGCAAGCTCGTGCTCGACGCCACGTTCAAGGAGCGCGACAAGCTCAACCAGGCCATTGTCCAGTCGATGGGCGAGGCCACGATGAGCTGGGGCATCGAGTGTCTCCGCTACGAGATCCGTACTATGAATTTTAAAAGGAGGGGAAAAGAAACTAATGTATGCCATCAGGCGACATTGCCCTGCCCGACGACATCGTGCGCGCCATGCAGATGCAGGCCTCGGCCGAGCGCCGCAAACGTGCCACCATCCTCGACTCGGAGGGCGCGCGCCAGGCCGACGTCAACATTGCCGAGGGCAGACGGCAGGCGACCGTGCTCGCGTCCGAGGCCGTGATGATGGAGAAGACCAACATTGCCAAGGGTGAGGCCGCCGCCATCAACACCCGCGCCGTCGCCACAGCAGAGTCCATTGCCCGTGTCGCCGAGGCCATTTCCCAGAACCCCGCCGCCGTGCACGCCATCTCGCTCAACGTCGCCGAAAAGTACATGGAGGCCTTTAGCAAGCTCGCCAAGGAGACCAACACCATGCTCCTCCCGTCCGCGCCCAACGACCCGTCGGCTATGATCGCCCAGGCCCTCTCGGTCTACCAAAACATCTCCAAGGTAAACATTGGCGCGTCGTCGCCTCCTTCCGCACCCGCCAAGTAGGCCAAACAACAACAACCAAAAAAAAAAAAAAAAAAAAAGTCTGTCAATTTGGGGGCGGGGTACAACGAGCCCACTACTACTTGGACTTGAGATTGTGGGCAGTGATAAAGGACTGGCAGGCCTCCTCGACCGTCTGCACCGGCCCAAAGAGCTCCGCCTGGGCGGTCGTGTCGGCCACAAAGTGCCCCGTGTCAAAGAACTCGCCCATGATCTTGACGTCGTAGAGAAAGCCGCTGAACCAGCCGATGACGGTGAAGAGCCACGGGGGAACGCGGCCCACGCCAATGTGCCTGCCGTTGAGCAGGTCGCTAAACGCCTTGCCCAGCTCGACGGCCGTGACGGGGCGGTCAGTCCCCAGGTCGATCTTGCGGCCGATGGCGGCAGGCACGTCCACGGCGTCGGCCAGGGCCCTGGCCACGGTGTCGAACCCGACCAGCGAGAACTTGACGTCGACGCCCCAGAGCGTGTTGATCTGGTACTTGCTGACCAGGTCCCGAAAGTTGGTCGTGCTCAGGAACGCGCTCGTGCGCAGCGACACGAACGGCACGCCCTGCTGCGCAAGGTACTCCTCCACCCTGAGATGCGTGCCAAAGTGCGCCACGTTGGCCGCGGCGGGATGGTCGGCCCCCACGTTGCTCAGCAGCACAAACACAGACACGTTGGCCGCCTTGGCCGCGTCCACCAGGTTCCTGCCGCCCTCGATGTCGGCCTCGTTCGTGCTCGTCTTCTTGGGCGCGGTCGCAAAGTGCGCCGCAGCCACCACGACAGCCGACACCCCGCCAGCGCCGCCGAGCGCGCTCGCGAGCGTCGCAGGGTTGAGCACGTCGCCCACGGCCAGCTCAACGCCCTTGGCCGTCAGCGCCGCGCTGCCGTGCGACGAGGGACGCACAAGCGCCTTGACCTTGTGGCCCTTGGACAGCAGGCGGTCCACCGTCAGGCCGCCGAGCGCGCCCGTCGCGCCCACCACCAGCACCGTTTTTGTTGGTGTTGCCATGATTGCTTTTTTTGATTGCTTTTTTTTTTTCCTATTCATCCCCTACTCAGTCTACCGCTTGAGCTGCGAGGGGCTGGTCCTGGCACGGGAGAAAAAGTCGTGGTCGTCCTCGTCCTCGTCGGCCTCAGACTCGTCCGTGCCCACGACATCGTCGCCGTCCTCCTGGGCGAGGTTTGCAAAGATGTCGACGTCGTCGGGCACGTCCAGGGCGTCCGATTGCATCTGCAAGTATTTCGTTAGTAGTTCCTTATGAAATTAATAAAAGGGATCATCACCTTGCGGATCGTCGCCGCCTCGTTCGACTCGAGGTTCTTGCCCTGGATCTGGAGGCCAAAGTTGTACGAGACGGGGTGCTCAAAGATCACGTCCAGGTACTTGTCAATGTTGGCGCGCGTAACGACATCTTTCAGCTCGAGCGCGACATTGTTAAGGTAGGCCTGCTTGACTGAGGGAGGGGGGGAGAGAGATTAAAAATAAATGCAGCCAGGACAACGTACGAGTCTTCTCGTCCTTCTTGTTGGCAAAATAGCGCAACAAATTCTCCCTCTTGCTCGTCACCTTGGCGACTCGACTAGGAGCAGGCTTTTCTTTCAGTTGAAAACATAATAAAAAAAAGCGTGCGTACATCTCCTCTTGTTTCCGGTAGTGCTCGTCGCGGTTCTTCTTGACCCTCGCGCGCCTGGCGATGGCCACCTGCTGGGCCAGCCTCTTCTTTTCCACGGGGTCCTCGCGGGCCTTGTACATCTCCAGCAGCTTCTTCTTCTCCTCCTGGATCTCAATCATGTACTTGCGGCGCAACTGCGACGTGTCCAGCTTGGCCTGCACGCTCGTGTACTTGGACGTGGCCGGGTTCTGGGGGAGGGGGGCCGGGGCCAAATCATCAGCAACCATTAAAAAAAGAAAACCAAGGTACCAGTTGATGCTCCATGTAGCTCTCCTTGAGCGCGTCCAGGTTCTCCTGCGGCATGAGCGTGGGCCAGTACTTTGGGATGATCTCTTTCCCCTCCTCCTCCTCCTCCTTGGCCTTGTTCGCCGCCGCCTTCTTGACAGTCGTCGTCTTGGCGCTGGCCGCCGTCTTAGCGCTGGTGGGCACCGACCCCTCGGCAGCCTTCTTGGGGGCCGCACCAGCGCCCGCCTTGGCCACGGTCCCGGCAGTGGTCGCGAGGCCACGCCGCAAGAACACGGTCGCCATTATAAGAATGTGGCCCCTACCGTTCCATTCCTTTTCTTTTTCACCAAAAAATAAAAACAAAAATAAAATTTCCTCCTTGTCATGCCCTCTACTCAGGCTCCTCATGCAACGGACAGGACCGACTGGACGTAGCTGACGATGAGCCGGTCCATCCACGAAATCGTCTTGGGCATGACCACGCCCTCGTAAAAGCCGAGGTGGCCTCCGTGGCGCGTCCTGATAAAGATCACGTTGGGCTGGCGACGAGCCGCGAGCTGCACAACGTCCAGGAGCTCGCGGCCAACCATCGGGTCGTCCGACGCGTTGACAAAGAGCGTGGGGATCTTCAGGTTGTTGAGCAGGTGCGCGCACGAGTGCTCGCGGTAGTACTCTTCAAGGCCGGGGATCTGCGGGTTGGTCGGGAGGGTGAACGCGCAGTCAAACTCGCTGAGAGAAAAAATAAATTTAACAGGAGGGTTTTTTTGGGTTTTTTTTTTTTACCACATCAGCTTGCACTTGTAGACGCGGTCCAGGTCGAGATCCGGCCGTGCCTTTTTGAGGTAGGCCTCATGGCGCTTGACGATCTTCAGCATCCCCATGGTCATGCCACGGTCGTACAGCGGATTGGCGCGAAAGGTGCGGTTGGCGCGCAAAATGTCGTAGCCCTGGCAGATCGAGAGCACGCACGTGAGCCGCGCCTGGATTTCCTCGTCAAGAGCGGCCAGGCGGATGGCGAGGTTGGCGCCCATGCTGAAGCCCACGAGGATCAGCGGCGCACTGGGGAAGCGAGCCATGATGTAATGGAACGCCACCTCCACGTCCTCGATTCCGCCAAACGTGAACAGGCGCGGTGCAGCGATGGGCAGGTCAAGCACCGTGCCATGGTGGTTGAACACGGCCGCACGGTAGCCCGCCTCCATGACCGTGCTCGCAAAGGCACGCACGTAGCCGGACTCGCTGCTGTTGCAGATGCCCGGGATGACAAAGACAATGGGCGTGACATCCACCGGCGAGCTGCCAGAGGGCGAGAAGATGTCGAGCGACACCTGGCTGCGGTCGACCGTGTTGAACACGAGGCGCTCGGGCGACAGCGGCGGCAGCGACAGCCGGCCCACGATGCCAAACACGAGCGTCTGCAGGTGCCCGCTGTGGCCCCACAGCGGCGGGCGGTACGGCTTGGTCAGCAGCGGCACTTGGCCCACGATTTGACGGTTCTGGCGCGTCGCGACATAGTCCACCTCGGGCACTCCCTTGGCAAGACCGTTCCCGTTGGCCGACGTCGACGTGGTCAGCACAGCAGGACGAGGTGGTGGTGGTGCAGGCATGGTGGTGGTGGAAAGTGGTGCAGGGTCGTTATGACGTTGCTGACGTCGAGGTGTTGCTGGAGCAAGGTCAGCCAATGCATTTCGCGGAGCCCTAAAACTCATTTCTCCGCGTCCTTCTCTGTTGTTGACACTATGCATGCAACTCTATGTTATGAGCCTATCTTAATCTTCATGACCGAGCGCTTGACGGGCGAGTTGGAGGTGTTGCCGCTGCCGTTGGCGTCAAACGTGAGGTCGGCCACGGGCTCTGCCTTGGCGGTGACGACGGGCGGCGCGGGCGGCTCGGTCTTGGCGGCGGGCTCTGGAGCGGTGCGCGGCACGGGTGTTGCCGAGGGCGTCGGCTGTGCTGAGGGGGCCGGCGGGGCGTACTCTGAGGGCGCTGGCTCGTCGGGCTGGCGGGGCTCGCGGGGCACCCACGGCGGCAGGCCGGCCCGCTTGATGTCTCTGATGTCGATCGTCGTCGAGGGCGAGAGCTTGTTCATCTCGAGATCGCTGGTAAAGGCGGTTACTGGGTCTGTCAGCTCGAGCCGCCGCGGGTCGCTGCCCGTCCTTGGCGCGAGCACCAGGGCCAGGTAAAAGCTCGAGTAGAGCGGGCCGGCGTCCACCTTGGCCTTCTTGGCGCCGGCGTCCTGGTCCCCGGAGGCGAGTTTGCGCTTGCCGTCCTCGCCGACTTCGTCCACTGGCGGTGGCCCTTCTTCCTTTGCTGTTGCTTCTGGTTGTGGATGCTCAAACGAATCTGCAAAGCAAAAAAAATAGAAAAAAATAAATAAACATCAATTAGACTGCTTGTACCGGGATAGGGGGGAACCCTCAAAATTCCCGGCGAGTCCTGCAACGAGTTGATCAGATGCCTCACGCGCGACTCGACGAATCCGCGCCTTTGATAATAGTTTTCAACTCTTACAGAGCAAACAAACAAAGAGTACCAAGAGTCGAGCTCGTCCTTTGTGGCGCCGCCGACGGTGACCTGGAGGAAAAACTTGTAGTCTGAGAAAAAGGTCGACTTGTTGAAGAGCGTCTCCCACGTGGCCTTGTTGTTGTCCTTGATCCTGCCTGTGATCAGTGCGCCGCGTCGGATCTCGCTCTGGAGGACGGCAAAGGTCGACTTGGTCACGTTGTAGGTCGAGTTCATGGACGGGTACGCGGGCGTGATGACGGGCATGATGTGCTGCCGGTCCTGCATGCTCGTGGTCGGGTTCCACACGCGAAAGCCCAGCGAGTGCTCCTCCAGGTTCTTGAGCGTGACGGGCTTGGGCCACTTCCAGCCCTTGTACACGGTGAAAAACTTTATGACGATCGTGCCGGCGCAGGCCTTTGGGTAGAGCTGGCACACGCGCGCGGTCATGAGGGCCCACGCGATGCCGCCGAGGTAGCCCATGATGTTGGAGTAGATGCACCGCCGCTGCGCCCACAGCTTGATCGCGCACAGGGCGAGCCGGTACGTGCGCACGTTGGGCACGAGGTGCAGCAGCTCGTCGGCCACGCGCGGGCCGTTGAGCGAGCGCACCATCTTTTCGTCCAGGTTGCTCAGGTTGCTCAGGTCGTTCAGGTTGATGTCGTCGGGGATGGACGGCCGTTGCAGGGTCGCGTGCAGGAGATCAATGTCGATGCCCGAAAAGACCATCTTCATGATGGGCGTGCTTGCCTCTCGCACGGGCTAGGTGTCGAGACACGAGTTAGTCTGCTTCTGATACTATCGGCTCATTACGATTAGGCTGGTCACTTCCGGCCGCGCCAGGAGCATCTGGTACAGCTCGGTGAAAAAGTCCTCGCGGTCGACGTGCTTGGGCGAGAGCACGAGCGTGTCGATATCCGCGCCCTGTTGGTGCACGCCCAGCCGGTACGAGCCCAGCGTGAATATCTTTCCGCCGGCCTCGTGTGCGACTGCTTCTGGCAGTTTCTGTTTTTTTGTTTTGTTATTCTCACTTGTAGTCCGGGGAGGCGAGGCGAGGGAGGGGATCACCATACCTTTTTCAGGCTGACCTTGAGCACCCACTCCTTGACGATGCGGTCAATCTTGCCCAGGACGATCTCGCGCGCCGAACTCTCCTGCTCCGTCTCGAAAAAGTTGTTTGCCTTGAGCACGGCGTGCAGCTGCTCGTTCAGCTCCAGGTCGGCCGCCGTCGGTTCGGCCGTCGAGATGGGCTCGGCCCAGTAGTACGTCGTCGACATCCCCCCCTTCCCTAAGAGCAAGGTCAAACGAGAAAAAAAAGGCCAGAGAGAGAGTGTGAGAGAGAGAGGGGGGAGAGAGAGGGCAAAGACGACAAGGGGAAAGACGACAAGGGGAACCCAGCGCTGTCACGGCCGTTGCGCCCGCACCATTTGTCAACCACATTTATTTAGATTGTCGTCCACATTTTGGAAAACCCCCGCCTTTTTCATGTCGAGGCTGCCGTCGAGCGAGGTCATCCGCGGGACCAACGATGGGGATCTGGACGAGTCGCTCCCGCTCAACCTGTCGCTCAACAGCGCAGGCAACGACGTGCTGGGCCTGGACACGGTCGACCTCACGTACAGCCTGATCACGAGCACGGCCACAAAGCAGCTCAAGTCGTCCGAGACGTGGCTCGAGACCTTTGCAGAGTTTGTCGGATCGGCCTTTAGCGTGTTTGTGACGGTGACGGCGATCGAGAGCCTCCAGCTGGCCAACTGGCAGGACAACGTACACCAAAGAAAAGAAAAAAAAGTACACAGGTGTATTTTTTTTTAAACTCCATCCTAGATGCAAGCCACGTTCACGGTCGCCGTCGCCAGCGCCTTTGCCATCGTCTCGATCGCCTCGGGTCTCAAGCCCCGGTCATTCGCCTTCCTCAACCCGGCGCTGACGCTGGCCGGGTGGATCGTCGGCCTGATCGACTACATCAAGCTCGCGCTGTTTGTGGTCGCGCAGATCCTGGGCGCGATGCTCGGCGCCTATGCGGCATGGGGCCTGGCGCCCGTGTCGACCCGCGACAACATCGCAGTGTGCACCAGCGTCAACGAAAACATGTCGATCGGACAGGCCTTCCTCCTCGAGTTTCTCCTCTCCCTCTTCCTCGTCTACACCGTCACTGGCACCGTCCTCGACAAGCGGTTCGTTTGTCTCCCCGTTTTGTTTTTGTTTTTTTTTTTAATTTTTGTTGTCTAACTGAGCACCGTATCTTAGAAACCAGTGGTCCCGATGGGCCAATGTGTACGCCACGGCCACCTTTGTGACGGTGCTTATCGGCGGCTTTGCCACGGGCGGATCGACCAACCCGGCCAAGAGCCTCGCCGTCGCCATCATCCAGTCCAGCTGCTTCACCGGCCTCCACTGGATCTACTGGCTCGCACCCATGGCCGGCGGCACCGCAGGCGGCCTCCTCCACCAGGGACTCACCTCGTACGCCGCAGTCGACTTTTACCAGTCGGCCGGGGCGGGGCGCAGCTCGCTCAGCCGATCGTCTTCCTTCCGTCTCCACTGAAAAAAAAAAAAAACATACTTCTTTCTTCGCTTTGTGCGCCCACAAAAACTATGCAATTGTGTCAAAGAGCGAGGCAAACGGCGTGCCGGGCGTCTGGAGCCAGTTCTTGTCGTCGTAGACAAAGCCCTGCGCGCCCTCGATCACATGGAACGTGTAAATGATGCGCGAAGTGGGCGACCGGTTGGCCGAGGAGCGGTGGACGACGCTCCCGTGGATGAGCACGAGCGACCCGGCGGGGCACTCGAGCGGGACAAAGTCCTTGTCGTCAAAGACCGCCCCCGCCGCCGTGAACTCGACGCCGCCCTTGCCATCGCGGACCATGCGCCGTCCGTTGAGCAGGCCCTTTGTGTGCGACCCGGGGACGAACTCGAGGCAGCCGTTGTGCAGGTGGCAGTCCTCCAGGGCAAACCACAGGCCCGTGGCCGAGTGCGGCTCCGTGTGCAGGAACGTCGAGTCCTGGTGCGGCACGACCTCGCCCCCGATGAACGGCTGCTTGAAGATGACCATGGACTGCAGCACGCGCGGGTCCTTGTACCGCAGCTGGTGGCCCAGGACCTTGACGCGCTCGGCAAAGGTGAAGGCGCGGAATGCGGGCTCGTGTTCGTGCAGGGCTTTGGGGGGAGGGGGGGGAGGGACATCAATTCAGTAGTATCCCTTTACGTCGGTGGCAGTACCGTGGCCAATCTTGTTGATGGCTCGCTGCTTGTCCACGGTCAGCTTGCCCGTCGCGTCAAACGCCTCCTCCTCAAAGAAGAAGCGCACCTTGTCGCCGCTCGTGAGAAAGTACTCATCGCCCGTGTGCTACAGTAGCAAGGTTGAGCGCATGGTCGTGCGACGTGACGCTACCTGGTCGTCCGTCTTGGTCGTGAACACCGTCTTGGGGTGCGTGCTCAGGTCAAACTCGTTGGTCAGCGCCACGGCACGATCGCGCAGCGTGGCGGCCTCGGCGGCCGTGAAGAAATCGCGGATGACGAGCGCACCATCGCGCTCAAACTGGGCCTGTTGGGCCGGCGAGAGGCCCGCGGGTGCGCACATTATTTATCACTGACAAAGGCAAAAAATTCGCAAGAAACCACGACCTGGCTCAGACAACAGCTACGGCGTTCTTTCGTTTTCTCGATCTTCACCCTCCTCGACGGCGGTACCTCGTCGTCGTCTTCTTTGTCATCGTCGGGGTACGGGGTACATCGTTTTCACCTCGCAGCGACACCGTTCGCGCCCAAGTCCGCCGCTTTCACCGTAGTAGCAAATCGGCGTAGACGAGACGGTGGTCCGACGCATGAAACTCCTCCGGCATGACGCGATCGCTGACAATCTTGGCGAGCTCGGCGGGATCGCCGCTGCTGCACAGATCGCACGGGCTCGGACAGGGCAGGGTGTCGAGCACGCAGAGCCCGCACTGGCAGACAGCACGTGGGCCGCAGTCAAATTCGCAGGGCAGATCGTTTCGCGCGGCGATGGCGAGGCGTCGAGCGAGAACAGCCTCGGAGAACAGGGCTCGGTACCGATCGCTGCTGTCGGTGACGGTGTGCGCGATGGCACGCTGGATCATGCCTGTGCGGCTGTTGCTGAAGAGGAGGATCCGATCGGGCCGGCTCTCGAGGCCCGGCGTAGGCATATTGCTAAACGTGTCGTCGTCGTTCTCCTGGCCGTTGCTGCGAAGGTCGATGGCGGTCCAGTCTGCCGTTGCGACCTGGAGCAGCGAACGCAGCGGGCCGTCGTGGTCGCGATAGATGTTGAGGTCGCCCAGCAGGACCACTGCCCCCACCTCGTCCTCCCGCAGACTGCGCTCGACCACGTTGCGCACCTCGGCCATGTGCCGCACCTGGACCGTCCTGTCGTACGACATGTGCACCGCCAGGACCCTCAGTGTGCCCCCTGTGCCAGTGTCCACATCGGCGCTGAGCAGGACCCGCCTGTTCTTGTCCGGATCGCTCGCGTGGAACGACAGCCGTGTCGCTGCAACGTTGTCCAGCGGCAGGCGGGACACGAGCGCGACAGAGGCAGAGTCGTCATAGTAGGACCACCGGTACACATCGGAACCCATCCAGCCGCGCAGCTCGTCCAGCGCCGCCTGGCCCGGCACCTCCTGCAGCGCCACCACGTCAGCGCCCAGCAGCTCGCGGCCGATGAACTCGCACCGCAAGGGCCAGTTGAACATGGCGTTCCACACGTTGAACGTGGCGATCCGTATGGGCAATGGCGAGGACGATGATCCCCAATACCACACGACGACCACGAGCCCTAGCGCGGTGCAAAACAGGGCCGCCCGTCGTAAACGGCCGTGGACCATGCAAGTGAAAAAAAAAACTCGAAAAAAACTTTCAAATGATCCGCGATGGATGACGAAACCACAACCGGGATTGTGCAGCTAAAGGTACCCCCACCCACCCACCCGGAGCCGGATGTGACTTACCAGTACGTCAAACAATCAAAAGCACCCGTACAGCGAGGAGGGCCAAGTGTACCTCGTGGGCACGGTCCACATCTCGCAAAAGAGCGCTCGGACGGTGGAAGAACTGGTGCACCGCGTGCGGCCTGGTGTCGTCGTGCTCGAGCTGTGTCCCGCCCGTTTGGCCATCCTGCGTCTGAGCGACGACGACGGCACAGAACAAGGCAGGCAGATCGCGGCGGCCGCACCACGGACAATGGCCATGCTCGTGAACGACATTGTGCGCGTCCTGCAGAACAAGGAGGGCTCGGTGGGCGTGATCAAGGCCCTGCTGGGACACACCATGGCACAGCTGGGCGACAAGGTCAAGGTCAAGCCGGGCACGGAGCAGCGCGCGGCGTTCAAGGCGGCCGAGGCGATCGGGGCAAACGTCTTTCTGGGTGATC
>Ga0302226_10002574_pt1 | contig 12835 bp, 8 predicted proteins | sample II_Palsa_E3_3_FD_193524 | JGI IMG/M metagenome (GOLD analysis project Ga0302226, IMG submission 193524) | Peat permafrost microbial communities from Stordalen Mire near Abisko, Sweden - II_Palsa_E3_3 | ecosystem: Environmental > Terrestrial > Soil > Palsa > Peat permafrost | place: Sweden...
GATCGGAGTCGTACTGTTCGGCGCTACAGCGCGACCTAACGCGGTTCAGATGCAACGCCGCTTCGAAGCCTAATGCGGTCGTGGAGTTGCAGACGCTCTGCCTCAGATGCAGGGCAGGATTTTTACTCGTGAAGCCCAGACGCGGTTTTTCGCTTAGCTTACCCCAAGCAGGGATGGGCGGCTGCGCAAACGGCGTGCTCAGGGCTGGCTGCATGTGTGTCCCGATTGTACGGCCTCGAAGGCCGGGATGCCGAGCGGATTCGGTGCGGGATTGAGAACGGATTGCGGAGAGGTTCGGATGCCGATTCCGGGACGGGATCGGCCCCTCTTTAGCAGCTAAAAGCAGCTACTAAAAGAAGAACATTTTGTCGCCTATTCGCAGTCCTCTTCGGCCTCTATTTCAAGAGTGGAGAACAGGGCGTCGGCGTCTGGATCGTCAGCCTTGGACGACAGGCTTTCGCCGCGTTCGAGCAGCGCCGCCGGATGGGTTGCGGCATGGACCTGTTGCAGGGTTCGGATGGCAACCTGCGTATAGAGTTGCGTGGTTTTCAGGTCTTCGTGGCCAAGCATCTGCTGGATGAAGCGGATGTCGGCCCCGTTCTCGTGCATCAGCGTGGCCATCGTATGGCGGAACAAGTGGCAGGAGCCGGTCTTGCCCAGCTTGGCGTCGTCGATGCGTTCCCTGACTGTGAAGGTCAGATGACCGCGACTGAACGGCTCGCCCTGGGCGGTTAGGAAGACGGTCATGTCGTCGGGCTCGACAGCTAGTTGCGGACGTGCCTCGCGGATGTACTTTTGAAGCCATGCGACAGCCCGTTCTCCGATGGGCACATAGCGGTCTTTGTTGCCCTTGCCCTGGCGGACGAGGATCAGGCCCCGGTCGAACTGGAGATCGTAGAGCTTCAACACGATTGTCTCCATGCGGCGCAGGCCGGTCGAGTACAGCACTTCCATGATGGCCCGATCACGCAACCCGATGGGCTCCTCGATCTCGCAGAGCTGCATGATCTGCTCGACCTCATGGGCGGAGAAGATGTTCTTGGGCAGGCTTTGGCCGAGGCGCGGCAGCTCGATCTCCGAGGCCGGATTGTGGAGGATATGATTCTGCCTGGTCATCCACCGGAACCACACCCGCAAGGGCACAAGCCGCGTGTGCTGCGAGCGGAAGCTCAACGGCTCGCCGTTCTTCTTGCGGTAGAGGAACAGATGCCGCTGATACCGCTCCAGCACTGGCCGCGTGACTTCCACGGGATCGGTAAGCCCGCGCTCTTTGCACCACCGAAGGAAAAAGCCGATATAGACCTGGCGGCTGCGTACCGTGTTCTCTGAGTAGTTCTGCACCGCCAGCGCCCGCAGATGGTCCTGCATCAGCGACTCCAGAGCCGTCTCCGGGATGGCCTGCGGTTTGCGCTTTCTCTCGATCCTGGCCATCACTTCACCCCCGCTGCGGCTACGACGTAGTGACCGTTCGGCTTTACCGCTCTATAAGTGATTTCTGGAAGATCGAACTCGGCATCGCCTGGAACCATCATGCCTATTGGCGGAGAGACGGATTTGACCACACCCGACACCCCGCCGACTTGGGGCCGACTTGACCCCGACTTGCCCGCCTCCGGCCCCGACTTCTTTTCGTCGTAGGCATGTTTCGAGAGCGCGGCCACTTCGATCAGCCCGCCCAGTACCGGCTTCCCTCCGTCTGTGGGCCGCATGAACATCAGCTCGTAGACGAGACTCTGACCCCGGCCGCCGCGATGGATGAGCAGGTACTCCAGCTCCTCAAGGCGATGCAGATGGACTTTCAACTGCGTATCGCCCCAGCCCGTCGCCTCGCGCACGTCGCGGCGCGAGAAGCGATAGTCGGACCGTTCCATCTTCTGCCGCCCGCACTCGGCGGTAACCATCGTGTCGATCGCCAGCAGCAAGCGCCGCGTCTGCGGCGGCAGCTCGTCGAGCGAGCGGCCCAGCACTTCATGCGCAAGCCGGTTGGCCGTGGCGATGTCGTAGAGCGTGACCTCGATGTACTCGACCGCGCGGCCCCGGTGCTCGACCGTCCTCCGTGGCCGCTGCCATTGATGAAGCAGGGCGATGCTGCGGATGAGCGTCAGATACTTCATGTGGTCGCGCCTGGTCCGGGTCTGGCTGTCGAGGAAGGTCAGCTCCCGCGCGTAGGGATTGGCGACGAAGACGGGCTTGAGAAGACGCTGCGCGTTGCGATGCACGGCCAGGATCGCTTCGCGGTCCCGCCGTTTGAGCAGGCCTTCGAGCGTCTGCGCCTCACGCTGCACACGATGGATCGCCTGTGTCTGTTCGCGCTCCTCATTGACCGAGAGGACCAGGCAGCGGTTGAGCAGCTCTTCGTCCAAGTGGATCGCGGTCGTCGTCAGGAAGATCATCACCGGCCCTTCGACTCTATATTGATGGGTCAGCAGTCGGCCCGTCGCCGGGTCTTTGCCGGTGCTGGCGATGGTCAACACGCCCTCCGACTGCAAGAGCTTGAGCGCATAGGACGCCGAGTGTGCGCCCTCTTCTTCGACGATGGCGAGCACCTTATGCTTGAGGTCGGTTTCGCCCATATAGAAGAGCGACTGGCCCGTCATGGCCGAGTATTGCACCCGCTGCTCCTCGGGCAGGAACGCGAGGACCGCTTCCATCAGCGAGCTTTTGCCCGCTGCGGAAGACGATTGCACGATCACGGCCAGCGGCGCTTCCAAGTGCCGCGACACGACTCCGAGATAGCCGACGAGTTTGTTGGTCTCCTCGCCCACGACGCCGCACCGGGCGAAGTCCTCGACGATCCGCTCCAACAGGCGCGGATCGCGCAGCAGCTCCATCGCGTCGGCCCTGTCCTGTTCGCTGATCGTAACGGCCTCTTCCTTCGGCGCAAGGGCCTGCTTGATCTGCTCGTCTTGCAGCTCTTCCAGCTTCAACAGCACACGGCCCAGGTCGCGGCGCAACACCTCTTCCTTTAGCCCCAGTTCCTCCGATGCTTGCTTGGCGAACACTCCACGCTGCCGCGCGGAGTAGAGGTCCAGCGTGTCGACGTGGAAGGCGGACTCCCCGCGCGGCGTTCGGCCTGAGACGAGGATATTCACCTTCAACAGCTCGTAGCTCATGTTTTTATTCAGGCCACGGATGCGATAACGGCGGTCGCCCTGCATCAAGAAGATATCTTCGCCGCGCATCTCGACGGGCACATCGATAGTGGGCGCGGGCATTGCCGCTGGCTCTTGCGGCGCAACCGGCTCCGGGTCGGCGGCTAAGGGAAGAACATGGTTTGGGATGTCGGCGGGGGATACTTCGGAGGCTGGCTCTAGCTCATCTTCGATGGGATCGGCGACGGCTTCGACCTGGCTCTCATCCTCGGCCTCTATCTGAGCAAGGATGTCTTCTTCTTCGATCAGTTCTTCTTTAGTCGCTGACTCTGGCTGCGGCTCGATCACCGGCTCAGCGTCGATGACCAGTTCCATCATCGGCTCTACGCTGCGCGGCTCTGGCCGTTTGCCCTTGCCCAGCCACTCGGCCTTATTCAGCAACACGCCTAGACTCTTCGCCGCTGGCTGCACCTTGAGCGAGTATTCGTTCGCGTCCATGCCCTTCGGGAACAACACGCGGAAGCACTCGATGCCCATCTGCATCAGCTCTTCGGACAGTTCGCGCGTAGCTTTCTCCCCGGCCTCGTCGCGGTCGTAGGCGATATACACGCGCGTTGTGCCGTGCTTCTCGAAGGCTGCACGATGGTCGGCTGTGAAGCCATTGACTCCATAACTGGCCGTCACGTTGCGGAAGCCCGCACTCCAGAAGCTCAGCGCGTCGATCAGCGATTCGCACAGGATGATCTCCTTGGAAGCAAGTAACGCTTCCTCGTTCCACACGCCCGCATGTGCGCCCGGTAGATACAGATGGTTGGGCGTACCCTCGCGGAGATTTGACGTGATCTTCCGGCCATACATCTCGACCACTTCGCCGGAGCCATTGAAGACAGGGATTACAACCGAGCCATTGAAGTGCTCGTGTCCGCTCTCCCGCAGGATGCCCAGTCCTTGCAGCCGGCCCCGCATCTGAGCGCCGGCGGCGCGGTTCTTCGCCGGCAGACGATAGCCCAGCGTCCGGTTGGCGAAGCCCAGTTTGAACCGGTCGATCATCTCCGGTGATTTCAGACCGCGTGAGGTCAGATACTTCATCGCCTCCGGCGACTGTTTCAGCGTCTCGTTGTAGTAGTCCACGACTTGCATCAGAAGCACACGGTCGTCCGCATCCCGTGCAACGGGCGGCGGCAGTTTGCGCACCGTGCCATGTTTGACCGGCTGGATCGGGGCGTCGGCTACAGGAAGATGGTCTGCTTTGAGAAGCTCGACGGCATGGCGGAAGCTCACGCCGTTCGCCCGCATCACCCAGTCGATGGCCGTGCCGCCCGCGTTGCACGCGCCCAGGCAGTGCCAGAGGTTCTTCGCCGGAGTGATGACCAACGATGGGTTGCGGTCGTCGTGGAAGGGGCAGAGGCCCAGCAGGTCCGCGCCGTGCCGCGTCAGCTTGATCCCCCGCGCCTCGGCCAGCCGCTGGATAGAGATTTCTTTCTTTAGCCGCTCGACCTCATGCTCCGGGATTCTCGCCATTTTTCAGCCCTCCATCGAAAACCCTGTCAAGTGCTTTTTCCACTTTTTGCAGTTTTTCTCGCCGTGCCTCAGTATATACATACACTGTATATCCATGCAGTGGTTTTAGGGGAGTGATTACAAGTGGACCATAAAATCCCTCTTGAGATGCCCGCGAAGAAAGAGCCACATTCTGCATTCGGCAAGCGCCTGTTCGCCCTCAGGAAGGCGCGCGGCCTCACTCAGGTACAGCTCGCCGAAGCCCTGGGGACGACCCAGCGAGTGATTTCCTACTACGAGACGGATGCCGAACTGCCACCCTCGACGGCCATCATTCCTCTGGCGCGTGTTCTGGAAGTCTCCACGGATGAGTTGTTGGGATTGAAGCCCACAGAGCCGAACGGCAACAGCAGCGTACAGAAGCAGCGGCTTTGGAAGAGATTTCAGAAGATGGAAGTGCTGCCGACGAAGGACCAGAGAGCCGTCATTCGGCTGATTAACTCGCTGGCTGGCAGCTCTCATGTCGAGGCCGGTTAGTTCGCTCTCTCATGTTTGGAACATGAGAAGAAGACATTCTTCTCATAATTGGGAACCACCCGCAGCGGAGTCGTCAGTCAAGGCCGCGCGTTCGTTGCGCGCCGCGTCAGCGGTCGGAGCGCAGCGGAGAGCCTTTACGGACGATGGAGCGGAGGGTACGCCGCGTCAGCGGCCCATGCTCAAGCCCTGAGAGAGTCCCATCTCAACCGGCTGCGGTTCGATCTTCAGCCCCGCATCCTGCTGGATCGGCGTCTGCTGTTGCATCCCGGTCGGCTCGCTCGTCTGCTGGATGGCCGATGGATTCGACACGTCCCGGCTGAGCTGCTGGCCCAGCGTCTTCGCATCGTTCGTGTACATCTGCACATCGAACTGCGCCCGCGAGACGGAGACGTAGGCCATGCGGCTATTCAGCAACTCGCCGTGCGCCTGTGAAGAGTCAACGTGGATCAGCACACGGTCGGCGGTCTGGCCCTGGCTGCTATGGCTCGTGACCGCATAGCCGTAGTCGAGATGCGGATGCTGCTTTGCGTTGAACTCGACCTCGCGGCCTGAGTCCATGCGGAGTTTGAGATTGCCGTCGCCGTCGATCTTATCGACCTTCCCCAGCTCACGATTCGCTAACTTCTCCGGATGATACGGCGCGGTCATCTGCACCCGGTCGCCCTCGGCGAACGTGCGCTCCGTCTCACGATACACCGTCACGCCCTGCAACCGGCGCGGATCGTAACTCAGCTCCTCGCCGCTGCGCCGCATCACCGTGACGGTGTTGCTCTCGCGGTCGGTACGCTCGACCCGCGCATACTCTCCGGCCTCGATGCCGAGAGGCTTAGACCCTTTCGAGTAGCGGATCACGTCGCCGGTTTCATAGTTCTGCGCGTGTTGCCGGTCGGCTCCGGTGATGTCCTGCCGAGCGTAGAGCACACGAACGCTGTGCTCGTCCCCTTTGACCTGGCCGGTGTCCTGCATCGCTCGATGGATGTGGTTGTTGATCTCGCGGCGGCTTTCATTGTCGGGCGAGACGACCAACGTGCTTTCAGGAGAGCGCACATACTCGCGAGCTATCTCCGCGATGCGTTCGTGCCGGTCGCCGATCTCATGCACACGGCCTTGGCTGTTGAGATTGCCGATGGCCTCGCGCACCTCGCCCCGCGCAAGCTGCTCGACAGTCTCTTTGAGCGCAGGGTCTTTCTGCCGGATGATCTCATCCAAGTGCGCCGTGCGAAGCCCTGCCTCCTGCAACTGGGCGTAAGGCCTGCCTGCTTCGACGGCCTCATGCTGCCGCGTGTCGCCGACGAACAACACACGATCATTTTCCTTTAGCCGCTCGACGAACGTGTGCATCTGCCGAGTGCTCGCCATGCTCGATTCATCGACCACATAAAGACGCTTCTGTCCGTCGTCCGCCCGGTCGCCGCGCGTCAGATGCCGTTGCAAGGTTTCGGTCGCCATGCCCGCTTCGCCTAACTTCTGCGCGGCCCTCGATGTCGGCGCAAGCCCCTTGACCTCGTAGCCCGCGCTGACAGCGGCCTCACGGACAGCGGCTAAGGAAGTAGTTTTACCCGCGCCCGCAACGCCTTCGAGAGCCATCATCTGATCGCGGCTCGTCAGCACCGTATCGACCGCGTTCCGCTGGCTCAAGCTCAGATGCGGATGCTGCTCCATTGTCTGCTGCCGGGTCTGGCCGTCTGCGAGTACGTCGCGATTGCCCTGGCCCAGCTTCATCCGGTCGATCAGCTCGCGCTCGTAACCCTGCATCTCGCCAGTCGTGAACGCACGGCCCGCAAGCCCCTCTCGACGTGGAACCTCGATCAGCTCCGAAGACTGCACACGCCGCTCGAACTCGGCCTTGATCTCCGGCAACCGCGCCTCGCCCATTGTGTGACGCAGTGCGTCACGCATCAGCGTTCGCTCGTCGGCCACGGCCTCGCGCTCCATGCCGCGCTCACGCGCGTAGCTCACGCCGTCATGCGCTGCGGTCTGCGAAGACTCCGGCCTCAGCTCTACACCTGGCCGCTCGGCAGCTTCGGCAAGCACACGCTGCGGCTGCTGGCCATACTCTGCGGCGAGCTTTTGATGCTGTGCCCGCACTTCATCGTGTGAGAGCGGCTGCTTCGCATCGCGTGTCTGATGCGCCGCGATCTGCGCTGCCCCGGCTCCCTCGCGGCCCTGCTCGCGCAACTGCTCCTCGATCTGCTGCCGCCGCGGACTCGATGCTTCTAAGTATTCCCGCGAGTAGCCTTTGATCTCCGGCTGCCCATGCTCGCCACGCTCGATCTCGTAGCCCATGCCTTGCAACCGCGCGGCCAGCTCCGAGCGATACACCGCCGTCGCGTACTGCTGCGTTTTATAGAGTTCCTGCGGCTGCAACGCCCGCGTGTTTCCATCGGCAGTTTCGGTCACATTGAAGACCACTGCATGAGTGTGGAGCTGCGGCGCCGCGTAGCCATCGACGGGTCGGCTGCTGTCATGCTCGAACTTGGCCACGGCCCACGCGCCCGTCGTCTGCGCCGGGACGTTGCCGCCGATTCGCGCCTGCACATACTTTTCCATCTCATCGAGCGCGACACGAACGCTCTCTCGATGCGCCTCTTTCACGCGGTCGTCGCCGCCTACCAACGCAGTCAGAGAGACGGATTTCGGTGCGCTGAACGTCGCATCCCAGCCTGCGCGGTGCTCCATCGAACGCACTCGCTCGCCCTGCGCGTTCTCATACTCCCGCGCCGTCTGATACCGCACAAGCTGCTCGCCGGTCTCTGGATGCTGGCCTTCCGAGAGCCGCGCGAACTGCTGCTCGTTGACCTCGCCGGTCAACCCCCACCGCTGGGCAAGCTGGCCCTGCCACTCGCCGCGCACACGCTCGCCCTCGGTGTAGTAGTTCTCTTTGGCGTTGGCGAACTCCTCTTTGTGGTACGCCTGAGCCTGCCCCGCGCTGATCGGTTTCGATAGAGTGACCATGCTTTTACTCGAAGTACGGATGCTGCTCGTTCACTTGAGCAGGCTGCTGTTCCTGCCGTTTCTCCGGCATGGGCGACTTCTTCTGCGGAGCAACCTGCACAACCTCGGGCTGCGGCGCTACCGGAACACTCTCCGGCTGCGCGGTCGGTTTTACGGCCGCCGCCGCCGTCACCGCGCGCTCGATGTACTTCTCCGCATGGCTCTCAAGCTCCAGATATGGGAAGCGCATCCGCAGCACATAGTTCCCATGCTTCAGATACCCATGCAGAGGATCGAGCCCCGCAACCTCCGAGGCCATGACCAGCGGCTCCCGCGTGATGTCCCGCGACTGGTTCTCCGAGTTGCGGGGGAACTTGCCCACCGTCCGCGACTCGCGGAACCGCTCGATCTCGATCTCGCCGATGGCTTTCGAGATCCACTCCGACGCATGAGGCTCGCTCGTCTTAAGGAAGATCTTCGTCGCCGGTTGCGACAGCATCGCCTCGGCAACATGGCCGTACAGGGCCTCGACCTGGCTCTTGCCCTGGAAGCCCAGTACCATCGGATTGTTCGATTTTCTGTTCTCCGTAACCGCCGTCGTGAGCTGCGGAAGACGTTGCAAGCTGGCCAGCTCATCCAACACGAACCACGTCTTGCGCTTGGTCGATTCCTCGTTCATCAGCCGCAACACGAGCAGGTCGAGCCATAGGCTCATCAGGGGCCGCATCCGCTCGCGCATCGTCGGTTTCGACGTAAGGAACACCCATCCCTTGCGCTCCTTCGCCCACTCCACCGTGTTCCAGCGGCGCGTCGTCTCCGACTCTTTAGGCAGCAGCTTGAACGCATCGGCGACCATGTTTAACGAACCCAACACACCGCTGCGCTGGTTCGCCGCGTGGCGGTCGATCATTGCTTGAAGCTCCGTGCCTTCGACCCGTTTGTCGATCTCCTCCGCGTTGCTCATCCAGTAGGTAAGCTGCTGCGGCGTCGGCTTGAGATTGAGCAAGTGAGCGAAGATTTTCCTCGGCGCTTCGACGAAGAACCGGTTCTCCCGGCCCTGGTCCGGGAACAAGCTGGCGGCTAAGGTAAGAGCCTCCGCCTCATGCGGAACCTCATCGCCCGGACTCCAGAACGGGCACCGCGCGTCCATCGGATTCAGGATCACGTCGCCCCTGGCCTCGTTGTAAAACTGCGGCAGATATTCCATCGCAGGGTCGTACACGATGGCGGCTTCGCCGCGCTCCCACACCTGCGAGAGAAGCTGCCGGATGGCCGCGCTTTTGCCGGTGCCGCTGTCGCCCACGATCAGGAAGTGCATCGCCTCCCGGTCGCGCGGAACACGAGCCCAGCGGCTAAGGTTTTTACGGAAGAGTTTGTCCGTCCACGTCTGCTCTTCATTGATGAACGACACCCCGTCCGGCAGGCGCGTCCTCAGTCCCTTCGACTTGCCCAGCTTCTCATTCAGCTCCGCCGTCGTGACCAGCTCCGGCCCGCGTAACCGACGCCCATGCTTGTACAGCATCCGCCGCGCCCGGTCCTTCGGAACCGCCACGAACAGGACCAGCACGAAGAACGCCAGCGAGAGATAGACCGGCTTCTGATAGAACTCCCAGGCCTCATGATCCGCGTACACCGCTTCGCTCATCACCCGGTGCAGGCCTCGGTCGTTGAAGACGCCCGCCACCCAGGTCAGCCGGGAGATGCCGTCCTTCACGCCCTCATCCGTCAGCCGGTATCCCAGCCTGCCGTCCGGTCCCGGAACCGGCTCGATCTCATCCCCGATCACAAGCCGCTGCTGGCCCTTCCCAACCACCGCCTCCAGCAGCGTGTACTTGGACTGCGCCGTCGCCGACGCTTTGCCCCGCGCCCCGCTCTTCAGGTAGTCCGACAGATACAGCCGCTCGGCGGCTGTCCAGCTCCGCTCGTACTCCAGCGTCAGCATCCCGGCGAAGAACAGGCAGCTAAGGAAAAACGCTCCCCACGTCCACACCGGCCTCCGGCTCGGCCATGCTTTGCTGTACTCCTTGCGTCCCCATTCCGCCATCGTCAGCCCTCCTCTGGATTGGTTTCCGCTGCCATTTCAGATGCCGTTTCCGGCTCCGGCCCGGTCGTTCTCGCCGTCGCCCGCACCGCCGTCAGACGCTCCATCGCCCGCTTCGATTTGTCCCCGTCCGCCCGAGCGATCAGCTCCGCCATCGCCTCCGCCGTCACCGGTTTTCCCTGCGAGACGGAGAACAGAAGATTGATCAGGATCGACCGCAGGGCCAGAACCTCGCCCAACAGAACCTCATTCGCCGCCCCGCTTTCGCCCTCGCGAGGCTCCAGCAGCTCCGCACGAACCCACTCCGAGAGCGTCAGCTTCCGGGCGCGGGCGCGGGCCTCCAGGGCAGCGAACTCCTCCTCGCTGACCTTCGTGCTCACGCTCTTGATGCGGAGCGGCGGCTTCAGTAAGCACCGCCTGGCTGGGACTTTGAACTGGATTTTGCGGGATGGCCGCACGAAGCCTGTGCGTCGCCGGGAAGGACAGCAGGGGGCCGGACACAGGCTAAGGGATTGAGGCTCAACGGGTTCCCCTACAGCAACGTGCGCTCGCCTACAGCATAACGCCTTCAGCCCAGTTTTTCCATTAGTCGCTTGTTTTCAGCAGGTTCCCGCACAGCAACCCAAGGTTCCTCTACAGCTCCCATTCTGGGGTGACGTGTCATCCTCAACCCGATGCGTAGCAGCGTGCTCTGCGGGATGATCGCAGGGAACAGAAAACTGGCTGGACTAAATGGAACCCGCCTAATCCCGTATTGATAAGCTCTGAGCCTGTCAAAAATGCTGAGAGCCAAGAATCAAGGCCATTGCAACGCCGATTCCGACTCCGAGCACGAACGAGAATAGCTGGGTCCGTGAGCCGAAAAGCGGTAGGGAACATCCCAGAACGAATACAAAGAGCTCCAAGGGCGTAAGGCCCTTGGAGCGGTAAATTTCCCACGCGGATGCACACGCAAGCGCAGCTGCAGGCGGGAGACGCCGGCGGAATGGATAGTTCTTCGCTCCGCTAATTAACTTTTCGATCAGCTTCAACGCTTCGTTTCTCCATCGTCAAATCGCTTTTGCCGCAGGTACTTCAATCAAAATCGCCCCCGTCGTATGGCGGGTCCAAGGGGGGAGGATTTTCCCATGGAATGATGGCAAAGGCGCTGCAAACTAATAGGTATTCTTCTATAACCAACTTCTTCTTGTCGGCGGAGAGATTGCTTTCGGATGCCAAGCGAGCCACTAAGGTGCCCGTGATCCCGCAAGCCAAGAATCTCGCAGCACTTGCAGCATATCTGTTGGCCGCTATTGCCTCCAAGACATCCTGAACAGTGAGGTAAATGTTGCCAGCGAATTGCTCCACCGTTGCAAGGTACTCAGGGAGAGTCCCCCAAAGGTTGGTAGCTACCGTTACGGTGGCTCGAATGATGCTGGGAATTATCCCGACTTCTTCCTCTTCATCAGCCCGTCCCCTCGGATCGACTCGATTCACTGGATCGCCGCCAGCGTACATGTACTTATGCAGCGATGCTGGATCGGTGATTACGCCGTCTTCTGGATCGCGGCTGAGGAACCTTCCCGTCAGCGGGTTGTAGTATCTGGCGCGGAGGTAGTAGAGGCCGAGATCGGAGTCGTACTGTTCGGCGCGATAGTACGATCGGCTGCGCAAGACTTCACCGGTTGCACATGTCGCCGAGAACGTCATAATTGTAGGCCTCGCATCGTAAGCGTAATCCCAGGTCTAAAGATCGCGACGCGGAGCACCCATTTTCCTTGATCTTCAGACCTGGGCCGCCCGCGGCTCAGATTATTCACTCCCCAGCCTTAGGCCCTCCGCCGTTTGATTGGTTTCTATTCTGACGTTCTGATTTGTCGTCTACTCTCTGCTTTTCTGAATTCCTTGCAACTATGATCCAGTCATAGGCATACCAAACGAAAAGAAAGCTTGTCAGAAGGGCTAATGTTCGTTCTCCGGTCATCCAGAGTATGAAAGCAATTACACCCCAAGACATGCACGGGACGACAACTGCAGCCGATCCGCGAAGAGTGGTAAATCGTTTCATCCAAACGAACGGTACAGACAGGGATAGGGCACCTAAAGCGCCAACAACTTCGGTTAGCGGAATCGGGCGTCCTGGATAGACATAGACCATCCTGAACCCGCAGACAACCGATATCGCAATCGCAATCAAAGATGTAGCGAGGATTCGTTGCGAAATTGCCACTTGCGCCCCTCAGAGATCTTTGCTGCTCTATCACCCGTATATAAAGGCTGCAATAAGCAGCCCAACGAAGTTCAGGATTAAAGTGGAGTGAAGGCGTTCTTGCAGCCCCAAGCACTATTCAAGATTCCCGCCCATGTAAGCGGCCACCTCCAGTTAGTGTGGTTGGTAATTGCGTTGAGCAAGGTAATGGAAACGGAAATGAGGCACCGGACCCTCGAGGCCGTCTGAGTGGCCCATTCAATGGTTTCTAGCGAGGAGATAAACGTGGCTTTCACAAATTCGACCGCAGTCTCCAAGCCTGTTGGGTCAATGGCATTGACCGGATCTCCGCCAGCATACAAATACTTGTGCAGCGAAGCCGGATCGACGGCCTTGCCGTTCTCAGGATCACGCAACAGGAACCTTCCGGTCCCGGGGTTGTAGTACCGGGCGCGGAGGTAGTAGAGGCCGAGGTCTGGGTCGTATTGTTCGGCGCTACAGCGCGACCTAACGCGGTTCAGATGCAACGCCGCTTCGAAGCCT
>Ga0302226_10002583_pt1 | contig 12805 bp, 10 predicted proteins | sample II_Palsa_E3_3_FD_193524 | JGI IMG/M metagenome (GOLD analysis project Ga0302226, IMG submission 193524) | Peat permafrost microbial communities from Stordalen Mire near Abisko, Sweden - II_Palsa_E3_3 | ecosystem: Environmental > Terrestrial > Soil > Palsa > Peat permafrost | place: Sweden...
TCAGGCGCAAGCTCGGCGCCGTCGAGGCTCATTCACGGCGGCCTGAAGTATCTTGAAACCGGGGAATTTGGCCTCGTCGCCGAATCCACGCTCGAGCGCAATCTTTTGCTGAAAAACGCGCCGCACTTCGTGCTGCCGCTAGAGACCGTATTGCCGATTCATTCGTATTTTGGCGGCATCGTCGCGTCTACGCTGCGATTTTTCGGTGTCAAGTCGAAGCTCGCCGATCGCGGTGCGATCATTTCAAAAATCGGTCTCACGATCTACGATTTTCTTGGCCGCCATCACCGGACGATGCCGCGCCATTACGTCGCGCTCAGAAGACGTTCTCTTCAAAATCTGCCGTTGCTCGATCCCGCCATCAAGGCAACCGCCACGTATTTCGATGCACAAGTCACTCAGGCCGAACGACTGAACTACGAACTGGTAGCAGACGGACTGGCCGCCTGCGAGGAAGCCGCGGCTGCAAACTACGTGACGGTTGACCACGTGGAAGGCAACACGGTCTGGCTGCGTGATCTCGTGTCGGAGCGGCTGTTGCCTGTCACGCCGACCGTCATCGTCAACGCTGGTGGCGCGTGGATCGACACCGTGAACCAGTCGCTCGGTATCAAGCGAAAGTACATTGGCGGAGCGAAGGGGTCGCACCTGATCGTGACCCATCCTGAGCTCCATGCGCAACTGCAAGGCCGCATGGTGTACTTCGGCTCGAAGGACGGTCGCATTTGTCTTGTCTATCCTTTCATGGACCGGCTTCTGGTCGGTTCGACGGATATCCGCGTAAGCGATCCCGACCAGGTTCGCTGCGAGGACAGTGAGGTCGACTATATGCTCGGCGTATTGCGGGAAATCTTCCCCCGCCTGGAACTGGATGCATCGAACATCACGTTTCGCTACAGCGGCGTGCGCCCGTTACCCTATTCCGATGCCGCGAATCCTGGCGACGTAAGTCGCGATCATGTGGTGCACGTCGATCATCTGCCCGATACCGAGATCCCCGTGCTCTCGCTGGTCGGCGGCAAATGGACAACCTTCCGGGGATTTGCCGAATCCGTCGCCGACGATACGCTCAAGCGCCTCGGGCGCACGCGTCGGGTCAGCACTCGAGACGAAGCCATTGGTGGCGGGCATGATTTTCCACGCACCTCTGCGGATAGGGCTGCATGGATCAACGAGTTTTCCGCGCGTTGCGGTGTTCCGGTCGAACGAGCTGAAACCTTGCTCACGCGTTACGGTACGAGTGCATCCGCCATCGCGGCATTCTGCTCGCCGGTGCACGACAGGTTCCATGACAAACCGCTCGCAAGCGAGCCGAGTTACACAGCGCGAGAGATTCAGTACCTGTGTGAGCACGAAGCCGTGACGCATCTTGCGGATCTGCTTTTCCGCCGGACAACGATCGCGATCTCCGGGCAATTGACCGGTGCCGTGCTGGATGAAATTGCGGCAATCGCGGCGCGTGTGTTGGGATGGGACTCGACCCGCATGCAGCGGGAGATTGGATCGTCCCGCGACATCGCCCGGCAGCGCCACGGAATGGTGCTTCGCGATACTGAGCTTGCGCATTAAGCGCGCTGGGTTGCTTGAACTACTCGCTTTCAGAGTCGACGGGAATCCCGGCGTCGCTGCCGGACGCGGAGTCTCGCCGGGGCCGGCGAACAGCTCTTACCTTTCCACTGTTTCCGCCACCGCAGAAGAATTGCTCGCCGCCATCCGACTCGAGCCCCGACACCCCTGCACCGGACGGCATCTGGAGGCTCTCCAGGACCTCTCCCGTTTGCGGATCGATATGTCTCAGCTCGCTCGCGTCATCTTCCCAGGTGCCGTGCCAGAGCTCTCCGTCAACCCAGGTGACACCGGTGACGAAGCGGTTGGATTCTATGGCGCGAAGAACCGCCCCTGTTTGAGGATCGACTTGATGGATCTTCCGGCTCTGATACTGCCCCACCCAGAGCGTTCCTTCCGCCCACGCGAGCCCCGAGTTAGCGCCGCCAGCGGGCGCCGGGATCGTGGCGAGCACCCGGCCGGTGGCCGGATCGATCTTCTGGATACGATCTCCGGCTATCTGAAACAGGTGCTGGCCGTCGAAGGCCGTTCCTGCATCGGCAGCGACATCGAGTGAGCGCAGAGGAGGGTTGCCACTCGCCGGATCGAAGGCGTTCAGCTTGTCTCCGGATCCAAACCAGACGTGCTCACCGTCATACGTGACGCCAGCCACGTTATCGACACCCGGGAAGGGCCCATATTCACGGATGATTTGCGCCTCTGATCGTTTCATAGTGGCATCCTAATCATTGGGTAAGTGGAGCGGGGAGTAACAAGCTTGTCGCGAATCCCGGCACTGGCGGGGTCAACCAGCGACGTGCCCGCCCGCGGCCAAACGACTGCACCTTACCGGCGGCCGCAAGCGAGTCCAGTGAGCGCTGCACGGTGCGCTGGCTGGCTCCAAGCACAAGCGCGAGAGCTGAGCTCGTCCACGACTCACCGTCGGCAAGGAAGACAAGCACCGCCGCATGTTTGTCTTCAACGGGCCGCGCCAGCACGAAGACCTCGCGCGCGGCACGCGGCACCAGCACAAACCCGCGCTTCGTCGCGCTCACGCTGCCCAGCGTCCCGAGCACCGTACGAAGCCGTCCCATTTCAACACGCAAGCGCGCGCGATGCGATTCATCGGCGTGTTTCGCCCGGAATGCCCGGGCGACGAGCGTGTCCCTGGGCACGTCTTCGGGCCACGCTTCGCCCAGCGCGCGTGCGAGCGCGAACAAGACCGGACGCCTGGCGAGCGAAACCACCGTGCCCGGGTCGCGCACGAGCTGGCGGCACGCGTCCACGACAAGCGCCTTCGACGCCAGTAACGTTTCGACCTCATCGAGCAGGAGGAGTCTGTCCTCACCACTCGCAATCAAGCGCGCGGAGGGCGTATCCAGTATGAGGGATGCGTTTGCAACCTCTGCCGTAAGCGCAGGAATACCCGCATGACGCGCGGCGCGTTCGGCCCGGGCAAGCGCAGCGCGCGCTGTCTTCGCCTGTAGGCGCCGCATGGCGATTCCTGCCACGACAAGCTCGTGGGCGACCCTCAACGCGGGCGGGAAGGGCGTGGGATCAAGCCCGGCGAGCGCCCGCTCGGCCTCATCGAGACGTCCGATGAGGAGGAGGCGCCGGACTACGAGATACCGTGCATGCGCGGCGTTTGCGCGGTCGCCGTGTGCTTCCAGTGTCGCGCGCGCTGCGTCGAGCGTCTTCGCGGTCCAGCCCAGGTCTCTTGAGGCGAGCGCGATCTCCGCCTCGGCGACGACACACCGCGCGCGCGCCACGGCTTCTTTCGGACCGAACGCGCGCGCCGCACTTCGCATGAGCGCCTTCGCTCGAACGAGATCGCCGAGTTGCGCCATCGCGATGCCTCGAAGCGCGAGCGCAGGCGCGTCGTCGCGCAAGGCGATCCGCTTCAGTGCGCCGAGCGGGTCGCCCGCGGCGAGCGCACGCGCCGCGAGCGCGATTAGTGAGTCCATGGTCTATCCGAATCCCGCCACACTTGTCACTCCCTCCGTTCGATGCCTCGTACTAATCTATCACCAACACGCATGTCGGATCGGAAGTTGAACGAACGACGACGAACACCTGACGGAGGGAAGGACGATGACGACACATGTAACCGGGACACGTCAAGAATGGTTGGCAGCGCGGCTGGAGTTGCTCGATGCGGAAAAGGAATTCACCCGGCGCGGCGACGAACTGGCGCGGCAGCGTCAGGCGCTGCCGTGGGTCCGCGTTGGCAAGGACTACCGATTCGAAACCAATGAAGGGAGTGCCTCGCTGGCAGATCTCTTCCGAGGGCGCTCCCAACTGCTCGTCTATCACTTCATGTTCGGACCCGACTACACGGCGGGATGCCCATCCTGCTCGTCGATCGCGGATGGCTTCGACGGCGTCGTGGTGCACCTTGCGAACCACGACGTCACGCTTTCGGCGGTGTCGAGGGCGCCGCTCGCGAAGTTGCAGACTTACCAGCGCCGGATGGGATGGACTTTTCCCTGGGCGTCCTCGTTCGGCAGCGACTTCAACTTCGACTTCAACATCTCGCTCACCGAGCAGCAACAGCGCGAGGGTACGGTTGAATACAACTATGTACGCGAGGCGCCCGTGGTCGACATACCCTCGCGCACGACACCCGACGGGGCCACCACGTTCGCGGCCATGTCCGGAACCGACACGGCGACGTACGCACGCGAGAGGCCGGGCATCAGTGCGTTCGTTCTTGAGGACGGCGTTGTCTATCACACCTATTCCGCCTATTCCCGTGGCGTGGACGGCGTCTGGGGCATGTACCAGTGGCTTGACCGCGCGTCCAAGGGGCGCAACGAGACAGGTGTCTGGTGGAAGCGTCACGACGAATACAGCAAGCGCTGAGCCAGATAGCGGGCGTCGTTCGCGCGAACGGGAGGCAGAATATGTCGCAAAGCATGGTGTCGGATCGAGCTTCCCAGCGGGCCTTCTTCGGCGTCTCGGCGCTGCTCTTCGCCGCCAGCGCGGCGGTGACGATCGTCTGGTGCGCGTCCATGTCGGCGATGGGCGAGATGCCGATGCCCGGCGGCTGGACGATGTCGATGGCGTGGATGCGGATGTGCGGACAAACGTGGACCGGCGCTGCGGCGTCGTTCATCGGCATGTGGGTTGCGATGATGGTGGCGATGATGCTGCCATCCTTCACGCCCATGCTGTGGCGCTACCGTCAGGCCGTTGGCAGGACAGGCGAGACAGTCGAGACAGGACTGGATCGGCTGACCGCGCTGGTGGGCGCCGGGTACTTCTTCGTGTGGGCCCTGCTTGGAGTGGCCGCCTTTGCGCTAGGCGTCACGCTGGCGGCGCTCGAGATGCAGTTGCCAGCACTCGCGCGCGCCGTTCCGATCGCGTCCGCGGTGGTCGTCCTGATCGCCGGCGCGCTTCAGTTCACCGCTTGGAAAGCGCATCACCTTGCCTGCTGCCGGGCTACGCCGGGGCGCGGTTGCATGTTGCAGGCTTTGCCGGCGGACGCCCGCACAGCCTGGCGACATGGCCTGCGCCTGGGTCTTCACTGCAGCACCTGCTGTGCCGGCCTGACGGCGATCCTTCTCGCGATGGGTGTCATGGATCTGCGCGTGATGGTTGCCGTCACGGCAGCCATCACCGTCGAACGTCTTGCGCCGGTCGGCGAGCGCGTGGCGAGAGTTATTGGAGCCGTCGTCGTCGTGGTGGGGTTGGTCCTGATCGTGCGAGCGATGAGAACTGGATGAAGCATCGCGCATTCTCGGGCATCGTGGGGACATGTACGTTCGAGGGCGATGGATCTCGACACACGCCAACGCCCCCAGCATCCGCTTATACCCCCATGCCAAGCTCAGCAAAACTGATCATTTTCGCGCTACAAGCCTGCGTAAAATCCGCGTCATAACTCGAAAAGAAAACCGCGCGGTCTTTACTCAACGTCTTGAACAAATCAATCAGAACAGCGCGCGCGGGGGCATCGAGGCCAGCGCCTGGTTCATCCGCTATAACGACCTTCACATTGCCCAGCGCCGCCGCCGTCAGAAAAATTTTCTTGCGGGTACCAAACGACATTTGCTCGAAACGCTTCTCGAGATGTGGTGTCAAGCCAAAGCGGTTCGCCAAGTCGAGCGTCATGCTGCCGACGACTGTTTTCCTGTTCGATGCCACCAACTCCAGATACTCGCGGCCGGTCTGCAGCGAGTACGGGATGCAGTCGTCCGGGATGTAGGCGAGTATGGACTTGGACTCGAGCGGGGTGCTTCGCAGCGCGTGCCCGTTTATCCAAACGTCGCCCTGGTCGGGTTTGATCTCACCGGCAAGGATACCGAGCAAGGTGGATTTGCCGCTGCCGGTTTCATCGTTCAGCGCCACGCATCCGGTGCCGGCGCTATAGCGCAGCCCTTGGAAAATAACGCGCTCATCGTAACGCTTGCAGAGGTTCTCGAATCGAAGCATGGGTTGCAGACTTTGTCAGAAGAGGAATGGCCGCGCGACGGTGGCGGATACCGATTGGCATCGTGCGGGCGTCAAGGGTTATGCGGCAATTGACACGGCGGCAAGTGTAGCAGCGCCCGCAGGCGTGCTTGGATGGACCCAACCGTGTGACAAACGGCACCGTTGGAGAGCCTACAAAAACCTCGATTTTGGCGGATATCGGCTAGGGATTGGCGCATCCAATCTTCCCTCCGAGCGCGTAGCTTACTGATGGTAAAGCCGCATTTCATGCGCGGTACTTTTTATGCTGAGTCTATGCATGCCACCCCCCTTGCCGAGTGAAAGTCGGTCAGGCAGGTGTCACCCGCGTGTCGCATGCGCATTTCAAGCTATGGGATAGACCATATGATGAGCAACCCCAAGAGGACACTCCTCGCGGGCCTCCTTTTCGGTGCCCTGGTGATCGGTGCATCTGTAATGCGGTCAGGCGAGGACAAACTGTCGGGAGCGCAATCAGGCTCGGGGCGCAATGGCGCTTCCACCGCCGGCGAACTGGACAATGGCCCGGTCGAAACCCGGAGATCAAACCCGGCTTCTGCGAGCGGCCATTCTGACGACATCTCCCACATTCTTCAGGCGATTCGGGACAGCCTGAAACGTAATGACCTTGCTTCCGCCAAGGTGCTGTTGGGGGCTGTGCAAACGCTTAACAAGGACGACAGTCGCGCGGTGTCACTCCAGAAAGAATTACAGGCGCGTGAGGAAAAGGCTGACCCCGTACCTCCGGTTTCGCCACCTGACAACCCGCGCAGTACAGCGCAGTCGACCCGGACTACAATGCGTTCGCCCGTGAGAGCAGGACGTTCGCATGAGAGCGCATTCCCAGTTCGCGAACATGCGACAAGCACGTCGCATCGGTCACGGATCACGGATGCTCGTCAGATCAGAACCGCATCGAACGGCGCTATAAACACCGAAGCGACAAGCCCGGTGTTGGGAACCGGAAGGACGGACTCGGGTTCGCCGACGGCAGCGCCGACTGTAGCGCAAACCGTCGCCCCAACCATAGCGCAAACCGTCGCCCCAACCATGGCGCCAACCGTTGCCAGCACACAGGCACGTCCCGCGCTATCTCCCGCGACGCCGCCGACCGAACAAGCGCTACCGCCAGCCCAGCGTGTAGCGCCAAAGCCGCCTCTAGTGCAATCCGCTCAAGGTCCGAAGACACGTGCGCAGGTGCGCGCCGAACTGGATCGCGCCCGTATGGACGGGTCACTGCCACGTTTTGGCAACCCCGATCCTGCCGGACCGGGTGGCGTGCCGAGCAGTACCAAGACGGACGTTGACAGCGAATGAGCGAGTCGTGCGGCAATCCGGCCGCGCTGCTGCGACAAGTTGCGCCGCACGTCGCGTCATCGTGAATGGTGTCGGTTGTGGCATTTGCGGATCGCGATTACAGCGCCGACGGGCGCCATCGAGCGGCTTGCCCGATGGCGTCATCTATGCAGGCGACATCCGCGATACCGCTGTCAGCAACAGCCGCCGCGACCCGACGTATCCAGCCTCATGCCGTGCAGGCCGCGATAAGGCGGCGCCTCCGGCGAACTCCATCCATCGAGCATCTGGGGGGCAAGCCGATATACCTCCACACCCAGCGGCCGGCAAACTTCGAGCGGATCGCGCGCGTCCGGGCCCCACATCGGCAAGGACAAATCTCCGCCCGGGCAGGTGGACAGCGCGCACAACAGATCGATCTCCGCGAAGAACTCCAGGTAGTCGCCTTTCTTCGCCGGACAGGCCTTCATGAAATACTGATCGTTCAGATTGAGGCCGGTGCACTGGAACACGTTCAGTACGTCATGCACATCGAATTCGGTGAGACCGTGCGGCGCGATCGCGCGTGTCAGGTTCGAATGGCAATGGAAGTTGAAATCCTCGCCGGTGAGCATCCGGTTCACATACGGATCGCATCGCGTGCCCAGCAGGTCGTGAACGCGACCGCCGTGTTCATCGACTCCGTAGTCGGCAAGGCTGTCGTCGGTGATTGTTACGAGCGGCCGGAGATAGGGCAGGGTCGACCACAGCCGGTCGAATGTGCTGACATGCGCCTGCTGCAACTGGCGCGTGCGGGATGCCCAGAAACGCTCACGCGGATTATGCAGGTTCCAGATGTTGAGGTCCGCGACCTGCGGGCCTTCAATGGTCACGATCCGGAACACATGTCCAGCCGGTACCTTCCACGCGTAGCCGGATCGGATCGGCACTACCGCCGAATCGACCAGCGTGCGCGTTTCATGCGCGGAGGCAACGTGCGAATAAAAGTCCCGGTCGACTTCGAGTGCGGAACCCTGTGTTACCTGATAAGCGGCAGGGTAGTTCAACATGGTTTTGGATCTCCTCAATGAATCGATGCGAGGCGCCAGGCCTCGTTCGAGAAAAGGACCCTGGAAAGAAGCGGTTCAGAGAAGGTCGATCAGCGCTTCTTCGGAACGGTCCAGGTAGTCGGAAAGTTTCTTGCTTGCCCGTTTGTGTTCCCCGGCCACGATCAGGTCGTAGAGTTCCCGGTCACGCTCGATCCACGGCAGCTGGAAACGCCGTTCATCGGGAGCGGCGGAGAACAGCAAGCGCAACTGCGCGAGAATCGTTCGGAAGAACTGATCGAGCAGCGCGCTGCCGATCATCTCCACAATGTGCTGATGAAAGCGCAGGCTATGCGTGCCCACGCTTCGCCAGTCCTCTTGTGACGCGGCTTGCGCAGCGGCATCGCAGGCAGCGGCCATCGCGTGCAGCACCGCCGGGCGGGGCGGGTCGGTCTTTCCCGGCAGCGCAATCGCCTGCAGTTCCAGCGTGCGGCGGACCCGGAAAATGTCGCGCACGTCGGTGCGTGTCAGTGTTCGAACCACCACGCCGCGATGCCGGTAGTGCATGGCCAATCCCTCGCGGCAAATTTGCCGCAGCGCCTCGCGAAGCGTATTACGCGAGACGTCGTACGCCTTCGTGAGATCGGCTTCGGTGAGGGGGGTGCCGGGAGGCAGGTCGCCGCAGATGATCTTGTCGCGAATCTGCGTGACGATGCGTTCGGTCACGGACTCTTCTTCAATGTGCTCGGTCACGATCTTGTTCTTGGTCACGGCTGGGTTGATAACAGACACTGAAGCGGATCGGGTCATGCGATCTGGAGGTCTTTAAGAAAGTGCGCGACGCGGGAATCCTTGTCGAACGCGGTCATGACGCGAGGCGCGGCGTCTGCCACGATCGAGCCATTCTCCAGGAAGATTATCCGATCCGAGATGCGGAATGCAAAATTGATCTCGTGCGTGACGATCACCAGGGTCATCCCCTCACGCGCAAGCTGCTCGATGACCTTCAGGACCTCGGCCACCAGCTCAGGGTCGAGCGCGGACGTCGGTTCGTCGAAAAGGACGATCGAGGGTTTCATGGCCAGCGCCCGCGCAATCGCCACCCGCTGTTGCTGACCGCCGGAGAGCTGGTGCGGATACTTGTGCGCATGAGCGGCCATTCCAACCTTTGAAAGCATCTCCATGCCGAGCGCGCGCAGCGCTGCCTTCGCGCCACGATCGTGATAGCGCGGCGCCAGTGTCACATTGTCGAGTACGCTGCGATGCGGGAAGAGATTAAAGCTCTGGAACACCATGCCGATATCCACAATGCCACGCATGTGCTCGCGATGCGATACCGCTCGCCGCGCCTTGGTTGCGCCCCATTGGAACAGCTTGCCGTGGAGCACGATCTCACCGTCGTCGAGCGCCTCCAGACCATTGAGTGTACGGATCAACGAAGTCTTGCCCGAGCCCGACGGCCCGATCACCGAGATGACTTCACCCGCCTGCACCTTGAGGTCGACGCCTTTCAGCACTTCGTGCACACCGTAACGCTTGCGCAAGCCGACCGCTTCAAGCGCGATGCGGCCGGTCTTCCCGACCTGCGCCGGTGCGCTGACGGGCGCAGCCGGTTCTTCGGGACCGAACGCCGCAGGTTCTCTGCGCGCAACGTCTAGGCGCTGTTCGAGTAGCTTCAGCGCGTACCCGACCACGGTGACGATCAACACGTAGTAGAACGACACAGCGAGCATCGTCTCCAGGACCTTGAAGTTCTGCGTGTAGAGGCGCTCGCCCACCAGCAATATTTCGGCGAGCGAGATCACGGACACAAGCGAGGTGAGCTTGACGATCGTGATGTATTCGTTGACGAGCGACGGCAAGGCCACGCGAAACGCCTGCGGCACTACCACCAGCCGCTGCAGGCCGAGATACCGCAACCCCAGCGCGCGCCCCGCCTCGAACTGGCCCCGGCCGATGGAAAGCAGGCCGCCCCGGTGAATCTCCGCTATATAAGCGGCTTCACTGATCGACAGCGCAATCAGGCCCGCCCAAAATGGATCGGCGAGTACCACGCTCAATGCCGGGAACACTTGGGGCAAGTTGTACACAAAGATCAGCAACACCAGCAACGGCAAGCTGCGAAACAGCCAGATGTAGGCCGAGCAGGCCACGCGCAATGGTGCGATGCGAGACTGCTTGCCGAGCGCCAGCAGGAAGCCGGCCACAATGCCAATCACCCACGTTGCTATGCTGAGTTCGACCACGCGCCAGGATGCGCTCCAGAACGCCTTGTCGGCGAGCAGTGACAGGGCGTAGTGCCAGTCAAAAATCATTCATCTTTCTCCGCAAGGCAACGCGGCGACTCGAACGCGCCGCGTGGTCCATGACTGGTGTGAGACTGCTGTGGGATCGGTATATGACGCTCAGTTAGCCGCGCCGAGTGCTTGCGCGATTTCCGCGCCGGTCGGTTCGGCGACGTTGTAGCGCTTGAGCAGCGTTGCGTACTCGCCGTCATGCTTCATCGTGTCGAGCGCGCCCTTCACCGCTGCAAGCAAGGCGGGATCGCTCTTGGCTATACCCAGGCCAACCACCACCGGGAACAACGGCGTAGTCGATGTGATGGCAAGGCGCCCGCTCATCTTGTCGACGGTCATTTTCGCCACGGCCGAGTCCTCGAACTGCGCATCGACGGCGTGAGCCAGGAGTGCCTGGGAAGCTTGCGGCGAGGTCTCGAACTCGCGCACATCGATAGATGCAAGGCCCTTCGTTGCACAGGTGTCCTGACTGACCTTCGCCAGCTTGGGGATCCACGAGGCGCCCTTGATCGAACTGACGCGTTTGCCGCAAAGAGCTTCGGGTGTCGCGGGCTTGAAACCGCTGCCGGTCAACGCGAGCAGCGAGCCGCCGGTCTTGAAGTAGGGCACGAAATCGATTTGTTTCGCGCGCTCGGGCGTGACATAGAGCGCGGACGCAATGATGTCGATGCGCTTCGCGTTGATCCCCAGGATCAGGTTGGCGAAACGCGTGTCGACGAACTGCGGCTTGAGTTGCAGGTGCGACGCGAGCGTCTTCATGAAATCAGGATCGAGTCCGGCGGGCGTGTCGCCGTCCATGAACGCGTACGGCGGATAGGTCAGGTCGGAACCAATGGTTAGCGTGCCCGAGGCGATCGTGGGCGGTGCCTCCGTAGCGGCGTTGGCCGCACCCTGCAGGACCAGCAGCATCAGACCAGTGACCCCGGCAACGAGGGCGCGGCGCGGCGAGAAGGACGGGCGATACGCGTGCATGGACGTTCCCTTTCTGTAGAAAGGATCACTCTTGGTGATCCAGATTGTTGAACAATGTGCATAATGTTGTTCAACAAAATAAGGATGTCAAGATTTTGTGAAACGTCAAATGGAGGTATCCGCAGTTGCCTGTGAAAGACTTGCGGAAGCAGGGGATCGTGCGTTCAACGCTCACTTTAGATCGTGAGATCGCGACGAATTTTGACGAAAACTGTTATGAGGACGTGCCGGGTTCTGGCAGCGGACGGCTTTAACCGCGCGGGGAACGGGCGATCAGGATATTTGCGTGATGCCAGAAGCGAACCGTTATTCCCGCCGTAACGGGTCCAGTGGTCGTGCGGATTCGATCCGGTATTGCCTTGGCGGAGAGGTCGGCGCGGATGAGACGGATGGGGTGGGTCGAGTCACGAAAGGGCTAGGCGTACCCTCTCGGAGGCCGTCCGCGCAGCGCTGAAGGTGGCAGAGCGGCGGGCGTTCGAGTTCATCCCGAGCGGGCTATCTGGACAGGACGGAAAAAACGCGGCGACGCAACAACATTGCCTATCCCGTAGTGGCAACGTTTCTGTGTCCGTGTGGACTCGCCGACCTGTAGGTGCCGTGTGTCGACCAGCTAGTTGTAGCGCAGGGGTGCGGGGGAGGCCGCGGAACCGCCGCAAATCTCCCGCTTCCGCCTGCTTTTATCCGACAACTTTCTCAGAATCCGAAACGGCTGCCTTTTCGGCAACGGCTCCGTTCTCCGGGGTAGCTGCCTTTTCAGCATCCGCTGGGTTCTCAGCAACCGCGGCGTTGTCAGCATTCGCTGGGTTCACTGGGACCGCTACGTTCTCAGCAACCGCCGCCTTTTCAGGAGCCGCTGCCTTCGACGCGACCCGGGCCAGACGGCCTTCTTCGAGCTTCGTCGCGCGGACGCCGTCTTCAGGCGACACCCGTCCGCCTTCCTCGCCGGCGAGGTCGACCCGAATTGCGCCTTCAACCATCGATGTCCAGTAACGGCTGCCACGGCACCAGATCTTGATCGCGGCGCGCAACTCGGTCTCGGTCAGCGCCAACTCCGTAGCGTGCGCGAGAAGATCTTCGAAAATTCCGATCTTCAGCGGCACCTTCGGCGACGGATTTTTCGGGAACGCTTTAGGAAACCGTTTTTGCAGCTTCCCAATGGTCAATACCACAGGGTCCACGGGTTTCGACCTGACCGCAACAGGAGCAGCAGCAGGCCGG
>Ga0302226_10002590_pt1 | contig 12783 bp, 15 predicted proteins | sample II_Palsa_E3_3_FD_193524 | JGI IMG/M metagenome (GOLD analysis project Ga0302226, IMG submission 193524) | Peat permafrost microbial communities from Stordalen Mire near Abisko, Sweden - II_Palsa_E3_3 | ecosystem: Environmental > Terrestrial > Soil > Palsa > Peat permafrost | place: Sweden...
CGCAGAGCAAAACACCGAGCGCAACAACGGTCGCCAGGCACAGCTGGACAATATCGCCGCCGCCAAGGTACTGAAAACGCGGGGATGATGTGCTCAATCTCTTGCCGTCGAAAAAAAAAAAAAAAAGACGGTGGCTGACCTCGTCCGCACCTGCCTGGGCCCGCGCAGCATGCTCAAGATGCTTCTCGATCCCATGGTACGCGGCGTTTATGAGGAATAGAATTAATAAAATAAAAATCTGGAATTAAAAAATAGGGCGGCATCGTCATGACCAACGACGGCAACGCGATCCTCCGCGAGTGCGACGTGGCCCACCCCGCCGCCAAGTCGATGATCGAGCTTTCGCGCACCCAGGACGAGGAGGTCGGCGACGGCACGACGTCGGTCATCATCCTTGCCGGCGAGATGCTCAATGCCGCCGTGCCCTTCCTCGAGAAGGACATGCACGCGACCGTGATCATCTCGGCCTACAACAAGGCCCTCGAGGACGCCCTCAGTATTGTCGAGCAGATCGCGATCAAGGTGAACCCCGACAGCCGCGAGGAGATGCTCCGCATCATCAAGTCGTCCCTCGGCACAAAGATGGTCAACCGCTGGAGCGATCTCATGTGCGGCCTTGCCCTGGACGCTGTAGGCTATATATTTTGGCTATTATTCCCTCTAATATCCGCGTTTTACATCCTAGGTCCGCACGGTCTCGTTCGAGTCTGAGGGCCGGAAAGAGGTCGACATCAAGCGCTACGCCCGCGTCGAGAAGATCCCCGGTGGCGAGATCGAGGACTGCAAGGTCTTGGACGGTGTCATGCTCAACAAGGACATTACGCACCCCAAGATGCGCCGTCGCATCGAGAACCCTCGCATTATCATCCTCGACTGCCCCATCGAGTACAAGAAGGGCGAGTCGCAGATCAACATTGAGATTTCCAAGGAGGACGACTGGAGCCGCGCCCTCCAGCTCGAGGAGGAGTACATCAAGAACATGTGCGAGGAGATCATTGCCCTCAAGCCCGACCTCATCGTCACCGAGAAGGGCCTCTCCGGTACTGTCTTATTTTTTTTTTTATATATTTTTTTTTTTTTTCCAAAGACAACAAACGTTTAAACTGACCGACTCGCCGCAGACCTCGCCCAGCACTACTTTGTCAAGGCCAACATCACCGCCCTTCGCCGTGCCCGCAAGAGCGACACTAACCGCATTGCCCGCGCTTGCGGCGCCACCATCGTCCACCGAACGGAGGAGCTCAAGGAGTCCGACGTCGGTACCAAGTGCGGACTCTTCTACGTCGAGAAGATTGGCGACGAGTACTACTCGTTCATCGTCAAGTGCAAGGAGCCCAAGGCGTGCACCCTTCTCCTCCGCGGTGCCTCCAAGGACGTCCTCAACGAGATTGAGCGCAACCTCCAGGTATTTGCCTTTTTTTTTAGTATAAAAACTAACGTGTCTCACAGGATGCCATGTCGGTCGCCCGCAACATTGTCTTTGATCCCCGCCTCGTCCCTGGCGGTGGTGCCACGGAGATGGCCGTCGCCGTTGGCCTCGCTGCCAAGGCCAAGTCGATCAACGACGTGCAACAGTGGCCGTACAAGGCCGTGGGTGACGCGATGGAGGTCATCCCCAGAACGCTCATCGAGAACTGCGGTGCCTCGGTTGTCCGCATCCTCACTCAGCTCCGAGCAAAGCACGCCTCGGGTGAAGGCAGCAGCTGGGGTGTCGATGGCGAGCAGGGTGTCATTGCCGACATGAAGACGTACGGCTGCTGGGAGCCCTTTGCAGTCAAGGCTCAGACCATCAAGACCGCCATTGAGGCTGCATGCCTCCTCCTCCGTGTTGACGACGTCCTTTCTGGCCTCTCTCGCAAGAACGCCGATGGTGGTGCTGGCCAGGCCCCTCCCCAAGAAGAGTAAAGAAAGAAAAAATTGTTGTTGGTTTCTTCAAATGTAAAGCAAAAGCAAAAGTGACACATAAGGTACTACTGTCAAATACAAAATTATTATTACACCGCTCTAGCTTTACTTCCAGATGGCACCATCGAGGGGATCTGCCGACTCGGCGGGTGCGTGCTGGGGAAGGAGGGGCTCGCCTTGGTCTGTGATCTTGCTGTGCCTGCGCGCCGCGCGCACGTACGTCTGCCCGAGGGCGTACGAGTAGGCGATGATGGTGCCGGCCGAGAGGACACCGCCGCCGATGGCGAGCAGGCCCGACAGGAGGATGAGCGGGCTCATGAGCTCGACCTGGCGCACCTGCAAAAAGTTGGACGGGACGCTGATGTGGAAGTCGATCGCGAGGAAGGCCTCGGGCGTGGCCGCGGCGGTGGTGGTCGTGCCGATGTAGGAGAACGTGAAGCCCGTGTTGGTGACGGCGTCATCGACCGACACGTGCTCGGCCCCGACGCCCGCGAGAGACACGGTGGTGGTGCCGGTGATGACCGAGGGAACGGCGCCCGTGGTGGTGGCGGCGACAATGGTCTCGTTGATGTAGAGGATCGACTGGTCGTGCAGCAGGGCCACAAACGAGTAGGACAGCACGGGCGTGAAGACGGCATTGCCGCCGGCGGTGGTCGAGTCGATGCGCAGGACGAAATCGGTGCTGGAGACGGACGAGAGCTGGAGGAGCGTGTTGGGCGGCGTCCCAAAGACGATCGTGGTCGTGTTGCTGAGCGAGTCCGAGTCGCAGTCCAGGATGCGGAGGCCGACGGGCGTGGCGGACGACTGGTCGCCCAGCTGGGCCGAGAACGTGTAGGCCTCTGAGGCGCAGTGGACCGGCGATGCGATCAGCGACACGGACGCGTTGAACTGGGTGGGCGCGGTGGAGATGGGCTGGCCGTTGGAGAACATGGCGCCCGGCTGGAGGGACGTCGTGTCGCCGTACTGGTTGAGCGCAAAGTTGTTGAGCTGGTAGGCCGTGACAAAGAGCAGCGTCACGGCCACGGCCACGCCGATCAGCCCGCGGCCAAACGAGGGCGGGTCCTCCAGGGTGCGATCTTCGTCGCGCACGCGCAGCAAGAACAGCGGCGTGTTGAGGAGCCGCGCAAACCAGGTGACGACGCGGAACGATCGGTGCCGGAATACCGCGAGCATGACCAGCAGCGCCGCGCCGCAGACCGAGAACACGCACAGGATGATGATCGTGTTGGTGACCCACTCGTCCTGGTCGTAGCCGGTCATGCTGACGCTGGTGGACGTGTCGATGGTCGTGTTGGCGGACTGCGCGACCACGGGGGCGCTGAGGAGCGAGGCAGCACCCACGGGGCACCACGTGTCGCTGGCGCAGGCAGTGCACGTGGCCGATCCGGCCTCGGTCGCGGCAGACCCGTAGGCACAGGGGGCGCACGCACTGGCGAACGAGGAGGCGCCGGGCGAGTCAGACGCGGTGCCCGGGGGACAGAGGGCGCACTCGGCCGAGCCGTTGTTGGCCGCGGCCGAGAAGGACCCTGCTGGGCACAACGTGCAGTTGCCGGGCGAGTTGCCGCCGTATCCGGGCGGGCAGGGCGACAGGGAGGGCGCGAGGGTGCGCACGATCAGCGGGTCGGACGGCAGCGACACGCCGTTGAGCGTGGCCGAGAGCACAAACGTGTAGACGGTGTCGGGCGAGAGCTGCGTCACGGGCAGCGGCATGGGCACGAGCACCTGCTGGTAGGCATAGTAGTTGAGCAGGACGATGGGGCCCATGGTCAGCGTGTAGAGCACGGCCACGGACGACGTGGGCACGACGGGCCACGACAGGTTGAGCGACGTGGGCGTGACCTCGGTGGCCTCGAGGGCGCCTGGCTGGGCGGGCAGCAGGCGCGCGCACGGACGGTCGCCGTTGTTGTCGGCGATGACGGGGTTGGTCTGGGACACGGCCTTGATCGTGGCCTGGTCAATGTTGCACAGGACGGCGTTGTTGCGGATGGTGACCGACTCGACGTAGCGCAGGTTGGTCGTGAGCCCGTCAATGTTGCGCAGGGCGCCGCAGTTCTCGATCGTCAGCGCCTGGTCCACGCGCGACAGCAGCGCCAGCCCGTCCAGCGTGCTCACGTTGACCTGGCTGAGGTGCAGCATGTCGAGCCGCACGACGTTGGCGAGGCTGGCCAGAAGCAGCCGCGAGGGCCCTGTCTCGCTCAGGTCGACGGCGCTCAGCGTCAGCCCGCACCCGTCGCTGAACGCGCTGAAGACGAGCGGGGCCGTGTGCGAGAACGTGTAGTAGATCGGGAAGGCGGCGGCAAAGGCGGCGGCGCAGGCCGTGCACACTAGCTCAATGTACTTGAGGTGCGGCGACGACACCGACAGCACGGGGAAGTTGTTGGCGGCCGTCACGCCCGCCAGCATGGGGCAGTCCATGCACATCAGCAGCATGGTGGACGTGTCCATCCCCTGCGGCTGGTAGCTCGCGTCCTGGTTGTCGCGCACCGCCACCAGGGTGGTGAACGTGCCGCCCAGCGAGCTGACGGACGCGCAGCTGCCGCACGTCAGCGAGAGCATGGCGTCGCCCACAAAGCTGCCGGCCAGCTCGTTCGGGAGCGAGTCACTCGAGTAAACGCTCTCGAGCAGCGGCAGCGTGCCCAGCGTCGGCAGGGACGTGCAGTTGGTGCAGCCGATGAACATGTCGGCGCTCTCGGACGCCTCGCCCACAAACGTCATGCGCGGGAACGTGCCCACGGCGGTCACCAGCGGGCAGCCGTCGCACGACACCGACAGCAAGCCAAACGTGCGCGCCGTCGAGCCGGCCGAGCGGGCCACCGAGCGCATCACCGCAAACTCGCCGATCGAGGTCAGGGACGCGCAGCGCGTGCAGCCAACGGACAGGTAGCCCGTCAGCTTGGCGCGGATGGGCGACGACGAGGGCATGAACAGCGCGTTCTCCACGACCATGCCCAGCCACGGGAACAGGCCGAACGTGACGAGCGACGGGCAGTCCACGCACGAGTACGTCATCTTCGACGTCTGGTCCAGGGAGTTCACCGCCGCCGCCCCGTTCAAGTTGAGGAACATGGCCACGCGTGACAGCGACGGCAGCGACGCAAGCGAGACCAGGGCGCCGCATCGCGTGCACGTCACGCCAATCGACACCTGGGTGACGATCTGCGTCTCCACGGGCTCCGTGAGCACGGGGAACTCGCCAAGACCGGTCAGGGCAGGACAGTCGGTGCACGAGAGCGTGATCGACGCGTCCGCGTTCATCGCCACGAGGATCAGCGCGCCAAACAGGCCCATGGTTGTCAGGTGCGTGCAGTTGGTGCACGAGAGGTAGATGGAGCTGCGCAGGCTTGGCGTGGTGTCGTCGGCGAGGTACACGAGGGAAGGGAACACGCCCAGCGACGTCAGCTCGGGGCCGCAGTTGGTGCACGTCACCGTCATGCTCTGCATGAGCGGGCCCGCGACTGACTGGTTGTAGGACGCCGCCATGTCAATGCAGCATGCTGTTGTTTTTGGGTCGGTGGGTGGGGGGGAAAGCCCAAACGCGTGTTTCAGCACTGTTTCAAAGTAAAGAACAAAGTACCTGGCAGTGTCGTCTGCGCCCACGCAGTAGGCAAGCCCGAGGCCGAGAGCAGGACCGCAGCCGCACAGCAGGCCGCCAGTGCCCAGGCCGCCAGCGGCCGACGGTTCCGCGGGTGCGACCACATGCTTTTTGCCAAGGCCACTTTAAAAAAACTTTTGAAAACTTGAAATCGAAAATTTTGTTTTGCCGCGTCACGCATGTCTGCCTTTCAGCGTGGCGCCGCGAGCGATCAGCATGGGCCCGTGGTGGTCGTCGTGGGCGACTCGGGCGTGGGCAAGACGCAGCTGGTGCACTTGCTGTGCCACGGGCGGCCGCTGAGCACGGGACCCGCGGCTACCGTGGGCTGCCTTGTGGACGTGTGCATGGTCAACGACGAGAGCGCACAGGCGCAGCAGCAGCAGCAGCAGTCCCCGCAGCAGCAGCAGCAGCAGCAGCAGCAGCAGCAGCAACTAGCACCGCGGCTGGTCGAGTTGTGGGACGTCGGCGGCGGCGCCCAGTACGAAAAGTCTCGCGGCGTGTTCTTCCGGACGGTGCATGGGATCATCCTCGTGCACGACCTCACCAACCGCAAGTCCTACCAACACCTGTGGGGCTGGCTGGGCGAGGTCGTGGACGGCGACCCGGACGACGACACGAGCGGCGGCAACTACGTCGGCAGTGGCGGGGGCGTCTCCACGCCCACTGGGCCCGCAACGCCTCCTCCAAGAAGCTCCGTCAGCAACGACTACCTGGTCGCCGGCGAGTTCTTCAAGGACCACCCGCAGCAAAAAGGGTGGTCTGCCGCCGTCATGGGCTGGTCCACCTGGTGGCAGCACGTCAAGACAGACCCGTGGTCCCTGCTCGACACGAGGACCGCCACGCCCCCGCTGGACAAGGTGGACGTGGACGACCCGCCAAAGGTGCCCGTGATCGTCGTGGGCACAAAGGCGGACCTCGTGCACCAGGCCAAACTCGCCAACATGGCCAGCCAACGCAACTCGCTGGCACTCGACCTCGGTTGCGAGTCGGTCGTGGTCGACGCCGTGTCCGCTGCAGGTCTCGCTCGAGCGCAGCCGCAACTGGATCGCTTCTTTGACGCCGTCTACACACGGGCACGCAAGCAGACTGAGGGTGGCAGCCACTACCACCACCACCACCACCACCACGTGTCCTCCCCGTCGTCCTCTTCGTCGATTGTCCACACAACCCCGATAAAATATTCAGACGTCTCCAACGCAGTTGCCAGTACCAACACGAGCGCGCTCAGCCAAGCGGCAGGAGCGGGCGGCAAGAGGTCGTCAATGTTTGCTCGCCAGAATAAACTGTACGGCGGAGCCAGCTCTAGCTCGCAGACTTGGACTCCGTGATTAGTTTTGTTTTTTGTTTTTGTATTTATCACTTCTACATCAATGTTACAACCTCGGTATTCTCTACTTGCGACGCTGGTAAAAGAGGACATAGGCCGCCTTGGTCTGCACTTCCGCTGGCGTATGGTTCGACACGCGCGAGTCGTCAAATTCGTACCAGTCGGTGCCCGATTCGCTCTTGCGCGCAGTGTAGGCCGTGTAGTGCCCGCCGTACGTTCCGCCAAAGTGGTTGGAGACGCCAAACAGGTCATAGATGGCAGGCGCGGTCTGCAGCCCCGTGGCCTCTGCGTTCAAGTAACCCCGCAGATCCAGGTTTTCCAGCGGGAAGGACACGTTCGTGTCCAGTTTGCTGCGCACGAGCATAGAGAATTTGGAGACGCCACGGATGCCCGACGCAAAGCGCTTGAGGTGGATCACAAGGACGTCCGGGAGCGACCACAGGCTGATCTGCTTTGTGGCCTCTCGGTGCGTCTTGCAGGCTGGGCAGTACCTGCGCAGCAGGAAAAAAACAATATTTTATATTCGACGCATGAGATAAAAAATAAATTAAAATAAAAATACCAGCAGTTGTCCTTGTCGAGCAGCTCGCGTTCCAAGTAGAGGTTGAGGCAGGACGACAGTGTAACCGAATTGTCGGCGTCGCTTTCGTCACCCTCGCCAAAGTCCTCAAACTGGCGGAGATCACGCCACTTTTTCAGTTCGATTGCCGAGAGCGGGATCTTGGGCGCATCCAGGTCGACATTGAGGATCCTGATTTTTTATAAGACATCAATGGAGAAAGAGGACATCAGACATACTGCGGCTCCGTCGTGGAAAAGACTATGGGAGCTTTGTCGGTGAACGGAAGACGTTTCTCGGGCGCATGGCTGTCCGACTTTGACTCGTCGGGGACCCAGCCCTTGATTCCAGGGAAGATGCCGTCCTTGGCTGTCGCCAGCGAGAGGCGGACAGCGCTTTTCACCTCTGGAAGTTTTCCAGGCGCACTGTGCGCCACAGCAGCTTGGAACTCGGGCTTGTTGAGGATCGGCCTACCGATACGAACATTTAATCAAATTATTTTTTTTTGCTTTGAAATAGTACGCAAGGTAGGAGAAGACGTTCGAGAGCAGTTCCGTCGGGGTCGTGGTGGCACGTGGAACGACGACCAGCCGGGGTGGGCCGATCGGAATGCGACGCGCAAAGCAGTTGGGCTTGTGGGCCTTGTAGTGCTCCTTCTGGCACTTTTCGGAGCAGTAGCTGATGTGAAAGCACCGAGAGCATCGCATCAGAGTCGTTTTCGGGCCAATCTCGCTGGGGCTCTGGTTGCACATGCCACACTTGCTTGCTTCCGCACCAGCAGCGCAATAGTAGGCCGGCAGCACGGCCCATTCAGGATCGCTGAACCTTTTCATGTCGCGCAAAATTTCAGAAAAATTATGCGAATAATACTTTGTACCCGCTGGTCGAAACGTTGGTATCATAGACGGCCAGGACAGCCTCCGAGTCGATGCGCGTGGTGGTGTCGAGGCTGTCGAATATTCGTTCGAAGCGGAACGAGAAGGTGAGCTCGGCCAAGACAAGCATGTTGACGGCGATGCGGAGGCGCCCAGACAGGACCTTGAGGATTTCGGCTGGCGACGATCGATTCTCGGGCAGCTTGACGAGGGTCTTCATGGGCAGCTTGCCCGGGTTGATCGAGGAGATATACTGGATGATCCACACACGCTCCGGGCCTGGCATGGGCAGGGACAGGTACATGAAGGGATCAAATGTGACCGAGACCTTGGAGCACGACTGACAGATGATGGTGGACTTGTACTGGCCCTGGAAGAGGTCCACGACGATCGAGTCGTTGCGCTTACGGTAGTTTTCCCAGCAGATGCTGGCCACCTCCGTGTCGCGGCCATCGCCGTCATAGTCGGGGTTGGTCACGTACGGCTTCTTGCGGACACGGTTGAGGTCCTCATGGAGCCCGTCCAGAAGGAACGCCAGCAGTTCCTGTTTATTTATTATTTAGATAAAAGCACTTTTTTTTAATTTTATTTTTTTTAAAAAAAGGAATACCTGGGAATCGTGCTGCTGTGTCCCGTGAAACTGGGGGCGGAACTTACCAATGGTTGCCTTGAACTGCGTAGGGGTAAGCGTGGAATAGTCGGCAGCCGTCCACGCACGGCGGATCAGCTTGGAAAACTCGACGGCGACGTAGCCTTGCATTCCCAGCGGATTGTCCTCGTTAATGTCCGAGTAAACGACGTCGCCTAAATTGTAGTTCGTGGTGCGTTGGTGATCAGATTCTTTGTGTAGTTTTGATACTGGTGAGGTAGTCGACCAGGGGCTTGGTGGCACTGAGGCATTGCAAAGTCGAGTTCATAAAGCACGTGTTCCCGAGATTGCCCAAGCTAACAAGGCCAAGCGAGAGTCCGTTGCTTGAGACAGCGGCGATCAGCGAGTTCTTATCCAGCGGCGGCAACTCTCTACGGGGACAATCATAAGCAAAAAAAAAAAACAAAGGTTGCAAAAATATTTTTACTTTTCGCTGTCGTCCGAGTCGCCCAAGAGATTGAACCTGTTAAACGCGCTGACGACACGGTTTTTGAGGTCGCCTCCAAACGCAGAAATACCCGCGGCAAGATCGTCCGAGCTGGACGACGCTCCCTTGCCTTCTGTAGCTGCCGTCGACGGCGTCGTGCTTGACCAAAAATTGGCCCACGAACTGGAACCAGAGTCGGTGTCGTAGTTTGACGGCAGTGCCGGGCTATCGGCGGCTTGCCGGAGAGTGTCGGGCGCATCGTAATAAACTTGAGGGGACGGCGAGGCGCTGACGGTGCGACGGAGCTTGTCGTCCTGGTCATTGGCTGCGTCCCAGTCGCCGAGATCGCCCGTTTTCGACGGACCCGGAGGAGTCTTTGGCAGCCACTCAGCAAAGGGCTCTTCGGCCTGCGAGGACAGTTGCTCGGCCATCTGGCGCTCCTCACTTTTGCTCACCAGCACGCTGTCTCCATCCAGCGCGTCCTCGTACTGTGTCGTGTCCAAGTCGTTGTTGAGAACTGCACGCGTCATTTTAGGCAAAAGAGAGCAGATTTCAAGGGGAAAAAAAAAACAGTCGTACGCTCATAGCGCTCTACAATGCTGGATTCGCTGTCCGAGAATGACTCCTTGGTATCCTTGGGAAATTGCTGCCCCAGATCGGCCAAAGAGATGTAGTCGGGCGTTTGCGTCGGCGACTGAGGGATACAAGCGTTTGCGAAACGGAATTTTAAATTTCTCTTACGTAGGCAGGTGGAGGCGACTCGATTGGGCCGAACTGCTCAAACTTGGAGGAGACGAAAATCTCGTCCCCGTCCTTGGGGAGGGTGTCGCTGGGGTGGATCGGCGAAATGGGCACATCGTCGTTGGTCGCGTCCAGCGACTCGGTCGTTACGGGTACTACTGGTGCGGCGCGTTTTACAAACTCGGACGTCACTTGGATTAAAAAAAGTAAGTTTCTTGGCTTTCGATTCGAAAAAAAAAAAAAAATACCTATTTTGATGGACCCCCAATTGGATCGCCTTTCTTTAGCGAGGGTGACTTCGACCTTGGCGCCAAAGACTTTCACTTTGCACTGCTCCAGATCGAGTGGCGTTTCGTTGTTGACGGCGAACGAGGTCGCCTGCCAATCGGAAGGCGAAAAGCCTGCATTGCCGTGGTTGACGACGACTAGGACATTTCCTGGCTGGCTGGTAAAATCAAGGCGAACCTTGTCTTCCGTCAGTCCCCTTTTGTAGACGGTCAGCACGACAGTCTCGGGGGTCTGGTACGAGTCGATCTTGGGCACGGACGGAGGCAACACGATCTTGGGAGGCGGAGCAGCAGCGGCCTCGGCAGCAGCCTTTGCTTTCGCCTGTGTGTGCAGACAATAAGAGATTCATTTCTATTTTGCAAGGGTGCATGGAGCTACCTCTGCCTCTGCGGCCGCGGCTGCTGCTGCTGCTGCTGCTTTTGCGGCTTCTTTTTTCGCCTTGTTGGCCTCCTTCTGCTTCTTCTTATCACGCTTACGCTTCTCCCTTCGTCTTCTTTGCGCACTGGTCTCGCCTGCAGGTGCCACCTCGGCATCGTCGTCATCGGCACCGTCGTGGCTTTCGCCGTCGTCCGATTCGTCGTCGCTTCCGGGCTTGCCGGTGGCACCATTCGTCGCTGGGTGATGCGCTTCCTCTTCCTCGACGACGACGATATCGGCGGCGGCGGCGGTGGTGGTGGCAGCAGGGGACGGGGTAATGACAGAGTCGGGCTGCGCAACGAGGGCAGGCGAGGAGGTCGCGGATACGGGCGGGTTGGACGTGGACTTGAGTGACGGGGGCGGTGCGTTGGGCTCAATGAACGTGTTGTTGTCCAGGTTGAAGCTGACCTTGCGCTCCCGCGGCTTGGCTGCAGTCTGCCCACCACGTCACACGCCCAAAACGTGAGTGGCACGTTTCAGCTTTTCACAAACACGAGTACCTTTTTGATCTCGCTCACAGCGGGCGAAGCCGGTGCTGTTGTCTTGATCTCGTCAACCGAGTTGCGGGCCGTGTTTGCTGCCGTCGCCAGCTCCTCGTCCTTCTTCCTCAGCCGCTTGCGCTCCTTTGAGCTCAGCTTCTTCTTTGCCTTCTTTGGCTGCTGCGATGACCCTGATGCCTCGTTGTCGCTGTCGCTGTCCTCGTCCGTCGTCGTCGCATGGCCCTCGCTGTCGCTGGACATTCTTCTGCTGCCGCCGCCGCTGCCGGCGCTGTGGCCAGTGCCACTGGGCGCTGTACCGTGCTGCGGCGGCGGCTGCTGCTGCGGAACGCTCGCGACCCCTGCCTTGGTCATTATGGGCAGCGTACTCTAAAAATGGATGACACACTTTTGGCTTCGCAGCGACAGAATACACAGGCCACCAAGCGCGCTGCCCTTGCGTTCTAACGCGGCCCTGTACACACCATGGCGCAGAACAGGAAGCTACAGAGTACGTGCGCCATGCCGCCCGTTTTTTTTCCCCCATTTTTTTCCATTGGCTAAATGTGTTTGCGCACCGCCATCCCCAATCCCAATCCCCCCCTTGTAACCCCCCCTCTCCCAAAAAAAACAGCCGAGATCGAAAGGGTCTTCAAGAAGATTTCCGAGGGTGTGGAGAACTTTGAGGACATTTGGGGCAAGCTGTACAGCACCGACAACCTGAACCAGAAGGAGAAGTTTGAGGTGTGTTTGTCTCTTTTTTTTTCCCTGTGTGTGTTGCTGATGCGCGTGCACTTCCAACTCGCGCGCAACCCCACAGGCCGACCTCAAGAAGGAGATCAAAAAGCTGCAACGGCACCGTGACCAGATCAAGACATGGGTGTCCTCAGGCGAGGTCAAGGACAAGAAACCATTGCTGGAGCAACGCAAACTCATCGAGACTGTAACGCTGTCGTGCCGTTCGTTTTCTGTTTGCGCTGACCTCTTTTGTTTTTTCTAGCAAATGGAGCGGTTCAAGGCATGCGAGAAGGAGATGAAGACCAAAGCCTACTCCAAAGAAGGTCTCGCATCCAACAAGATGGACCCCAAAGAAAAGGTGTTTTTTTTGTGCAGATGTGCGTGTGTTGCCAATGCTGATGCAACCGCCTGTTCCTTTTAGGCGAAAATGGAGACACGCAAGTGGATCCTCGACATTCTCGACACACTCGGAACACAAATCGACTCTTACGAGGCCGAACTTGAGCTCTTGCAGGTACGGCGTGCGCTCTGTGGCAAAAGGAAAAAAAAGCTGACATGTTTTGTTTGCAGGCAAAGAAGAAGACAAACGCAATCGGCGAGCGGATCGAGAAGATTGAAAACATCCTCGAGCGACACAAGTTCCACCAGATTCGTCTGGAGCTTATCCTTCGCTTGGTCGACAACGATTCTCTCGATATCGACGTCATCAACGCCCTCAAGGACGACATCACCTACTACACCGAGAGCCACGAGGTGAAGACTCTTTTTTTTTTTTTTCCCTACCAACAC
>Ga0302226_10002591_pt1 | contig 12777 bp, 15 predicted proteins | sample II_Palsa_E3_3_FD_193524 | JGI IMG/M metagenome (GOLD analysis project Ga0302226, IMG submission 193524) | Peat permafrost microbial communities from Stordalen Mire near Abisko, Sweden - II_Palsa_E3_3 | ecosystem: Environmental > Terrestrial > Soil > Palsa > Peat permafrost | place: Sweden...
ACAACGGCAACCTGGCCAACCAGACCGGCGCCATCGGTGGTGCCTCGCTCAACATCCCCCTCCCGGCCAACGCGTTCAACGAATCCGATGGGGGCGCGCTGACCTATACCGGCATGGTGTTGATTCCCGCGCATACGTTGACGGTGAACAAGGGCGGCGAGCCCGTCGATACCAAGGTGGCGGCCGTATGGGTACCCATCAGCCAGGTTAACCTCAGCGTGAATGCCACGACGGGCGCCATCACCGGTGTGCCCGCGGCGCTCGTCTACGAGACGTCCACATGGTCCACCCCGATGTACGAGAGCGATACCACCTATCAGCTCGAAATCATCGCGACGAATGCTCAAGGTGGAACGGCTTCCGGCGCGCTGACGCTGACCAACAGCTACGCACCACCGGCGGTGACCGGCGCCATCCCGGCGCAGACCCTGACACCTAACGGAGGCCCACAGAGCTACAGTATCGCGACTTTTTTTAACGACCCTTACGGCCACGGGCTGACCTATACCAGTAACGCGCCGTCCTGGGCCGGTTTCAGCGGTGGTGAGTTTGTGTTCAACGGCACGTCGGAACCGGTGGGTAGCTACAACTGGACGATTACCGCCACCGATGGCTTGGGACGTACGGTCAGCACGACCATCGCCGTCACCGTCAATAATGCGGCGCCGGTGTTCAACAGTGCCGTAAGCAATATTACCGCCGTGCAAGGCATGCCCTTCAGCTACCAGGTGCCGGGTGCGCATGATAACAACGGCGACGCGTTGACTTATTCCGGCATCATGTGGAACGGCTCGGCGTACGTCGCGCTTCCCTCCTGGGTCAGCTTCAACGCCAGCACGCTGACGTTCAGTGGCACGCCGCCCACCACCGGATCGTTCATCTTCGGCTGCTGGGCCTTCGATACCCACGGGGCCATCAGTGGCGAGGGATTTACCCTCACGGTCAACGCACCGATCAACAATCCGCCGGTCTATAACGGAGGCGTTCCGAGCGGACTCATTTTTAATGCGGGCCGCGCGAATTCGTGGACGGTACCGAGCACCGCATTTAGCAACCCTACCGGTCGTGCACTGACTTACTCCCTGACAAACCAGTCGACGGGAGCCGCCATCGCTGGCATCTGGACGTTCAATGCCACCACCGGCACGTTATCCGGCACGCCACCCAGTAACAAAGTCGACCACGACTATGGCAACTATGTTTTAACGGCAACGGATTCCGTCGACGGCAAATCGGTCAGCGTCGTGATTGATATCGATGTTATTGCCAACCTGGCAGGGGGGGAAGTGGTAAAAGCACTCCCGGCAACCGCCACTGTCGCCAGTCCGCAGGCCGTCACTAGCCAGGCCGCCGTGGCCACCACGCCCAACATCCAGAGCTCCTGGTTCACCTACGACGCAGACAACCGCGTGCTGGTGAGCAACGGTGCGCTGGTCAACGGCCAGATCGAAATCACAGCCGGTACCTACGACGCGCCCTCGGTCGGCAATCAATACGATGCCGCCGGTAACGTGGTGGTACGCACCACCGTCAACAGTGGCGCCTACAGCGTCATCAGCGGGTCTAAAATAAAGACCTACGGCGCCGGTGACGTGATGCTCCAGCGGCTGGTGTACGACCAGCGCAATGAGCTGGTCGAAACCGACTATGCGATCGATCAGACCCAGAGCGAGGGCAGCCTGGGTGCCTACCAGCGGGTGACCTACGACGCCGACGGCCATCAGGTACTCGACGCGACGTACTTCCGCAATGACTTCTTCGTATCGGCCACGGACACGCCCGACTTTCCCGATGGCACGGAGTACATGGAAGCGGGTGGCTGGCTGCAGCAGGCCCAGATCACCAGTTACAACAGCGACGGTACGGTGTCGCAAGTCGCTGCCTATGGCCGTCCATCCACCGACTGGCAGCGAGCCGCCATCATGGCGGTCAATTATCAGGACAAGACACTCCCGGACGAAGTGGACATCGGTCTGGACGGCAGTGGCGTGCTCGGCATGAACTCCGCGACGACCTACACCGCTTACGACCACGTCGGTAACGTCACGGCGTACACCTATACCCAACCGAACGTCTTTGCCGCCAATTACAACGTCAACTATCTGAAGAAAGACGGCTATCTGGAACAGAGCACGACCGGCACCGCCACCGTGGCCGGCTATGTGCCCGCCACGGACACCAGCTACTACGATGCCTTTGGACGGCGCCTCGCGGTGTCGCAAACCAGCCAGGGCAACAGCGGTTCGGCACTGAACACCACGCGGGTGTTCGGCTACGACAGCAGCGGCGAGATCGTGCTGAAGCGCAGTGGCGCGACGAGCGGCAGCACGTTCACGCCATCGGGCGGCGGCGCGACCGATCACTACACGTACGTCAACGGCCAGCAGCTCAACGTGCTGGACGAGGCCGGCAACATCAGCGCGCTGGACACGCTGACCGGCTTCAGCGACAGCGCCAGCACCCAGAGCTACGTGATCCAGGCCGGCGACACGCTGGCGAGCATCGCGCAGTCGGTATACGGCAACAGCAACTACGGCTACATCATCGGTCAGGCCAACGGCATCGGTGCCAGCGACACCCTGGTAGTGGGTCAGAGCATCACGCTGCCGTCGATCATCACGAGCAGCAACAGCGCCACGACGTTCAAGCCGTATAACGCGGGGCAGATTGTTGGGAGTACCACGCCGAACCTGCCGACAGCGCCACCGCCGCCGCCGAGTAGTTCGGGGTGCAATGTGTTGGCGGAGATCGTCATCATTGCTGTGGCGGTGATAGTTTCGGTCGCGAGCTATGAGACTTTATCACCCTTAATGAGCGAATGGGCTGCCGGCGCAATAGCAGGGGCAGCAGGCAGTACCGCCAGCCAAGTCACCGGTGATGCATTGGGCGTACAAGATGGCTTCAGCATTGGACAGGTGTTGGTGGGTGCTGTAGGTGGCGCGATTGGTGGCGGCTTGAGTTCGGAGTTCAGCCAAGGAGGCGCCTTCGCCAGTACCTTTGCCAGTAGCACCGGTAACGGTATCAATGAGGCCGGCAATGCTCTTATCGGCGCTGCCAGTTATGCGGGTACTTACGAAGCGGACAAGGTTACCGGTCAGGCGGCGAACTTCAGTTGGGCCGGCTTGATTGCGAGTGCGGCTGGCTCAGCGGCGGGTGGTGAGCTTGGCCCAAGCAATGCCCAAGCGGCGGCTGGTCAGCAAGGTGGCTTTTCCTGGAACAGGGTCGAGGCCAATATCGTGCAGGACGTCACCACTCGCGAAACCAGCCAAGCCCTGGGCGACAACCATGTGCAGAGCTGGCAACAGATCGGTGAGGATGTGTTTGGCAATGCGCTGGGTAATGCAGCGGTAAGCGCTATCAACGCCGCGCAAGCGCGCAGTGCGGAACAAACGGCATCGTTCAGTCAGCAAGCCGGCAGTGAATGGAGTCAGGACCAGGCATCCCTCAACGCCTACGCCAATGGCGGAAACCAGGGTTCTGGGGAGTCAGCGTTTGATCAAGAGGCACAAACACTGATGAATAGTCCGCAGGTAGCCTCAGATATCTCCGTGGGCCCTGATTCGCTGGCGTACGTCGGTCCCTACGGAAACTCAAGCTCGCCGGGTTTCGATGGCGGCTTTGTTGAATCGACGGACAACCCGAATCCGTTGGTGGTTCAAAATGATGATCCATCGGACGAGAGCGCGCAGGGCTTTGAGTTCAATTTCTCGACCACCACCAGCAAAGCGATCGATGGTTCATCGTACTCCGCCGCTAACCTCTACATTGGATACAACGGGTACGGCGTTTCGTTGAGTGGTTCTTCTTATTCGAGCGGCGGTGACGACTCCGCGCAGGAATGGGGAGACGGTTCCTCTGGATCACCACAGCCACTGAATTTTGGTGGAAATAACATTGCGCCATATTCCTACCAGGGAGATGCGAGCTATCTGCCCCCTGTTCCCGATATTTCTATAGGTGGGCCAGAAGATTTAAACCTGTCTCCACCGGCTATGGTAATTAGCGATCTGCCACCTGAATCTATGCCTGCGATAGCAGATGTGGCGCTTTCTGATTCGTCTGCAGCGGAGCAGCAAAGCGCACTCGAACAGGTCGCCCAAGAGACGGAAAATTCCAGTCAAGCATCCGCACAGTTCTTTGACCAGATGCGTGGAAGTGTAGCGGGCGATGTTGCGGCCAATGCGCTCACGCTCCTAACTGACGGGGGGAATAGTTTGATCGGTGCTGGTAGGAGCTTGGCTGCCATTGCGACTGATGATCGCTCATTGCTGCAAGTGGTAAACGGTGTTTATCAGGCTGTCTCCGACCCTGTCACGACGTACAATGATGCCGTTGATGCCACGTCGAACTGGTTCGCCTTACCTTTGGATCAGCAAGCGAGAGGTATTGGTGATGCAGGAGTGTCCGTCTTTACCTTTGGCGGTGTAGAGGGAGTAGCTGCTAAAGGTGTCGAATTTCTAGGCTCGGCGGCAGATGCTGTTCGTACGCTGTCAAGGCCAGGCGCGTTGGACACATCCTTTTTACAAGATGCAGCTGTTCCAAGCACGGCAGTGTCTGAAAGCGCGCTTCCTCCTGCCTACTACACCGAATGCTTTATTGCTGGAACGCCGATTCATACGGAGGCAGGACTAAAGCCCATTGAGCAGGTTGTGGTTGGTGACAAGGTTGCGGCTCGTAACGAATACACCGGTGAAACAAGCTGGCGTTTGGTTAAGCAGCTTTTCTCAATCGAAGATAAAATCATCGTTGATGTCACGCTTCGTAGTAAGGCTGGTGACATTGAGACGATTTCGGCGACTAACGAACATCCGTTCTTTGTGCGCGATGCGCGGTGGCGTGCAGCTCAAGATTTGTCGGTCGGAGATCAGGTCGTTCTCTTAGGCGGTGATGTCGCTGAAGTTGTTGCTGTTGCGCTTAAATCGGAGCGGCAGAATGCTTACAACTTCGAAGTGGCAGATGTACACACATATTTCGTTGGCTCGATGGGTGTATGGGTGCACAATTCATCCAGCATCAATTGGGCAGATTATCAGGCTAACGCAACACGGCGTGCTGCAAGCCTGGGTGACCAGCAGTTTCCAACACAAGCGGATGCATTGGCTGAGGCGTTGGCGCGTAATGGTATAGACCCAAATACCGTCGAATTCACTGAGATGTACGGGAAGAATCCGAATCTGGTTGGGCCGCAAGGTCAACCTTGGGAAATGGTTTCGGGGCTTAACTCGGAAGGTGATATTGTCGAATTTGCCCACCATTCGAACGGGCACTTCTTCAGCGATACGAATGATTTCGAACTACCCCATTATCACGGCCCAAATGGCGAACATTTAAGCTACTAAGCGAGATTCCGAGGAAATGTTATGAAAGACGCATTGTCGTATTGGTCGCCGTTGTGCCAACTAGTGATGAAACTTCGTTGCTGGGTTCGCATGGCTTGGCGAGATGGTGCTTCTGTGCAAGAGGGGGCTTGGGGGCAGCTGCTGACAATACCCGTAGATGGCTATCTAGAGGTGTCGAGTGGCCCGGTTCCATTTCGAGATGTGGAATGGGTTGAAGTATCGATGAGTCGTATCAGGGGTGGCATGGCTGGTCGCCCCCTGCAGATGATCGATGTGAAAGAGGAAGTTCTTGCAGGGGTACGCGGAATGCAACTCAGCTGGGAGCTTTGTGACAGCACATGGTCTAGGGAAGGGGTTTTCGAGGACGAGCCCGTGCAAGTGATCCGCATCGCGAACCCGCTCGGGCTGATGGCAAAGCCGTAATTCTATACAGCACTCGCCTTAGGGCGAGCGCTTTGTTGTTCCAAACGAAACAGAACTTCCCGTATATAAAGTTAGCCTAAGCAAAACGCCCAATATCGCTGCTAACACCCAAGCAGCTATTGCCGAAGGTCAGCCCTCAGTGCTAACTAGGCTTGAGGGTGAAAGTCAGATAAATGCGAATCGGCGTGCCGCGTTGCGTGGGCAAAGTGCACCAGACAGTACGCAGTCGTTGGATGAGTATCCGTTTGCTTCTTCGCAGCAAGGTGGCGCAGGAGCACGCGTAATGGCCGTTCCGAGAGGTGAGCAGTCAATCCAGGGCGGCACACTCTCCCGCTTCTATCAGAATTACAACATCAATCATGGCGATCCGTTTCTAGTGCAGATCGTGGAGTAGTGCAATGTTTACGTCAATCCAACAGTGCGTTGAATTTATCGAAGGTTACCTACGGCGCTTTGATCGTCCGGTAATTGAGAGGCTGCAATCGGGCGTATCCATTAAAGTAGTTCATGACGCTTTCAATGCGCTGCACCTAGCTCCACCAAGCGATCTAGTGGCGTTATATATGTGCCACGATGGTACAAAAATTAAGAAAGGCGATAGCCTTGATGGCGCCCACTTCTTTCCAGGTTTTTACTGGCTATCGTTGAGTGACGCACTCAATACGTATAAAGCATTTTTCTCCGATCCGAGGTGGAGAAAATCTTGGCTGCCTATTTTCGGGAACGGAGGCGGTGATTTCTTCGCTGTGATATGCGAAGAGAATTCCCCAGATTTCGGTTCAATTGTTGGCTTCAGGGTGGGCCAACTAGAGCAACCAATACAGTTCGAAAATATTTTATCTATGTTGCAGACCGTTAGTCGCTGCTATGAGCAAGGGCTATATTTCTTGAGCAACGATTATCTTGAGGCCGACGATCTCAAAGCAGCAATGATAGCGAAAGAGTTAAATCCAAATTTAGGTTATTACAAAGATTAGAAGTTCCAAGCACAACAGCCGTTGATGCCACATCGGAAATTGGTGGTGGCAGCAATGGAATTCCGCCAAAGTTGTATCACTACACAAACGAAGCGGGCATGCAGGGAATTTTGGATTCAGAGAATTTGAATCCATCGCTGAAGGCCCTCAATCCGAACGATGTGCGCTACGGTAATGGCCAGTATCTTTCCGACATTGCACCGGGAACAATGACGCCAGCTCAACTTTCAAGGGCGTTTATCAATAACCCATTCCAAGGCGCGCGATATACGAATTTCATTGAGATCGACACGACGGGCTTAAACGTAATTCAAGGTAGGCCAGGCGTGTACGTTGTTCCAAATGAAGTTCCACTTGATCTATCAGGTCGAATCACTAACAGTGGCCAGGTGCTAGGACAATGATGTACATACAAGTCAAATGGATTCATTCCCTAAGTTCCGAGCCGGTGGGCATGTACAGTGAAATTGACGAAAGCGGTTGGGAAGTTAGGAAGGTCGAAGTCTATGCAGATGGACGTATGGGCTTTGCTAGTTCAACCGAGTCAAAAGGTGGCTCCGGACTAAGCAAGGAGCCGTTACCTTCGGTGGCGGAAATTGCGGCGGATCCGCAGTTTGAGCCTCTTGAGATTAATCAAATTGATTTCGAGCGAATTTGGGCCAAGGCTCACAGTTAGCGACTAGTGTTGTGCTTTCGAAGCGCCCGCGCACAGCGGGCGCTTTGTTGTTCCAGACACAGAAATTGCACCAGTTACAAATGCTTCTGAGGTTGCGAGGCCGGTAAACTCGAAATGGGTTCCCTATCCGAAGGTCGAGATTCCTAGCTACGGTGAAGTGCCTTTCCCTGAGGGGCCTTATAGTCCTAACAATGTGAGCCTAAGATCTAGCTTCACGGACTCCTATAAGGCGCAGTTTAAGAACTGGTGGACGGATCAAGGTTACCGATGGCCTGAGGGTCCGATTCAGATTCACCACATTCAACCGTTGTCTAAAGCTGGGACCAACGCATTTGAAAATCTTGTTCCACTGAGTCCCGAGCAGCATTTACCATTTACGACTTGGTGGAGAAGTTATCCATGATGGGCGAAAATATGTCATTCCAGTCGTTACGTGAACTGATGAGCCGGACGGTAGGTGGGTCGGGTCTATTTCCTGATAGTGATGGAAGGTCGGTCGCAAAAAAATTCGCTTATCGTGAACCCGCTACCGATAAATCCTTCCAGGATCTGTTGAGCAGAGGTATTTCTATGCCGGAAGAGATTCACCAACTGCTACGGATAAGTGACGGTTTTGAAATCTACAATTTTCAAGGCGTCGACGGATACAAGGTTTTCGGTACCAGCGAGTTGCTAGGTGTCAATAAGCTGGTTGGAGACTCTTACGGTGACGAATGGGATGACCGATTCCTGGTTTTTGCAGAATGCATTGGTGATGGAACCTACCTGGCAGTTAAGCGAGTGCCGAATGGTAACGAGGTTGTAGATTGCTTTCTTGAGGTCGATCCTTCTGAATGGAAGGCGGTTTCACCTAGTGTTACTGAGTTCTTCGCGCAGCTTATAAAATCAAACGGCCAAAAATTTTGGCTAAAAGAATCTAACGGAACTGCGTCTTAAGCCGAGACAAGATAGTGAGGCCGCCTAAAGGCGGCTTCTTTTTATGTTCCAAACAATGTTTACGGCAATGCGTTGTTCAATATGGATGCTCGAACGACGCAGCTTGCTTCCGATGAATTGGTCAGTGCAGTTGCGGAACGTCGCCAGCTCTTCGTTGCGCAGCCAGGAACAGATGACTACAAGTTTCTTGAGATGACTGGTGCGGATGCGGCGGCGGGTGGTCCAGGAAATATGTCTATCCTGGTACGATCTGAGAATCCGCAAAGACTCACCTTGATGGAGGAGTTCTTGCATGGAACGCAGTCGAAGATATGGGGCGATCCGGGTGTTGATGTTGGCGGCGCGGAAACGGCCTTCAGAGAATGGCAAGTCCGTGACTTCATGAATCGACATACTCAAATGCTCGGCTGGGATTCGAACGAGCAAGCGGTCTTGCAGTCGGAATTGAAGTACTGGGCTCAAAAGGCTGGAAAAACTACACCATGATCAATGCATCTTTGATTTCAGTTGAAGAGGTCCTTCATGTTTTCGGTGCATGGACTCTCATGGCACGCGCTTCGGAATCAGGTTCATTGGAGATCGGATCCGATCTGGACCTGTTTGACGCCTCTCGCGTGGTGATCGGCAAGGCGGTTGTAAGGAAGTTCCTGTCTTCAAGAAACCCTGAGATAGTTCCAATCGAGATCAGCTTGGTCGACGACAGCACTGATGTTAAGAGCATCAAGTTTTGCCGGAAGGCCAGTTAGTTCCAGGCGACTGTGAGAAAGATGCCGCCGAAAGGCGGCTTCTTTTTATGTTCCAAACAACGTTCCGACTGGAGCGTTTAATCCCGCATCTTCCATTAGTACGGGTAAAGGGTTTGGCATACTTGCTGATAGTCAAGTAACTGTGACGCAAAAAGGACTAGACCTCGTATCCAACCATCTGTCGCAATTCGGCGATTTCCCTCCAAATCAAATGATGCTTGATCGTTTGCAAGTTGCGATGGATGCAGGGACCCCCGTTACAGGTGCTGATGCGGTGTTTTATACCCATGAGGCATCAGAAGCTACGATGATGGCCCGGGGGATGACGTACGATGAAGCCCATGCCGCAGCTCTGGAGAAATATGGCGTATCACCCTTCAGCGTCTACCATCCGGATGTGGTTCAAGCTAATCCAGGATGGCTGAATCAAAATTGGCGTAACTTTTGGGGTCTTCAGTAATGATTGAATTTGAACTCGCTAAGCATGGTAGGGCACGCGTTTGGATCGACGAGCTTCCGTCAGTTGAGCCACTTTCGAGCGACTCTTCCTGGCGTCAAGAGGGCTTTGCGAGTGCCAAGAGGAAAACTTTCCATAAGCGTGTTGTGGTTGAGTTCTTTCAACCATTTGGAGCGACATTTCATTACGGTCTATTAGGTGCTGAGTTTCACGCAAATACGAGTGATGAGCTTGTCGTGGCCGTATCAATTGATGCGTTAAGTCCGAGGATTCCATACATCGATTCTTTAGCCGCAAAGGTCGATGAGGTGGAAGTTGGATCGACACCTGAATACGCAGAAGCTGTCCTGACAAGCTTGCGCCATCAGCCTGCGGAGCTTTTGCCGAGCGGGCAATTGAAATTTACGTTTATGGCGCATAGTGCTGTGGGGTCAGCACGAATCGTATTCGAAAAGCTAACGTCGGCCGTTATCCGCTTGCTGGTAAGGGGCGAGCCCCTTCAAGGAGAGGATGAGATGGCGGAGATACTCAAAGGAACTTGATCGAAACAAATCCGAGCATGGCACACAGGCGTGAGTTTGTGCTCCAAACACAGTAAATGCCGCAGGTGGTGCAGCGCCTACTCAACCTTGGGAGATGATTAGTCCGCAGCCTCAGAGTGTGGTTGTGCAAAGTGGTGAAAATACATGCGGGCCTGCGTGTGCGGCGAATATGGCGCAGAATCTTGGTTATAACGGTGTGACAGAGTCTTCTCTGACCAATATCGTCGGAACCAACAACACTACAGCTCCGTCATTGGCGAATGCGTTAGAGCAATCAACTGGGCAGTCCTTCACAGGCGGAGCTATATCGGCTGATCCAGCGGCGCTTTCTGACTCCCAGATCCAAGGCGTGGTGAATACATTCACAAATAACGGCCAGAACTCCTTCATGACGCTCTTTAACGCCCCCGGCTCGGGCTTGAATGATGGGCATTGGGTACTGGTCAATGGCGTTGATTCCGGCGGAAATATTTTGATAACCGATCCCGTCGGGCTGAATTACTCACAAAGCCCAAGTGGCTTTGCGCAGGCTTGGAAGTACGGAGTGCTCGTTACCCATTAATGAACATTGAGAGCTTTGTATGAATTTGAGTGCACCTGCCTCTAGTGACAATTTCTTTGATCTTCTCGCCATCAAGTACACGGCCGAAGAAAGAGAGATGAGTGTTAGATACATGGGAGAGGTTTTTTCAATTAGGCTAAAAAAAATGAGGGCCGACCTCCCACTTGGCATCTGGTTAGTGCCTGGAAATGACGTATTGCATGTCTTCAAAGAAAAGTACGCCGATTATCTGGCTAACTTTTTAGGGGTATTGCTGGAGAGCTGCCATTCAAAGAAGGTTCCCCTTCCATTGCCATCTATAGATTTGTCAAAAATCAAGCAAGCGGCAGAACGTGGCGAGTCACTTAGTCAGCTCGCATCGGAGTTGTGTGTTCCAAAAAATTAGATGTTCCAGGCACGGTACCCGATGCCATCAATCCGCCAATCCCACGTGTCGACCTCACCGATGACTTTATTGTTAAGACCGGCAGCGATAGTACAACTAGGCTTAAGTACGGAAATCCGGACGGCATTTCTGGTTTGATTGTGAATGTAGATAGTGATGGCACGTTAGGGTTTAACATTCGAGTCCCCTCAGGTGTAGATCCGATGTCGGGTGCCTCAGGCACGGACATGTTTGCAAGCGCAATGCAGCGCCTTGATCAAGAGAGTGTTCAAGTCAATGCGATTCGCGGAACATGGATTGAGGGGACGGACAGCGTCAATGCAGCCGAATATCTTTCAAATTTGGATCAGGGCATGAGTCCTCAGCAAGCTGCTGCCAATACGTGGACGGGACGTATGGCTGCTAACTACGGCTTTACTAACGTAGGTGTCCCGAACACTGGCTACTCAACCACAACAGTTATTTTTTGGCGATAAAAAATGTTCGACGAGATACTCAAAGGTGAATCGCCAACCGCGATATTTAGGCGGCTAATCGAGGCTGATGCTTCCATCGGAAACATACGTCTTGGTGAGCTGTTGAGTGAGGAATTTCCTAACTTAACGGGTGAGGCTGAGCAACTTATTTGGCACTGGAAAGGGCCAGGTAAGAGTCAAGGCTTAAGTGATGCTGATTTGGACGCATTGCTACGAAAACTATTCACCAGTGCGGGTTATATATAGTTGGTTTGAATAATAAACGCCCGCCTAGAGCGGGCGTTTTGTTGTTCCAATCAGCGAAGCCGAGCCGGCAGCTACCTCGCAGATTGCAGCTACGGCTGATGTTAGGAAGTTCTCTGATTACATCTTTGCGCCGGGCGCCGACCATGGCAAAGATGTCGTTTTCACGTCTCTCGGTTATTCCGGCGATGACTCACAATTGCTCGCTAGCATGCATGAACAACAAGGTTCAGATGCATTTACAAGCGGGCAATACACACTTGGAAAGTTGGATCAATACGGACAACGTGTGAACATCGAAATTGCATTGCCTGGACAAGGCGCTGCCGCGGGCAATACGAGCTATCTCCGGTCAGGATGGATGATTCAATTTGACGGCTCTATCAAGCTAAATACGCCGTTCTCCGGTTTCACGAGGTGAGCCCAAATGAACCTTAAACTTTTTTCTCGAGTAGAATTTGTCGGCAAGCAACATGATGAATTGAGTGCAGGAGACACTGGGTACATCATTGAGGACCATGGCGATGGCAACTATGAGGTCGAATTTTCCAATCCGGATGGCTCGACTCGTGTCCAAGCTGTCGTCAACGAGAGTGAACTGGTGCTCAAGCCAACCTAGTGCTGGCTAAGCCCTAACAGAACGCCCGCTAAGTGCGGGCGTTTTGTTGTTCCAAGCAACGTAGTTGGAAACGTACAGCTTGGCCTCCAGACTCTAGACCCGACAACAATCAGCTTCACGCAGAGTTCTGTGTCGTTTGCAAAGGCCGGTGCAAGCTACGATCTTGATTCCCTAGTGGCCAGCATGTCCAAGGATGGGTGGCTGGGTAATCCGATCGATGTTGTTGCCATGCCTGATGGAACGCTTGCTTCGACCGACAACACTCGAGTTGTGCTGTCCACTGTCCAAATAGCCCTTCTGCGTATTGAACGATGCGATTTTTTGCGGCTGCGCCGATCAACAAAGGCCGGTGAAACGGCATCCGGTTCCTCCGTACGAATCAAATCCGATGTTTGG
>Ga0302226_10002595_pt1 | contig 12767 bp, 8 predicted proteins | sample II_Palsa_E3_3_FD_193524 | JGI IMG/M metagenome (GOLD analysis project Ga0302226, IMG submission 193524) | Peat permafrost microbial communities from Stordalen Mire near Abisko, Sweden - II_Palsa_E3_3 | ecosystem: Environmental > Terrestrial > Soil > Palsa > Peat permafrost | place: Sweden...
TGCGCGACCACCTGGCCGCCTTCCGGCAGTACCACCATGGCGTCGTCGCTCAGCAGGCCGACTAGTTGCTTGCGGCCTTCGCCGGCGGTGTCGGAGCGGGCCAGCGAGCGCTTACCGAGGCAATCCTTGGTCTTGGCGACCAGACCGCCCATATTGAGGTCGTAGGGCGTGATTGAGCCATCGGTATCCTGGCCGACAATGATGTAGCCTTTTTCGGCGCGCAGCACATGCATGGTCTCGGTGCCGTAAGGTGTGATGCCGTACTCTTCACCGGCCGCCATCACGGCCTCCCAGACCATGCGCCCAAGGTTGGCGGGCACGTTGACTTCGTAGGCGAGTTCGCCGGAGAAGCTGATGCGCATTACGCGTGCAGCCACGCCCGCGACCGTGCCTGGGCGATACGACATAAACGGGAAGGCTGCATTGGTGAAATCGATATCCGGGCAAACCTTCTGCAATACTTTGCGGCTGTGCGGCCCGACCAGCGCGAGCGTGGCCCATTGGTCGGTGACCGAAGCCAGGCGCACCTTGAGGTCGGGCCATTCGGTTTGCAGCCAACGCTCCAGCCACGACAGCACGCGTGCGGCACCGCCGGTGGTGGTGTGCATCAGGTAGCGCTGTTCGGCCAGGCGCACCGTGACGCCGTCGTCGAAAACCATGCCGTTTTCGTCGAGCATCAGGCCGTAGCGGCATTTTCCGACTTCGAGCTTGCTCCAGGGATTGGTGTAAATCCAATTCAACAAGGTGGCGGCATCGGGGCCCTGGATGTCGATTTTGCCCAATGTGGAGGCATCGAGGAGACCCACGCCTTGGCGCACCGCGAGGCATTCGCGCTTGACTGCGGCATGCAGGTCTTCACCCTTGCGCGGGAAGTACCAGGGGCGTTTCCAGTTGCCCACATCTTCGAAGAGTGCGCCTTGCTCGACATGCCATTCATGTAGGCTGGTCTTGCGTATCGGGTCGAGAAACTCACCGAGTTCCGTACCCGCCAAGGTGCCGAAGGTGACGGGCGTGTAGTTCGGACGGAAGGTGGTGGTGCCGGTCGCAGGAATGCTCTGGCCCAGCGCCTCGGCCAGGATAGCCATGCCGTTGATATTGCCGAGCTTGCCTTGGTCGGTGCCGAAGCCCATCGCGGTGTAGCGTTTCACGTGTTCGACCGAGTGATAACCTTCGCGTGCGGCGAGGCGGATGTCGGCCGCCGAGACATCGTTTTGATAGTCGACAAATTGCTTGGCGCCGTGCCCGATTTGCGCGCGCTCGCCCACCAACCAGAGCGGTAACAGCGCATCCTCGGCGATCACCGGGCATGACCAGCTCGGCACCGGCTGGATCTTGAAGCCGAGCGCGCCGCTTGCCGCATAGGCCGCGCGCATGCCGTCCTGCAACGCGCCACCGAGGGCGAATTCGCCATTGGCTGCGCCGACGCTGCATTCCGCCTGACGGCTTGCGCCCGGCACGAAACAGGCGCGGGCTTCGTGCCATTGCGCTCGGCCGCCCGATTGCGCGAACAGATGCAGTACCGGGTTCCAGCCGCCCGATACCCCGAGCAGATCGCAGGCCAGCGAGGGCAGTGGGGCGCCAAGCCGGCCTTGGGTATAGCTGCGCAGCGTCACCGATTTGATATGCCGCCGCCCGCTCGCTTCAAGCACTACTGTCTGATTCATGATTGTGATGCCGAGCCGCGCCGCGGTATTCGGCAACGTGCCGTGGCTGGCTTGGCGCGGGTCGACGACGGTGACTTGCGCGCCGCTGTTTTTCAGGTCGATGGCGGCTTGGTAGCCGTCGTCGTGATTGGTGAAAATCACCGCGCGGCGGCCGGGCAGCACAGCATAACGATGAATATAAGTCGAGATGGCCGAGGCCAGCATCACGCCGGGCAAGTCATTGTTACCGAAGACGATGGGGCGCTCGTGCGCGCCCGTCGCCAGGATCACGCGTTTGGCGCGCACTTTCCACAAGCGTTCGCGAGCTCCGGCACGGTTCGCGAGTGCGCGATGGTCGCTCAGGCGTTGGCACACGGTCAGCAGGTTGTGGTCCTGATAGCCGAACACCGTACTGCGCGACAGAATGGTGACTTCCGGCATATGCCGCAGCTCGGCTTCGATGCGTTCGATCCATTGCCGCGCCGGCAGCTTATCGATGGTGGCTGCGCCCGAGAGCAAGCTGCCGCCGAGTTCAGGCTGGTCGTCGACCAGCATCACGCGTGCGCCGCTTTGAGCGGCGACCCAGGCGGCGGCCAAACCGGCGGGACCGCCGCCGACTACCAATATGTCGCAATGCGCATAGGTTTTGTCGTAGCGATCGGGATCGCGGTGCTCCGGCGAGGTACCGAGACCCGCCGCCCGGCGAATCCAGTGTTCGTATTTGGGCCACCATTTCTTCGGCCACATAAAGGTTTTGTAGTAGAAGCCGGCGGGAATAAAGCGGGCAATCTTCTGGTTGATCGCCATCCGATCGTGCTCGATATTGGGCTTGGCGTTAACGCTGGACGCGCTCAGCCCTGCGTACAACTCGACTTCCGTGGCGCGTGCATTGGGCACAGTGTGTGCCCCGGTTTCCAGCTGGACGATGGCATTCGGCTCTTCAACACCGGCCGTGAGAATGCCGCGCGGTCGGTGGTATTTCCAACTGCGGGCGACGAAGTGTACGCCGTTGGCCAGCAGCGCCGAAGCCAGCGTGTCGCCTTGGAAACCTTGATAGCGGACGCCGTTAAATTCGAAGGTCAGCGGTAGTGCGCGGTCGATGCGCCCGCCCTTGGGTAGCCGGTGCGACTGGCTCATGACTGACTCCCTGATTTCGATGTGGCGAATGTTTCGAAGGCGCGAAATTCGTAAGTGACCGTGTCGCGCTCGGCGATAAACCAGCGGCGGCAACCGTGGGTGTGTACCCATTGCTCGCGATGCAAACCGCGTGGGTTGTGGCGCATAAACAAGTAGTCGCCCCATTCGCGATCCGATAATGTTTCGGTGGCGAGCGGTCTTGCGATATCGGCTTCGCCACCACAGTTGAATTCGCTTTCGGCGCGCGGCCCGCAGTAAGGGCAGGTGACTAGCAGCATGATGTGGGTTCCTTGTCGTCCAGCTTAATGGGCCACTGCGGCGGCGCCGTGTTCGTCGATCAGATGGCCGCTATAGAAGCGGTCCAGCGAGAACGCGGCGTTCAGCGGGTGTGGATTATCCTGCGCGACGGTGTGGGCAAAGACCCAACCCGAACCGGGCGTGGCTTTGAAGCCGCCCGTGCCCCAGCCGCAGTTGAAATACAAGCCCCGCACATCGGTTTTGGAAATGATCGGGCAGGCATCGGGCGAAACATCGACGATGCCGCCCCATTGGCGGTTCATGCGCACCCGGCTAAAAATCGGGAACATCTCGACGATGGCTTGCAGCGTGCCTTCGATAACATGGAAGCTGCCGCGCTGTCCGTAACCGGTATATTGGTCGACACCGGCGCCGATCACCAAATCGCCTTTGTCGGACTGGCTGATATAGGCATGTACAGCGTTCGACATCACCACGGTATTCAAGATCGGCTTGATCGGCTCGGACACCAACGCTTGTAGCGGGTGGCTTTCGAGCGGCATGCGAATGCCCGCCATATTGGCCAGCACACTGGTGTTACCGGCAGCAACCACGGCGACTTTCTTGGCTCGGATAAAGCCTTTCACGGTATCGATACCGGTTACCGCGCCGTTCTCGCGGCGGATGCCGGTGACTTCGCAGTTCTGAATAATATCGACACCGCGTTGATCGGCGCCGCGCGCAAAACCCCAGGCAACCGCATCATGGCGCGCGACCCCCGCGCGCCGCTGAAACGACGCACCCAACACCGGGTAGCGTGAATCCAGATTCATGATCGGCACGATGGCTTGAATTTGCTCGCGCGTCAGATACTCCGCATCGATGCCGTTCAGGCGGTTGGCATTCACGCGGCGCCGGGTATCGCGCACTTCCTGCAACGTATGAGCCAGATTCATTACGCCGCGCTGGCTGAACATCACGTTGTAATTGAGATCTTGCGATAAACCTTCCCACAGTTGCATGGCTTTTTCGTAGAGCCGCGCAGATTCGTCCCAGAGATAATTCGAGCGCACGATGGTGGTGTTGCGCGCGGTGTTGCCGCCACCAATCCAACCTTTTTCGATCACAGCGACATTGGTGATGCCGTGCTCTTTCGCCAGGTAATAGGCGGTGGCGAGGCCATGGCCGCCGCCGCCGATAATCACCACGTCGTATTCGCGTTTCGGCTCGGGGCTGTGCCATGCCCGTTGCCATTTTTCGTGGTAGGCGAATCCATTTCTAATCAGACTGAAGATCGAGTAGCGACTCATATTTTCCCCTGCATCAACATTCAATGACATTGACGGCGAGATCGCCGTACGACGTTTCTTGCACAGTAAATCAAGCCAAATTAGTGCTGGATAGAACGCAAGCGACGTCGCGCTGGAACGATTTCGCCATCAAATCGACGAGAGCCATGCGTCATCTTCGAAAAAAAACCGGGCCCGCAGGCCCGGCGCAAGAACGGAGATTACAAGTAAAAATGCCAAGGCCGCAGATGGCCTCGCTAACGCAAAGCGACCGTCAAGCCGCTTTTTTCAACACCTGATGCGGATCGATCACGAATTTCTTGGGCGCGCCCAAATCGAATTGCTGATATCCCGCAGGCGCATCGTCAAGGCTGATGACCTCGACATTCACCACATCTGCAATCTGGATGCGATCCCATAAGATGGCTTGCATCAGTTGCCGGTTGTATTTCATGACGGGCGTCTGCCCGGTAAAGAAACTATGAGATTTGGCCCAGCCGAGTCCAAAGCGTACCGACAGGCTGCCGTGTTTGGCCGCATCATCGGTGGCGCCGGGGTCATCCGTGACGTACAGGCCGGGAATGCCGATGCGGCCGGCGGCACGGGTTATGTTCATCAGCGAATTCAGCACCGTGGCGGGCGCTTCGCTCTGCGAGCCTGTATGGCCATGACCGCGCGCCTCGAAGCCGACACAGTCCACAGCCGAATCGACTTCGGCATCGCCCAGAATCGCCTCGACTTGCTCCGCCAAGGTCGCATCGAGCGACAGGTCCACGGTTTCGAAACCGACGCGGCGGGCGTGCGCGAGCCGAATCGGATTCACATCGCCGACGATGACCACCGCCGCACCCAAGAGTCGCGCCGACGCCGCCGCCGCCAAACCGACCGGGCCTGCGCCGGCGATATATACGGTCGAGCCGGGGCCGACGCCGGCCATCACCGCACCGTGATAACCGGTGGGCAAGATGTCCGACAAACAGGTGAGGTCGCGGATTTTCGCGAGTGCCTGGTCCGGGTCGGGGAAGCGCAGCAAATTGAAATCCGCATACGGGACCATCACGTACTCCGCCTGCCCGCCGATCCAGCCGCCCATATCGACGTAACCGTAGGCACCGCCGGCTCGCGACGGGTTGACGTTGAGGCACACACCGGTATGCTGTTCCTTGCAGGTTCGACAGCGTCCGCAGGCTACGTTGAACGGCACCGATACCAAGTCGCCGACTTTCAACATCTCGACGTCGCGACCTTTTTCCAGCACCTGCCCGGTGATTTCATGGCCGAGCACCAAGCCTTCTTGCGCGGTGGTGCGGCCCCGCACCATATGTTGATCCGAACCGCAAATATTGGTCGACACGACTTTCAGAATTACACCGTGTTCGATTTTCTTGCCGGATGGACTTTCCAGTTTGGGGAACGGGATGTTTTGCACCTCGACCTTGCCCGGACCGATATAAACGACTCCTCGATTGCTAGCCATCGACTCCTCCACAGTTTTCCATGACGCGATGCCTGAGTGCCGCGCGCCGGATCAAACTCAGTTGGCCGGAAGCCACGCGCAGTCGCGCGTGGACACAGTTGCATGATGGCAGTTGCCGCAGCGGGGAAATTTTGCGTAGGCGACTAAAACGCGCGCAATTGCGACAGGGAGTCCGGCCGGCCGCGCTCAGTGCACGGTGGATTTGGAAAAGACATTCATGACCACCACGCCTGCCAGTATCAGCGCTATGCCGGCGAGCGCGGCGAAATCGAGCGTCTGCTGAAAGACCACATAGGCGACCAGCGATACCAGCACAATCCCCAAGCCCGACCAGATCGCATAAGCGATGCCGAGGGGCACGGTTTTGAGCGTGAGCGACAGCAGATAGAAGGCGCAAGCATAGCCGACGACTACAATGGCCGAGGGGCCGAGCCGGGTGAAACCATTTGACGAGCGCATGGCCGAGGTGGCGATCACTTCGCACACAATGGCGATGCCGAGGTATAGGTAAGCTGGCATCGGGACTCCTTGATGTGCCGCGCTTGGGCAGCTATTCCAAGGCGGCTTGTGATGCGGTGTTGTTATCGGCGCGGCAGATGACGGGTGCGCCGTTGGCCACGTAATATGGCACCGTGGCGCGCGCAAGCGGCGTACGGCCGCGAATCCGATCCGCCAGTTTTTCCGCGATCATGATGGTCGGTGCATTCAGGTTGCCGGTGACGATCTGCGGCATGATCGACGCATCGATCACACGTAAACCTTCCAGGCCATGAACGCGTCCCTCAGCATCGACCACGGCCATCTCATCATAACCCATCGCACACGAGCAAGACGGATGATAGGCGGTTTCCGCATGCGCCCGGATAAAGGCGTCGAGTTCGGCATCGCTGACGAGCTCGGCGCCGGGGCTCAGTTCCCGGCCGCGCCAGCGATCCAGGGCAGGTTGTTGCATGATCTCGCGCGTGGCCCGGATGCCGGCGCGAAACTCCTGCCAATCGAGTGCCTCGGACATATAGTTGAATAGGATGCTCGGGTGCTCGCGTGGGTCGCGCGAGCGCAATTTGACCCGGCCGCGACTGGGTGAGCGCATCGAGCCGACATGAGCCTGGAAGCCGTGCGCCTTGATCGCGTTCGAGCCGTTGTAATTGATTGCGACGGGTAGGAAGTGGTACTGAATATTCGGCCAAAGCGCGCTGTCATCGGTGCGGATAAAGCCGCCGGCTTCGAAATGATTGCTCGCGCCGAGACCGGTGCCAAGCATCATCCATTGCGCGCCGATCTTCGGCTGATTCCACCATTGCAGCGCTGGATACAGCGAGACCGGTTCCCGACATGCATACTGAATATACATTTCGAGGTGGTCCTGCAAATTATTGCCGACACCGGGCAAATCGAGAATCACCGGGATCTCGAGTTCGCGCAGCCATGCGGCGGGGCCCACGCCCGAGCGTTGCAGGATTTGCGGCGAAGCGATGGCCCCGCCGCACAGCAAGACTTCGCGGCGCGCACGGACTTCCGTGCTGCGGCCGTCGCACAGGTAAGACACGCCGGTCGCGCGTTTGCCGCTGAATAGAATCCGCTCGGTGAGGGCATGGGTCACGATGCGCAGATTGGTACGCGTCCGGGTTTGATCGAGATAGCCGCGGGCGGTGCTGGCGCGACGGCCCGATGGCGTGACCGTGCGATCCATCGGGCCGAAGCCTTCCTGGCGATAGCCGTTGAGATCGTCGCTGCGCGGGTAGCCTGCCTGTACCCCGGCTTCGATCATCGCGGCAAACAGCGGATTGTTGCCGTCCTTGGGCGTGGTCACATGCACCGGGCCGTCGCCGCCGTGATACTCGTTGGCGCCGGTATCGCGCGTTTCGGCTTTCTTGAAGTAAGGCAGGCAATCGAGGTAGCTCCACGCCGCCAATCCTTCGCGTTGGGCCCAATGATCGTAATCGAGCGGGTTGCCGCGGATATAGCACATGCCGTTGATCAACGATGAACCACCGAGTCCTTTGCCGCGTCCGCACTCCATGCGCCGCTGATTCATAAAAGGCTCGGGGTCGGTCAGGTAGGCCCAGTTGTAGCGCCGGCCTTGCAAGGGATAGGCGAGTGCAGCGGGCATCTGGGTGCGGAAGTCGAGACGGTAGTCGGGGCCGCCCGCCTCCAACAGCAAGACACTGACCTCGGCATCTTCGCTCAAGCGGGTGGCCAACACGTTGCCGGCCGAGCCTGCGCCGATCACGATGTAATCGAATTCGTTGATGTCGTTCATGGAGAAATCGTCGGCTGATCGGCTGGGTTTATATGGAATCCTATGTTTTAAAAAACCGCTTGATAGGGGCCCAGCTCGACCTGAATGGACTTGAGGCGGGTGTAATGCTCAAGCGTGGTCAAACCATTTTCGCGACCTATGCCCGATTGCTTGTAGCCGCCGACCGGCATTTCAGCCGGCGATTCGCCCCAGGTATTGATCCAGCAAATACCTGCTTCGAGCTGGTGGATCACACGATGCGCGCGCGCCAGGTTTTCGGTGACGATACCCGCGGCCAAGCCATAATTCGAGTCGTTGGCGCGCCGGATCACTTCGTCCTCGTGGTCGAATACCAGCAGCGACATTACCGGGCCGAATATTTCGTCGCGCACGATGCTCATCGCATCATGGCAATCGGTAAAGATCGTCGGCTGCACATAATTGCCCTGGGCCCATTCATCTGCCAGCCGTGCACCGCCGAATAGCAAGCGCGCGCCGGCCGCTTTACCGGCTTCGATATAGCCGAGCACCTTGTTCAATTGCGCGGCGCTGACCAGCGGTCCGAAATTGGTATTCGGGTCCAGCGGTGCGCCTAGACGGATGCGCCGGGCACGCTCGACCAACTTGTCTTCGAAGGCACTCTTCAGCGAGCGATGCACAAAGATCCGCGTGGCGTTGGTGCAGACCTGGCCCGAGCTAAAGAAATTGGCGGTGGTCGCAATGTCGGCCGCGCGCTCTAGATCGGCATCCTCGAACACGATCAGCGGCGATTTGCCGCCAAGCTCCAGCGTTATGTCCTTGAGCGACGAGCTGCCGGCCAGGGACATGACTTTCTTGCCGGTGTCCACGCTACCCGTGAACGACACCTTGGCGATGCCGGGGTGACTGGCGAGCAAGGCGCCGACGCGGGCATCGCCTTGCAGTACATTGAAGACGCCGTCCGGCACGCCGGCCTCGGTATAAATTTCGGCAAGCTTGAGTGCCGACAGCGGGGTGATTTCGCTGGGCTTGAAGATCATCGCGTTGCCGGCGGCCAGTGCCGGTGCGGACTTCCAGCAGGCAATCTGCAGCGGATAATTCCATGCACCGATGCCGGCGCAAATGCCCAACGGTTCACGCCGCGTATACACAAAGGAGTCGGGGCGCAAAGGGATTTGTGCGCCTTCGAGCGCCGGAATCAAACCGGCGTAATACTCGATCACGTCCGCGCCCGTGGCGATATCGACCGCCTGTGTTTCGGCAATGGGCTTGCCGGTATCCAGTGTTTCGAGTTCGGCGAGTGCGTCATTGCGTTCGCGCAGCAACTCGACGGCCCGGCGCAAGATGCGCGAGCGCTGCATTGCCGTCATGCGGGCCCAGACCTGCTGGCCGCGCCGGGCCGCAGCCACCGCCAGATCGAGATCGCCCGGCGCTGCCTGCTGAATCTCGGCGAGTGCTTGCCCGTTCGATGGATCGACACTGACAAAGGTCTCGCCGCTGCCGGCGTCGACGTAATGTCCATCGATATAGAGTTGTTGCAGGCCGAATTTGAATAAGCGAGAGGGCTGAGGCATGGCTGAAAGTTCCGCTAGAGATAGCGTGGATGAGAGGCATGTTTGATGTGCGATCGAGTATATGAACTTTATATTGAGCGATCAATCAATATAAAGTCGATGGCGCATCGGTGGCTGCACAATGTCGCTATTGGACTGATTTGCGGCGCTTTGGGGATGTTGTGGGGCACTGGTCGAACTTGCTCATAACTCGCTTTACCTGCCTGCTGCCGATCCCACTGCGTCTGCTATGACGCCGTTGGACAAGTGCGCGTCGCGCCCGCTCCTGGGAAAGCAATAATGGCCTTGTATTTTCTAAGCTGGCCGATCGAATCGCGCCGCGCGCTTACCGCCCATGTCCGTTTATACGAGAGGTTCACGATGATTCCACTTTCCCGCTGGGCTTGCATCGCCTTGGCTGCCGCACGCTTTTCGCAGGCCCATGCCGATCCGCAAGCTTGTCAGGCTGTACGCTTTGCCGATGTCGGCTGGACCGATATTGCTGCGACCACGGCGCTGGCGTCGACGCTGTTTCAAGGCTTAGGCTACACCCCGACCAAGACCATTGCCTCGGTGCCGATTACCTTTGCAGGCATGAAGAACAAACAAATCGATGTGTTCCTCGGCTATTGGTCGCCGACCATGGACCCGATGATCGAGCCGTTTGTGAAAGCAGGCCAGATCAAGGTGTTGACCGAACCGAATCTGACCGGAGCGAAATACACGCTTGCTGTGCCGAGCTACGAATACGATGCCGGTCTGAAGAGCTTCGCGGATATTCCCAAATTCGCCAAGCAACTCGACGGCAAGATTTATGGAATCGAGCCTGGCAACGATGGCAATGCCTTGATCGGCAAGATGATCGCGAGCAATCAGTTTGGTCTAAAGGATTTCAAACTGGTTGAGTCGAGCGAAGCCGGCATGATGGTGCAAGTGGATCGCGCCATCAGACAGAAAACCTGGGTGGTGTTCCTGGGTTGGGAACCGCATCCGATGAATGTGAAGATGAAGATTAATTATCTGAGTGGCGGCGATGCGGTGTTTGGTCCGAATTACGGCGAAGCTCGCGTTTTGACCGCCGTGCCGCCTGATTATCCGCAACGCTGTCCGAATGCCGCCAAGCTGGTATCCAACCTGCAATTCACCACCGATATGGAAAATCACGTGATGTTGCCCATCATGGACAAGGTCGAGCCCAATGTCGCTGCGAAGGACTGGCTAAAGAAAAATCCGCAGGTGTTGCAGACCTGGCTGGCCGGCGTCAAAACCTTTAGCGGTCAGGAGGGTTTGCCGGCCGTCAAGGCGTATCTGGGGATTCAATAAACAATATTATTCTCAGGCTGGACTCCTCACCAGGGCGGAATACCCTGGTGAGCGAAAGCCATTGTCCGAGTATGATCTGGACTATACGTCGTCGAGTACTACTTTATGTTGATTTTACTTAATCTTTTGTCCGGTGTAGCAATGCTGGTGTGGGGCACACACATCGTCCGCACGGGCATCTTGCGTGTTTTCGGTGCCGATCTGCGACGCGCGCTGGGGCGCAGCACCAGCAATCGTTTTATGGCTTTTTTCGCCGGTGTGGCAGTGACCGGTTTAGTTCAGAGCAGTAACGCAACAGCGGTGATTGCCGCTTCGTTTGCCGCGCAAGGTATGTTGACCTTGGTTTCCGGTCTCGCGATCATGCTTGGCGCCGACGTCGGCACGGCCTTGATGGCGCGTATCCTGACACTCGATCTGTCGTGGTTGTCGCCGCTGCTGCTGCTGTTTGGCGTAATGATTTTTTTATCGCGCAAGCAGGAGCGCTCCGGGCAGATGGGGCGCACCGCGATCGGCCTGGGTTTGATCCTGCTGGCCTTGCACCTGATCGTCGAGGCCGCGCAACCGATGATGCAGGGCGCAGGCGTGAAGGTCATGTTCGGTGCGCTGACCGGCGATTCGACGCTGGATGCGCTGGTGGGCGCGGCGTTTGCGATGATTTCCTACTCCAGTCTGGCAGCCGTGCTGCTCACCGCAACCTTGGCGTCGTCCGGGGTGATTTCGCTTAAAGTGGCGTTATGCCTAGTGATTGGCGCGAATCTGGGCAGTGGTTTCCTGGCGCTGATCGGCACCTTGACGCAAAACGCGGCAGGGCGGCGACTGGCCGTCGGCAGCTTTGTTTTTAAATTGGCCGGCGCTTTATTGATTTTGCCGTTTACCACTGAACTCGCCGAAAACCTGCCGCGCCTGATCAGCGATCCACGCGATGCGGTGGTCGGTTTTCACCTGCTGTATAACACCGTGCGTTGCCTGGCTTGCCTGCCTTTGATCGACCCGATCGCGGGAATCTGCCAGCGCATGTTGCCGGATAGTGTCGATGGCGGCACCGAGTTTCGACCCTTGCACCTCGATCAGGCCGCTTTGTCGACGCCGACCCTGGCACTGGCCAATGCCGCGCGTGAGGCACTGCGCATCGGCGATATCATCCGTGTGATGCTCGACAATGTAGTCGAACTGATGCGCACTAATAATGTGCTTAAGGCACGTGAAACCGTGCGCATGGACGATGATGTCGATCAGCTTTACACCGCGGTTAAAACTTATCTGGCGCGTATTTCCCGCGAGCAACTCGATGAAGTCGACAGCCGACGCTGGACGGACATCATTACCCTGACCATCAATCTGGAACATGCGGGCGATATCCTCGAGCGTATTGTCGGCAATATCGAAGAGAAAAAAATCGCCCACGGCCTGTCTTTTTCTGACGCCGGTCTGGTCGAGCTGGAAGATTTGCACACACGGGTAGCCGGTAACTTGCAGCTTGGTCTATCGGTCTTTTTGAACAGTGATTTGCGTAGCGCGGAGCGATTGTTGGCGGAAAAAGAGCGCTTTCGGGATCTGGAGCGCGCCTACGCATATACGCATCTCGACCGCTTGGCCGGACAGACTGCGCGCAGCATCGAAACCAGCGCTTTGCATCTCGATGTGATCAACGACTTGAAGCGCTTGAATTCCTTGTTTTGCTCGACGGCTTATCCGGTGCTCGATGCCGCAGGTGCCTTACGCGGAACCCGCTTGCGCAAAAAGGTACTTGATGCTTCCTATGGGCATAAATAAATTTGCTTCAAAGCGAGCAGCGCGAGCCGGGCCGCTGCGCCGGCTGCGCTATGCCAGAATGATTTTCTCCAGCTTCTTATGCAAGATCGGAAAGTCGTCGGCATCGGCGGCTTTTTT